>Ga0181564_10000528_pt1 | contig 34109 bp, 25 predicted proteins | sample 011ome_24_FD_134512 | JGI IMG/M metagenome (GOLD analysis project Ga0181564, IMG submission 134512) | Coastal salt marsh microbial communities from the Groves Creek Marsh, Skidaway Island, Georgia - 011513CT metaG (megahit assembly) | ecosystem: Environmental > Aquatic > Marine > Intertidal... | reverse complement strand
TAACCTTTTGGAATGACTCCAAAGCAACAAATTTAGCTTCTGTAGTCGCTGCATGCCGTTCTTTTAGTGATAAATTATTTTGGATAGGGGGAGGCCAGGACAAGGGTGAAGAGATTGATTCATTTACCCGCTTTTTGAAGCCCTATGTGGAAAAGGCATTTCTGTTTGGGGAAACTGGGTTAAGTCTGCACAGATCGTTCGCCCAAGAAGGATGTTTTTCTATCCTGTGCGAAAGTTTAAAAGATGCAGTTTTTCAAGCATTTCGGCTGTCTAATAAATCAATAAATATTTTACTTAGCCCTGGTTTTGCTAGTCATGATCTTTACAAAAGCTATGCAGAACGAGGAAAAGCATTCGAACGCATAGTTTTGGATTTGAAGAGTAACCGTGAAAAGGATACCTCAGTATATAGTCAACCATTCGCACTTCAGACAGGAAGATAAATATGAAAATAACAAAAGTCTTCAGTATCGTACTTTCCCTACATGTTGGGGTTATTCTACTGGTAATGTTCCAACCAAGTTGTCAAACTGCTGGTATCCGCAAGGACACTGTACCCAATGACGCAAATAAGTCGGTGCCAGTGCCAGAGCAAGCATTCAACCAAGGTATAATCGAGGAGAATGAAGCTGTTCTTAGAAAACCCGGTGGCATACCAGCAAATGAGTTCGCTGCACCCAGTCGCCCGGCACCGGGCGAAATTATTATGCCAGAGGATAAAAAAGCAGTTTCTCGGCCTAGTCCATCCATTTTGGTTCCAGTTGATGATCGCCCCGTTCCGATTGATTTAAAACCTCAAGATCTTGCAATTTATAAAATTCAAAAGGGAGATACACTATGGGGTATTGCCAGGAAAAATGGCATTTCTCTAGCAAGTCTTTTGAAGTCCAATCCGAATATGGATAAAAATGGAAGATTGTCGATTGGGCAAGAAGTCATGATACCAGCTGGATATGCTGCACAAAATTTAGCAAAACAAGAAGTACAACAAAATAATCCCATCATCGTACCCGATGTTACCTCAGTTGGTAGTTATATTATTCAAAGCGGTGATACTCTTTCGAGGATCGCCAAGAAACATGGCGTTAAATTATCTCAACTTCTTCAGGCAAACCAGCTGTCTCTTTCATCAATAATCCGCCCGGGTCAGGCATTAATGATCCCGGGTGAAGGAATAGAGCCGCAATCGCTTTCAACGATGCCGAAGAAAGTAGTTCCAGCTGGTGCCACCACGCATTCAGTTCAAAAAGGAGAGACACTGTCAAGGATCGCTTCGATATACGGGGTTTCCTTAGAGGATCTTTTAACATGGAATGAGATTACGAACCCGAGGCTCATTAAGGTAGGTCAAAGTTTAATTGTATCCAACAACGGTTCTATTCAGAAAAATTCTGTCAATTTGGAAAATGAATCATCCATTGAAGTTGTTCCTGCCGACAATGGGGGTAGTTTGCAGGATTTCTTTAATGAAAGTCCTACGATAGAAAGACCAATAATTGATGTTTCAGAAGGGCCTGAGTAATTTGAAAATGATTATATAATGGGAAAAATGGGTGTGAGTTTAAAAGGGTGGAAAAAGCTGCGATAGAACAGCATTATTTCCGTAGTCTAGGCCTAGTACCCACCTTTTTGGTGGGGGTTGCTTTGTGCCTAACAATGTTGGGGATGGTTATGCTGTTTAGTGCTGGTGCCGTTCGTGGTGCTCAAGACTTATTAGCCAAACAATCCGTTTGGTTGGTATTGGCATTGGTAGCTGGGGCAGTCTCCGCTTGGATAGACTTGGACTTTTTAAAAAAGAGAACGCCCTTAATTTTTGGACTTTGTATATTTGGACTGATCCTTACCCTGATTCCTGAAATCGGAGTGAGAGTGAATGGTGCTCAACGATGGATAGGGTTAGGACCTTTGCGGGTACAGCCTTCAGAGTTTGTCAAAATCGGGTTGGTTCTTGGCTGTGCATATTATTTTGCAATGAAGCAGCGTACCACTGCACAATTTCTTGATGGATTTGCAATTCCATCCGCGTGGCTTGGATTAATCTGCGGACTTATTCTGTTACAACCAGACTTTGGAACCAGTTTTTTATGTGGAGCGGTGGGGGCAACTTTGATGTTTCAAGCAGGTACAAGTTTGAAATGGTTGATGCCGGTTGGGGGCTTAGCGGTATCTGCCTTTTCTGTTCTCGTCTATTTTGACCCTGTTAGAATTCGTCGTGTTACCTCTTTTCTTGATGTAGAGGCGAATGCTAATGATAGTGCCTATCAACTATGGCAAGGAATGCTTGCTTTTGGAGTCGGAGGAATTGATGGCGTCGGTCTTGGTTTGGGCAGGCAGCAAATGCATTTCCTTCCTGAAGCTCATACTGATTTTATCTTTCCGGTGATCGGAGAAGAGCTTGGCATGATTGCAACTATGAGTGTCTTGATCGCTTTTCTCTTACTTTTTGGGCTTACTTGTTGGAAACTGCGCTGCGTTTCGCGTCTGTACGATTATTTAATCGCAATGGGAGCACTTCTCTTCATTACCCTTCAGGCAATCATTAATTTGGGTGTAGTTACCGGATCCTTGCCCACCAAGGGGATGTCTCTACCTTTTATCAGTTACGGTGGGTCAAATTTAGTCGTTGTTTTTATTATGGTTGGTTTAATCGTAAATGTTCTGCGTCGAATCGATCAGCCTAGTCCTATTCAGGCAAGGGAGTTATGAAGAATTTTGTAATTGCATGTGGCGGGACTGGTGGGCATCTGACACCTGGGATAGGGTTGGCCCAAGCACTTGAAGAAAAAGGGTGTCCTTGCTGGTTATTTATTAGCAAAAAACAAGTCGATTCTCGCTTATCATCTAAATACAAAAAAATGAGTTTCGAGCCGATGCCAGGCTGTCCTTTTTCCTCTTCGATATGGGGCTTTGCTAAGTTTTGTAAGGAGCTTGTTCACTCCTTTTATTTATCCAGAAAATTTTATAAAAAAGTGGGAGCGGATGCGGTGGTCGGATTTGGCGGTTTTTCCACATTAGGTCCAGCCCTTGCAGCACGATCAGTCGGAATTCCAGTATATCTACATGAATCCAACCGAAAAGTAGGTAAGGCTGTTCGTTTCTTAGCTAAAAGAGCGGATCGTGTATACCTTCCTGATGGCGTACGAATTGAAGGGGTGTCCTATGAGAAGACTTTTCATCATGGCTTTCCTCTTCGTCAGGACTTTCGACGCCTTCCAATGGAAAGAGCCCGAAGAAAGCTTGGTATTTCAATGGCGGATAAATTACTCGTTATTTTAGGTGGAAGCCAGGGTGCAGCTGCCCTCAATGAATGGGTAAAACAAAATCTGGAAAAATTAGCGGTCGATGGAATCTCTGTTTTTTGCGTAACTGGAATGAATAAGGAAAGCTCTGGTTCAGTTCAATTGTTAGATGCTTCTGGCGGAAAAGTGACGAGTCGCTTCGTTCCTTTTACAGACCAAATGGAGGTTCTGCTTTCTTCATCAAATTTAGTCATTAGCCGTGCAGGAGCTGGTTCTTTAGCCGAGATCGTGAAGTGTAGAGTACCTGTCATCATGGTCCCCTATCCATATGCAGCGGACGATCATCAGACTGCTAATGCAGAATTTTTGGAAAGTAAAGGAGGTGGCATAGTTTGTGCCCAGTCAAATATTACGAATCATCTTTTGGATGAGGTTAGGGAACTTATGTTTAATGAAGAATTTCGTGCACTCATTCGAAGAAATTTATATTCTTTAGATACGGGGGATGTGGGCATGCTGATGGCTCAGGATATGCTTGTGGCTTTAAAGACTCCGAAGTCTTCCTTAAAACGCAGACATTTTGGGGAGGTTTTTGCATGAGAAGACCAAGGAAAGTTTTATTGCTTGGTGCGGGAGGAATGGGAATGGCCCCTCTTGCTTTTTACCTTAAAGGAGCTGGCGTAAGAGTGGAGGCATTTGACGATCATTTTCGTGAGCCTCTCCGCTCGCAAATGGAAGAAGCGGGAATTGTTATTTTAGATGAGCCTGAACCCATAGTCCTGCCCGAATGCGTAATTCACTCAAGTGCAATTAATCAATCTAATGATAGGGTGAAAAAATGGGAAAAACTTGGAATTCCTGTTTACAGAAGAGGCTCTTTTATTGCTCAATTATTTGCCAGAAAAAAAGTGATTGCGGTGGTGGGGAGCCATGGGAAATCAAGCGTAGCTGGACGTTTGGCTTGGGTCTTAAAGAAGTTGAAATTCCCTGCTTCTTATTTGATTGGAGCCCAATTTGTTAATGGGTCAATGATGCCTGGGGAATTTCAAAAATCTCCATGGGTAGTTCTTGAAGTAGACGAGAGTGATGGAACCATTGATGAATTCTCCCCAACGATCACTGTTTCGCTGAATTGTGATTGGGATCATGTTGATCAGTATCAAAATAAAGAATCTTTTAGTGCGACATTAAATTCTTTATTTAAACGAACAAAAGAATGCATAATTTGTCCGAGTAAGGGGCCACTGTTTACCATGGCTAAGGGGGTAAGAATTGGCCAAATAATACCCTATCCTTCGGTGGGTAATGATTGCAATTTTAATCATGCTAATGCAGCTGCAGCAAAAGCTGTGATTGCTTTTCTAGAGCTGCCAGATTCTGGTTTTAGTTTTGAGGATTTCCCCGGGCTAGATCGTAGGCAAACGACTTTATTTAATGATGGAAGTAGGTGTGTGATTGAGGATTATGCTCACCATCCAACAGAGATTCATTCATTTTTAGATCTAAGGAGAAGGCTGGAGGGTTCCAATTCCATGAAAGTAGTCTTCCAACCTCACCGATATTCTCGCACTAAAAAATTAGCTCAAGGATTTGCTGAAGAACTCGCCATTGCGGATCAGCTATTTCTCCTTCCAACTTATTCTGCTTATGAAAAATTTGATGAAAGGGGAACAGTTGAAACTCTTACAGGTTACTTACCTCCTCGTTTAAGGGAAAATACTAGAATTTATGAAAATTTTAGTGATTTAAGGAGGTCTTTGAAGCGTGATGATAATCCAAGAAATCGTGATCAAGTTCTTTTTGTGGGTGCAGGAGATATTTCAGTTTGGGCTCGTGCTTTTTCCGCATGGGAGTGCAGCGGTGGGAATAAATATCTAGCGTTTGGGCAATTTCTTAACGAACGCTTGTCTAATTCTACAAGTCTTACTGATTTTCACCCATTAGGGAGTATGACCACGATGGGTGTGGGGGGAGGTGCTAGATGGTATGCTGAACCAGCTAATATCGAAGACTTAAAATCTCTCGTAGAAGCATGTAAGCTATTTGAACTACCGAGGGCAATGATGGGAAGAGGCTCAAACCTGATTATTCCCGATGATGGATTTGGTGGATTAGTTCTTCGATTACGCGGAAAATTTTGGAGTACAATAGAGATAAGAAATGAAAAATCCTTAATTGTTGGTACTGGAGCAAAGCTTAAGGATATATGTAAACTTTCATGTGAGAAAGGCTTAAAAGGCTTTGAGTTTTTAGAGGGTATACCCGGGACCCTAGGAGGGGCATTACGCATGAATGCAGGAGCCATGGGTTGGGAGATGTTCGATCTAGTTGAATGGGTTAGCTTTCTTATGCCTGATGGCAAAATCCAGAAAATACTTGGTAGCGAGCTTGAGGTTGGTTACCGGTACTGCAAAGAAGCCTATGAAGGAATTGCCCTGCGGGCGAAATTGAAGGCAGAAGGCAAAGCAAAGCATCAGGAAATACGAAATGTTATTGATAAGCTTGCTTCTGCACGTAGGAAAACCCAACCAAGGGAAGCAAGTTCAGGTTGTATTTTTCGAAATCCAAGTGAGAAGTCAGCAGGTTGGTTAATCGATCAATGTGGTCTTAAGGGAGAGAGAGTAGGGAATGCCGGCATCTCTCATCTTCATGCTAATTTTATTCTTAATCATGGGGATGCAACTGCCAGTGAGGTTATTGAACTTATTCAAAAAGTTCGCGATCGTGTAAAAAAGTCTCACGGGCTTAGCCTAGAACCTGAAGTCAATTTACTTGGTCAGTCTTGGGAGCAGTTTCTTTCATGATTTCAGCCAATAAAATTTTTATGAATACACCACCTAAAATCGTTATTTTGTGCGGAGGAACGGGGGCTGAGTCTGAGGTGTCAAAAGCTTCTGGCGAAGCCCTTTCCTTATCACTCTCAAAAAAATACCAAACCCGAATAATAAAGCTGGATGAGGATCAGTTACCCGAGGGATTGGATCCAGAGCACGAGGTTGTTTTTCCTGTTATTCATGGAACATTCGGAGAAGATGGCCAATTACAAGCCCTTTTAGATGAGAAAGGCATTGAGTATGCTGGCAGTGATCAACGATCGAGCCAACTATGTATGGATAAGTCCCAAGCTAAAAAAATTGTAGTGGAGAACGGCGTTCGCGTCTCTCCAAGTGTAAGCTTTAATGACCCCAAACAGGTGAGTGTAGCTGAGCTAATTGATAAACTGGGCAGAGAAATGGTTCTCAAGCCCCTCAATCAAGGCAGCAGCGTATCTTTGAGAATGATTTGTGGTTATCAAGACTTACAAAATTGTCTCTTGGAAATAGAACCGGGGGATTGGATGCTAGAACGCAGAGTTATTGGACGGGAAGTTACGATCGGAATGATGGATAATCATGCGATGGGTATAGTGGAGGTGATTCCAGTTGGTGGAGTTTACGATTACGAGAGAAAATATGTACCTGGATCGACCGAGTATAAATTTCCAGCTGTGATGGATGATGAGGTCGAACGTGAGTTGAAATCTTTTGCAAGAAAAGCATACAAAGCGTGCGGGTGCCGAGACTTTGCAAGAATTGATTTTATGATTAGTGAAGATGGTAATCCGTATTTTCTTGAAGTGAATACGATCCCCGGTTTAACCACAACCAGTCTCCTTCCCAAGAGCGCTTCTTGTTCAGGGTACGATTTCGACAAACTTTGCCATCGATTAATTGAGCCCGCTGTCAATCGATTCTATGAGCGAAATCCTAACCTAAACTTTCATGCAGCTTAAGTTATGACCAAAAAAAAGTCGCCCGATTTGACCCTTTCCTCGAGCTGGAAAAACCTAGTTAATAAAAAGCCTAAAAAGCAATCTATCCGTTCTGGTCATCAAAGAAAGTGGCTATTCGGGTTAAAGTTTTTTTCCCTTGCCATTGTCTTAGCTATGGTGGGTTTAGTCGGTTATTTTGCTGATAAAAACTTGGGTGAAACTTTTCTTTCATCAGATGAAGAATTTCATGGAGTAAGCCCAAGTGTTGATCGTATAGACTTTACCAGCGACGGCCCCTTAAACCTCAAATGGTTTATGAATTGGTTTGGTCCTATGAGAAATCGTTCACTCATGGACTTAGATATAGCCGAGATTCATGAGGCACTGGTATCAGATGATCAGATTCTTACTGCCAGTGTGTCGCGCGTTTTCCCATCAACCCTGAAAGTTGTGCTTAAAGAACGCCACCCCGTACTTGTCCTTAGACTAAAGGAGGCACCACAAGAATATTCCGATTGGCTCGTTTCTGAAAATGGAGTTTTGTATAAGGGGGTAGGATATTCATCATCTAGACTCGCCCATCTTCCTTCCCTAAAAGTTTTGCCAAAACAGCTGAAGTTTAATCCAGCCAATTTAGCCTATGAGCCTCTTGAAGGCATGGTTCATGTATCTCCATTACTAGAACTTGCCCGTAGAGAGTATCCTGATATCTACAAAGACTGGCTTGTTGTTTCCTATGAGAGGCCATATGAAACGGATCCTGGCGCACATATCCTCATTCAGACGAGTAGAATTTCAAAGATAAGATTTTCTCCTACTGCTTTTGCCGATCAAATGAAAAGGCTACGGTATCTGCTCTCAGAACCTAAGTTTAGAACAAAGTCCAAAATAAGATCGATCGATTTATCCCATGAAAGGTCGGTCTTTGCCAAATTATAATTCTCCACAAAAATCAAGATTCACAGAGGTACTAGAAAATGAGCAAAATCATAGGTGCAGTAGAAATCGGTACATCCAAAACCAAGGCTGTCATAGGAGAGGTGAATGAAGGAAATTCTCTTAGTATTGTTGGCATGGCAACTCGTCCTAATGAAGGAATGAGAAAAGGGGAGATCATGGACTTTCAAAAAGTGGCTCAATCTGTACACACTGCCCTAGCTGAAGCAGAAAAAATGTCGGGAACCACAGTAGATTCGATTTATCTTGCACAGACTGGTTCACACTTGAGTGGGACTGTTTTAAGAGCTCGTGCAAATGTTTCTGCTTCCGATGGTCGTGTTTCAGCTGAGGATCTCCAACGTGCTGCGGATGAAGCAAAAAGAAGAAAGCCAGAGGAAGGTAGATCTTATGTGCATTATGTAAGAATGCCTATTTTGCTAGATGGTCGCCCGGTCGATGACCCTGTTGGAATGATCGGTAAGAATGTCGAAATTGTTTATTGGGCCATTGATGGAAATGATTCAGCTCTAAGGGCCAACCTTGATGTTGCTAGTAACTATGGTTTAGATGTAGATGATTTAATTTTATCTTCAATTGCCTCATCAACCTTGGTAGCTGGACCCGACTTAAAAAGGGCGGGTGCCCTAGTGATTGATTTAGGAGCGGGAGTTACCGACCTCGCAATTTTTCGAAGTGGTCATGTGGTCTACACAGGAGTGATTCCAGTGGGCGGAGATCATATTACCGGTGATTTAGCCATGGGGTTGCGTATTTTTGAACCTTATGCAGAAAAGCTCAAACTTTCATATGGAGTGGCTCAACCAGAATCCAATACTCAGGATGAAAAAGTATGGATAACCAATGAAAAAACAATAGGAGACCGGTCGGTTTCTAGAAATGCCATCACCCAAATTATTCATGTCCGGGTGGTTGAATTGTTTGAAATTATTGCTAAAGAAATGGAAGATTTTTTAAATTCCAAGGATCTTGGAGCAGGAGTAATCTTAACCGGTGGAGGATCAAGACTTCCAGGAATAGAAAAGGTAGCGTCCACAATATTGGGTGTTCCTGTTCGTAAAGGCACTTTTCCGGCCGAAATAGGAAAGGATCTTGCCCAGCCCGAAAATGCAACAGTTTTGGGCCTTTTACATTACGGACTTGAGGATCGTAGTTTGCCCGGCCAGCCTAAAAGTGCTGAAGGAAAAGGAATCTTAAGCAAAATAGGCGGTCTGCTTGGTATTTAAAAGTGTAGGTTTTCAATCAATCTCAATTAATGTTTAACCCCAATTACTATGCTTCAGCAAAACTTCCTTGAACCTGGAAACAATTTAAATAGCCAAGATAAGCTTGGGTTGCGCTCGTTGATTATTGGAGTAGGGGGTGCGGGTATTTCTTTGGTTGATGGTTTGCGTTTTGATAATTTTGATTTTCTCGAAAGTTTAGTCATTGATGTGGATGTTCGTACGCTTTCAGATTCTTTGGCTGGAGAAAAGCTATCATTTGGGCGTAGACACACCCGTGGGATGGGGACAGGTGGCGATATGAATTTAGCTAGGCGTGCCATTGAAGAGGAAAAAGATAAGCTTCGGGAAAAACTAGATGGTGTAGACTTGGTATTTTTACTTGCGGGCTTGGGTGGAGGTACTGGGGGTGGAGTAACCTCAGTTGTAGCACGTCTTGCTCGTGAAAGAGGTGCACTTGTTTTTGCGTTTGTGCCTCTGCCTTTTAGTTGGGAAAAGTCAAGGCATGCCCAGGCGGAAGAATGCCTTGAAGATTTAAGAAAACATGCCAACGCTGTAGTTCCACTCCCTAATGATTCCTTGCTGCAAATGGGTGGACCAGATGCTACCGCTTTGGAATGTTTTGCTGAGGCAGGAAGAAATGTCAGCAAAGGAATTTCTGCAATATGTAAACTTATTTATCAAAAAGGAATGATCGATGTAGATTTTGCCCATTTACGAAAAGCTTTTAGTGGCAGATCTGGTAGAACATTATTTGGATACGGCAAGGGTATCGGTAAAGATGGATTACGTGAGGCAATGAGAGAATTGTTAGTATGTCCAATGCTACATTTACCAGAGGTTTCTAAGGCAGCTGATATCTTATTAATTTTCATTAACGGCGGGCCAAACTTGGGTATGTCTGCTCTTAATTCAGCTTCTCAAGAAATTCGTGAGGCATTTAAAGCGGGAGAACAAGTTGTATTTGGTGCACATGTTGACGAGAATATGGGTGACGATGTTCAGATTACTGTGCTTGGTGCTACTAATTTAGGTGCGAATAAACCCAAAGCGGATGTAGCACCACCAGCGAAAGAAGTATACTCTGTGACCTCCAAACCAAAAGAGCATCACCCGTCTCGATTATCTTCGGCTAAAAAAGCGACTAAGAGTAAAGGGAAGAGGAAAACGAGTATGCCCTTAGAACAAAATACTTTTTCATTCATGGATGATAAAAACCAAAGAGGTATATTTGAAGATCTTCCTAGTCGGAACCTGTATGAAGGAGAAGACCTGGATGTACCGACCTATCTTAGAAGGGGAGTACAGATTACTCTGTAGAAAATTTGTTTGATACTGAAGGCGAGCTGGAGTACTTCTTACTTACTTCCAGGAGTGAAGGTATTCAAGGCCTATGGAAGATGCCTTGCTGTCTACATACTTAGAAAATGCTAAAGACAGGGCATTTCTACGGGTAGCTAACCAAGTTAAAGATACATCAAAAATAAAATCATTGTGAGCATCAAGGAATAGCCTGTTTACATAGCTCATGCTAGGAGTAAGGGTGATTTCGTCATTCAAATAAAGCTCTGCACCGGTTTGAACCTTCAGATGAAATTTTTCTTTGTTGGTGAAATGTATTGAGTCTTGCTTGTAAGAGGAATACTGCAGTCCTATCCCAGCAAAAGGTAATAAAAATCCACTCTCCCGCTTAATTCGATTGTAACGAAAAATCAAATCTGCATTTGCTTGGTTTAAGTGATCTGAAACATTGTCGTCGCTAAAGTCACTCCTACTGACACCTAAATTGAGGTCGAAGGAATCGGACAAAGGAATGTTGAGGGACATTTCAAAAGAAAATCCTTCCATATTCCTTTCTTGAGGTGTCCAGGTTGTTCCATTGTTATCTTTTTCCCAGTATGATCTCGAATGTTCGATACCATTAATACCAAATCCGAAGAAATAATTCCCAAGCCTTGTCTCACTGAGGCAAAATGATGAAGCCGAAAAAAAGGCACATGCTATAAAAAGAGAATATTTCACGCAAAAATTTAACTTACTAAAATTATATAAATGTTAAAGCCAAGATGTAGGCAAGCCGATTGGCTGGAATGTTTTTATAACAATCCCCTCAAATCTTCTAAAGATAAAGATACATTTGCTGCTTCGGATTCATCGAATACTTGTTCGAGCAACTTTCTTTTTTCTTTTTGTAAATCCAATACTTTTTCTTCCACAGTTCCAGAAGTAATCAGTTTATAAGTAGTCACTTGCTTGTCTTGTCCAATACGGTGAGCCCGGTCGCTTGCTTGCGCTTCTGCCGCAGGATTCCACCATGGGTCAAAATGTAGCACCACATCAGCACCCGTAAGGTTGAGTCCGGTACCTCCAGCTTTAAGAGAAATCAAGAATACAGGTATACTGTCATCATTCTGAAAGCGGTCAACTTGAGCCATGCGGTCAGTGGATGAACCATCTATATAACAGTAGGGAAGGGAAGAGGATTTAAGTTCTTCCTCCAAAAGCTTTAGAACTTTTACGAATTGCGAAAAAACCAACATTCGGTGGCTTCCCTCCAGGCAATTATAAAGCAATTCTCGAAAGGCGTTCATTTTACAGGAACGATGATTTTCTAAATCTGGATCGATCAATCTCGGGTCGCAGCAGGTTTGGCGTAGTCTAAGCAGTTGGGTTAGGGTTTTCATTCTCATGGCCCCTTCATTCAGCCCTGATGATGCCATTTGATTTAATTCCTTCTCGGCGTCCTTTCGCACATTTTCGTAGCAATCTTTTTGATCTTGGGTGAGGTCAAGGTAGAGAACTTGTTCAATTTTCTCAGGTAATTCAGGGGCTACTTCTCGTTTTGATCTTCTTAAGATGTAGGGGGCTGCTTGTTTTAATATGCGACGTTCGTGCCAAATCCTATCATCACCCCTTGTTCCTTCAGGCAGTTTTGGATTAGCCCCTGGGAGAAGAAATTCTAAAAGAGCTAAGAGATCCGAAGCACTGTTTTCAATCGGAGTTCCGGTAAGGAGCATACGTCCATCAGAGGAAAGGGCAGATGTGGCTTTTGCATTTTGTGTACGTCTGTTCTTTAAATGTTGAGCTTCATCCCCGATAACACAAAGGAAATTAAAGTCACGAAACATATCCAAATCTCTGGATAGGGTGCCATAAGAAGTAATAACTAAATCAAATTTTCCGAGGTAGGAAGGAGTGGTAGCACGACCGGGGCCATGATGAGAGTATACATCGAAAGATGGACAAAACTTTTTTGTTTCCCGTTTCCAGTTCTCTACAAGTGATGCTGGGCAAACGACCAGTGATGTTTTCGTTAATACTTTCCTCTTTTTTAAACAGGATAAAAAAGCCAAGGTTTGGAGGGTTTTGCCCAAGCCCATTTCATCTGCGAGTATACCCCCGAGTCCATGGTCAAATAAATGTAGCATCCAGGCTGTTCCTAATGCTTGGTAAGGGCGCAAGATTTCAGTTAAAGGGTCATCTGGATTTGGGGCAGGTAGGGAGGATAAATCTTGCAGGGCAAGACTTCTTTTTTTCCATTGAGAAGGAGGTTTGAAACGAGGGTCAGCATCAGTCAAAATGTCTACAATTGTGGTGGATTGAAAGCGACTAATGGATTGAGTCGAATAGGCTAATAAGAGGCCTTCAGCATCTCCTGATGTTTGCCTCTGTACCTGTAGGGTTTTCTCTCGGAGTTCTTTGCTTAAGAGATAAGTATGTTTACCATGCTTCAGATGATTCCGGCCAGTGGCTAGAGCATGTTCAATAACTTCAATTGGAGCATTACCAGCCTCGATTCTTGATTCAACTTTTATTTGATCATTCTCTTCTGTGGCATGCACGCGAAGAACCGCATTTTGAATAGATGAAGTGTGTTCGCGAAAATTTTCAGTAAAAACTGCATCATAATCCAGCTCCAGATCTTCCTTGTGATTTGCGAGGAAATCTAAAACTTTCGATTTATCTCTAAGCCACCACCAGTGCCTATGTGAACGATCCCTTATAAAGTTCCAGTGCCTAAGTAACCGGAGTACCTCCGAGTATCCAGGATGTTCTGAACTGGGTAAGATAATCCGTAAATATTCAGTAGAGCCTTCGACTTCAATAGGAGGGCCCGAGTAATTCTCAGGCTCCGTCTCCTCTTTTGTAATTACTAGAGAGTCTTTGGCCTCTTCGATTTCTCGAACCTTGGAAGGAGTTTTTTTTCTAGCAGAGACAGTCAGGTATTCACTGACTCCATCTAGCTCACCATTACTCCAGACGATCGGAGATTCAGGACTGTTTGCGGGAAAGAAACATGGTTTGTTTTGCAAAAGCTTGAGCAATTCGAAGGTTTGCTCCATGTTCAATTGCAGGAAGGAAGACAGCTTGCCCCCACACCATTGAGAGAGGGCAAAGAGGGCAGATCGCTCGGAATCTTCCAATCCAGCAAGGTCTTCCATTTGGCATTTTTCCGGTGGCAGTCGAGCTTTGCTCTTTGATTCTAGTTCAATCTTAGCTGGGATGGCATTTCGCTGTACGCATCCGGCTAGACTAGGAGGTAGCAAGATACGCAACTTCACTCCAGAAAATTATGAGTTCAGCGAATGAGAGTTTAACGCAGCAATCAATCCTTTACCCGATGGAGCACCTCCCATAGCAAAGTCAGGTTTACCACCTCCTTTGCCTCCGAGTTTTTTAGATAACTCACTCAGGAGAGTGCCTGCTTGATATCCCTTTTCCACTGCTAATGGGGAACAAATACATACCAAAGAACACTTGTTTTCTTTTTCAGATGCGAGCAAAACTACAGATGGATCACTGCGCTTATTAATTTGAGCGGCTAAGCTACGCAGATCGTTTGGGGTAAAATTTTCCACTTTGCCCACGATTATGTTTATCCCATCTTTTTGAGTTGCAGATTTGATCAAGTCTTCAGCCATTCCTGCCTGACCTTTTTGCTCAAAGGAACGAATTCTCTTTTCTAGCTCTTTAATCTTATTCTGGGCAAATCCAATTTTTCCCTGTAATTCATGGGGCTTACAGGCAAGCTTTTTGAGGAGATCAGTAAAAATATCGATTCGTTCATTCGTCCAGTCGTAGGCAGATTGTCCTGCAACTGCTTCTAGGCGGCGTGTGCCAGCAGAAATTGCAGATTCTGAGGTTATTCGTATTAAACCAATTTCACCAGAACTACGAACATGAGTGCCTCCGCAGAGTTCTTGGCTCCAACCCCCAATATCGACAACCCTCACGATTTCTCCGTATTTATCACCAAAAAAAGCAATGATACTATCGGGTTTTTCAGCAAAAGGGATTTCGTAGCATCTTACCTCTTCGTTGAGGAGCAATTTTTCATTGGCCAGTGCTTCTATGGTTTGTAATTCCACTTTGGAAAGAGCTTCGAAATGAGAAAAGTCGAACCGTAAACGATCAGGTTGCACCAAAGAGCCTGCTTGGCGTACATGATTACCAAGGACTTTCCGGAGTGCCCAGTGCAGAATGTGAGTAGCTGTGTGATGCCTTTGAACGGCAAGTCTCCTTGGCAGGTCGACGCTTACTAGAACTTCTGTACCGAGTACATCGCTTTTAGCCAATGAGCCTCTTAGTTCGTGAAGAAAACGCCCATTCGCATCTTTGGTGACATTTAGAATTTCAAATGTTTGATGATCGATGACGGCGGAGCCAGTGTCAGCTACTTGTCCACCCATCTCAGCATAGAAAGGAGACTGGTCTAGGATAAGGTAATTTTTTTCATCTTGGCTTATCCAATCTTTGCAAGTGGCTGCAAATCCGTTTAGATTAGATAAATCGTATCCTTGAAATTGAGTTTCTTTTGCTGGCTCACCATCGTTGGAAATTACAATATCGACAGATTTATGAGCATCCCTTGCCCTTTTTCTTTGGGCCTCCATTTCTTGCAGGAAAGAATTGTGGTCTAGAGTTAAGCCACGCTCTTTTGCCATCAATTCGGTAAGATCGATCGGAAAGCCAAATGTGTCATATAATTTGAAGGCAAATTGACCAGAAATCTTGTCACCCTTTTGAAATCCAGAGGTTTCCCGCGAGAATAGTTCAATACCTCGATCAAGGGTCTTGTTAAAGGACTCTTCCTCTGATCGAATGGTTTTTTCAATTAATTCTTTCCGCATCTCAAGCTCAGGAAAGAAATCTTTCATTTGATCAATAATAACGGAAGAAAGCTTGTGGAAGAACGGCTCAGAAAAGCCAAGTATTCTTCCGTACCGTACCGCTCTCCTCAAAATTCTTCTAAGAACATAATTACGATCGCTATTTCCTGGAAGAATGCCATCTGCTATAGAGAAGGTTAGGGTTCTGGAGTGATCGGCGATTACACGAAAGGCAATATCCACTTCTTCCTGCTTATTTTCTGCACTACCGTTGGATGGGAGAGTTGACTGGTAACGGTGGCCAGACATTTCCTCTAATCTCTGAAAAAGAGGAGAAAAAACATCGGTGTCATAATTTGAGGCTGGGGTGGAAAAGTCTGTAAACTGATTGGTTGCTTGGATGACTGAAGCGACTCTTTCAAAACCCATTCCCGTATCAACATGTTTGGACTTTAGGGGTGAGAAGCGTCCTTCTTTGTCTGCATTAAATTGAATGAAGACAAGGTTCCAGATTTCAATGCAAAGGTGAGAATCTGCATTAACCAATTTTCCTTCACTGTCTCCATTGGGTGTAAGATCCAGATGCAGTTCTGAACATGGACCACATGGCCCGGTTTCTCCCATCATCCAAAAATTATCTTTTTTACCTCCCAGTACGACATGTACAGAAGGATCGAGGCCAGCATGATCAAATATTTCGGTCCAATAATCGAAAGCTTCCTGATCAAATTCAGCCGGTTCTCCGTTTCCTGGATCATAGACAGTTGCATAGAGGCGTTCTGCCGGAAACTTCCAATGGTCGACTAATAGTTCCCATGCCCACTGAATTGCCTCTTTTTTAAAATAATCACCAAATGACCAGTTTCCCAGCATTTCGAAAAATGTATGATGATAGGTGTCCAAACCAACATCATCCAAGTCATTGTGCTTACCTCCTGCCCTGATACACTTTTGGGAATCGACTGCACGGGCATAGGGTGCTTTTTGGTCTCCCAAAAAGTAAGGCACAAATTGGTTCATGCCCGCATTGGTGAAAAGAAGATTTGGTGATTCAGGAAGTAGTGAGGCCGATGTGACTACTTCGTGCTTTTTTGACTCAAAAAAATCGAGAAAGGATTTGCGAATTTCTCGTGATTTCATTTTGCAGATGAGTAAGAGGTAACTCAGGCAATTCTTGAAAGTATTGCATTGCCCATTTCCTGTGTGCCAACAGAGGAGGACCCTTGCGCAATATCTCCAGTTCGAAGCCCTGAACGAATCGTTTCTTTAACTGCATTTTCAATGGCCAGAGCAGCATCTTCGAGACCGAAACTATATCTTAGCATCAAGGCTGCACTAAGAACTTGAGCACAAGGATTGGCGAGTCCCTTCCCTGCAATGTCAGGAGCCGTTCCTCCAGCTGGTTCATACAACCCATAAGGATAATTATAGGTGTTTTTAGAGGTCCCTAAGCTTGCAGAGGCAAGCATTCCCAGCGATCCGCAAATAACTGCCAGTTCGTCCGAGAGAATATCTCCAAACATATTCTCTGTAAGCAAGACATCGAATTGATTAGGGGCTCGTACCAATTGCATGGCAGCATTATCGACATACATGTGGGACAACTGAATACTTGGGTCTAAAGATTTTACGCATTTCGCTACTGTTTCTCGCCAAAGAACGGATGTTTCTAGAACATTGGCTTTGTCAACTGAGCATATTCTCCCTTCGCGCAGAGCGGCTGCCTTTACTGCAATTTCTGTAATACGTTCGATTTCTGATGTGCGATACACCATTGTATCAATTGCTTCCTTTTGTCCATCATTCAGAGTTTTGGTATTTTTTGGCTGACCAAAATAAATACCGCCAGTCAGTTCTCGGACACAAAGAACATCAATTCCACACCCTGCAACATCCTTACGCAAAGGTGAAAGGTCGGCTAGCTCTGGAAATAAGTTACCCGGTCTTAAGTTAGCAAAAAGTTCAAATGCTTTTCTTAATGGTAGAAGGGCGGCTCGTTCGGGTTGTTCCTTTGGAGGTAGGCTTTCCCACTTCGGTCCACCGACCGACCCAAACAAAATTGCGTCGGCTGACTTACAAGCATTTAAAGTGGGTTCAGGCAATGCGGTGCCGTGGTTGTCTATGCCAATCCCACCGACATCGTGCTGAGATGTCTCAATGGTGAAATTATAGATATTACCTGTTTTTTGCAAAACTTCTAGGGCAATAGACATGACTTCAGGCCCGATTCCATCCCCGGGTAGATTAGTGAATCGTATGATATTCATTTAAACTCACAACACCATAGTCCATTACTTTCGTCGTGCAATGAGGAAAAACTGACACTTCTATTCCCTCAGTATAAGTTGACAAAAAATTGTAACTCTCTATTATATAACTTTGAAATTAACAGTCTAGTCCAAGAATGGGACGGGCACATTGCTCGTCCTTTTTTTTTCTCAAATATTAATCCACATAAATTATTTTAACCCATGAGCAGCGAAATCCTCGCAGTCCTTGAATACATGGAAAAAGAGAAGGGTATCAGTCGTCCAGACATGATAGCCACAATCGAAAACGCCATCAAAGCGGCGGCCGAAAGGGGAGGGGCGAACTCTCAACCGAGTGAGGTACGCGTAGAAATTAATTCTAAATCCGGGGCTTTACAGGCATGGACTTTGCTCACCGTAGTAGAGTCTGTTTCTGACACAGCCCGTGAAATCCATCTAGACAAAGCAAGGTTGTATGCAGAGAATCCTCAGGTTGGAGATGTGGTTGAAAGGGAAATGGATCCCGCCTACCTCGGTCGTATTGCTGCCAAGACTGCTGAGCAGGCTATTAAACAGAGACTTAGGCAATTTGAAAAAGAACATATTTATGATGAGTTTCGAGATCAAGTTGGTAACCTCGTTACTGGAACTGTTCGTCGGAAAGAACGCGGTGACCTTATTGTAGAGGTAGGAAAAGCTGAAGCCCTTTTACCTTGGCGTGAGCAAGCACCTGGGGAAGATTGGGTGCCAGGAGAACGTATTAGATGTTTGTTAGTCAAACTGGAGCAACAGGGCAGGGGACCTGAGCTTATTCTGAGTCGTTCTAGCCTGAATTTTGTAAGAAAATTATTCGAAATGGAAGTTTCGGAAATTTCGGATGGTACAGTAAGTCTTGCCTCAATGGCACGAGAACCTGGATACAGAACGAAGGTTTGTGTAAAAAGCACTGATCCTAAGGTTGATCCAGTCGGTGCTTGCGTCGGTGCTCGCGGGGGTAGAGTCAAAAGCATTGTCCGTGAGATGAACGGGGAAAAAGTTGATATTATTCGGTGGTTCGAAGATCCTGTGGAACAACTTGTGGAGGCTCTTAAGCCAGCAATTCCACAGAATGTAAACCTAGATAGAGACAAGAGAAGAATGTATTTCGAAGTTAAAGAGGACGACCTCTCTGTGGCCATTGGTCGAAAGGGGATTAATGCACGCTTAACTTCTAGGTTGCTCGGATGGAAGTTAGACATCGGTAAAGTTGTGGTCAAAGAAGTTGGCTTCGATGAAAGAAAGAGTAAAGCTGCTGAGGGCTTAACCTCAGTAGGAATAGAGTTTGAAGTTGCCGACCGCCTAGTCGCATTTGGTCTTGTAAGCCCAGAAGCTTTCGAAGGCGTAACTGAAACAGATTTAGTTGGACTGGGCTTTGATGCTCCTGTTGCCCAAGACATATTATCAAAGGTAGCTTCAAAAGAGCCTTTGCCTGAGGAAAACGAATAATCTCTTCCTGCTGTCCTTACAAATTAACATATAAATTCAAAAATGAGCGTACGAATCCACGCAATCGCCAAGCAGACTAACAAAACAAGCAAAGAGGTGATCGCCATCTTGGCCGAGCGGGGATATGAAATAAAAAGTGCTTCATCAACACTTGATAATATAACTGCCCAATCCCTCATCGATGAATTATCGAAAGATATTGATGGGGCTATCTCAGATTCTGCTGAGCAGAATAATCTAAATGAAGAACCGCAAAAGGAAATTGTTTCCAGTGACGATAATAATGTTCCTTTCGTCAAATCGAAGCAAGATTTAGATAAAGAACGCTTGGAGCGGGAAAAAATAGAACAGCAAGAATCTAAAGCAAAAGAATCGAATGAAGTGGTTGCTGAAGCAGATGATGTTTCATCATCAGAAGAACCACCCAGGTCAAATGATTCCAAAACTGCCGGTACTGCTCCAATGCTGCCACCTCCTCCTGTTAAATCTGCCGGAGCTCCGCCGCAATTGTCTTCTAAAAATGTCAAATCATCTACTGATGAGAAAGAAGAATTAGAATCTGGTGGGACTGTCGAAGGTAATCTTATCATTGTAAAACCGCCCATTGTAGTCAGGGATTTTGCGGGACTTATTGGACTGAAGCCATTTCAACTCATTTCTGAGCTTATGGAAATGGGAATATTTGCTTCGATGAATCAGACTATTGAGGAGGAAGTTGCAAATAAGGTCGCCAAGTCTAAAGGATTCGAATTGGAGATCCGTCATCGAGGCGAAAAAGCTGAACCACAAGCCAAAAAGGTTAGGCAGGTAGTTGACGAGAATGATGAAAAATTTCTCGAAACCCGTCCTCCTGTTGTATGCATTCTTGGTCATGTTGATCATGGTAAAACCACCCTTTTAGATACTCTTCGCAAAACGAATGTGGTTGATGGAGAAGCAGGTGGAATTACTCAACATGTGGGGGCGTATCAAGTAGATCGTAACGGACGTAAAATCACCTTTCTTGACACCCCGGGTCACGCTGCATTTTCTAAAATCAGGGAAAGAGGAGCTAGTTTAACCGATGTCTCTGTGCTGGTTGTAGCTGCGGATGATGGTTTCATGCCGCAAACGGATGAGGCCTTAAAATTTGCTCAGCGATCCCAGTCCTCTCTTGTTGTTGCGATAAACAAAACTGATGTAAAGGGAGCAGATATTGATAAGGTCAAAACACAAATGCAGGAACGCTCAATTGCCGCTGAAGATTGGGGTGGGGAGGTTGTAACAGTTCCAGTTTCTGCTCTTAAAGGTGACAACATTGACGAGCTTTTAGATATGATTCTACTTCAATCGGAACTGATGGAATTGAAAGCTAATCCTAAAGCTACTGTGGAAGCGATTGTGGTTGAGGCAAGGATGGAGGTGGGTAGAGGTCCAACTGCTACGGTCATTGTACAAAAAGGCACTTTAAAAGTTGGCGACTCTTTTGCTTGTGGATCTGTTTATTGCAAAGTAAAGGCAATGATTGACGATCAAGGTAATCAGATTAAGTCGGCACCCCCGTCAACGCCTGTGAATGTACTAGGATGGTCTGGTGTCCCTGATGCTGGTGCTACTTGCGCGGGTTGTAAAAACGAACGTGAAGCAAGGCGTGTTGCCCAGGAAACAGAAGATTTAGAAAAGAAAATTGAATCCATACCTCAGGATGAGTCTTTAGTCACTGAGCAAGCTGAGGATGAAGGAGGATCTGCTGCAGTAGATGCTCTCTTTGCTGCTATCAGTAAAAGTAAATCCACAATTTATAAATTGATCCTAAAAGCTGATGTTCGTGGCTCAGTTGAAGCACTCAGGGATTCTCTTGAATTAATAAAGAGTGAAAAAATTAATTTAGAGGTCTTATCGGCCGAAGTTGGTCAGATAACCAAAAACGATGTTAAGATGGCTCAAACATCTCAGGCCGATATTCTTGGATTTAATGTTAAGCTAGAAAACGGAGTTATGGGAGAGGCTAAACATTTAGGCGTTAATGTTTTTCAAAACAGTATAATCTATGAGATTATTGACCTTGTAAAAGACAACATGTCTGAGTTACTTGAGCCTGAATTGGTTGAAAAGAAGACAGGTAGAGCGGAAGTTAGACAGGTCTTTAAGGTAAGTAAAGGTAGGTCTGTTGCTGGATGTATGATTATGGAGGGCAACATTACTCGTAATAAGGGCGCCCGCCTTGTTCGAGGTGGTAAAATAATCGCCGAAGGGAAGATTGATACCCTTCGTCGTTTCAAGGACGATGTTACCGATGTTAAAGCTGGTTTTGAGTGCGGAATGCGCCTTGATTCTTTTGATAAATATGAAGAAGGAGATATCATAGAAACTTTCGAGATCGAAAAAATTCGGCCAAGTCTTTAATCCCTTTATTTTTCAGATGAGCCTTCGTCTGGCTAGAGTTAACGAGTTAGTAAAAAGAGAAATTGGAAATTTTCTTAGCACCAGATACGGTGCCGAAACAGTTCGTTGGACAATTACTTCTGTCGATGTAGCCGCTGACCTCAGAAACGCTACGGTTGCATATTCGGTTATTGGGGATGATTTGTGTGCCAGAGAAGCACAATATTTTTTTAGAAAACATGCATCAGAAATTCGTGGGATAGTAAGCAAAAATATTGTTTTAAAGTATTCACCAAAACTACAATTCGTTCGAGATCTTGGTATTGAAAGGGGAAACCGAGTAATGGAGATTTTAGATGATTTAGATCATTCATCTGAGGTTTGAATGCATACAATAGATTATCGCCCACTACACCGTGACACTTAGTAGCATGTATGTGACAAATAGCGTGCCATTATGTCACATTAACTAGACTTTTCATTGGCTTATGAATGTACTACTATTCCTTAAGTTCCTTTTTGATAATAACTTAAAGATGTTTGAGAAGAAGGCGCGAAAGGTGCAGGAGCTATAGTGTGAGTAAAATATTAGGCATAGATTTAGGTACAAGTAATTCATGTATGGCCGTGATGGAAGCAGGCGAGCCCAAGGTGATTCCTAATTCCGAAGGAAACCGAACCACCCCTTCTATCGTTGGATTTTCTAAAACGGGAGAAAGGATTGTAGGACAGGCCGCTAAAAGGCAAGCTGTTACAAATCCCCAAAATACTATTTTTTCAGCCAAGCGATTGATTGGTAGAAAGTTTGAAGAAATAAAAGATGAAGTGAGCACACTGCCTTTCAAAGTTGTAGAAGGCAAGAATGGTGCAGCAGTCATTGATTGTGAAATTGACGGCAAAAATGAGTCTTTCATGCCCGAACAGATTGCTTCGATGATATTAGGCAAGCTCAAAGCGGATGCAGAAGCTTATTTGGGCGAACCAGTCACCGAAGCCGTTATTACGGTACCTGCTTATTTCAATGATGATCAGCGTAGAGCGACAAAAGATGCTGGTGCTATCGCTGGACTTGATGTTCTCCGTATTATTAACGAGCCAACTGCCGCATCACTTGCCTATGGCTTAGATAAAAAAGGTGAGGAAACCATTGCTGTATATGATTTGGGCGGGGGAACATTTGATATTAGCGTCCTGGAAATTGCTGATGGTGTCTTTGAGGTGAAGGCAACCAATGGTGATACACAATTGGGTGGTGATAATTGGGACGATAAAATCATAAACTGGTTGGTCGATGATTTTAAAAACGATCAGGGGATTGACCTTTCTGGAGATCCAATGGCAATGCAGCGGTTGAAGGAAGAAGCTGAAAAAGCTAAGATGGCTCTGTCATCCTCGCAATCTACTGAAATTAATCTGCCTTTTATCACTGCAGATTCAAGCGGGCCGAAACACCTGAATGTTACTCTTTCTCGCTCCAAACTTGAACAAATTTGTGATGACCTCTACGAGCGCACTCAGAGTCCTTTCAAGGCCTGTTTGGATGATTCCGGCCTAAGTATTGGTGAGGTGGGCAATTTAGTTTTGGTTGGTGGTATGACCCGTAGCCCTCGGGTCGTTGAAATCGCTAAGGAGTTGGGTGGTAAAGACCCCCACCAAGGCGTCAATCCTGACGAAGTAGTTGCGATCGGGGCAGCCATTCAGGGTGCCGTGCTTAAGGGAGATGTTAACGATGTGCTGCTTTTGGATGTCACGCCCCTCACTCTAGGCATAGAGACTGCTGGCGGAGTCTCCACACCAATGATAGAGAGAAACACCACGATTCCGACAAAGAAGTCCCAAGTTTTTTCTACAGCTGCAGATAATCAGCCTGCTGTTGATATTGTAGTGTTACAAGGTGAACGTACCATGTCCGAAGACAATAAAACACTTGGTACATTCAAGTTGGACGGTATCCGCCCAGCACCTCGGGGAACTCCTCAAGTTGAAGTTACTTTTGATATTGATGCGAATGGTATCCTTAATGTCACCGCAAAGGACAAAGATACTGGCAAGGACCAAAAAATTACGATCTCAGGTTCTTCCAGTATGGATGAGAATGAAGTTGAACGTCTTAAGAAAGAGGCTGAGAAATTTGCTGACCAAGATAAGGAGAAGAAAGAATCTGTTCAGGTTCGTAACGAATTAGATTCCTTAGTTTATCAATGTGAAAAACAACTAACTGATCTTGGGGACAAGGCTCCTAATGATTTAAAGAAGAATATCGAGGAAATGCTTGGTGAGGCCAAGAAAGTTCTCGATGAACCATCATCTTCACCCGCCGACCTCAAAGTGGCCAAAGATAAACTAGAAAAAGGCTTTGGAGAGTTAGCCCAGCAGGCAGCCCAAATGGGTGGTCAAACCGCTGATGCATCATCTCCGGATCCCTCCGCTACTCAGTCCAGTAACGATGGGAATGATAAAACAAAGGAAGACGACATCGTTGATGCAGACTTCGAAGTTGTCGATGATGAGAAGGACGAAAAAGATAAATAGTAACTTATTAATTTTTGGAACAACCATGCAATTAGGCTGGTTTCCACGCGTTAAATAATAAATCTAATCCAAACCAAATAAACAAAGGAATATGAGTAAACCAAAAATCACTCCATTGGGAGATCGCGTTCTCGTCAAGCAAGTCGATGAAGACGAGCAAGTCAAGGGCGGGATCATTATCCCTGATTCAGCAAAAGAAAAGCCTCAAGAAGCAGAAGTTGTCGCCTTAGGAACAGGCAAAAAAGACGATGCTGGTAACGAGGTACCCTTTCAAGTAAAGAAAGGAGATAAAATATTGATCAGTAAATACGGCGGAACCGATGTAAAAGTTGATGATGTTGAATACAAAATCCTTCGCGAGGAAGATATCCTCGGGATCGTAGGTTAATTCATTCGTAAATCTTAAACTTACAAAATAAAGAAAGAAAATGGCTAAACAAATTCTATTCGATGAAGCCGCCCGCAAGAAAGTTCTTAGAGGCGTGTCGACACTTGCTGAAGCAGTCAGCGTAACGCTCGGGCCGAAGGGTCGTAATGTATTAATCGACAAAAAGTTCGGTTCTCCGACAGTGACTAAAGATGGTGTAACTGTTGCAAAGGAAATTGAGCTTGAAGATCCTTACGAAAATATGGGTGCTCAAATGGTTCGTGAAGTTGCATCCAAAACTTCAGACCTTGCTGGCGATGGTACAACCACGGCAACCGTGCTTGCTCATGCAGTTTACCGCGAAGGTTTAAAGAATGTCGCTGCTGGTGCCAACCCAGTATATTTAAAACGCGGCATTGATAAGGCCGTTGAAGCTGGCGTAGCAAAATTACTCAGAGATAGTAAAAAAGTTTCTGACCGAGAAGAAGTTCGTCAAGTTGCCACTGTTTCCGCCAACTGGGACGATGAGATTGGTGAGATTATTGCCGACGCAATGGACAAGGTTGGTAAAGATGGAACCATTACTGTCGAAGAGGCTAAAAGCATCGAAACTACATTGGATGTTGTTGAAGGTATGCAATTTGATAAGGGGTATTTAAGTCCTTATTTCTGTACTAACAACGAAACAATGGAAGCTGCTTTAGAGGACTGCTATATTCTCATTCATGAGAAAAAGATTAGTGCTCTTAACGATCTTCTTCCATTACTTCAGATTGTTTCCAAGCAAGGAAAACCTCTCCTTATCATTGCAGAAGATATAGAAGGTGAAGCACTTGCCGCATTGGTGGTTAACAAATTACGTGGTACCCTCAACGCTTGCGCAGTAAAAGCTCCAGGTTTCGGAGATCGTCGCAAGGAAATGCTTCGTGACATTGCTGTTCTTACTGGAGGTCGTTGCTTGACTGAAGATCTTGGGATTAAGTTGGAAAATGTACAACTTGCTGACCTTGGCCAAGCGAAACGCGTTTCAGTTGACAAAGAAAATACTGTTATCGTTGAAGGGGCAGGAAAAGCTAATGACATTCAAGGTCGTGTGAAACAAATTCGTCGTCAAATTGAGGAGACCACATCTGACTATGATCGCGAGAAATTGCAAGAGCGACTTGCTAAATTGGCTGGTGGTGTAGCAGTTATCAATGTAGGTGCTGCAACAGAACCTGAAATGAAAGAGAAGAAAGCTCGTGTTGAAGATGCATTGCATGCGACTCGTGCCGCTGTTGAAGAAGGTATTCTTCCTGGTGGAGGAGTAGCTTTACTTCGTGCCGCTAAAGCAATTGAAAAAGCAGCTGACGACCTCGAGGGTGATGAGCAGATCGGTGCAGGTATTGTTCGCCGTGCTATTGAAGCTCCTTTGCGTAAGCTCTGCGATAATGCTGGTGTTGAAGGTTCCTTAGTTGTACAACAAGTGCTGAAATCTAAATCAAGCATGGGCTATAATGTAGCCACAGATACCCATGAAGACTTGATTAAAGCCGGTGTAGTTGATCCTACAAAAGTAACCCGAACTGCTTTGCAAAACGCAGGTTCAGTTTCTGGTCTGTTATTAACAACTGACTGTATGATCACTGACATTCCTGAAGAGGAAAAACCAGCACCTGCTGGGCATGGTCATGATCATGGCATGATGTAAGAGTTTTATTCTCTTATAAACTTTGAAAAGGCGTTCTCTTCGGGGAACGCCTTTTCTATTTCATAAGTAAGGATTCTTGTATGAAAACGGGTTTAAATCCAAAACAATTTAAATAGTTAGTCTTCTGCTAATTGTTCAGAATATCTCTCTGATTGTTCGTCAGCATGATAGGATGATCGAACGAGTGGTCCAGATTCGACAACTTCAATACCGAGCTCATGTGCTTCTTTTTTCCATGAATCAAATTCATCAGGAGTAACCCAGCGATCGATGGGTACATATTCGGAGCTTGGTTGGAGGTACTGACCCAAAGTTAAAACATTGAGTCCAATATTTGCTAAATCTTTAAGTGCCTGTCTGATTTCATCTTCTTTTTCACCAAGACCTAACATAATTCCTGATTTGATAGGAAAATTCCTTTCCTTGGCATGAGATAGAACATCAAGACTTCTTTGATAATGGGCAGACTTACGAATAGGGCGCTGCAGGCGCTTAACAGTTTCCAAATTATGATTAAAAATATTTGGTTTGGCATCCAACACGAGATCGAGGTTATTAAAGTTACCTTTGAAATCTGGGACCAGTACTTCAATAGCCGTATTTGGGTTTCGATTTCTTACCGCACGAATTGTTGCTGCCCAAACTTTAGCCCCACCATCAGGTAAATCATCTCGTGCTACAGATGTTAATACACAGTGTTTGAGACCCATTTTAGCAACAGCATCCGCAACTCTTGGAGGTTCCGCTAAATCAAGTTCAGTAGGTTTGCCCGTATGCACAGCACAAAAAGAGCACGATCTTGTGCATATATTGCCAAGTATCATTAAAGTGGCAGTTCCTCTGGACCAGCATTCGCCCATGTTAGGGCATTGTGCACTTTGACATACAGTGTTAAGTTGATTATTATCAACTAAAGTTCTTACTCTTCCATATTCAGGGCCTGATGGTAATTTTGCCCTAAGCCAACTTGGCTTTTGGCTTCTAGATACGATTGTTGTCATCCACTTGGCGAAATAGATTTTGGTCCTGTGTGACCAACAGTTCTTTGGAAATTATTCCCTTCTCCAGCTCGTTCATATAAAGAAAAGCCATTTTTCTCTAAGTTTTTAGGATTCAGTTTTTGCCTTTCTATTCTATCTGCATGTTTCAGAATAAGACTGGATGATTTTACGACACGTTCAATCTTTTCCTTTGTAATGGGATGTAAATCCAGGGCTGGCTCTTTTAATGACTGCTCGACTTCAATAAAATGTTCCGGTTTTTTGCCATTAAGCACGCGGTAACGAAAAATAGGCATCTTAAAAATTAGGCAGATTTTTTCTTCCTTGGAGGAAATTCAAAGCCAATTGAACCATTTTCCTTGAGGATGAGGTTTGCTTCAAACCTTCTTTTCGTTTTTCTCGATATAAAACCCTTTATTAGTCCAGTTTTTTTGTCCGAGACTAATTTCTTTAATTCTTCAACAGGTATTTCTTTATCAAGAATTTTTCTAGTAATTCGAAAGTTGCATTCCTGTTCTGAAACACGCTTGTTGTTGGAGCACAAAAATGAAAGATCAGTTTGATGCACCTTACCCGCACAAATGGGACAGTTTGCTATAGCGGGGGCAGTTTTGATCATTTCTTTTTCAACTGATTCTTCTTCCTCATTTCGATTATTATCAAAAAGAAAAGTGATTTTGTACTGATCATCCATTTGTAACATGGCAGAGAACCTCTTACCTGTTTTGGAAATGAAGTCATCAAGAGGTCCCACACGCTTTTCTTTCAGAAGAATACCGATCTCATCTTCTGTGAGTCTTCTTCCTGCGATATTTTTAGATATCTTAAAATCACCGGATTCAACTTGATAATTATTTAGACCTTCAAATATTGGCTGATTATCCAATGGAGAAAAAAGGGCCGTTTGCCTGAGTGATGCTTGGGTATCGTCAAAACCTGTTGTTTTCTCGACAAAATCCTTCGTCATGTCAGAGATTTCACTCATAAATTCTTCGCGGGTTAATTTTCCTTCCTCAATTTTGCGAAGCTTTTGCTCCCACTCACCAGTCATCGCAGGACTCGTAAGAACCTCAACTCCAGCTGCTTGCAGGAATTGCATTAAGTCTTCTGCCTTTAATGAAGGACGAAGTTCTGTACCTTCTCTGCTTAAGTACTTTTCTTTGATTAAGTGTTCAATGGTTGCTGCACGCGTTGCCGGAGTGCCCAAGCCCTTATCCTTAAGTGCATCAGCAAGTTCATCGTCTTCTACTAATTTCCCAGCACCTTCCATTGCTGAAAGAAGGGTTGCTTCTGTATAGCGTGGGGGAGGTTTAGTTTGATCTTCAATTAAGTCGCAATCTAGGAATTTTGATTTTTCTTGATCAGATTCAGACATGGCCGCCAATGAATCTTCTCCCCCTTTATCTTTGCCATATATTGCAAGCCAAGAAGGTTCAATCAGTACTTTTCCCTCAGTTTTGAAAAGATGTTCCTCCACATAAGTTAAACGAGTGGTTACATCCCATTCAGCAGGTGGGTAAAACACCGCGATAAACCGTTTAATGATAAGATTGTAAATCTTTGTCTCGTTGGAATCGAGGCTTTGGGGTGACTTATTAGTGGGAATTATTGCAAAGTGGTCGCTAATTTGTTTGTTATTAAATACCCTTTTATCATTTGGGTTTACCCAATTGGATTGGAGAATCTTCTGAGCATATACAGATAATTCTCCAGAAACCCCTTGTAAAAGTTCAGAGCAAGTTACGGGATAATCTTCTGGAAGAGCTTTCGAGTCAGTTCTTGGATAAGTGATGACTTTGTGCTTTTCATACAAAGCTTGTGCAATTTGCAGTGTTCTGCTCGCGGGCAGACTGTGCAGTCGATTAGCTTCACGTTGAAGGGTGGTTAAATCATAGAGTCGTCCGGAACTTTGCTTAGTACGTTTTTTGCTTTCTTCAACTTTACAAAAACTGGCATTCACAATTTCTTGATGAATTCCTTGTGCTTTGTCTTTTTCCCAAATTCGGTCGATACGGTCCCGATCATTGTTGCTATCTTTTTTGAAATCGGGTTTTTGATAAATCCCTTGGTATATACCAGTGGAGATTTCAAAGTTGGCTCTAATTGAAAAGTATGTCTTAGGTTTAAAGTCTCTAATCTCTAGCTCTCTTTCAACAACCATTGAGAGAGTAGGGGTTTGTACCCTGCCGACAGTAGAAACCTGCCTGCTGCTAGCTTTATTACGTTTAATTGTAACTGCTCGTGTTCCATTTATCCCAATCAGCCAATCAGATTCGGATCTACATCTTGCAGCATCTTGTAGAGGCTTCATAGAAGGTCCTTCCCTTAGTTGGGAAAATGCATCTTTGATCGATTTTTCGGTCATTGATAATAACCAGAGTCTTTTAACGGGAAGCTTAGAGCCAGCTAGGTCGTGGATATATGTAAATATAAGTTCGCCTTCGCGACCAGCGTCACAGGCATTAATTACAAATTCGAGATCTTTCCTTTTAAGCTGCTTTTTTAGGCTTAGAAATTTTTTCTTGGCTGTAACTACAGGTTTGAGTTCAAATTTTTCAGGTATGATGGGGAGATTGGTAATTTTCCATGATTTTAATTTCTTATCGAAATCATCTGGCATGAATAGTTCGACTAAGTGCCCGATTGCACTATCAATTACCCACTCATCATTTTCAAAGTAATCATCCTTGGCCGGGACTCGTCCGAGCACACGTGCTAAATCTCGAGCAACACTCGGTTTTTCTGCAATAACAAGTTTTTTCATAAAGCATGAAGGAGGGAAAACACTATGATTTGAACTTCATTAAGAGGGTAAAAACCGAGGAAGCAACTCCTCCATATTAGATAGGAGGTGTGTGATAGACTTTTCTGATTCATTTCCCATGTTGGATATTCGGAAAGTCTTTCCCTTTATCTTTCCGTAGCCACCATCTATCGCTAACTTTTTTTCTTCCCTTAATGCTTTTACAAATCCGGCAACATCCATTCCCAAATTATTTTTCACGCAAGTTAAAGACTTTGAGGCAAAAGATTTGCTTGGTAAAAGTTCGAATCCATTTCGGATGACCCATTCGTGAACCATCTCATTAAGTTTTGTATGTCTTGCTTGTCTATTACTAACACCTTCTTGAAAAATTGATTCGAGAGTATATTTGAGCCCATGAATTTGAGGAATGGCTGGAGTGCTCGGAGTCATTCCCTTTTCATGATTTTTTAGGAATTCCAAAAAATCAAAATAATAACCTCTGTCTTGTAAGGACTCAGCTCGTGAAAACGCTCTTTGAGAAACAGAGAACAGAGCAAGGCCGGGTGGAAGGGCAAGCGCCTTTTGCGATCCAGTAAGAATAACATCTATGCCCCAGTCATCTTTTGGGATTGAAACAACAGAAAAAGAGCTGACTGTATCAATTACAGAAATGACATCAGGGTATTTGGATAGTACCTTCATAATGTCCTCAAGGGGATTCATCATCCCGCAGGATGTTTCGTTATGAACTAAGGTTACCAAATCGAAATCCCCACTAGACAATTTTTCATCAAGTAAATCAGGATTAATGTGGCTACCCCAATCAGCTTCCAAGCCTTCCGCTTCCTTACCACATCTTTTCGAAACATCTAACCACTTGTCTGAAAAAGCACCGCACATACAGCAAAGAACTTTTTTGGAGCAGAGATTGCGTACTGCTCCCTCCATGACACCCCAAGCGCTAGAAGTGGAAAGAAAGACTGGGTCTTGGGTTTCAAACAATTCCTGCAACTTGGGTTGGCAAGAATTATAAAGTTCAACAAAGTCAGGGCTTCTATGACCCATCACTGGAGTCGACATTGCTCGGTATGCTTCCGGAGATACATCAACCGGGCCAGGAATATGAAGTTTGTAATTGATCATGAGGATTGTGAAATTCCAGAGGTAACTTTTTTGTAAGAAAGGTTATTTTCTTCAATTAGGACGAGCTTGGGTTCCCAAACGGAGGCTTCTTCGGGATTTAGAGAAACGAATGTTATTATTACAAGTAAATCCCCTACTTTACCTTTGTGTGCAGCAGCTCCGTTTAGAGATATCTCCCCAGAACCACGCGGAGCAGGTATACAATATGTTTCAAACCTTTCGCCGTTCGATATATTACCTACTAAAATTTTTTCATGATGCAAAAAGCCAGCTGCGTCTAACAAATCTTGGTCAATCGACAGGCTTCCAGAATAATCAGGATGAACTCCAGTTACCACAGCACGATGAATTTTAGATTTTAGAAGAGATACTTGCATTGGGAAAATATAACCAAGTGCCCATCAAATACTTGTTACAATAAATGTCAATTGAGCAAAGCGATTTAGAAACTAAATCGTATTGAAAATAAGTGTCTTCCAATCCATTGTTCACATCTGATGGATGTGCTAACTACCTTAATAGCAATTAAATGAAGTGGAGTGATTTCGAAAGTTTCGTAGAAGGTGTGCTTTATGACCGAGACCTATCAATATCTGCACGCCTATTTGGATTGTTCCTACATCCTTTCTCCTACCTGTTTTGGTTCATCGTCCGCGTGCGACTGAGTCTTTACAATAGAGGGATATTCTTAAGAAAAAAAGAACTTAATGCCTTGGTGATTGTAGTGGGCAACCTAACTATGGGTGGTACTGGAAAAACTCCAGTCGTGGAAAGATTAGCAAAAGAATTACAAGCCAAGGGAAAAAAGGTCGCAGTCTTGAGTCGAGGGTACAAGAGTAAGGGAGATAGAACTGAAGAATCTAATTTTTTCTTTAAGAAAAAGGTTTTTGAACCTCCTAAAGTAGTCAGTGATGGTAATCAAGTGCTCTTGGAATCAGATGAGGCGGGCGATGAGCCGTTTATGTTGGCTCATAACCTTCCTGGGGTTTTGGTTTTAATCGATAAGGATAGAGTAAAGGCGGGCATGCATGCTATCGATAAGTTAGGTGCTGAAGTCCTCATCTTGGATGATGGCTTCCAATATTTGCCAATCAAAGCTAATATGACTCTTCTTTTGGTCGACCAAATGAATCCATTTGGAAATCATAAACTATTACCAAGAGGAATTTTAAGAGAACCAGTAAGGAATATCGCCAGAGCTGATTATGTTTTACTAACCAAGTCCGAAATTGAGCCAGAGTTGGAATTACTAGAAACTGTCCGAAAGTATAATCAAAATGCAGAGATTATTCGTTGTCGTCACAAAGCTCAGGTTTTTAGACAAGTTAATGGTAGTGGAGAAGAAAAGCTTAATTTACTTCACGAAAAATATGTCGGTGTGTTTTGTGGAATTGCCTCACCTCGTGGGTTTGAGCAACTCATTCATCGAATGTCTGGAGAATTAAGGTATCGAAAGAGGTTTTTGGATCATCACAGATACAAAAAGGAAGAGCTCGATAAGATTTTCCAACGTGCTAAGAACGCCGGCTCCGAAGTAGTTATTACAACAGAAAAGGACGCAGTTCGTATTCCTGTAAACTACGCACCAATACTTCCATTCTATTATTTACGAATGGAAATTGAAATCGTCGAAGGATTTGAGGATTTTGAAGACGCAGTCGATGTTCTCTGTTCTTTCCCTACCAAAGCTTAGTTTAAAAATACGGAGAACCTCTTCTGTTTAGGAAGAACCGAAGTTTATGGTTGAATCTACAAGAGCTTGCATGCATTCGATCTTAGCATTTGGTCTAATTCCATGCCCTAAATTCATAATATGGGCTGGATCATCTTTCATATCTGTCAGCAGTGTTTCAGTTTCATTCTTTACCGAGATGGCATCCGTTTCCATGATTTCTGGTGCCAGATTACCTTGTAGAGTTAAATTTCCTGGCAGTTCTCTCCTTGCTTCTTTTAGGTCTACATGGTGATGAACACCAATCGCATTACATCCAGTTTGTGAGATAATTTTCAGCCTTGCAAGCGAGGAGTTAGCATAGACTATGATAGGAAGGGTATCAGGTGAGGATTTTACTAATCTATCAATCCATTTGAGCGACCAGTTCCAAAGATTTTGATCTGGGCAGAGTGCCTGCCAACTGTCGAATATTTGCAAGGCATCAATCCCGCATTCTGCTTGGAGTAAGATGTATTGTTCCAAAGCATCAGTTATTTTCTCAAGTAGAGCTGAAAAAGATTTTGGACTTTTTTGAGCCCATTCCATTGTGGTAGGAAAACCATGGGCTGAGCCTCCCTCTATCATGTAGCAAGCAAGTGTCCATGGTGAACCACAAAACCCAAGAAGACCATAGTCTTCACCCAACTCTTTTCTTAAAATTTTTAAAGTTTCACCAACATAAGAAAGCCGTTCTGCAATATCGTCAGAGTTTAAAGCATTTATGCATGCTTCACTCCTTATTTTTTGTTTCATTTCAATGCCTCCCGCAGGACGAAATGTATATTCTTGCCCCATCGCTTCTGGGATAACAAGTATGTCGCTAAACATAATAGCGGCATCGAGTGAAAATCTTCGTAATGGTTGAAGTGTGACCTCAGAGGCAAGGTCTGGGGTTCTTACCATTTCCACAAAACTGTACTTTTCCTTTAGGCTTCTGTATTCAGGCAAATATCGTCCTGCTTGTCTCATCACCCAAATGGGTGGCCGCCCAGCATTATTTTCACCTTTGAGGGCGGCCTTTAAAATAGCTCTCCCCTTCATTTCATATCAATCCCTAACCAATCTTGTGGGACTAAATAGGAAGAGTATAATTCTTCCTCCTTCGAGCCCGTATCGGGGTTCCAATTGTATGACCAAGAGACTTCAGGAGGCATTGACATTAAAATAGACTCAGTACGTCCACCTGATTGAAGTCCAAAATGAGTACCTCGGTCGTAAACGAGATTGAATTCTGCATATCTGCCTCGTCTGTATTTTTGAAAGTTTCGCTCTTTTTGTCCGAAAGGATGAGCCATTCTCTTCTCGAAAATCGAGAAGTAACTATCTCTAAAACTTTCCCCAACCGAGATACAAAACTCTAAAGTTTTTTCGAATCCACCTAGGTCGAGATCATCAAAGAAAATTCCTCCAACTCCCCTTGTTTCATTTCGGTGGGGAAGAAAAAAATAATCATCGCACCAACTTTTGAATTTTGGATAAAGGTCTATTCCGTATGGTTGGCAAGTGGAATAAGCCGCCTTGTGCCAAAATAAAACATC
>Ga0181564_10000527_pt1 | contig 34113 bp, 20 predicted proteins | sample 011ome_24_FD_134512 | JGI IMG/M metagenome (GOLD analysis project Ga0181564, IMG submission 134512) | Coastal salt marsh microbial communities from the Groves Creek Marsh, Skidaway Island, Georgia - 011513CT metaG (megahit assembly) | ecosystem: Environmental > Aquatic > Marine > Intertidal... | reverse complement strand
TCCTTCGTCGCTACTCCGTCGTCCCATGTTGACGCCGACGCGCAGCCAATCAATCAATCAATCAATCAATCAATCACCGATGTGCGCCGGCGAATGCGTCGTCTCGCGTCTCGCGTCTCGCGTCTCGCGTCTCGCGTCTCGCGTCGTCGTCCACCGAATGACAGATGTCACGAAACCCACTTCACACGCGAATACACACACCCGTCGACGATGCGTCAACGTGTGACGACGATCTTCACCAGTACAGTGTCCCCGAGCGCGGCGCCGTCACCGCACGGCCAAAACGGAACTGTTCCGGTGAACGTCACACGCGACCGCGAGCGGCGAGCGCGAGCGGCGACGGTGCTGTGCGCGCGCGTTCGTGCGTGCGCGTTCGTGTGCGCGTGCGTGACGGTCGACCGCGGCGGTGATCCGCGCGGGCGCGGGCGCGGGCGCTCGAGTGCACGCGCGCCGTCGAGTGGTTTTTTGATTGATTGATTGCATTTGATTCGGCGAAGGACTGTGTGTGGGGACAAATCATGAGTGCGCCGGTGTGGGAGGGCGTGTATTGCGTGTCGGTGGTGATTGTGATGTTTATCGCGCTGTTGAAGAACGTCGCCGGGCCGGATGTGTTGATGCTCGGCGCGCTGGCGTTTGAGCTCGCGGCGGGCGTCGTGGACGCTGAGTCTGGGTTGAAAGGCTTTTCTAATAAAGGATTACTCACCGTGGCGTGCTTGTTCGTGGTGGCGGCGGGGATATCGAACACTGGGGCGCTTGATTATTACATGAGTAAGGCGCTCGGGCAGCCGAGAAGCGCGGCGGATGCGCAGTTGAGGTTGATGGTTCCAATCGCGTGCGTGAGCGCGTTTCTGAATAACACACCCGTGGTGGCTATTATGATTCCAATCGTGCAAAAGTGGGCGAGAAAGTGTAAAATTTCCCCCGCGCAATTGTTTATTCCGTTATCGTTTGCGAGTATTCTAGGTGGGACGTGTACTTTGATCGGGACGTCGACGAATTTGGTCGTCGATGGCATGCGTCGAGAGCGGTACCCGGATGAACGCGCGTTGGGGTTGTTTGAGCTGAGTAAGTTTGGCGTGCCCGTGCTGTTGAGCGGCATGGCGTACATGCTGGTCGCGGCGCCGGTATTGTTACCAGGGGGACGGAGACGTGGTAAGGATGGCGAAGATGATGACTTTGCGGCGAGCATGGATGTGGATAATTTAACCGTCGGCGCCGTCATCCCGCGCGGGTCTCCGGTGGTCGATTCCAAGGTGGCGATTTTGCGCGGGTTGAATGGCTTGTATTTGGTGAGCGTGCAGCGCGGAGACATGCTTATGCGTGCGGTGCGCCCAGATTTCTTGCTCGAAGTGGGGGATATATTGATTTTCACCGGATTGGTTGACCGCATCGGTGAGGTGTGCGAAAAGCACGGATTGGTGCCGCTCACGCACGACGTGGAGGAGAAGATGTTACGCGAAGGTTTGTCGTCGGATGCCCCGGCGAAGCGTACTAGTGGAGCGACACCTACAAAGAAACCGGCGCTTGCGCATTCTTCGAGCGTGGAATGGGCTGGGGATGATTTGAATAGCATGGCAACGTATCCACCGCGCGCGGCAACGCCAACGCCCGCGTCGCAGCAAGAATCGCAAGACGACAGATCTATCACCGGATTAGGTTGGGTGCACCGTAAAAACTACGAACGTTCGCGTACAAGTATAGATATGCGATCGTACGAAAAGGTATTGAGGCGATTTAACTCGAATATCGTCGGCGAAGAGGTACCAGAGTCTGGTACAAATTCCCCAAACGCCGCGCGATCGAGGACGAAACGCTCGAGTACTGATGGACTTTTCAAAAGTTCAATCACCTCCGAGCCATCGTCTCCGGACGCATTGGCGAAAAACGAGGACGTCGCACTTTCGCTTTCACAAGACAAGAAGAATCGGCACGCGGTGATTCGCGCGCGCATTCGCTCGACATCACCGCTCGTCGGAACGTCGTCCACAGAATGCAGGTTTGCGGAAAAGTATTTGGCATCCATCATGGCGGTGCAGCGCGCGTCAACCACGTCTGAGAAGATCAATATCGGCGGCGGCATGCTTGGAAAGATTATTTTCCAGGCGAACGATTTGCTCATCTTACACGCCGCTGCGAATTCGCCGCTGCTTGAACAAAAGCGCGAACGAGAGGCTGCCAAGGCGAAAAAGGCGAGTGGCGGCGGCGCTTCGGGACAAGCGGTTCCCAGAATGCGCTCAAGCGCATCTTTTAAAAACCTTGCCGAGAGCACATCAGGGAAGAATCTTTCAGCCTACGCGGAGCCAGAGTTTACTTGCGAGAATGACTTGGAGGTGCTGCTCGCTGACACTTCTTCTGATGAAAATTTCACCGAATTCGCCATTCCCATGCGCGTTGTAGGCAACGGTGCGCTGGATGGTAAAACCATTCGAGCCGTGGACTTGACGAATGTTCCCGGTTTATTTATGACGGCTATACAAGAAGGCGGTACTGGTGAGATGAAAGTGCCTGATTTAGAAACAGTTTTACACGCTGAAGACGTACTTTGGTTCGCGGGGGACATGACGGGGATGCAAACCCTTCGCCGCATTCCTGGCTTGGTGCCGCAAGAAACGCAAGTGGACAAGCTCGAGGTGCGAAAATCTGATCGGCGATTGGTGCAGGCTGTTGTGTCACAGGGGAGTACATTGCTTGGAAAGTGCGTGAGAGATACACACTTTAGAACGCGATACGACGCAGTTATCATCGCCGTCCAAAGAAGTGGCGGGCGCATTCAAGCGCGCATTGGGGACATTGTTCTCGAAGCTGGAGATGTTCTATTGCTTGATACGTCAACAAGCTTTTTACTCGATCACAAACGTGATCCTGCGTTTGCGTTGGTGTCCGAAATCGAGGATTCTGCGCCGCCGCAGTTTGACAAACTCATACCATCTGTAGGTACGGCGGTTGTGATGATTGCCGTCTTTGTCGGTGGTGCGGTTGATTTATTCGTCGCAGCGCTGCTGGCTTCTGGCGTCATGCTCGCCACGGGGTGCTTGACCCAAGAAGCTGCGCGTGCGGCGGTGAAATGGGACGTCATCGTCACCATTGCTGCCGCGTTTGGGATTTCAGCCGCGATGGAACAAAGCGGCGTGGCAAACTCAATCGCGTCTACGCTCGTGAACATCGGCAACGCTGCAGGTACGGGTAAACCAGGCATTTTGGTCGCCGTTTACATCGCCACTGTGGTTTTGTGTAACGTCGTCGGTAATAACGCCGCGGCAGCACTGATGTTTCCCATCGCCGCCGGCTCGGCTGAACAGCAAGGCATCGACAACGTGCAGATGAGCTTTCTGCTCATGCTCGCGGCGTCGGCAAGCTTCATGTCGCCATTTGGATACCAAACGAACTTGATGGTATACGGCCCAGGTGGTTATGTGTTTGCAAACTTTCTCAAATTCGGCGCCCCTATGCAAGTGGTACAATTAATAGTCTCAGTATCCGTCGTCTTGCTTGACGACTTGTGGTGGATTGGCTGGGTTGTCGGCTTTGGTGTGGTTTTCGGAATTTATTTTGCTCGACTTCTCGCGCCGAAGATACGCAAACGGTTCGGCAAAGACGATAGTTTGTCTGGTGGTGATGTCATCACTTCGGAGGTGGCGATGCATCGCGCATTATAAACGTACAGTAGAATAGAAAGACACAAGACACAGACACGCGTTTTGGATAACTAATACCAACTTTTCATGCGCGCACACCACTTGCCTCACAATTCGTCGCGTCTCTCGCGTTCGACAGATCGAGCTAAAAACACAAACGCCTGAGCATACGAGAGTTTGTCTAATTGAACCATGTCGTCCACCGACGGCGCGCTCATCTTGCACCGCGTCGCGTTGAACGCCTCCTTCATAGCCATCGGGTTCGCGCTTCGACACCTGAAAGTTCTCACCATCGACGACGGACGCACGGTGTTTCGATTTGCCACACACGTGACCCTTCCTGCGTTATTGTTATACGTCATGACTCGCGCCGCGGCGTCGACGTCGGGAGCGGTAAACGTGATGAGCGCGGTCGTCCCGGCGACGTCGCTGCTCGTTGGACTCGCGACGTCGTTTGGAGCGTACGCGGTGTATAGAAAGTCCCCGGCGCGCGTTCGCGGGTTAAATGTAGGGTGCGCTACGGGTGTAAACCTCGGAATGTTTGCTTATCCATTTGTAGAGGCAATCTGGGGTGCTGGTGGTTTGGCCTTGTGCGCGATGTGGGACGCGCCCAACGCCGTCGTCGTCTTTGGCGCGGCTAAGGCTATTTTCGCCGCCGAGCAGAAGAATGGCGATGCTTCGCGCGCGGTGCATGATGATGGTGGTATTTACGACGGCGAGTGGCTTGATAAGAAGAAGCACGGATATGGAGTGTATCGATATCCGTCGGGATCGACGTACGAGGGACAATGGAAAAACAACGTCAAGGATGGTTTAGGAGTATATACATTCGGCAAAGGTGGGTCGTATGCCGGGGAGTTCAAGCGTGGAGCATTCGAAGGTACGGGTATTCGTGTGCTACGCACGGGTGCGGTGAAAGCTGGGTTATGGGAAAACAATGAATTCGTTGAAGCGACAACGGTGAAGGACTGCGAAGGAACAATCGCGGCGACAAACGCCGCACAAGCGACGGCAAGAAAAGCCGCCGAGGCGAGTAACTTGACCGCCAAAGCGTTGTTGGTGAAAGTCGCGACGTTTCCTCCAGTAATAGCCGTGTCCCTTGCGAGCTTGATGAACTTTATGGGCATTGCGCTACCGAATACCGCCGCGCAGCTCGTCGTGCCGCTCGCCAATGCAAACAATCCGCTCGTGCTGCTCACGCTTGGGGTGTTGTTCAAGCCGTCAATGGATCGTATGCAACTGCAGGCAGTGACAAAATTCATTACCGTCAAGTACGCATTAGGTTTGATGTGTGCAGCTTTAGCTACGATTAGTATTCCCCAGAGTTTCACGCTGGCGCGAGGCGTCATCGCCGCGCTCTGCGTCATGCCCGTACCATCGATCGTAATGCAATACTCCGCCGATCACGAAAACGACGGTGCATTGGCGGCGTCTATTGTCATGGGTTCACAGGCGATGTCTATTGCGCTCATTTGCGCATTTGCCGTCGTAGCGCCGCACATTGCGACCATCGACCGCACCGTGTTTTCGGGTGCGCTCGCGGCAAGCGCTACCGGCGTGGCGCTCCTTGGCGCGCTCAGTGTCAAAGCTTTAGCGCCTTCACGAGGCGAAACCAAAACTAGAAATCAGCCTGCGAGTACCAGTGCGAGCGCATGCTGGCGCAGTTCGAGATCAAGAAGAGTCGTCGCGAGATGCGAAACGCCGCGTTCCGTATGCGCACTGACTCAATCGTCAACGTTTGTGTCCGCGGCGAGGACGGTCATGGGTCGCCGAGCGCGCGTCGTTCGCGGTGGCGCTCGCGCGGGATGTTTGTTAAGTGTACGATCATTAGCGGTGTTTTAAATATAAAAGTTTGTTCTTTCTTTTAAAAAGTTGTTGATTTGTTTGTTACGCGCAAAAGTTCATCATCATCGCAAGGCGGGGTCACGATGTTCACGGTTCAGCCACCATGCTTTCCGCTTCTTCACGGATCGTACTGTACAACGCGGTGGACAAGTAGCGCTCGCCGAAAGATGGGAACACGGTGCCGATGAGCTTGCCGGCGTTTTCAGGGCGCTTGGCGAGCTGGATGGCGGCAGCCGCGGCTGCGCCAGACGAAATACCAACCATCAAACCTTCTTTCAACGCGAGCTCCTTAGCCATGCTGATGGCGTCATCGCTCGGGATTTGGATGATCTCATCAATGATGTCAACATCTAAAATACCCGGAATGAAACCCGCACCAATGCCTTGAATCTTGTGCGGACCCGGACCACCGCCCGAGAGCACCGGCGACTCAGTCGGTTCCACGGCGACAATCTTCACGTTTGGGTTCTTGCTCTTCAAGTATCGGCCAGTGCCGGTAATAGTCCCGCCAGTACCGACGCCGGCAACGAAAATGTCGATTTGCCCAGCGGTGTCTTCCCAGATCTCCGGGCCCGTGGTTTCAAAGTGCACCTTCGGGTTGGCTGGGTTTTCAAATTGTTGCAACACGTACGAGTCGGCTGACTTGGCGGCGATTTCTTCAGCCTTTTGCACCGCGCCCTTCATACCTTTAGCCGGATCAGTGAGCACCAAGTTTGCCCCGAACGCCTTTAACAAAATACGGCGTTCAAGAGACATCGATGCAGGCATAGTAAGCGTTAACTTGTACCCTTTCGCGGCGGCAATAAACGCCAACCCGATACCCGTGTTCCCCGACGTCGGCTCGACGAGCATCGTCTTCCCCGGGGTAATCTTCCCTTCCTCTTCCGCCGCTGCAATCATGCTCCACCCGATGCGATCCTTCACCGAGCAGCACGGTTCCATAATTTCAAGCTTCGCCGCAATCTCCGCCCCGCATCCTTCGCTCACCTTGTTCAAGTACACCATCGGCGTGCACCCCACGAGCTGCGTCACATTGTCCGCGATGTTCACGTTGGATGCCGCGCGTGTTCGCGTCATCGTCCTCGAGCTCGATCGTCGGCACACACGCGTCGTCATATTCGTCGTCGACATCGTCGTCATATTCGTCGACATCATCGTCATCATCGTCCTCGGCAAGTCACAATCCAAGGCAAGTCACAATCCAACTGGGCAATCACAATTCCACGCCAAAGTGGTCGACCAAAGTGTACGCGACGGTGCGCGTGAATCGGTATCAAAAACACGTCGTCGTCGTCGTCGTCGTCGATCAATCAATAATCGAACAACTGTCTCGTTCGTTCGTTCCACACGCGTGTGTGGCGTGCGTCGTCGTGTGCGGGCGATCGCGATCGACGAAATCCAATCGGAAAAGTGTCGGGACAACGACGCTAACCCTAACATGCGTGTCGCGTCGCGCGCGCGCGTCGCCAAATGTCACATGTCAAGGTGGTTGTATTACAATGTAGCTCACATGGCTGATGTTCTGCGCGACACACGCGTGTGTGCGTCGGTGACGAGCACGTGCAGACGGTGATGAGGCATGGAGCCGTGAATTGGGGCGCGGATGAGGTATTCGGCGGAGCGGGCGGAGCGGGACGGGCGCGAAGCGCGAAGCGCGGATCTGGCGTCTTCAGAGTGACATTCTGACGTCAATACGCGGTGTGCGGCTCGCGTGGTGTTGATTTCACGCTCGGTGTCCCATTTTGAGGCGGCGATGAGCAATGCGTCGAGCAATGCGGGTGGCGCGTCGGGGAATTTTTTGTGCAAGCTTTCGGCGCGCGCGGTGGCGCGTTCGGCGAGTTGCACCGCGAAGACGGCGCGCTCGTAATCTTCTACCGTGAGTGCGTCGTGGTCTTCGCCGCGGGTGAATAACGCCGAGCACGTATCTGTGGCAATTTTCACCGCATCGACCGTGGTGGCGTTTGCGCGCGTCGTATACGCATCTGTAGACGCGTAAATGCCAAGGATGGCGGCGCACGCGCATCGCGTCAGTTGCGCAAAGAGCGCCGCCGCCGCGACAGTCTCGAGATGATGCAGCGCTCGCTCACCCTCGACCACGGGGTCAAAAATCAACGCTTGCTTACTCGCCGCACACCTCGGAGAGTTGCGCCAGAGTTCTATCCACGTATTTCCCTTGTGACGCATGCGCGCGGATAACCGCCCGCGAGGCGCGAATTCGTCTGTTGAAACCGTCGCCGCGTCTGGCGTCCAATCTTTGGGCGAGTGCCAGCGCACAAAGTCTTGGAATTTCGCCCCTGGATTGGAAGCCTTGAATGCAGACATGTCAGAACACAACTCGATGCTCTGCATACGCTGACGAGCGGCGCGTCCTTCATCGTCATCCCCCAAGGCACGCATGGACGCTTCGCGTTCGGCGAGCGCGTCCTCGGTGTACATTGGCGCGTCTTGAGTGAACGGAGCGCGCATGAACGCGTGAGGCGGTTTCGATAGACGAAGTGTCAATATCTCACGAACGCCCTCGGGTTCGATTCCTTCGTCGTTTGCTTCGTCGTCTGTGTCGTCGTCGTCCATGTCATCCGTGTCGTTTGACGGTGAAACTGTAGCGCCGTCGTCGACGCAAGCGTCAGCGTCTGTCAGTTCTTCATCCGCGCTCGCGTACTCATCGTCGTCGTCCAACTTCCCAGCTCTATTTTCGCTAGTTGATCGCGTCATGGGCTTACTAGTCAAACTTGGAAGGATGCTGCTTTCGTCGTTCAACAACGCGCTCAAGTCTAAATCAGCATCGAGGCCCCATCCAGCGGCGTTCTCGCGAGCGTCGAGCGTCGCGAGCTCGTCGAGTTCGTCGCCGCTCCAACCACCACCAGCACTGTCCCATTCGGCATTGATTTGAGATTGCTGCTTTTCGACGTACACCGCGCTTTGTTGTAAATCACTCGAGCTCCTTGCGTTCCGTCGAAGTATGCACTGGTTGAGCATTTGCAGTTTTTGATTTAAAACGCACGCCCCGTGGTCAATGCCGAATGTTGGATCAAAAACCACCGCCGGGATCTCGCGTCCGCGTTCCCAGTACGTATATCGCAATTCATGAGTGAAAGCATTCCATAAGTGCGCCACGGCGCGCGCATTCTTCAACAAGCACGCGTGCAAGGCGAGTCGCGTCAACAGTGTATCGCGTGGCGCCGACTTGCTAGGCTCGCGAAGTTCTCCTTTCTTCGCCTCAGCGGAGTGAGTTTGAGTTGACACATCGAAAATCCCTCGTATGGCACCGCGAAGGACGTGTTCGCTTGGTAGCGAGGGCGCATCCATGTTGTTACGATGCCAATAATCCATGCCAGCCAAAGTGGCGGTGTCCAAACCAGCCGCGGTGGCGACGAATGCGGCGCTTTGAACGAGTTCGTACAGCATCTCGCTCAATGTTGATGTATCACGGGAGAGTAACTCGTCGTCCTCCTCGCCTCTATCACGCGCTGCTTGCGTGAGATCACCTCGTAGAAACCATTTCGGGGCGTCGTCGATGTTGAGTTCTGAAAACGCGTACATGGTTTCCAAACGCTCGCTCGGCCAAACGGCATCCAACGCTAACGACCGCCATGGGTCTTCCATGTTTACCCACGGCGACCAGGGCGCGTCGTCGTCCCATTCATCAAGAAACAAACCAAACTCTGAACTATCTAAATCCTCATGCACGTTCTTCCGTTTTTGATCGCCGAGACGCACGCGCATGTCTTCAATGTCGCTATCATCCTCCGAAGCGTCGGCATCGGCGTTGTCAAATTCGTCGCGCCCGCTGGATGTCGATGAATTCAGCGACAACGTGATTCGCGCTGATACCAAAGAATTGTCTATATCTTGTACTTCATGGCCAGTCGCATCCGCACTTTCTCGGGCGTTACGGACTTGTTTTAAATATCGATTGACGCATCCGACGTACGTGCGCTCGGCGATTTCTTCAGCCGTACTAAACCGCGTGAACCGCGTCACATCCGTCTCTAACACCGCATCACCGTTAACATCATCACTCACATCTCCAGAAAACTCTCTATCATACTCTCCACGCGGGGTGATCACGGCCATGTGTCCACCCACGCCCAACGTCGACATGGCGAGCGTAAACGCCGAACGCACCGTCAACGACTCGTCTTGATCAAAGAACCGACCCGTCGCGCTCGCTGGTCGAATCATCAACACGCACGATACTCCAAATAATGTATAAAAGTCGTACACGTCACCGGAACTCTTACTCGTAGCGTACGCCACGCTCGTACTCGCGCTCGACGACGACGTCTTCAACCACTCGCGCAGCGTCGCCTTCGCGTCGCCCTCCTCCTCCTCCTCGCGCGTCCTCGTCAGCGCACACACGTACGGCTCACGTCGCCAATGTAATCCGTGCGTAAACGCGTGCACCCACTTATCCTCCTCGTCGTCGTCGTCATTCGTAGCCGTCGCGTCAAGCCACCGTCCCAGGACATCTTCCACGTCGTACACCAACCGTTCGTACGGCGACTTGCACGAATAGTCCTCGTACGCGCGGTCGTCATCGCTCGCGTGACGACGCTCGCGAACGGTGCCGCGTTCGTCGCCGCCGTCACCGTCGTCGTCGCGCATGACTGTCAGCCGCGCATGACAGTTGACGCAGGACGTCACACACTGTCGCTCGGTGATGGCCCCGACGTCGTCGAAGTGGTGGACGACGACGACGAACGCGGGACAATCGCACGCGAGTTCGTTTCGCGTCTCTCGCGTCGTTCGAGCGTTCACGAGCGACTCTGGCGCGCTCGAACGGGCGTTTACCGCGGCGAATAGCGCAGCCGTTATCGGTTGGAGCGCATTGGTTGTGACGCAGTGTTTGCCGACTGAGTATAGCGGCGGTAGCGCGCAGCGCGCGGTGCGAGTGATCGCCAGCGCGTTATCGATTGCGTATTTACTTTTACTCGTCGCGTGCGCGTGCGTTGAGGGCGCGCCAGAGTCGGCGTCGTTTTCAACGTTGGCGGGCGTGAAGGCGTTGTTCACGAGCGACGTCGCGGCGTTAGCTGGGTGGGTGCACTATTTGGCGTTTGATTTATTAATCGGTGCGCGATTGGCGCGTGAAGAGCGCGCGCGAGGAGTGCCGGTGTGGTGTACGGTGTGCTTGACGTTCCCTCTCACGTTCTTGGCTGGACCGGTTGGGTTTTTGTGTTCGGCCTTTGTCGTCGAGGCGTTTGGACGATGACGACGGCGGTAACGCACGACGCGGTGTTACGCGCGGGGTACATTGGCGTCAGCGCGTTGTGCGTGCAAATGATTATTTGGATTTGGTTCGCGCCTGGTTCGTGTACGTTGTTACGATCGGCGTTGCGAGACGAGATGTTTTCCTCGGGCTCCAACAAGTTTGTCCCGAGTAATTTGGTGCTCAAGTATCGCAAACATTTCGCCGTGTGCGCGACGCACGTCTTGCCGGCGAGCGTGTGGTGCGCGCTCATTCCTTTTCAGCTGCACCCAAATGCGCGGAAACAGTACATGAAGCTCCACCGCATCACGGGGCGCGTGTTTTTCGCCGTGGGCGCGAGCATGACGTATGGGTACTATTTGATTCACAAGCGTGGCTTGCATTTTCACATGACAGACTTCCCGACTTTACCAGGCGACGCGTCGATTTCATTCGTGTTCGACTATGCCAAGGTTGGCATGGCATTTGTACACTTTGAGCACGCCGGCGCCGTGTGGTTCGCGTACACACTCGTGCGCGCATTCACCGCCGTCGCCGTGTCGCGAGATTTCATACAGCATCGCGTATGGACGTGGCGACACGTCGCCGCCGGACTCACCGTGGCACTTCAGCGCGTATTCATTTTCTTCCATCACATGTTCTTCACGCTCGCATACGGTCACGGATATTCTCACGTCCCTGAGATTCAAAAGCCCATTTTTGCGGATTCTCTCGTGTACGGAGGCTTGGTCGCCGTGCTGTATTGCGAAGCGTGCGTTTGGCGCGTCGTCGGCTCGCCACGCAAATCAAAACACGCGTGAAACGAGCGCACGTTGTGACTACAGGAGTGTTCACCCATTATCGTGTATTTAATGTCATCATTAGTATTGGTACACGTCACATCGACACATGATACCCATTTCATCCGTCGCTCGCGCCCCGACGTCTCCCGCGTGAACACGAGTGTAACCCCAGAACTCGTCACTTGTCCACGCGCACGACACGCGACGTCCGCGCGATGCCCGTTCGCATACGCCTCGCGCGATTCGGTCGTAAAAACGCCCCACACTACCGCGTCTACGTCGCCGATAGCCGCGCGCCGCGCGATGGGAAACACATCGAAATCGTCGGGCACTACGATCCCGTGGCGCAAGTGGATGGACATAAACACGTCGGTTTGAACATAGAACGCATCAAGTATTGGCTCAGCGTCGGCGCACAACCGTCGGATACGGTGGCGCGTTTACTCGGTCAGGCTGGGGTGTTACCCACGCTGCCGCGCCGGCGAGGGGGGAGCGAGGTGAGAGGGTTCGCGGCGTCGGCGACGTCGAGCGTCGGCGAGTGAGCCGTAGAAGACATTCCTTAGCGTAGCGCCTTGGTAACGAGCGCGAGTGTATTTGTAATTAGCTAGATTTGGTTCTCAAAACCAAATGCAGCGGTGTGCGTGCGTGCGTGCGTGTGGATTGATTAAAATGCATATTCTTTTGCTACACTTCTCTCTCGCGCCTTTGTAAACGCTCAACGTCTTCTCCGCACGTGTCAATCAATGCGTCGCCGTTGAATACTTTTGTCGAAGCGATGACAAAGTTACATCCGCAGTGTTTGGTCTGAGCCAAATGGCGCAAACACGCGATTTCAGCGTGCGTTACACCGCCGATAAAGAATACGAGAACCGTCGGCTTTGGCCATAGCTCGTCTCTGCCGTCGAGCGGCGCCGATTTGGCGCGACGCTTGTCAAATTCCCTGTAACTCGCCTTGGTGTTCACTGCGAAACCGTAATCATCAAACGTTTGCGTGTACTCAAACAACTGACCTGGAAGCGCTTTGAGCACGTCCTCGCCCGTGTTGTTTGGTGCTACAGAACGCCACGGTCCACGCGTGGCGCCTTCGACGAGCCGACAGCTCAGCGGCGCGTACCCAGACGATGAATACGCGAACGTGATATCCTTTGGCGCTTCTGATCCATCAACGTCGTCGGCGACAAGCTTGAGAGGCTTACGAACGCTTGCAAAGCCGCGCGCTTTAGCCTTGGCTTGTTCCTTGTCCACAAACAACCCAGCATGCTCCAGGGCGAGAAGCTTGAGACAAATCTGCATCCCAAAGGCGTTGAATAAATCGCTAAATGTCTTTTCATACATCTTGGTGGGCAAGCCACCAAAACAAATGCACGCCAGGCAAATCATGCGCAAACACGGTACAGCTTCATCGCCGCGATAAATCATCACTTCGATAAAGTCCATGACCTTGTTTAGCTCCTGACCTTCGACGCACAGCCGTTCGCATTCAAGACGATTTTGAAACCAAATCTTCTTTGTGCAGTCAATGAGATACTTTGCGAGCGTGGCATGCAAGTCTAAACCCGCACCGCCGATGTTTGCTTTAATCTTCTTCACAAAACCACCGATTTCACTCACGTGCTGATCTTCAACGTTACCGCCTTTTATCGCAGCGTAGTCCTCTTTAATTGCCGTCGATTTGTCGCGAATGACGTTACACGCCCTGCCGAAATTCATGTCACGAATTTCATGGAAAAGAGCGTCGGTATTATTAAGCTTCGGCCGCATTGCGATTTTCCCAGCCTTGTGAGCGCGCGCCCGCACGTACACGTCAATAGGTTGATCGTCATCGTCTCCTGCTTTAACGTCGCCGTCGTCAAACGCGCGTTGTGGAATAGCCACCGCGCCCTTTTCTACACCTAAAATTTCATCAATCAATCCTTCGTACGTCAACTGCGTGCATAAAGGAGTCACCATATCAACATCGCGATCGAGCAAGACAATCATGTCCACAAGTGAGTCCCCATCGACGCCTGGCTCGACGTGTTCTGGTTCGTCAATTTGCCCACCTTTGCGCATTTCCAACATCAACTGCGCGCACTTGTGCGCGATGTCTCCTTTGCCCTTCACTACGTGTGCCAATCCCGTGATATCACGCTGGAGTTTATGCAAAGCCGAAGCAACGTAGTACACACTCGCTTCGTAATCTTCCGTGACGACTTCAGCGTACGCTTCTGGGTACTCGAGCGTCAACAAATCTGGCTCGAATGGAATTAAATTCACGTCGCACGCCACCAATTCAACGTATTCAAGCACGTGTAAATCCATCAGTGCATCCTTACACATTTCCTCCACACGAGGCACGCACACTACCGTCATCTTTGGCAACGGTTTTACCTCTATGCTCGCCTCGTCGTTCGCCTCGTCTCCTCCGCGCCCGCGAGAACTCGTCACGCGCGTCAACAAACTCGACGCCGCTTTTGAAGCTTTTGACACCGCCGCCGCGCGCGCACGCAACGCGCGCTCACGTGCATCTCTCAAACCCTTCACATGTTCTGCGATCGTTTTCATCACATCCAGTTGCGGGCGACACATAAATACCACTCCGTCGCTCTCATCCGTGTCTGGAATCTCCCCACCCGGTTCGAGCGCGTAAAACGTCTTCACGCCCGCGCGTTTCAACCCCGCCACCCCGCACGTGCGAACGAGCCCATTCGCAATCACTGGGTCAAGCGCTAACGACGTCGCATCTCGCCCTTTACACACGTCGTTCATCACCGCTAACATCGTTCGCGTGTTGTGCTCGTACACATCTCTCGCAAACGTCAATCGGTCATTCACGAGCGTCGACGTGCTCGACGACGTGGAGGACGCGTTCGACGACGACGTCGCGCGCGACGTGCCCGACGACGATGTCGCCATGCGTCACGACCCGCGGCGGCGGCACCACCGTCGCTCGTAAACCGTGCGGCGTCGCGAAGTAGAGGATGAATCATTCACGCATGCAGCGTTGAGTTTTTCTTTGAAAGTCGTTGCTCAGCGAGACGTCAGAGCGCGACGACGCCTCGCGTGTGTGCGTGTGCGTGCGCGCGATGAGTGGTGGTGATGGTGATGGTGGATCGCGCGTGCACGAGCGATCTCGCGTGATGCATGCGTCGTCGTCGGCGTCGTCGTCGGCGTCCCCGTCGATGGAGTTTCTCAAGTTTGCCAATCACGAAGTCATACAAGAACTCATGACGTGTACGGTGGACGAGCTTGAACGACGCGCGTTGGAAGTTGAGCAGAAATTATCACTCGTTGAAGCGCGATCGATCGATGAGCACGCGAAAGAGTGCGAGAATTTAATTGCGTTGAAGACGGACGTCGACACGTGCGAAGAGATTTTGCAATCCATGGAGCTCGAGCTCGGGGCGTTTGCGGATGACTTGGGGAAGATTTCGAGCGAGATTCGTGGGTTACAGACGCAAAGCGAAGCGTTGAAAGTGAAAGCAATGAATAGGCACGCGGCGGAGCGCGCATTAGGATCGGTGATTGAGAACTTGACTGTGGACCCGTTGATGATTCAAACGTTGGTGAACGGTGCCGTCGAAGACGAAGACTACTCTCGACGCGCGACAGAGTTGGCGCAAAAACTTGATGTCATCGATAACCTCCGTCGTCCGAACGCGCGAGGTGGCGCGACGACTGTGCTCGCCGCGAGCGACGTCGCTCCTGAACTCGAACGATTGCGGGTGAAGACGTGTGAAAAGTCTTGGGCGTTTTTGTACGGCCAATTTCACGCGTTGAAACAGCCGAGAACAAACGTGCAGTTGATTCAAGAGAACACATTGGCAAAATATGAGCCGCTCGTGGCGTTTCTGCGCGCGAGAGGGCCAGAGGTGTATTGGGAAGTAAAATCCACGTACGTGGATGTGATGGGCAAGGTGTTGAAAACGGCGCTCGCGTCGTATGTGGAATCACTCAAGCGTGTTACGTTGCCGCCAAAGGCTTACATAGCGCTCGGGTCGAAGAAGCGCTCTCCGGGTGGTACGAATGAAATTTCAGGTGTGAGTGCGCTGTCTGGAATTTTTGGTGGCGGTGCGAGCGGTGCGGCAATGTCGGGCGACGACGCTGGCGAACACGCCGAATTATTCTCGCTGCGTAGTCGAGCGCAGACTTTGCGCGACGCCGAAACGGGGCCACCTTTTGTGCTGCACCAGCCATCAGATAGGGTGCAACAGGAAATGCGAGAGTATGAAGAGTTGTTTCGAAGCGCGCACCGTTTGCTCATCGACACGGCGACTTTTGAGTATGCGTTTTGCGAGCAATTTTGGCGCGGCGAAAAAGACATGTTTGAAAAGGTATTCGCCGGACCGCTCACGGTGTATAACGATTTCGTCGCTCAGGGCGTCGCCACGGCCTCGAAAGATGCGATTGGGCTCTTAATCGCAATCCGTGTAAACGCGGTGAATAGAAGAGTCATGAGTCGCCGCCGCGTTCCTGCGTTGGATGCGTACTTTGACAACTTGAACATGACGCTTTGGCCAAAGTTCAAACACGCGTGTGACGAGCACGTCAAGTCACTGGAACAGATGAAAGAATCGTTTGAGCCGAATCCAGAGGCGCCAAGTTTTATAGTTAGACGATATGCAAACTTTGTCGTGGCACTCACAACTGTCGCGCACTCGAGCTTTGAATCGTCAACTGTTGTTGACGACGAAGAGGTGAACATTGCAACGCAGGTTGACTTGGTGCTCGACCGCATGCGGCGAGCTTTGTTTGATTGCGTTACGAATAAATTGTGCGCATCTCTGCGAGAGTCGCCGAAGCGTCGAAGCGCGTATTTGGTTAAGACATTTGATTTTGTATGCACGACGTTGAGCTCGCTTGCGGACATTAAAGACGAGCAAACAACAGAACTCGCGACTTTACACTTCTTCGAAGAGAAATTTCTGAACGAATCAGCGGCTTTTGTGACGCACACCATGCATGAGCGTTTCCCCGAGCTCGAAAAGCTGGATGGCGATGTCTTGTTTGATGCCACTCTTGACGCGTTGAGCGCGTTTCACCGCAACTGGCGCCAATCATTGGCATCTACGCACGCAGACTGCGTGGCGTGCTTTGGCACATCCGATTGGCGAGCGGTTGAACTCTTCCGTCGCTGCGTCACCGAACTCACCACGCGCTACACCACCATCGTTGATCGCGGATACGTGGCACAATTTGGTGATGAAAAGGCGTCGCAACTCGCGGAATACGTCGTCACCAAGCCCACGTTCACGCTCGAAGGAAATCGTTACACGTCAAAATCCAACGACCGACTAGCGTCTCAATAGGAGACACGTTGTTTTTATATGAGCCTCATCGCTCCTAGGTGATTGTTCATCGCGTCATCTACGCCTCGGTGCCCTCCAATGCGCTCGCGTCGTGACGACGCCGTCGTCCCGCGTCGGCTAGTCATCAATAAAGTGGATAAAGCACCCCTCACACGTCACCGCGTGCTTTTGGGTCGTAGTGCGCGCGATGTTAGCGTCGTCATCCGCTCTCGCGTCGGTCGGGGCATCGTGTCGACGCGTCCATCGCACGCGCGCATCAGGCAGCGACAGCGGTGCGTCGTCGTCGTCGTCGTCGTCGTCGTCGTCGTCGTCGTCGTCATGGACCGCACGCGAGAAGACGCAACGAGCTAAAGGTCGCGACTATCTCGTCGAGCTCGGGAAAAACGACACCGGGAACACGAACACCAACGTCGGTGCGCGACAAGGGATGATTGATGACGTGTTCACGCGCAACGCCACGGGGGAGTTCCAACTGGGCGCCGACAGCGACATCGCGAATGGTGACTTGCGTTTTCGGTTTCAAGAGGCTCGACAATTTGCAAACTTGACGGGCGACTATCACGTCCCGGAGGAATTCATGGAAAAGGTTAGTCAACACGTGGTTAAAAACTTTATATTCGGTGGGAATTTGAATCACGTCAAGGGGTTGAGGAATGTTCATGGCGACATCGTGACGCCGCCAAACGTGCCGCTGATTCTCGGTGTATGGGGCGGCAAAGGGTGCGGGAAAACTTTTAATTTAGAACTCGCGTGCAAGGCGATGGGAATCATGCCGATCGTGACGTCTGCTGGTGAGCTGGAAGATGAAAATGCGGGAGAACCAGGTCGATTGATTCGATCGCGTTATAAGCGTGCGGGTGAAATTGTCAAGCGTCACGGCGTGATGAGCTGTTTAATCGTCAACGACATTGACGCCGGATTGGGATGGTTTCAGAACACGCAACACACGGTGAATAATCAGACGGTGTGCGGAACGCTGATGAACTTGTGCGACCATCCAGAAATGGTGTCTCTCGGCGAAGATCGCGCGGATGATGGGAGAAATTTGCTCACTGCGCGCGTTCCAATCATAGTCACTGGCAATGACTTGTCGACGTTGTACGCGCCGCTCTTGCGAGACGGTCGCATGGACAAGTGGTATTGGAATCCTTCACGCGATGAGATTTGTAAAATAGTGCACGCAATGTTCAAAGATGACGGGCTTTGGACGATAGAAGCCACGAAGAAGCTCGTCGATGCGTTTCCTGGGCAGCCGTTAGATTTCTTTGGCGCGGCGAGATCAAAGGTGTACGACGATGCGATTCATCGATGGATGTGCTCCGCCGATCCTGTTCAGCGCTGTGAGCTTCTCATGCGCAAAATGGGTCTGAGTCAAGATGTAGATATATTCGGAAATAAAGGAGAAGAATCATCGTTGTGGCGCTATCATACCCCACCCGAGGTAGTTCAAGGCGCAACGGTGCGTCCAGAAAATGTATTCCGCGCGGCGCAAGAATTGGCTCGCGAACAAGAGTACGTCGTGACGCAAAAGCTCTCACTTGATTATTTAAAGTGGCAAAAGAATCCAGAAGACTTGACGGATGAAGAGCGCGAAACTATGGAGACGAGGTCTAGTAGAGAGCGTAAAATGCGAAAGCTTCAAGAAGATCGTCGTCAACGTCTCACTGATATGAGGAAGAGCGTGGCGTCGGATGAATCGCGCGCGGCGCGCGCCGTACTTTTGGAATCCATTGCGAGGCAAGCGAGGGAAAAACGTGAACGAGAAATGGCAGAGAAAGCGTCGATTGTCACTACCGGGGTTGATGATGCAACGTCTGTCGCATCATCATCACCCCTCAAGATTCCTGGCCCTCCGCAAACAAAGCGCTGGATCACCGTGTCTCCGGACGAGGCGTTTGATGCCTTCAAGGCGAAAGAATGTGTCGTGATAGATGTGCGTGATAGTCGATCGTTCCGACGAGAATCCATCTCAGGTTCGATAAATATGCCACTCATCAACGTCGAAGGGCGACCGTTGGCGTACACGTATACGACAAACGCTCCGGCGTTCATGGAGGAATTTCTCATAAAGTTTCCAAGCAAGGACGCCGCAGTCGTATTTGTGGGCGGGAATGAAATTGACGCGCATGGTTTGGATGACCCTGAGCGTTGTGGATGCATGGATGCCCTCATCGATCGTGGATACACAAATGTCGTCGTCGTTGCAGATGGATACGACGGATGGGTTCGCGACTACACGCCTGGTGGCAAGAAGCGTTTAAAAGAGTGGAAACTTGACGTCGTGACTGGAGCGTCTGGAACATCATGCGTCGGTGCAGAACTTCCGGTCGTCGGTTCATTAGCGGAAGAACGCCGAAATGCACAAATCGCTCGATTACAGGCTATAGAAGCGAATATGTCGTCGTTATCAGCCGAGTGGAAAGGAGCATTCGACCGCTACGGTCGCTTATACTTTTACAACGCTGAAGGTGAATCGACGTGGACCGATCCCGCGACGTACGACCATGTGGAGAAAAAGTGGAAGCTCATCGCACCGACTGGACCCGCCTTAGATGAGATATCAGTCGAAAATGCCGTTGAGTCAGTGTTAGCGAAAAGCGTCGTGCTCATCGACGTTCGCAATCAGAGTGAATTTAGGATGGAGGCAGTGAACGGAGCGGTGAACATTCCGCTGCGTGACAATGAGGGCACAAAATTAGCGCCCATCTTTGTACCAGTGACTAAAGAATCTTTCGCTGAAGCGCTCAAAAACAAAATTTCAAGCGCCGATGCACACATAGTCGTCGTTGGCGGTGACGACGCCGACGAGCTGGCGGAGATCGCAGGGCGATATGTCTTTGAGGCGGGGTTCACAAACGTTGCGATTGTCAAGGAAAGCGTGTCGCAGTGGCTCAAGCAGTTCACCGCAAGTGGCAAGAGAAAAAAGGTTCTCGCGGCGGGCGCTTACAAATCCGATTTATTAGCAAAAGGCGCGTTCAATCCATTTGCGGGCGAAAGTTAGAAAAATAGACGTCGTGTATTTCAAATCGATTATGTTTTAAGCGGCCACCGTCTTTGGCCATTTTGCGTGAATCCAACTCTTAAACGACGCGCATGCCTTTAAGAATCCTTGAGCATTCTCGGCCGAGTCAGCAATCACTTCGTCACCATGGACGAAAATCATACGCATGTCTAAATCAACCTCGCCTTGGGGCGCGCCAGCCTTGACAGCCTTTTCGTAGGCACTCTTTTCACTCGCGACCAAGTGTTCAGTTTCTTCGCCAAGTTCTTTGACCCACGCGTCGTGTGAAAGCGGACTGCCGGTGAGGTTCTCAACAATCTTCAAGAAACCAGGCTTACCTGAGCCAGGGTTCCAATATTGATCGATGAGCGTCGGACCAACCTTGGGGTTATCGACAATGTATCCTTCGGTGCGAAAGAAGTACTCGCGCGTTTGGTGCACTGCCATTTCTGCAAATACATAGCCATGGTAGTAGCATGAAGACTCATCTGCTAAAATGTGCGGGACGCTCATGAGCGGTCTACCCGAGAACCCGCCTTGAATCTTTTCTTCGATTTCATCCGCAACCTTGCAAATGTTTTCCGTAGTCAATTGGTCTTCCGGCATTTCATAGAGTGCCTTTTCAAAGTAAGGGACGGCGAGCATGCCACGCAAGGCGAGAACCTTGTAATCGTGCTTTTCACGAATGTTGCGCTCGATCAACTCCCACGGAATAACGTCTCCCTTGCGATTGCGCGCATATTTTGCCTGCCACTCGGCGTCTTCGCACAACGCATCAAGGAACATGGATTGGGTCTCTGCCAAAGCGACAGAGAACGGAGCGCGTTCCTGTGAGAACAAAGGCGAGCCTTGCACGATATTGGCAAAGTGCGCGGCATGACCACCTTCGTGCATGAGCGTCGTCAAGGCAGTGTTCCCAGAGCCAACCTCGTCGGGCGTGGCGAGAGACGTGAAGTTCGCCTCGCTCGGCACCCAAGAGCCGTCCGACTTCTTATAAGGCGGTGTCGGCCAATGACAGAAACCATTCGGATACTTGCCGGCACGGTCACACAGATCCAAACGCATGGTTGTCCCCTTGTATCCAATTTTCATGGCACCGAAGGAGCGCCCCCAGACTTCAGGAGCGTTTTCAAACGGATAATACGGATCCAAAAGCGCCGTTAATTCGCCACTCAAGGCAAACGCGGTGTTCCACGCCTTGGTCGCGTCGTCGCCCTTTTCGCGTTGTAATTTCTCGCGAGCAGCGTGCATGAGCGGTCGCGTCGCTTCTTCAAGGCCATCAAGCATCTCAAAGCATTTCTTTTTGCCGAATCCTTCGGCGTTTGTCACCTTCATGTCGTAAAAATCTTCAAATCCCAACGCGCGCGCAAAACGGTTTCTTTCGGCGATGATAGCTGGAAATCCGTTATCGCACAAGAACGGCCCGTTCGAGCGCAAGGTCTCCCAGCAACTCTTACGCACGGCTTCTTGGTCAGAAGAGCGAATCTTAGTTCGCAAAACCGTGGGTGTCGCTTCGATGTACTTGCCGTTTTCATCCGTGTAGCCAAGCTTTTGCGTGTTTCTAGACGCTTGCAAAGCGTTCTCTTTGGCAATCATGCTCTCACGGAGCTTCGTCGCTTCATCACTCTCGACTATGTAGCACGACAACGTCTTGACAATTTGCTCAAGCACTGCACGTTGTTCTTCACTCACGTCCTTGGCGTCTAACATTGCGCGCGCTTCGGCGAGCGTCGCAGCGTCACCCAAAAACGCCTCCAAATCGTTAAAAGACTTGGTCAAAGCATCGACGTCGCACCCCGTGAGGTTCATCTTCGTCGCCCAGAAGTTGTCTTCATACGTCTTGTGCTTATCAGAGTACGTGGCGTTGAACTCGTCAATAAACGTCGACGCTGCGGCGTGCGTCATCGTTCGTGACGTCTTCTTCGCGATTGGTGTCGTCACCGGTGTTCGCGACGACGTGTACGACGACGTGTTTCGAGTGCTCACGATCGCACGAACGAGAGTGCGTGTGCGCGTGATGTGCGTGAGCGCGGCGTGCATGCAACGCGGGTATCGAGTTCGTGAGGGACTCGGTGTGACGCCTGGCTCGAAGATGGAAAATGGTTGGTGACGTGCGCGCACCTGTGCAACGTTGTGCACTGCGCCCGAGCGACGACGACACCGTCAGACGGTGGCGCGGAAGGTATTGGCCCGGGAATACGCGCGCGCTATGGGCGATGGTGCCGACGCTGTCAAGGTTGACGGCGTCGATGTCGATGTCGACGACGACGACGACGACGACGCGTTGAATGCGCTGATTCGCGCGCGCATCGTGCGCGTGTGCCAGACACGTGGACCGACGAAATCGTGCTGACCGAGTGAGATTCCGCGTCTGGTTTTTCGCGAAGCGCCATTTAATGACTCTAGAGATAACACGCGGTGGAAGGCGCACATGGAACGCACGAGAACGATCGCCAAGGCGCTCATGCGAGAGGGTGTCATTGAGATTACGCAAAAAGGCGAGACCGTCGCCGTGGACGCGTTCAAGGGACCCATTCGACTACGACTCGCTGAAAACAACTTGAAGAATAACGAAGCGAGCATTGAAAGCGAATGCAGTGCGCAGAGCAAACGCTCAGCGCGCGAGGAGGATGAAAATAAAGCCGTGAAGGCACGCGAGGCAAAACGCTCGAAATCGGGCGAGCCGCGCGCCTGATTTTTTATTTTTCAATCCGGGGTCACACCACTCGCGAACGTGCACAGGGCGCACACGACATTGCCTGAATGTTTTGTGTTTCGCGTGCGCGTGCGCGTTTCATGTACGATACGCCGCGCATGTATTCATCTGTAATTTGCAAATTTTAGTCCCGCGGGGAGACATTTTTTGTGCCTGAATTTTATCCACTTTCTTGCCCAACCCGCCATTCGCGCGCGCGCGTCGAGTTCGCTCGCACTCGAACGCACACCCATTATCGTTCGTGATGGTTTCATCCGTGATGTGCGCACTGGTCGCGCCGACCACGACGACGACGACGACGACGACGACGACGACGGCGACGGCGACAGCTCGCGCGCGACAACGTCACGCCACGATGTCTTCCGCGAGATATTCTTCGACGCCAGCGCTGGGTCGACGCGTCCTCGCGCGCGCGACGGAGGCTGATATGAAAACGAAACCCGATTGGGCCGGGGATGATATGTTGAGTAAGCTCGTCGATGCGGCGATCGGGAACGAGTTGTTGTACGAGAAAATCATGAAGCCGATGGCGAGGCAGACGCTGATTAACACCGCGGAAAAGAATGGAATAGCATGGCGTGACGAGGCAGCAAAGTTGGAAGCGAACAAGGCTATTTACGACACATACAACGCTCTGAAGAATGACGCGATCGATTACCCTGAATATTATTTGAAGCCATTTCACGCGTACGCCGAGGGCAACCTGTGCTGGCTCGCGGCGTTTGAGGCGCAGTCTGCGACGTACTCGATGGCTTTACGAGTGTGGCCAAAAGATCGCATCACCGCCGAGGAAGCGCAACAGCGATTGAGGGATTCGTATACAGACATGGTTCGCGCGCATCGCACCAAATATAACGCCGAAGGTGAAGTGGAGCCAAAGAAGATTCTCGATATCGGTTGCTCGGTGGGCATGTCCACGCGTTACTTGAGCGACGCGTTTCCAACCGCTGAGATTACCGGCCTCGACCTTTCACCGTACATGCTCGCTGTAGCATCCGTATGCGATGCTGGAGAGCCAGGAAGCGAACGACGCACGTGGGTGCATGGTAAGGGTGAAGATACCAAGTTTGCTGATGATACATTTGACGTGGTCTCTCTCGCGTTTGTCATTCACGAGTGCCCTGAATACGCGACGGCTAACTTGATGAAGGAGGCGTATCGCATTTTGAAGCCCGGGGGTACTTTCGTGATGACCGACAACAACCCGGCAAGTCCTGTTATTCAAAAGCTCCCGCCGGCGTTGTTCACGCTCATGAAGTCCACCGAGCCTCACTCAAACGAGTATTACACCATCGACGTACAGCAAATGTTGAGAGCCGCGGGATTTGAAAACGTGTGCCAGGAACAAACTGATCCTCGTCACAGAACAGTATGCGGGACGAAAAAATAGCGTTCTTAAAAGATGATTGAGCGCGTGTAATTTTTATATCAAACAAGTACTAGTATGCAACAACCGAACCGACCCTCACGTTTCGTCGGCGCTTCGCACTTTCGGCGCGTCGCCTTTGCCGTCTACTTCCCAACGAGAAGGTCGTTCACGCCTCTGCTCCTCACGCCGCGGTGGACTTCTAGATTCTCTTCTCGTGCGTTCTCTAGATCTCGAGCGTGAGCGTCTATCGCGCCTGTCGTATGGTCTACGTCGACGGTCGTCGAAACGTCCGCCGCGAGCGTCGTCTCGTTTGCGACGAGCGTACTCATCTTGATTCCTTCGCATCTTTTCTGCCGCCGCATTCGATCGCTCAATGTCGCGTGCCTTATCTGCTAAAAATTTCGCCGGAACTCCGCTCGGGTTGGCTTGTGCACTGGCAAGTAGATCCCAAAGCTCAACCATGAATTCGTCGGTGTGCTTTTCCAAAAACGTTGACAATTGCTCTCGTATGTGTAACGCGTTAGCGTGCACTTTCGACTCTTCCAACAACACAATAATCATGCCAATCAATACTTCATCTTCCACGCCTAATAGCTCCGTCACCCTGGTGGCGATCCACGGTTTCATGACTTCCAGCGTCACCTTTGTCATATCCACCTTTGCGCGAAGCGATTCTGGTACGGGCTTGCTCGTCGACGCCGTCTTCTTTGCCGCATAGACGGCGCGCGAAAACGGCTGGCGATAGGATGACATCTCGCACACGCGCACTCCTGCGTGCGTGCGAGTGCGCGTCAACGTCTCGCGTCGCGTATAATCGCTCGCACCTTGGATGCACACAATGGTGCAGTGGTTGGTTGTCGGCGCCCGCGCGGTTTTTTTTTTCAGGTTTTGTGTGACCCATGTGTGGTGACGGGCTTCACGACGCGACGCACGAGAGGTCACACATCACGACAACGACGACGACGACGAGTGGGGTGAAACGTCATGGGTGCTGAAGACGACATCAAGGGCATCCTCGGCGCGGCGTCGCAAATATGTTTCGTAGGCACCGTGTGCGTCGCGGGACGGGAGTCATTCGGGCACTGGCTGTATCATCCGTGCGGGTTGTGCAACGGCGCGAAGTGCATGAGATGTAAGACGTGCAACGCCACGGGGAAGTTAGCAAAGCCAGAGAGCACTGATTTTTCATTTTCAGTGAGCGAAGAGGTTGGCGGGAGCATGCAGTGCATGTTTTGTGGTGGGAGTGGCAGCGTGAAGTGCGAGCGTTGCATGGGCGCGGGTGGCGAGATTGGGAAACGGTTAAACTACTTTCGAATGTTTCACGGCACGAAGCCATTTAACGGATTTTTGAAAAATAGAAACATGAACGTCATCCCTACGCGGTTGGATGAAGAGATTGCGCGGACGGCGAGAATGGACGTCATGACGCAATTTCACGACTCCGTTGAAGACTTCAAAGAGATGGTCTCCAAGAAAAAGTTTATCCGAGCGCTGCGAGCGAAGACTGAAGGGAGTAAAAAACCTTGAGCGCGAGGAGCGAGAACGATATCGCGCCACCCAGCGTCGCGTGCGCGCCATGTACGTCGTCGCCACGACGTGTAGCTTCATGTGTTATACTACTCTCTCTAGTCCTAGTTCACTTGTTGAGTCATTAACTCGTCACGAGTCCCTTCCGCCAATCCTTCAGGGGAACGTTTCGACTTCTGTTGGTCGAACGTTCGCGGGGGACGTCACACGACGCACGCGACGACGACGGACGACGAACTTCGGACGACGAAGGACAACGCGTGCGTTGCGCATTCTATTCACACACACACACACGCACACGCGCACACGCGCACGATCGCGCGTGTTTGACCAGAGTGTGCGCACGGAAGAGACGACGCGCGAAAGATGTCGTTGGCGAATGCATCCGACCCGTGGGCGTCGTACGCAGCAGCTGAGCCGCGCACGGATGATGCGCCACCGCGAAGACGTGCGACGAGGTCGACTCGTCAGTCTCGATTGGGGCAACCATCGGTAAAGGCAGTTCGAGAGAGTAAGAAGCGCACGACGGATGATGATGACGATGGCGAAGACGGCGAAACGGTGGAGACGGCGAGCGAAGGCGAAAGCGACGAGGTCGATGTGCAAAAGAAATCCACGCAGCGTTCGACGCGTAAAATTCAGATGTCATTTAAAGATGAAGCTGAAAATGCATCGCTAAGCGCGCTGGCGAATACTCGCACGCCGCGCTCGAAGAAAATCGTGGTGAAGGAGGAAGTCGAAAAGATTAACGCCAAGGAGCCGCTCGCTCAGCGCACCAACAAAACGTCTACGCGCGACAGTCAGGAAGATACCGGCGCGGTGAACAGACATGTGTTACATTCTTCAAATGAGTCTTTCGCCACGGCATCGATCGATCCTTGGGGCGTGCCTCTCGTGCAAGCTGTGCAAACAAAGACACCAAACAAGAGCCAGGTGGCAAAATCAACGCCGTCTTCGGCGGCCCGCGACAATGACATCAAGGTCAAAGCAAAGCGTGCATTTGTGGACACTCCAGTGAGTCCGAATCGGTACGAGCCGGTGCGTTCGACACCGAAGCGTTCGAAAGAGGCGACGACTGCGGCGGCGTTTGGTAGCCCGACGGCGGTTTTGACGGCGACAAACGCGCCGCTCAGAGCAAACACCGCTGAAGGCCAATCCTACGTATGTCCTGGTCCACCACTTCCTCCAAAAGGTGAATGTTACTTGGGTTTGTGGCGCGGCGAAGAACGTGCGCGCATTCTCGCCTACGAGGCTTGCGTGCAGACGTGCTTGGAAGGCTCGTTGGGTTCCTACACGGCGCAGAACAAGTTTGATATGGGTGTTTTCTTTTTGACAAATCGATGCGCTGAACTTCGAAAAGCATTCGGCTTGGACAGCGTACTCGTCGGCGTTCTTCCTGATGAGTCGCGAAGTCCAGATTCACGAGCAATCACTCCTGATAAGAGCGGACGTCGCTCGGATTCCATGCGCATCGTCGGCGCGGGCGCGGGCGGCGTTCGATGGGCCGCCATTACGGTTGGCGTCAGTGAGGTGTGCATTGTGGACAGAGGAATTAAGAAATACACACAGGGTTGGGATCCACGCGAGCATGGGTGGCAAAAGCCTACCGAGGCAAGAGGACAGCATTTGATCATTCGCACTGAAGGCGGGCCTGGGAGCGCCGAAGTGTGCGAGGAGATGCGCACGAAGCAGGAACCAGTGCGTCTTGCCCTTGGCCCTGGAGACACGACTTTCATTGTTGAAGTCCCGCTCAAAGCAAACAAAACCGCAAAAGCTGTGATTGCTCTGGACGAACTTTGTCGATTATCAGACAAAGGCGTCGTTGAGCTCGATTTGATGCTCACCGCTGACGTACCAGCAACCGCCGAGCGCGAGGCGCACGTTCGCACGTATGAAAAGGGGACTGTGAAGCTCACCGCGGTGTTCGAAGCAGCTGTCGGTGCTGGTTTGATGTCCGCTCCACCAGGTGCGGGCACTGCTCCAGGTCGTGACACGCAAGGATGGGCGGAAGCGAATGCAGCTTTAACGCCTCAAGCAGCGTATGATTTTTCTCTTGGCGCGGCGTTACGGGCCATAGGTTTCACACGCCGTCGGTTGCGCGTTCACGGCAATTGGGAGTTGTTACTAAAAGAACTTGCCGAAGGACACAATGTGACCACTACGTACACGTCTTTGCGGTACATACAACACATGCTGGCTGTTGCCACGCCTACGGCGGATTGTTTGTCAATGATTCGTGATCATTTGCGTGAGGCATTGAGAAGGCAAGTTGACGGATCACTCGGTTCAGTTGAGTCTCAAATGCTCAATTCTATCCGCGTGGCTGTGATGACTCTCGTGTGCGTGTGCTTTCAACATTACAAATCGTTGGATGAAAGTGAGTTCAGAGGCATCACAGAAAGTATGCCACCAATCGTTCCGGCGCCAGCGCTCAGTGTTTCATTGGAGCTGTTCAAGGCCCTGCAGCGTGATCCGAGTTCGAGCGCATCATTGGAGATCATGACGAAAGAAATTATCAGCGCCGCTCGTGCGTGTTTCAAGAAAAACAGAGCAGTTCTGATTGGCGATGCAAGAACACTCGCGGTGAACAACAAGGATCTCGTCACGCAGTTATACGTGTGCATTGGAAATCTGTGTGTGACACTCAGGCACGAATTGGACACTGATAGAACAATCATGGAAACGTGCTCGTTCCCATCCGGGTTCTCCTTGCCACTACTTTCCGCCGATGTATATTGCAGCGAAGTTGCGGCAACGCTCCAAGATGCTCTCGATACGTGTCCACCGTCAGGGCCACCATCGAGTGACATCTTGGACTGCATCGATCGTTCATGCGATCTTCAGGCGTCAGCGTCTTTGGAAGAAGATCAGACTAGAGTAAGTACGCTGAAATTGAACACGCGACACATTTTTCAGCCGCACATCGATGGATGGATTGAGTCGTCAAGAAAGCGCCTTGAAGCGCGTTGCTCGGCTGCGTTGAATAGCAAGGGTGTGTCTGGAAACGCTATTGACGATGCGTACGCAGCCATGGATCAATCGTTGGAAGGATTTGAGCGAATCGTCACCCGTTGGCCAGATCAGGCGATGGCGTTGGAAGAGATACTCGTTGGTGCTGAGCGTTTGATAATTCACAAAATTGCCGAAACGGTTGAACATTTGCACGTGGGCATCCAAAAGGATGATGAAGCGGGTACAATTGTCAAGCCTCCGTTGAGTCGTAAGGGCGCAGCGCAGTGGATGAACATCGGTCGCATGAAAGAAGGAGCTGCTTCGATTGCAAAGCGAACAGCGCAAGTATCGAGTGCCGTATCAAAGAGATTTGCCATGCACGATCGAGCACACGGCGGCATGCCTCCAGAACTCGCAGCGGCGTTGAATGCTCTCAAATCAATGGAAATTCTTAGACCAGACGTCGGTGCACGGCTGATGGAATGGGCAAATAATGGCGGTGGTGCCGGCCCAGAGCTTGGCAGGCGAATGTCCGAGGCTCTTGGGGAGTTGCGCGCGCACTACTCTGGATACTTGCGCCGCGCCGTAGCTGGCGTGTACAGTTGCGGACCGTCGTTGCGAAGCAAGCTTCGAGATGCCGACGCCAAGCAAGATGTTGAACCGGTTGTGGCGCCAGTGGTGACGTACATCGAAAGTATCAAATCTACTCTCGAGCGAAAGTTGCCACAGCGTCGGGCGAAAGTTGGCGTGTTGCGTGGGTTGTGGGATTCGATTGGCGCCGAAGCGTTGGCGTTTTATGAGGAAGATTTACGTACCAATTCCACTTGGCATCGACGTGTGCTTGCGAGTGCTGCGATTGATATTGTCAGTGAAAACTTCTCACAAGTCATCCGTGAAAGCTTGGGACACGATGTTCAAGATAAAGATTTGGAAGCACCCACAAGTATTGCAAAGTTGCAAGCCTTCAACTCGAGCACCGCGCGCGACTCAGTCCAGTTATACTAGTTTTCCTCACTCAAGTCGTTTGGTTCTAGTAGCGCCTGTTGTATATCACTATCGAATATGTTATTTATTCATCCGCTTAATTGTCTACGACGATGCGAAATTGTCATTGCGCGCTGTTCAATCATCCTTGCCTTTTCCTTTGTCATCTTCGTCGACTGCCCAATCGTCGGCGCTCTCCGCGCTCGACTTTTTCTGTTTCATCAGTTCCTTTTTCACGAGCTCATAAACCAAGAAAGATGCGCCTGCTTGTGGTACAATCTTTAACGACGACGGTACCCATCCACGAAACAAAGCTTTCGCGCCGCCATCTTTCACGGTTATCATCAAGCTGTTCGCTAAAGAAAGCGGCTTGCCATTCATCCCGAGTGGCATCAAACCTGTTTGCAGTCTCACTGTTGCTTGGTAAATCGGGTAAGATGCAGTCGAGGCCAGGAAGCCAGATGCGACACCGCATAATAGCGTCGGCCCGGCCCCAGCACTTTCTTTGTTCGTAGCCTTCTTGTACGCATTCGACAAAATGTCATAGGTTCCAAAAGACAACCCAGTGTAGGGTATTGTGCCAATCATCGCTGTGCCCCAGCCAGAATACAAACCTTTCAAGCCAACTTGCTTGACGACACTTGACGCTGCAACGATAGAATTTTTGTACGCTTGTGGGTTCACACTCAATCGTGTGGAAATCACTTCTAAAGGATACAGTAAAGTATCGCTTGTTATACCAGCCATTGCGCCAGCACATAGTCTCTCGAAATTCGTAGGCTCGCGGCTTTCACCTTGTGTCAATAGGTTCTTATACGCATTGTAAGCGAAAAAATCAATCGCCTTGCCCGGAGCTGAAGACATTGAGTTCGAAAAGTTTCCTTTGAACAAACCTTTGACGCCTTCGTCGCGAATAATTCCTTTGAACATTGGTAACAGTCCTTTTGCGTTCTCAGCCGTTGATGTTGCGGTGCGCACCGCAAGTACGTTCAGCGGCGAACTCACCGTTTTAGCTACGATGCCGGCAACGCCACCTGCGAGCAAGTGACCCCAAGGGCTACCTTCTTTGCGTCTATCAGGAATTGCCAATCGTCTAGGACCAATATCGAGCCCAACCTTCATGTAATACGGGGAGACTGTTTTCAAGCTATCCGCCGGCATCAGTACGAGCAAGTCTCGGAAATCATCAGATGATAAACGCGAGTCATCATCAACGTGCTCTAATATCGCATCGAGACCTTTTCGACGAAGCTTTTTACGCGAGTTGTATCTACCAGAACGAAGCTCCAGATCGCGAAGACCTGATTTCAGTTGCTTCCCTGTGATGAAGCCATTCTCGTCTGGTTCGAGCGAATCGAACGCTCCCCGTAGGGCAACCTCCTTCGACCGCACAAAAGCCGCAAACGACTCAAAATCCATCGCCCCATCACCCCCGCTCGAGTCGCCTTCAGCGATGAAGTCATGCACAAATGACGCTGGCATGCGCAACGTTTTAGCGTACTGTTCGATTTCGGACTGACTTATATATCCCGAGTCTCTTGTGTCGATACGTCTAAAGAGCTCCTTCAACCTTCTTTGACGCTGCATCCATCGCGAAGAGTTACCCCGTCGCATCGCGCTTGCTTCAAGTCTAGCTTTTAACGTCTCATAATCATTATCTGCCATGGCTCTCAATAGAAATGTACTCACAACAAATTTGCACGTCACGACACCACTTTCATTGCTCTGCAGAATGGCGCTTCGTACGCTTAAACCCATCGAGTTCAGCGCGTTACCTAAATCCGCCATTAAACCCGTGCGGTCCCACGTGTAAAGTGTCACGCGAGTCATGCCACTTTCGTTATCTTCCTCGATAGTACACGTCGTCTTACCCACGTAAGAGGGCATCACGTTGCCCTCCTCGTCATAATGTGGGTTTGGGCTTGTCCCGTCGTTCTTCGTGTTCCCGTCGGCGCTGCTCGCGCGATCGGCTCCGCGCGCGTCGTTGCTCGACTTTGGCTTTTGCCCCGCACTCATTGACGCCAAACATCTCCGCGTCGTCATCGTCAACGCTCGCACTACGCGTCCGCGCCTCCATGCGTCCACACGTCGCCCTACTACGCTTAACGCCGCCTCATGCGACGGTGCGGTCGACGCCGCCGCGTTCGTGCTCGTGCGTCGCGTGTGATCCATGGCGCCGGTGTAACGAACGCACGTCCACCCTCGCCCTATCGTCTCACGCGCGTCCTCCTCGCCCTACGCCGTCGCGCTCTCACGACTCGCGTCCTCGTTGACCCGAAAAAGCACAGCTGAAAAAGCACACACAGCTGATGACCACGACGTGCACGTCCCTCACTGTCTCGCGCACGCACGCACGCACGCACGCACGCACGCACCGGTGGACACGACTGCGCTCGAGCGCGAAGGTTGTGGGTAAAGATGACCGCACCGATCGCGTCGCGTGCGATCGCGGACGAAACGGCGAGCGAGGAGGACATCGAGCGCGTGGCGTCCTGTTTAGCTGCGTCGAGCGCCGAGGTGGCGGCGGTGGAATTCATCAGCGGTGGCGACTATCATTACTCGACTAACTTTGTAGAGTTTGAAAATCCATTGAAAGAGATTCGAGGAAGGATTACTGGGTGCTTACGACGACTCAATGCGTTGAGCGACGTCGATGAAGAACAATTGGACGCAGAGGATGCCTTCGTGCGACTTAGAGACGTGGTCGACGGGCGTTGCGACGCAATAGATGCAGCCGTCATGATCATGAGAGGTGACGAACGGGCATGTACTGTTCGCAACACAAACGCTAGTGATGTAGAAAAACCTGGGCGAGGATTTAGGCGGTACGACGCGACGTGCGCGCGACCCCAAGAGCAGTTCGAAGACGTCGTCAACAACTGCCGCAGCGTCGTTGAACACAAAGGTTTGACCAAGCCGGTTGGATTTCCGAGTTACGAAGCGTATGCAAACGCGTTGATTAATCGTGCTCAATACGCTGAGTTCATGACTGAACCAAGACCTGTTTTGCCGACGCCTATGGATGACGAGCATCCTCTTGAAGTCGTCGAAACGCCCGAAGCGCTGAACGCGCTCGCCACGCATTTGGACGAGTGTAAGGAATTTGCAGTTGATCTCGAGCATCACTCTTATCGGTCTTTCAAGGGCTTTACGTGTTTAATGCAAATCAGTACACGCGAACGCGATTTCGTGGTGGACACGTTGAAGCTTCGCAGCTACATTCGAGACGCGCTCGGAAAGGCATTTTGTGATGGCGACAAATTGAAGATCATGCACGGGGCGGACAATGACGTCCAATGGTTGCAAAAGGATTTTGGCATGTTTGTGAACTGTTTATTCGATACAGGCCAGGCAGCTCGGGTGCTCGAACTTCCAAGCAAGGGCCTGAGTTATCTTCTTCATCATTTCTGCGGCGTTAAAGCTGAAAAGAAATTTCAGCTCGCTGATTGGCGCTTAAGGCCACTCACGAAAGAGATGTTGCAGTACGCGCGCAGCGACACGCATTATTTACTATATGTTCACGATCGATTGAAAGAATCGTTGCACGCACAAGGTGCGACGTGCGTTCAGGACACATTTGATCGAAGCCGAGAGGTTTGTTTGAGGCGGTACGAGTTGCCGACATTTGAAGAGGGCGCATATTACGAAGACTTGCTGAAGAATGACAACTTGAAGGAATTGAACGACGCACAGTTAGCTGTTTATGCTGCATTGTTTTCCTGGCGTGATTTGACCGCGCGTAACGCTGACGAAAGTCTGGGATACGTCATGCCGCGTGGGCTGATGCTGCGCGTCGCACTTTCGTCGGGACCTCTGTCTGCTCGCGCGCTTCTTGCTGAATGCAGAGGCGAAGCGCCACTGGTGGCCAAAAATGCGGACGCGGTTGCAGATTTGATCGCGCGTGCGCACACTATTGGTGCGCCGAGTTTCAAGCCCAAGTCGACGGATGCGTCAAACGAGGCGACTGAAGCGGTGGCGGCGAGCGTGCGCGTCGTTCCGAAAACGCAAAGCGGCGAGATACACGACACTACGCTCGTGAGTGATGACGCGACGGTTGCGCACAAAAATCTCGCACCGATGGCTTTGCCGACGGTGAAAAAAGTTAAACGCAAGCGAGGTGGTACGATGGCCTCTCTTATGAGTGGCATCTGTGGCGAAGCATCAAAGAATACAAACGCCGTCGTTCCCTTGGATTCGATTTTTGGTACGGCGTGGAGCAATGTCGCGGCTCCAGATTCGAGCGTGACTGTTGCCGAGAAAGACACAACAACGCGAGCGCCCGAAAACAGCACAAAGAATGATGTTTCGAAGTCTAAAAAGAAAGAGCAACCGATGATTGAGTTGCCTGGTGGCGTCATGGTCCCGGCGCCGCTTCGACCTGTTCAAAAAGACCGGCCTTTTGTTATCCCTACGGATTACGATGAAGCCGCGGCAGCGCGAGCAGTGCTTGCAGAACGACGTCAAGAGGTAATGCGCGGTTACGAGGATAGCGATAGCGAAGAAAACAGCGATGACGAAACTCGCGAGCAAATATTAGAAGACGCGAAGATGTTTGACGCGTCTTCAGCCAGAGACACGTTCACGAAACAGTCGACAGAGCTTTACGGTATGTCGGGCATCGAGTTGCTGACCAAGCCCAAGGAGAAACAAGAACGCAGAGGTTTCAATCAACGCTTCAAAGCAGTTTATGAGGAACCATTCAAGGCGGCGCCGAAACCGAAGATGTTTCCACGTCAAGGAAACAAATACACATCGTTCAAGAATTAGTTGTGAAAAAGCCCGACGCTATTTTCCTTATAAATCGCATG
>Ga0181564_10000523_pt1 | contig 34216 bp, 28 predicted proteins | sample 011ome_24_FD_134512 | JGI IMG/M metagenome (GOLD analysis project Ga0181564, IMG submission 134512) | Coastal salt marsh microbial communities from the Groves Creek Marsh, Skidaway Island, Georgia - 011513CT metaG (megahit assembly) | ecosystem: Environmental > Aquatic > Marine > Intertidal... | reverse complement strand
TGGATGCAACAAATAGGTTATCGCCACCTTCGGGGTCACGGGCACGCTGATCCCATGGCGTACCATTGCCGGTGCCAAAGATGACCAGGTTGTTTTGCTCGTCATACACGATGGCATCCCAGACAGTGCCGCCACCGCCCAGTTCCCACCAGTTGCCGCTCCAGGTGGAGGCAGCCATTTCCATCTGCGGGTTTTCAAAACCCAGCTCCGGATTGCCGGGCACGGTGTAGACGCGCCAGAGGTCTTCGCCGGTGGTGGCGTCATAGGCTCCGAGGTAGCCGCGGGCACTTTTCTCGGCACCGGAATTACCAATCAGGACCTGCCCCTTGACGATGCGCGGAGCACTGGTGATGGTGTAAGGCCCGCTTGGGTCAACTGTCAGCTTGCGCCACATTTCTTCGCCGGTATCGGCATTGATGGCGACGATGTAGCCATCCAGGGTGCCCAGGTAGATCTTGCCTTCATAGGCCGCTATACCCCGGTTGACAATACCGCAGCAGACCTTGGATACGATTTCGCGTGGAGTCTGCGGGTCGTAATGCCACAACAGCTCGCCTGTACGCGCATCAAAGGCATTGACCATGCTCCATGCTGTGGACACATAGATCACGCCATCGATATAAAGCGGTGTGCCCTGCTGGGACAGGTTGACGTTGTAGTCGGCAAACCAGGCCAGTTCGAGATTGCCGACATTGTCGCGATTGATCTGGTCAATGGGGCTGTAATGCCGTTCCTCGTAGGTGCCACCCACCATCATCCATTGTTCAGGTTCATTGGCAGCATTCAGCATCCGTTCGTTGGTGACGTTGGCAGCGGCGATATCAGCAGGTGTTTCGCCTGCAGACTGACCTTGCACGGCCGGAACGGGTGCGGGTGCGGCAGTATTGCCAGCAGCAGAACTATCGCCAGACTGGCCACAGGCCACCAGTGCGGTGGCGAACACGCCCAGTACGAGAAGACGCAAAACAGACATGATTTCCCCCTTATTGAAATCTCGGTGTTTTTAGGAACTTGTCAGAACATATCAAGGCGTTGAAGGATATAGCGCAAGGCCCCGTGCGTCCAGTTCCCGGGACCAACAAAGCCAGCCTTCCTTGACGGCCCGGGTAACAATAAAAAAAAGAGCGGTGATGACCGCTCTTTTGCTGTCGCTCAGGTTATGTCTTGCCGTTTTTATTGGGCTTCGGCTATGTTCTTGATGTTGACCAGCAGGTTCTCAAACATGGTGCGGCGGCGCGCAACGTCGGCGTCCTTGGCTGCCTGATCGGCCAGGTTGGAAACATCGTAAACCAGGGTGTACAGCATCTTCGAGGTATTGGCGGTCACCGGGCGGGCTTCCATGAAGCCATGATAGAGGTTGTAGAACTGGCCCTCGACAGCCGGCTGGGTATAGCCGTAGGACAGTTCCGTCTGGGCAACCAGAATCTCTATGATGCGCCCGCCCAGCAAGGCCCTGACAGTCCCCATACCACCGTCGCCCGAGGTGATCTCGCAATCCAGACCGCCCCATTCCCCGATATCGCAATAATCCCCGACAGCTGCCCAGACATCCTCTGCGGACTTGTTGATGTCAATTTCCATATCGATCGTGACGTATTCCGGCTCTGCGGCGAACAGCATCGGCGAGAAGTTGAGGGCGAGGAGGCAAGAAAGCACAGTAATAATTTTTTTCATGGTTTACCTGTTTATGAATAAGTGACTGACAGCCGGAAAATATCCATGCTGATGCATTGAAAGTGGCTGCAAGCATAAACAGGGTATCTGGGGCCGTCCAGTGGTAACAGCCGGTTACGGACACGTAAAACCGGTTCGAAAGGGGTAAATCCCCAAACTTGGCGATTGTCAATCCATGTACAGTGACACAAGGATAAGATATTGTTTTAAATTAGAAATTCAGCTAACGAAAAATGCACAAATTGTGATTCCTGCTCCCATTAAGAAAAATTCATGAAATTACTGTTGTCACCTTTTGCACCGCATTCATATACTTTTCCGGCGCTTTAAAAACAATCAAAAGACTCTAGGGGAAACACCATGTCTAAATATTCAGGCGGATGCGAGCACGTACATACCGGTTCAGACAATGAGCCTATCGACAACCACACGTGTCATTGCTCCGTTTGCAAGCGAGTGACTGGCCAGGACACCACCCATGTGGTCTTTTTCAACCATGATGATCTGAACGTCGACAACGAAGCCGGCTTGAACAGAATCCCGTTCAACGACCAGAATCCCGATGGCCCGCTGCAGCTGTGTGTATGTGCAGATTGCGGTACCCCGATCATGCTTGACGACAAACAGAAGCGCATCCGTGTGGTGGTGCCCAACCTGATGGGTTATTCCGCCGATTTCCCGGCAGCCAGCTATCACGCTTTCTATGACCCTGCCTCCGGTGCCCCGGCACCCAGCGATGGTCGCCCGGTACACGAAGGTCTGCGTCCTGACTTCTCCTGGCCCGAAGGTTCCTGATTTACCAAAATTCTCCAAGGTAAATCATCATATCTCCCCTGCGCAGCTCGCTGTCCAGGGGAGTTTTTTTATGAGCTCCCTGCTCTTGTTCCACCTCATGTAACCGGACTATTTCCTTAATTTTGCATGGCTATTTTTGCTAACAATCCGTTGGCAAGGTCTATAATATGAACTCAATAAGAATGTTTTTCAGATTTGGGGGAAGCAATGCGTGATTTATCTTCTGTCACCAAAGTTGTATCCAGCGTGTCGACTGGTGCAGCAACACGGGTAGCCAGACTGGCTACCACTATCGCCCTGCTCCTGGGCTCACTGCTGGCCACAGCCGCCGAGCGTCCGGATTTTTCAGGAGCCTGGACGACCTATCGTGGCAACGGCGGGGCCGGTGCCTTTTCTGCACCACAAACACAGCTGAAACTGAAACCGGTTGCCCAGCAGGCGCGCCAGGATTTCCTGTCCGTGACTGAAGGCACCAACCATGGTGCCGGAAACTCCTGTGTTGGCGGCGGCATGCCCAGTTCCATGCTCGGTTCCGGCGGCTACCCGATGGAAATTCTACAGCTGCCGAACCAGCTGTTTGTCATCTATGAAGCGCACAATGAAATTCGTCGCATTTATCTGGGCGAAGAAGCCGGCAACCCGGAGGATTTTTTTCCCGAGCGTAACGGCTACTCCACGGCACATTGGGAAGGCGATCGCCTGATCGTGGAAACCACCAACCTGAAAACCCAGGTGGATTCCCGGTATCCGCACAGCAACCAGGCCACTATCCACGAAGAATATTATTTCGATAGCCCGCTGGAAGACGGTACACCGGTCCTGGCGGCCGACATGGTCATGACCGATCCACTGTGGCTTGAAGAACCCTTCATCACCACCAAGCGCTGGCAGGCCATGGATGATTACCATGTCCTCACCTATGAATGCACCGAGCCATTATGGCTGGATGAAATGATGGAACTGTATGAAGAAGCCGGACTTGAAATGGTCCAGGAATAAGATTGTCTAACCAGTTAAGAGTACCTGAGAGGAAATGACGCCATGAACACGCTACTGAAAAATTCCGTTCGAATCGTTGCCCTGATGCTGCTGAGTGCCAGTGCCTGGGCCCACCACTCTGCGGCCCAATTCGACTTCCGCAATACCGTGCTGGTCACCGGCAAGGTACAGGAAGTCCGCTTTGCCAATCCACACATGCACCTGGTGCTTGAAGTCACCGACGAAGCGCGTGGCACCCGCGATATCGAGTTTGAAGGCCACAGCCGCAACAACATGCGCCGCCAGGGTCTGCTGCCCAACATGTTCACTGTTGGCGACACCGTCACGATTCGCATTGCGCCCATGCGCAATGGTGAGGACGGTGGTTATGTCACCGCCCTGAGAACACCGGACGGGGAAGAAATTGGCAGGGTGACCGGCGCCGACTAAACCACCCGGCAACACCTCCCAACATAACCAATAATAATAGGGGAACAGCAATGACCATAAAAACAATAACAAAAGCATTCACCACTGTACTCCTAATATCGGCCGCTTCGGGCGGCTTGTCCCAGCAGACTGCGCAGATCGATTTTGTCAGTGTTGGCCGGGGCGCGCCGCTGGCGGCTGATATCAACGATTACGATTTTACCGGTGCGACCATGCGGTTCATGGGCGCAAATGGTCCTTTCAATGAGCGTCCGCGACGCTTTACCGGCGGCGCCCAGCCGGGCGAGACACCTCCTGGCATCGAACCCCTCGAACGTGACCTGTTCACCTCGGATGATTTTTATGCCGATCGCGACCTGTGGACGGACCCGCGCTATTTCCGCTGCAACACCTCCGGTGCCCTGGAAGACCTCTGGGGAGGCAACCGCAGCTCCCTGGTCGGCGACAACCCGCCGGCGTCTGCCGCCTGGGGCAAATGTGACAGTGACTACCCGCGGGAAGCCATAGTCAGTCCCTACGGGTTTGCCACCGCACAGGCACACTATGAAGCACTCATGGCCGAAACGCGGCGCCGTGGCGGGCCAGCCCAGCACACCTATGCGACCGTGCCGGGAGAGTGGAGCGGCATTTACGCCCATCCCGGGCGCACAGCGGACAATTACTACTGGTACCGGATGCGCCATAACCAGATCCCAACCATCCTGTCGCTGCTGACCGAGGAGTACCAGACCCGCTTCGTGCAGGAGGCCTACCACCACGCCAACACCAATGCCGCCCAGTGGCCCTCCCAGTACTGCTGGCCCGAGGGTTTCATGCGCCGCTGGCATGAGGCTGCCGTGTGGGAACACTACATCATGGTGACCCCAAACATGGTGCAGATCCTGGCCGGTGTGGCCCGCAACTTCATCACCAATATTCATATCGGCCGCGAGTTCCAGATGGATGGCGAAGTGCCGCGCCTCGGCGCGGATGTCCCGCGCTGGTATGGCGAGACCATCGGCTTCTGGGACAACGATGTTCTGATCACCTGGACATCCAACATCCAGGGCTGGAAAAATCATGCCGCGCCGGAGTTTTCCAACAAACTGCAGACCATCGAGATCTATTCACCCAACCGAGATGCTGACGGCAATTTCATCGGCCTCAATCACGAAGCCATTTTCTATGACGAAGAGTCCCTGGTGGAACCGATACGGATCGTCCGCAATTACGTCAAACAGAATGAATTTGATGATGCCGATGCCCCCCCCTATCCCTTTATCGAATGCATACAGACCATCTATCCCATTGATGGTCGCGCCACACCGGTCAACCCGGGCGATGTTATCGAATACACCATCCCTGACATGTACGGGCGCCCCTGGAATGAACTCTGGGAAACCTACTTTGAGCAGGGTATGGAAAGACCTGAAGAGGAAGACTTCTTCAGCTTTGAATAACAGGGATTGTAAATAGAGCGCAGTGTGAGGACGTCCGTCGCGCCGGGAGGCCGGGTGAAAGGCTGGCGTTGAATTAACGCCAGCTTAACCTGTTTACCTGACTCTTACCTGACTCTTACTCGACGCGCAGGACCTGGATATAACCGCTCAGCCTGGACGTTTCCAAACGGAAATTGTCTCCCCAGCCAGTAGGATAAATACGCACAGGATCGCCTTCACGCAAGTTGAGGCGTTTGGGATGGACCTGGCGCCAGACCTGGCCGCTTTCGAGCCTGATCAGCCACATGCGGGGCTGGGCCAGAAACAATTCAGTGATGACATCATTCAGTTCTTCTTCGCCGTCCTCATTGACCACAACCCGCGGGGCGCCGCGCCCGAAGTTTTCCAGCCGGTCTTCGTCTTCCGTTCCGGCAACAGCTTCCTGATCATCTTCTGCGTCAGCATCATCCTGGCCACGGCGAAAAATACTGATGCGGGGCAGGCGGAATAGTGAGCCTTTTTCAGCGTTTTCTTCTCCATTCTCTGCTGCATCCTCTACCCCATTCTCTGCCCCGGTCGCGGTAACCCTGGCCGGTGCCTCGCCAAAATCCTCGACGGCTGTTGAAGAGGTATCCGCTTCCTGCCGCGGCATGGGTGTACGCTCGCGGGTAGCATCATTCAGGGCCTCGTCCAGGCACGCCAGGCGTTCATTACGGTCACGAATATCGGCACAGGCCAGGAAAGCATCAGCTTCCTGCGCACCGGCGGTGCCACCGAACATAACCACGCCGAAGACAATGGCAAGACACGTTAAAACAGCACTTTTCATAGGATTTACCCAAGCAGAAACAGGATCAAAGAGTAATGGAAAGCCCAGGACAGGACAACCTTTCAACCGCATGACATTGTCCTGAAGGAACTCTGCCCTGCAGCCTTTCAGGAACCGGCATTCTCACTTACACTGCTATCAAAAAGGGGGAGTCAGCATGACCACAACTGCCATCTCGCCGGTGCTGTCACAGGCCCGGGAACTCGATGATGCCGGCAATCACGATGAAGCTATCAACGTTCTGGCCCTGGCCACCCAGCAGGGAGACAACCTCGCCAAGACGATGTTAGGAAAGCGCATGCTGGTGGGGGATCGCTGCCCCTACCTGCCACAGGATGGCGCCCGCTTCATTCTCGAAGCTGCCCGTGATGGTGTTGCTGATGCCGTCTCCATGGTGGCGGTGTTCCAGTCTACTGGCATTTACCAGCCGAAGAGCTGGCCCCACGCCATCGCCACCCTGGCCCATGCGGCAGCGCTGGGATCAACCATCGCCCGTGAACAGATGCTACTGCTGAGCGACAGGGGTGAACCGGCCATGAATCCCGAGTTACTCGATAACGAGGATCCGGCTTACTGGCAGCAACTGGTGACGGCAGTTGATCTCAATGGCTGGATGCAGACTCATGAAGGCCAGTTGCTCAACCAGACCCCTGAAATTAAGACCTTTGCCGGCCTGCTACCACCCCCCATCTGTTGCTGGCTGGTCAGGCTGGCGAAAGACCGCCTGAAGCCGGCGCTGGTCTATGACGCCATGAACCGGCGCAACTACCAGTCCGAAACCCGCACCAATTCCATTGCCGAGTTCAACCTGGTGGAAAACGAACTGCTGCATTTCCTGATACAACAGAAAATGAGCGCCGCCTGCGGCATTCCCATGGTACAGATGGAAGGCACTGCCCTGCTCAATTACCAGCCCGGCGAGGAGATTTTCGACCACTTTGATTTTGTTGACCCCGGCATGCCCAACTATGAGCAGGAAATCCGCGACAACGGCCAGCGCATCATCACGTTTCTGATTTACCTGAACGAGGACTATGAAGGTGGCGAAACCGTGTTTCCGGAACTCAACATCAGTTACAAGGGCAATACGGGCGATGGCATCTATTTCGTCAACGCCCTGCCCGACGGTTCTCCCGACCGCCGCACCAAGCACGCCGGTCGCCCTCCCGTAACCGGCGAGAAATGGATCGTGTCGCAGTTCATCCGCAACCGGGAAGTGAAGTACATCCTGGATTAAGTGCCGGATGACGGCCCTGTGGGCCTCTTCCGGCCTACAACTAATCAGGCGTCAAACATTTGTCGGCAAACGGCCCTACAGGCCTATGCCGACCTACAATAACTCCGCTGGAATCGCATCGCGATTCAGGCGCTCACAGAACGCCCATCAAAGCCCAACGCAGGTGGCGTCACCAGCATTTTGACCAATACCGAAAAGTTTTGTAGGTCGGAAGAGGCCTTTGGGCCGTCATCCGACAAGGCATCCGCAGGATGCCCTTGCCTGGTACTATCGAATGCCTATCCGAGAAACCTGCCGAGCGCAGTAGCCACAAATGCCAGGCAAAAAAAACCCCACCAATGAGGTGGGGTTTTTTCTCGCTTCAGAATTTAGAAGCTGACTTTCAGACCGACGTAGTAACGACGACCAAGAAGGTCATACAGACCAGGGTTGGTCGAATCAGTGTTAGTGTCGCCACCAGCAGGGTTGCTGGAAGTCAGTTCAGGATCTTCGTCGAACAGGTTGTCGACACCGAACCTCAGGCTATAGTTGTTCCAGTTATAGCCACCACTGAGATTGAACATGTCGTAGGAACCCGGCCCCAGGATAGTGGTATTCGGGCTCTGCGCTGCTGCTGCAGATTCCGCGCTGTCCAGGTGACGCCAGGTCAGGCCAACGTTGAAGTTGTCCCAGAAGTAGCTGAAACGGGTCAGCGCCTGATAGTCAAACAGACCGCCACGGTCCAGGGTGCCTTTGGCATCAATGATGATGTCACCCGGGGCAACCTGGTATTCGTACTCGTCCAGGATGTTCAAGGTGGAGTTCACATTGAAGGTACCAGGCCCAAGATCCATGCTGTAGTTGACATTGAAGTCATAGCCGCTAGTGGTCTGGGTACCCAGGTTGTAGAACGGTGCATCCACCTCTTCACGGTCACCAGTAACCGGATTACGACGGATCATCTGACACCAAGAGTTACCCACATCATAGGTCGGGTTAGTAGAGCCATCCCAGTTAAAGCAGTTGTTGTACACCGTGGCAACTGAGAGCGGAGAAATCGCTTCAACCAGTTCGATGTTGTAGTAATCTGCTGTAATGGTCAGGTTTTCAATACCAAACGGGTCTGAGATAACAGCACCGAAGGTAATGGTTTCACCCTCTTCCGGACCAACGTTCGGATTTCCCTGCTGGAGAGCGATTTCCAGAGGGAAGAACGGCGGGTTCTGCCTGTGGAAGCCCTCGGGGCCAGGGATACCGGTGATGGAGTAAGTCTGCGTATCGAAACCTGACGTGTTGTTGCCGATGATGGCACGACACAGGTCGATCACTTGCGCACGATCCGGGTTGCTTGCCACGTTACCCCACGCTGAGCGTGTGGTGACAGAACACGGATCCTGATCCGGGTGGAATACCACCAGCTGGGTCGGTGCTGTGAACAGCTCCGCCACGTTCGGCGCACGGGTTGCGAACTGGTAACCACCACGGAAGGTGATCATGTCGTTGGCTTCCCAGGTGAACATGGCCTTGTAGGTATCGGTTCCGCCAGCCGTGCTGAAGTCGGAATAACGATAACCCAGTTCCAGGTTCAGCCCTTCAATGACTGGTACCAGCAACTCGCCGTAGTACTCAGTCACGTCGATCTTGCCGCCGGTGGCATTAGAGGAGAACAGACCAACCGGGTTGTCACGGGACTGGTACAGCACGTTGCCCGGCAGGAAGGAGAAACCGTTGGCACGATACGCCGCACCGACCGCGAAACGGACCTGGCCAGCCGGCAGGTCGAACAGACCACCCTGAAGGGTAGCCTCAGCGATTTCCTGAGACAGGTCTGTGCTGTTGGTCAGGTTGGTGTCGATGGTTTCCAGACAGTTTTCGGAGGGTGTGAACTGGGCGAAGACCGGCAGACCGGTATCACAGTTGAACACATAACCACGGCCGCCGCCGATACCGTCACCGGTCTGCGGGGGCGCATAGTTTTTCACCTGACCGAAGTTCGGGGCATAGACCAGCTGCTGGTAACGCTGCAGGGACGGCATGTTGTCGTTCTGGGCCAGGGTCTTGGTGTTACCACGGGAAACGTAGGCATCCCAGGTCCAGTCGCCGTCCATCAGCTCACCTTCAAAGCCGACCATGAACTGCCAGACATCACTGGTGTTCTTGGCTTCAAGCGGGCCGTTGTAATGCAGTACGTTGAACAGTGCCCAGGGATTGTCCGGATTGGGACGGGAGTCCAGGATGGTGTTGAGGGCTGCCGGCAGGGTGCGTCCGTCACGCGGAACGGCCGGGGCCTGCCAAACGGTAATGGCCGGTGGAATACCGCCACGGGTGGTGACTTCGATATGGCTGTAGTTGGTCTGCATGTAGGCAGAAATACCATCAGCGATTTCGTAGGTGCCACACAGGAACAGTGAGTGTCTTTCCAGCGGCGTAGACAGGTAGCCTTCAGTGAAGAACTGTGACAGGTCACCGTTGTTCAACTGTTTCATACCGGCAAACTGACCACACTCTTCCAGATCGAAACAGTTCAGCGGGCCGTTGTAACCATAGCCCTTGGGCTGTACGAACGGCGTGCCGTCAGCGTTGAAGTAGATTTCAGACGTGGTGGAAACCGTACCCGGTGCAGTTTGCGGGAACAGGGAATCCACAGCAGCCTGGGAAGGCCCGTTGCCCGGTGAGGGGAAATAGGCATTCGGCACGATGAAGCCGCCGGACGCGTTGCCCGGATCAGCCCAGCCGTTGAGATAGAAGTCACGATCTTTCTGGAAGGCCGGTGAACGCTTGGTCCAGTCCATGCCGATCATGACATTGCCACGACCGTCAGCGGAGTTGGCACCCATCAGCATGCTGAGTTTGGACTCCTCGGCATCACCTTCTGCGGTGGCACCGGTCTGCCAGTCAAATTCCACACCTTCGAAGTCATTCTTCAGTACGAAGTTGACAACACCTGCCATGGCGTCCGGACCGTATACGGCGGAGGCACCACCCGTGATGACTTCCACGTTGGCAATGGCAGAAGAAGGAATGGTATTGATGTCGACAACCAGCGAAGCATTGGACGGTTGTGGACGTTTGCCGTTCATGAGTACCAAGTTACGGTTGGTACCCATACCACGCAGGTTCAGTGTAGCGGCACCAGGAGCATTTGTTGCGCTGCCCTGGATACCTGAAGTGAACTGGTTCTGCCCTGGGACGAACTGGGGCATCTGGTTCAGTACGGACTCAACCGAAGTTGTTGAAGAGTTTTCGAAATCTTCACTACCGACTGTAACAATGGGACTTGGTGCTGAAAGGTCACGTCGCACAATACGTGAACCGGTGACCGTAATTTCTTCCAGTGTATCTTGTGCGTTAACACTGGAAACTCCCCCGGCCAACATCGTCGAGACTGCTGAAACGACCAGGGCAAGATTTTTCTTACGCAGATGCATTATGCGCTGCATAACAAAACCCCCTTTGTATTTTTTGTTTAGGACGGAAATTTCCCTCCGACCCTACGGATCGGAAATGTGAACATATCAAGCATAAAATATGAATGGAAGCAAAACTTCGCTATTCGAAGATATTTTCAAAAAGCCGAATTGGCGCGAAAAAAACCTTGCTTTTTCCGACTCGTGAGTCAGTTTTTTCTTTTGCCGGCATCACCCTGTACAGGATGTATGTGGCTCGTTATGCTTCTTTTTTCTTTCTTATTTCTTTTTTCTTTTTTTAGGCCTCCGGGTAACCCGGTCGGCCCTCCAAAAACAACAAAAATCGACAAGAAGTCATAACACGCCATGACCCTGACAGCCCATGACAGCGTTTCGCGCTGCAACAGTACCTTTTGGTTCCCCCCCCGTCCCGCGGTTTTCCTCCTGCTTCTTATCCTTGCAGGATGTTCAGAAAACCAAGACAGTGCTGACGGCCGAAATCTTGCAGAATCCGTCTCAAACCGCAGCGGGGATTATGTCCCGACACGATTCGGCGCCATCACCCGCGAAAGATTGCTCAACATTGGTGCAGAACCGGGCCAGTGGCTGACCGAAGGCCGTGACTTCGGCAAAAGCCACTTCAGTCCGCTGGACCAGATCAATCGCGACAACATCACTGACCTGGGATTTGCCTGGGAATACCGCACTGGCACCCATCGCGGCATGGAGGCCAATCCGATCATGGTGGACGGCGTGCTCTACACCTCCGGCACCACCGGCCGGGTCTATGCCCTTAACGCGGTCACGGGCACAGAAATCTGGTCTTTCAATCCGCAGAGCGATGGCCAGGTCAACCGCTATACCTGTTGCGATGAGGTCAACCGCGGTGTCGCCGTCTGGGACGGCATGGTTTATGTCGGATCACTCGATGGCCGCCTCTTCGGACTGGATGCCGAAACCGGTGCCGTGGTCTGGGAAGAAGACACCATCATTTACAAGGACCGCGCCTATACCTCCAGCGGTGCGCCGGAAGTGGCGGGTGACGTGGTAGTCATCGGCAATGCCGGTGCCGACTATGATGCCCGCGGTTACGTCAGTGCCTATGACCTAAAAACCGGCGACTTTCGCTGGCGCTTTTTCACCGTACCGCGCGACCCCGAACTCGGCCAGGAACATCCTGAACTGGAACTGGCCGCCGAAACCTGGGACCCCGACAGTCGCTGGGAGGTCGGTGGTGGCGGCACGGCCTGGAACGCCATGGCCTACGACCCCGAACTCAACCTTTTATATGTAGGCACCGGCAACTCGGCCCTGTTCAACTGGCATGAACGCAGCCCGGCCGGCGGCGACAACCTGTTCCTGTGTTCAATCATTGCGATCAACCCCGATACCGGCCGCATGGTCTGGTATTACCAGGAAGTGCCGCGGGAAAGCTGGGACTACACGGCTACCCAGCCTTTCATCCTGACCGATATGGCGTTTGACGGCGAAATCCGCCAGGTCATTATGCAGGCCCCCAAGGCCGGCTTCTTCTATATCCTGGATCGCGCAACCGGCGAACTACTGTCAGCGGATCCCTATGTGCCGGTGAACTGGGCGACCCATGTTGACCTGGAAACCGGCCGTCCCCAACTCAATCCGGATGTGGATTATTTCTATGGCGGCCCACCCATCTTTGTCGAGCCTTCGGGCATGGGCGGTCATGCCTGGAATCCCATGGCCCACAACCCCGACAACGGCCTGGTCTATATCCCGTCCATCGAAGGCGGTGCCATGAGTTACGACACCACGGATGGACACGTTTACCGGCCCAAACAGGGCAACAACGGCAACAGTATCCTGTTCGGGGACATGATGACCATGAACCCCGACCTTCTGCAGGGCCCGGTGCGCGATTTCCTGCAGGACATCCAGGCTGAGGACAAGGCCGAATCCCGCGCCGCGCTGAAAGCTTTTGATCCCGCCACCGGTGAAACCGTGTGGGAAGTGGAAAATGAGGGCTGGTGGGACCGAGCCGGTGTGCTGTCCACGGCCGGGGGCCTGGTGTTCCAGGGCACCGATTCCGGCTATATGCGTATTTATGACGAGGCGCACGGCGAATTGCTGCATGAACTGTTCATCGGTTCATCCATCATTGCCGCCCCCATCAGCTACATGATTGATGATGTGCAATACATTGCGTTCCTGACCGGCTGGGGTGGCGGCGGTTGGTTCGCGCCGCACCCGACCAGCGCCGTCATCGACTACGGCAACCAGGGCCGCATCATTGCCCTAAAGCTCGGCGGTGACGAGGTGCCTCTGCCGGAGCTGCTCAGCGACATAGCCCCTATTCCGGAACCGCCGGTGGCCAATACCGCATCACCGGAACTGATCGCCGAAGGCCAGCAGCTGTTTTCCCGCAGCTGTGCCATCTGTCATGCCAATACCGACTATGGCCTGACCCCGGATCTGCGCCGCATGAACACGGAAACCCATGAAGGTTTTCTCGGCATTGTGCTCTACGGCGCGCGCCGGTATCGTGGCATGCCGCAGTGGGACGACGTGCTCAATGAAGACCAGGCCAACGCCATACATGCCTACCTGATCGACCTGGGCTGGCGCGCGTACGAGGCCCAGGAAAACAACGAGACCTTCGAGACCGCACCGGACAATACCACCGGGCACTGAGGCAAGAGGCAAGGAAAGAATTTTTTGGGGGATAGCATGAAGAAGGCTCTATTAATTGTCGGGGCATTCATACTGACAGGTTGCGCCGGTACGGCAGTGCGCGACATGGCCATGGATATCCGCATTGAGGACACCCAGGTGTTTTCCGAAAGCATTGATGCCACCAGTGATGGCGTGGTCATTGCCGGCAGTGTGAAAGGCATTGTCTATCGCACCGAGCCCGGCGGCCTGATTGCCCGTCCCTGGATTCACCATTCGCCGGAAAACGGCATCCTCACCATTCTCGGTGTATTGGCCGATGAGAAGACCAATACGCTGTGGCTGTGCAGTGCTCCGAATTTCTTTGGCCCGGAGCGCTCCCAGGGCACCACCTCCCTGATGGCTTTTGACCTCACCACCGGCGACCAGAAAGCGGTCTATCCGTTTCCCGGCGGCGGCACCTGCAATGACATCACCATCGGCGCCAACGGCTCGGTGTTTGCGGCCGATACACCCAACGGCCGTATCCTGGTGCTCGACCCGGGCAGCGATGCCCTGCGTGTCTTTGGCCAGGCTGATGTGCTGCGCGGCATCGATGGCATCGTGTTCAGCGGCGACTGGACCCTGTATGCCAACAACGTGCAGACCAACCAGATTTTTCGCGTCGCTTTCAATGCGGCCGGCGGCATGGGGGAGCTGACCACGCTCAACCTGAGCCATGCCCTGGGCGGACCCGATGCCATGCGCCTGATTGAAGGCAACCGTTTCATCCAGGCGGAGAGTGGCATCGGCCGGCTCAGTGTCGTCACCATTGAAGGCAATGACGCCATGCTCGACATCCTGACCGATGACCTGGTGTCATCACCGGGCGCCACGGTGGTTGGCAATACCGCCTATGTCATTGAGAGCAATATCGCGTACCTGCTGGACCCGACCCTGCGTGGCCAGGAACCCGAGGCCTTCATGCTGCTGGCCTACCCGCTGGACTGAATCGAACCCCGACAAATAAGGAAGCCCCCTGACGAGGAACCCTATGTTGAAGCAACCCAGACTCTTTGCCGCGCTCCTGTTCCAAGGCGTTTTGCTGGCTGGCGTAATGCCGGCTGCGACGCAGGCACAGGCCCCCGGTTATGACAGCGCGGTCTTCATGCCGGACTGTGATTACGACTGCCTGATCGATTTCACCACCAACTATATTGAAGCCCTGGCAAACCATGATGTAGACGCTGCCCGCCTGGCGCAGGATGTCATCTTTGCCGAGAACGATGTGGTGATGCCGATCGGCAACGACGGCTTATGGGGCACCCTCAGCAAGGTGCGCGACGGTGAAATGATGGTGGCCGACGTGGAAACCGGCAATACCGCGTGGTTCGGCATCGTCGAAGAACATGGCAACCCGGCCTACCTGGCCATGCGCATGAAAGTGCAGAACCGCCAGATCACCGAGATCGAAACCATCGTCAACCGCCTGCCTGATATGCCGAAACCTTTCGGTGATCCGGACCAGGTGACGCACGACCCGGAATTCAGCCGCGTCCTGCCGGTCGAGGAACGTCGTTCTCGCGCCCGCCTGGTCACCGTTGCTGACGGCTACTTCAATACCGTGGAGCTGAACGATGGTGAAGTCTTCACCCTGTTCAGTGATGACTGCAGCCGCCTCGAAAACGGCATCAGCACCACGAGCGCACCGGCCAACGGCAACAGCGGCAATTCCGCCTCCATTGCCCAGGGCTGCGAAAACCAGTTTCGCCTCGGCATCTACCATATCAACAAGCGTATCCGTGAACGCCGCTACCCGATTGTCGATGTCGAGCGCGGGGTTGTCGTGGCTACCGGATTCTTCGATCACGCCAACATGTTCGACGCCTACAAGCTGACCGACGGCCGGGAAATGAAAACAGTCCTGAAGTGGCCGAACAGCATTTCCCTGATCGAGGCCTTCAAGATCCGCGATGGCCGTATTTCGCGCATCGAAGCCGTGTTCACTTATGTGCCGTACTTCATGCCCTCACCCTTCGCCGTGCCCAACGTCGAATTCCAGACACGCTGAGCGAGGAGAGAAATCATGAATAAACTGTTACTGACCACGCTTGCTGCCATGTTCACGCTGACGGCATTGAACACCACTGCCCAGAAAGCCGATTGTGATGCCGCCTGCCTGGAACAAATCGCGCGTGACTACATGGCGGAAACCATGCGCGACACCCCTTCCCTGCAGGCTGCCCGCGACTTTGCCTTTGATGTCGTGCCACGGGATTTTTCCCGGCTGCCCTGGGGCCCTCGCGTCCGCTTCACCGAAAACAATGTCGCCATGATGATCGGCGAAGGTTACTGGGGTGCGGCCCGCGGTGATATGCGTGAACTGCTGGTACTGGGCGATGAGACATCCGGCAATGTGCTGTGGTACGGCATTACCGAGGAGCATGAACAGGCGGCCTATTACGGTATGCGCCTGAAGGTCGAGGACCGCAAGATCACCGAGGTCGAGACCTATTTTGGTCGCGAGGGTACCCCGGACCTGTTTGCCTCAACCAGCAGCTACACCCTGGATCCTGTTTTTACTGACACTGTTCCTGTCAATCAGCGCCGTACCCGTGAGCGCATGACCGTGATCGTCAATGGTTACCTGCACAGCAAGACCCGCGATGACGGTCGCACGCTGGTGGCTTTCAGTGACGACTGTGCCCGTGTGACCAACGGCGTCAATGTCACGCATGGCAACTACTGGGCTTCGGATATCGCCGAAGGCTGCCGCCAGCAGCTGGAAGCCGAAATCTACAAGCCCGTGGAGCGCATCCGTTCCCGTCGTTTCCCGATTGTGAATGAGGAAACCGGTGTCGTGGTCGCCCTCACCCTGGAAGATCATGCCGTGCGCTATGTCGACTATGAAAGCGCGTCGGGCGACAAGCTGAAAGTGGATGTGGAATATCCCAACACCCGCGGACTGCTTGAGCTCTTCAAGATTGTTGACGGCAAGATCACCCGTATCGAAGGCGTATCCGCTTTTCTGCCCTACTACATTCAGGATCTCTGGTGATAGCCCTTTTCCCTGTTTCGCAATCCATAAAAAAGGAATGCATGATGCATTCCTTTTTTTGGTCTTACCAGCCAACTTTTCCAAGCCGGCTCGTCAGCGCGAATAATTCAGTGAGTGTCCCGGTATTCAATCACTACCTGCTGTGCCATATCTGATTCGGCAGGATAGGTCTGTGACATCAGTCCGAAATCGATCAACACGGCACCAGCCATCAGGAACACAAGTTTTTCCAGGACGGGTATAAGGCTTCTCACGGGTCGATACTCCTGGTTGCTGTCATTCGCAAACTGTTATCAGTTGCTTGGTACCCAACAAACGCCGTGGAAAATTCCTGCCATACGGCCCTGTCAGGAAATTTGATTCAACTAATAAGGTCACTACCCGAAACAGTTATCTCTTTTACAAAAAACGACCACCAGGATCATTCGAGTGACCGTAACAGACCCAGGAACACAAAACATCACAAGAATTCTGACCTGCACCGGCGGTCTTGTAGCCGGCTCAATAAGCCTGGACAGCCCGGCCTTTGCCGCTCAGGATGATATGCCCAGCGTAGGTACACCGGTCAACTATCTCTGACTGGTACCGACTTTCACTGCATCCCTGACAGCCCTGGGCAATGCTTAGTAACCTATGGTGAAACGCGCCTTGATGCTGTTGCCCTGTTCGAGCTCATCGACCATGGCAATGGCAAAGTCGTCGTAGGAAATTTTGCTCTCCCCGTTGGCATCCGCCACCACGTTGTCCTTGCCGAGGCGGAACTGACTGGTACGCTCGCCGGGACCGATCATTACGGCAGGCGAGAAGAAGGTCCAGTCGAGACTGTCTTCCTGCTTGAGCAACTCGAACGCACGCATGCCCTCGGCGATATTGGCCAGTACGAAATCCGGTATGCTGGCATCCTGCAGGGTCTCCCAGACTCTCACGCCTTTGTCATTCAGCAGAGACGCCGCTCCCCCCACCATCAGGTAACGTTTCACGCCGGACTCGCGTACGGCATCGAACAGTTTTTCCGAGGACTCTGTAATAAAGGGTGCAGCGGATATCACCGCGTCATGACCTTTCAGGGTCTCTGCCAGGCTTTCCGGTGCGGTGAGGTCTCCGGCAACCGGTGTCACGCCCTCGGCAGCCTCAATCTTTTCCGGATTACGGGCGATGGCGGTCACGGTATAACCACGGCCCAGCAGTTCCTGCGTAATCTTGGAACCTATTTTGCCGCTGGCGCCGATCAGTGCGATATTTTTACTCACGGGGTCACTCCTGTTCTTCTTATGGTGTGTGATGGTGTGTTGCTGGCTCTCAACCTGAGGGAGCCAAGTGTATGCAAAATTTTTCAGAATGACACGGTCTCGTCCAGCTCCGGTTGCTACCGACCGGAGGCGGAATTATCTCCGGTGGCAGGGCCAGTCCCTGTCCACTGATGTCCGTACAATCCCGAAAAACCAAATTTACCGGGTATCCAGACTGATTGGCGGCCTAAATGAATGTGATATAGTCAACTACCGGAGCTCGATAATTGTTCGATTTTTACTGCCACAAACTGCCGGATAATGCGCTTCCTGACTCTGCCAAAAGAATCTACCCAGTGCCTGCCAGCATTCTGGCGGATGCCTTTTTTTACTCTCGTACTGATCCTGGCAACACCCCCTGCCTGGGCCGCGGGCGAGGCGGAAGCGGCCACCGACGCAAGGGACTCAACAACGGCACAACCGGATTTGGCAGAAAACACTGACTCCGCAGCAAGCATCGACAGCACCGACGAGCAGGTCCCGACTTTCGATCCTGCCGGGCTGGCCCAGGCCCGTGAAGACAGACTGCGCTACGAGCAGGTCATCTCAGCGCTGGAAAATGCCTCTACACAGAACGTCTACAACCCGGAACTGACCGAAGCCTACCTTGGACTGGCCAGTGCCATGGAAGTACTGGGAGAAAATGAAGCGGCTGCTGCCGTGTTCGACCAGGCCCTGCAAACGGTGCGCATCAGCAATGGTCTGAACAGCCTGCAGCAGCTGCCGATACTGGAGCAGTTGCTGGACAACCACCTGGCACGAGAGAACTGGGAAGACGTCGACAATTTCACCTACCTAATCTTCCATATCTCCCGGCGTAACTTCCCGGTAGGGAACCTGCGACGGGTCGAAGCCCTTAATCGTCTCGGGGCCTGGAAATTTAAGGCGATCCATGAAAATCTGTCAGGAGGCGGATCACGCAGTGCCTTTGAAATCCTGAACATGTTCCGCAGTGAAATAACCCTGCTCGAGGAAACTGAGGATTTTGTCGGCAAAGGCATTCAGATGGCAACACTACATCTGGGCGAGGCACGCGGCCAACTGGCAGTAGTCAGGCAGATCAACGAACGCCCGCTCAGTGATTACCGCACCACTTCCCAGCAAACTATTACACAGCAACAATGCCTCACGATTCGTTTGCCAAGCGGGCAGATCACGACAATCTGTGAAACAGTGGAAACGCCGAACATAGATTACTATCCGGAACCGCTCGCGCTCAAAAACCGGGAAATGGGTATTTACCTGGACAATATTCGCGACGCTCTCAACAAGACCTTTGAAGCGTTGCAACAAGATGGTGATATTGACACGCGTACGCAGCTGGCAGAAGAAATGCATTCCGTTACCCAGGCCTACAACACGTTCATCATCGAAAACCGACTCTGACCCGCATCAGACGGGTTTGCATGTGTCACCGCTGCCCGGCGTTTTCGCGGGCAACTTTCACATGCCTTTGCCAATATGCCTTGGCCGGCCAACCAGTTCTTTTACGGATCAGTTATTGGCCGCCTGCTGGCGCTCGAAGCGTGACGTTTCGACATAGTAACGGATTGTTGTATTGCCTTCGTGGCAGGCGTATTCAAAGATGTCGTAGTCGTTGTCGAGATACATCGGATAGGCCACGGTATAGGAACCTGTTGTCAGCACTTCCGGGTCCTCGATCACCATTTCATACTCGATTTCATCATCCGCCACGCGAGTGAAACGTTCGATAATGCGCTGGTTGGTGGTGGTCGGCTGCAGTGGACGCGGTGAGCCCGGGTTACCGGCACTGGTCTTGCCGGTCAGGCCATTGAAGTTGGTGGTTTCCACTACCAGGGTATTGCCTTCCCAGCGACCGCGGGACTCCCCCAGCCAGGTCTTGATATCGTCATCGAGGGACGGACGACCGTCCGTGGGAATAATGCGGGCTTCATGCGCCATTTCCAGCTGCAGCACCACGTAACCGGGTGACTGGAAGATGCGAATACCGTTATTGTAGTTCCTGGCCTGCATGGACACCGGCATACCGCGGGTAATGCAGCGGTCCCAGGCACTAAAATCGGAAATCTGGTCAAACACCGTCTGGGTAGGGTGGTAGGAGCCGCGCATACGCGATTGCAGTTCCTGCCCATAGGGTGTCAATGCCGGGTACTGGCCATCGGGTGGATCGACAATCAGGGAGGTCTGGCGCATGGCTCGCCCGGCGGCGTCGGCAGCCGGAATAGGGCCATCCTGAAAACGGGAATCACGCGCGGCAACAGCCGCCTGGCGCTCGGCAAACTCTTCATCGCTCATGAACAGGGTTGTGCCGTAGCGGGGATCGCGCACGAGTGGCGTGCCGATCAGGTGACTGATCGGCCAGGTACCGCGCAGGTCGGGCTCACCCCAGGGTGTCTGTGGTGGCGTGTACTCTGCAGCCATGACAGACACACTCACCAACAGGGCCAGGCTCAGTGCCGTCAGCATTATAAGCCGGTTCGACGTGCAGTTGCTCATGTCATTCCCTCTGATCTGGATGGCTATTAGCCCACGTTTTGATGCGTGTTCATCCTGTCATTATCCTGTGCCCTCCGCGGCGTGTAAACAGCATGCGCTCATCCAGGGTACTCGGTTCCCTGTCACAGCACGATTATGCTAACCTCAACCACCACTCAACGCATGAACACCAGAATCACAAACTATAATTCAAAGGGAGCGTTTTCATGGGTCAGCGTGTTAAGGGGCTAATCAGGGGAGTCGCCATCATGGCGGCAATGCTGTTTGCCCTGCCATTGTCGCCGGTTGTTGCCCAGCAGATAACGCGCGACACCACACTGGATGGCCGCCCCAACCTGAATGGCATCTGGAAAGCCATCGACACCGCCAACTGGAACCTGGAGGCCCATTCCGCCGAAGCGCTGGACAGGTTCTGGGAGATGGGCGCCATTGCCGCGATTCCTGCCGGCAAAAGTATGCTCAAGGACGGCGGCAATATTCCCTATACACCGGAAGCCCTGGCTCAGCGTGATGCCAACCGCGCTGCATGGCCAGCCGCTGATCCCGAAGCCAAATGCTACATACTCGGTATTCCCCGTGCCACCTACCATGACATTCCGTTCCAGATTTTCCAGGGCGGTCGTGATGACGACCTGCTCATGGTCTATCCGTTCGCCGCGTCACAGCGCGTGATCTACATGAATGAAACCACCGGTCTGCCGCTGGATGCCTGGATGGGCAAGTCCAATGGTCGCTGGGAAGGTGACACCCTAGTCGTCACCACCCTCAACCAGAACGGGGAAGCCTGGCTCGACCGTGCCGGCAATCACTACAGCAAACAGTTGGTGGTTACCGAGCGCTTTACCCTGCTCAGTGCCAACCACATTTGGTACGAAGCCACGCTGAATGACCCGACCACCTATACCGAACCCTGGACCATCGCCATGCCGCTTTACCGACTCATCGATGACAACGCGCAGGTCTATGAACACAAGTGCGTGCCGTTTGCCGATAAGCTGCTTTACTGGGACTTGTGGGGTCTTGATGATCCAGCGCTATGAACCTGGTGAAAACGGGCTGCATAATGCCCTTTGTCTTAAGGGTAAGGAAAACAAGACCATGAACATGACGATGAAACACGGCCTCACCACCCTGCTGCTGATGCTTTGCACGCCGGCTTTTGCCCACCATTCGTTCTACGCCGAGTTCGACCCCAACAAGGAAGTCTCACTGGAGGGAGAGGTGATTGAAATGCACTGGGTCAACCCGCACTCCTGGCTCAGTTTTGCCGTCACCAACGAAGCCGGGGAAGTCGAGGAATGGCAGGTGGAAGGCGGTTCGCCCAACGTCCTGATGCGCCTAGGCTGGAACCGTGATTCCCTGCCCCCGGGCACCCGCATCCGGGTCACCGGATTCCAGGCCAAGGACGGGGCTTTCCGCATGAACTCCCGTGGCATCGAGTTTCCCGATGGCCGCACGCTGGAACTGGGCGGCAGCCGCCAGTAAACATTTGGGTTGCCGGCCGCCCCATCCTTGCAGGGAAACCGCATGAAAAAACACATGATACCTGGCACCTTCTGCGGCGTTACCGCCTTGTCCCTGCTGACAGCAACCGCGCTGGCGCAGCCGCCGGGCTGGAATGATCCGTTCCCGCCGCACAAGGTCATGGACAATCTTTATTATGTTGGCACGGCCCAGCTGGCCTCCTTCCTGATTACGACACCGGAAGGGCATATCCTGCAGGCGAGCAATTACGAATCCTCGGTGCCCGTCATAAAAGCTGCCGTGGAACAGCTCGGCTTTGATTTCAATGACATCAAGATCCTGATCAGCGGCCACGCCCATCCCGATCACATCGAAGGCAATGCTCTGGTCAAGGCGATGACCGGTGCCGAAGTGGTGGTTGGCAGGCTGGAAATCCCCTATCACGAAGCCTTTGCCACGCCGGGCGGCAAGGATCAGCCGATCGACCGCATTGTCGACGACGGCGATATCGTTTCCCTGGGTGGCACCACGCTGACGGCCCATGTCCAGCCGGGACACACCGAGGGCTGCCTGGCCTGGAGCCTGCCGCTCGAGGAAAACGGTCGCACCTACTACGGTTTTATCGAGTGCAGCCTGAACGGCCAGTTCCTGCAGTACGTTGGCAACACCGACTATCCGGAAATCTCCAGCGACATGCTGCGCACCTACCGCGAAGCGGCCGAAGTGCCGGCCGAAGTGTGGGTAAGCTCGCATGGCGTGTTTTACGGTCTGAATGCCAAGTACGCGCAGTTGCAGTCTCGCGGCGCCGACGACCCCAATCCGTTCTATGACCCGGACGGATACAAGGCCCATGTTGAGGAATTTGAAGCCACTTTCTTGAACACCCTGGTGCGCCAGGTCACCGAAGCGAACCAGGAATAAGCGGGGCTAACACCCCGCCCCATAGAGGATCCCGTGATGCCATCGCTCTTCAGGCATGTCTGTCGTTACACCCTGCTGGCAGCCCAGCTGCTGCCTCTGTCAGTGCTGGCCCAGTTTGCCCCGCCCCCGCTGGATGATGGTCCCTGGGTACTGCCGACGTTTGAACAGGAGCGTGTGCGTATCACTGCAGTTGCCCGCGGCATCGACAATCCATACGGCATGATCTTTGTGCCAGACACACAAACACCCGCCAACCCGGTAGGGGATATTCTGGTCACCGAACGCCGGACCGGGCTCGTGCGCCTGATTCGTGACGGGAGTTTGCAGCCTGCCCCCGTCGGTGACCTGAAAGCGGCCTTCGCCCTGCAACAGCTTTTCGATATCAATGCCCATCCGGATTTTGCCGACAACGGCCAGCTCTATTTCACCTGGATCAAGGAAGGCATCAACCCGGATGATCCCGACGGTCTCTGGCTGACCACCGCGGTGGCCCGCGGGCGCTGGAATGGCAGCCAGGTGGTGGACTTGGAAGAAGTGTTTGAAGCCGATGCTTGGGCCGCCCATCCCGGGGGGGCATCCACCCGCGGCATGTTCCTGCCGGATGGTACGTTCATCTTTGGCGTATCCCATCGCATTGAACGAGAAGCCCCGCAAAGTCTGGGCTCCCATATAGGCAAGGTCCTGCGTATTAAGGCTGACGGCACCGCGCCGGCAGACAACCCGTTTTATGCCGTGGAAGGTGCGCTCCCGGAGATCTTTTCCTGGGGCAACCGTTCCGTCATGGACTTCACACTGCATCCGGAAACCGGTGAGATTTGGGAGCTGGAGAACGGCCCGCAGGGCGGCGACGAAGTGAATATTCTCAAGCCAGGGGCCAATTACGGTTGGCCGCTGGCCACTTTCGGCCGCGACTACGACGGCTCCCGGTTCAACGACCGGCCCTGGATCGAAGGTACCGAATTGCCGGAAGTGTTCTGGGTTCCCTCCATCACGGTGGCCGGCATGACCTTCTATACCGGTGATGCCTTTCCCAAGTGGCAGAACAACCTGTTCGTGACCTCCATGCTCCAGGGCCGCATCAATGGCACCGGTCATCTCGAGCGCATTGCCTTCAACGAGAACGGCGAGCAGCGCCGCGAGTCCATGTTCAAAGAACTCGGCCAGCGTCTGCGCTATGTCGTGCAGGGCCCCGATGACCTGCTGTACCTGCTCACTGACCATGTCGATGGGGTGCTGTTGAAAGTCGAACCGGGACAGCCCGACGATGAACTACAGGCCCTGCAGCGCCAGGCGCTGACAGATGCCGGCATTGATGCCCCAGAAATTTTCAGCAGCAGCGACTGCATGGTTTGCCACCGGGTGGATACGCGCGTGGTTGGTCCTTCTTTCCAGGAAATCGCCGCCCGCTACGACGCCACCGATACGGTTATTACCGAGCTGGTAGCCAGCATCATTGAAGGGGGTGAAGGCAATTGGGGCGACGTGCCCATGACCTCGCATCCGGACCTGTCAGAAGACACAGCCCGGGAAATGGTACTGCAGATACTGACGCTGGATTAATTCAGCGCGTTTGGTGCCAATGCCTTACGCAGGGCATCCAGGTGCTCACGCGTTTCCGGCTGGCATCTGTCCAGTGCTTCCTCACTCAGCGCATGAAGATGCTGCTACTGAAACTGGCAACGAGATTGAAGATGTCTGTGAAAACATCACCAACAGCGACTGTTAATAAGGGTCTGTAAACCTTGACCCGTCACGACTGCAATAGGCCTGGCCCTATCTGCTCTTCCCAGGTTCTCCCGATGGATGTGGAGACCCCTTGTGGATGGCAGGTGGACGCCACACCCTGTTCCGCTACCGCCTAGTTTCCTGCTCCCGCCTGACCCGCTTGTATCAACCTGAAAAGCCGCTATCGATGGCCACGGCCGATCAACAACCAACTTCTTTTCACCCCGACGCAACCCGCCCTCATACGCTTGTCAAAGGCATACCTGGTGCCAGCAATCCGCGGTTAACAAATACCCGGATTCATGGTTTCATTACCTGCCTATAACAACAATAACCACCATAACAATAAGACCTGCTATCAAGAGGTGTTCCAGGTATGGATTCGATTCTCGGGGGACTGGATTTTGCCGTTCTCGCGCTTTACTTCCTGCTGATTGCCGGCATTGCTGTCTGGGTGGCGTTGCAGAAAAACAAGAATACTGAAGACTATTTTCTCGCCGGCCGCCACGTCGGCTGGTTCGTCATCGGCGCCTCCATCTTTGCCTCCAATATCGGCTCCGAACACGTTGTCGGCCTGGCCGGTACCGGGTTTGAATCCGGCACGCCCATGGCGCATTACGAACTGCACGCCTGGATCGTGCTGCTGCTGGGCTGGCTGTTCCTGCCTTTCTACATGCGCAGCGGTGTATTCACCACGCCGGAGTTCCTGGAGAAGCGTTTTGATGAACGCTCGCGCTGGTTCCTGTCACTGTTTTCCATCGTCGCCTATGTCCTGACCAAGGTCTCGGTGACAATCTATGCCGGCGGTATCGTGGTGTCGGAGCTGCTGGACATTCCCTTCTGGTACGGCGCCATCGGCATCGTCATTTTTACCGGCATCTATACCATCATCGGCGGCCTGCGCGCGGTGGTCTATACCGAAGCGGTGCAGACCGTGATCCTCATTCTCGGCTCCTCTATCATCACTTACCTGGGCCTGCAGGAAGTGGGTGGCTGGGCGCAGCTGCGTGAAACGGTGACAGCAGTCAGTCCCGATCACTTCAATATGTGGCGCCCCATGTCCGACCCGGACTTTCCCTGGACCGGCCTGCTGCTGGGCGGCACCATCGTCGGCATCTGGTACTGGTGTACCGACCAGTACATTGTCCAGCGCACCCTTGCTGCCAACAACATCACCATCGGCCGCCGCGGTGCCATCTTTGGCGCTTACCTGAAACTGCTGCCGATCCTGATTTTTCTTGTCCCCGGCATCATCGCCCTGGCACTGTCCATCCAGGACCCTGAGACCTACCAGGTCAGCCAGGCCGACCGCGCCTTTCCCATGCTGGTCACGACCCTGCTGCCTGCCGGTCTCAAGGGCTTAGTCGCCGGTGGCCTGATGGCAGCGCTGATGAGTTCACTGGCATCCGTGTTCAACTCCTGCTCCACCATCTTCACCATGGACATCTATAAAAAGCTGAAGCCGGAACATACCGAAAGCGAATTCATTCGCGTTGGTCGTATTGCCACCACGGTCATCGTGATTCTGGGCATCATCTGGATTCCGATCATGAGCCGCATTGGTGGCGGCGTCATGTACCAGTACCTGCAGAACGTCCAGTCCTATATTGCCCCCCCGGTCACGACAGTGTTCCTGCTCGGCATACTCTGGAAACGGGTCAATGCCCAGGCGGCGATTGCCACCCTGAGTGCTGGCCTGGTGATGCTGCTGCTGCGCCTGGGCTCGGAAATTTACTACCAGGCAGAGATCACCAGTGGTGCGCAACTTGACAGCCTGCTGTTTGCCTTTGCCACCATCAACTTCTCCCACATGGCGATATTCCTATTTCTGTTTTCTGTCGCCCTGTGTATTGCGGTCACCCTGTCCACCAATCCGCCTGATTACACCCGTATCCATGGCCTGGCCTTCGGCACGATGAGTGCGGAGGAACGCGCTGCCGAGCGCCGTGGCCTGACCACCATGGATATCGTCAGCTCGGTGATGCTGGTGGTCATCGTGATCGGCATCCTGTCTTACTTCACCGGTTAGGGAACATGCGCATGAGAGGACTTCTGTTTTTTCTGGTACCGGCACTTTTTTTGCCGGCAGCCGCTTTTGCGGCACAGGCCGCAACCGAACTGCCTTACCCGGCCGACCTGGCAGCCCAGGGCGAAGCCCGTTTTGCAGCGACCTGCGGGTTCTGTCACGGGCTCGATGCGGCAGGCGGCTCCCGCGGGTTTGACCTGGTACGCTCGGCGCTGGTGGCCAATGATGACAACGGCGACCTGATCAGCCAGGTGGTGCGCAGCGGCCGTCCCGGCACCGAAATGGCTGCCTTTAATACCGCTCTGGTCAGTGATTCCGATCTGGCGGCCATGGTGGCCTTCCTGCACAACCAGCGTGTGGTGTTCGCCTCGCTGGAAGGCGGACGCCGTTCCGTGCTGCCAGAGGATGTGGCTATCGGCGATGCCGCTGCCGGTAAAACCTATTTCGACAACTACTGTACAGGCTGTCATACCGCTGATCGCGACCTGGCCGGTATCGGTGCCCGCATGGAAGGATTGCAGCTCATGATGCGCATGCTCAATCCACGGGCAGACCGCCGTGGTCCCGCGCCAACCGGCGCCATGGTGACCATCACCCGGCCTGATGGCACCCGCGTTTCCGGCGCGCTCGACTACCAGGATGCGTTCAATGTTGCCCTGCACCTGGCCAATGGCCAGTACCTGTCATACCGGACTACTGACGTATCGGTGGAGGTGAACGACCCGCTGCAGGCCCATGTCGACCAGCTCGACCGCTATACCGATGCCGACATGCACAATGTGTTGGCCTATCTGCTGTCACTGCAATGAGGAGCACATCGATGAACATCACGAGAACACTGTGTGCTGCTGCCCTGACCGGACTGGGGTTGAGTACACCCCCTGTCACGGCGCTGGCCCAGACCAATGTCGATGGCAATACCCTGCTCAATCCCGCACCTGACATGTGGCCGACCTACCATGGCGACTATTCCGGCCAGCGCCACAGCGACCTGACCCAGATCACACCGGATAATGTCGATATGCTTGGCCTGGACTGGGTGTTCCAGAGCAACCAGCCGCAGGCTATCAAGGGTACGCCCCTGCTGGTCGACGGCATTCTTTATGTCACTGCCACCAACAACGCCTGGGCCGTGGATGCCCGCACCGGGCGCGAACTCTGGCGTTACCAGTACCCGGAAAATAACGGCTTTCATATCGGCCAGCGCGGCGTCGCCATTCACGGTGACCTTGTTTACCTGACCACGCCGGATGCCTACCTGGTGGCACTGAACCGGCACACAGGTGCCCCGGCCTGGCAGGTGGCCATCGCCGACTATCGCGCCGGTTACTGGTCGACCAACGCGCCCCTGCTGATCAGGAATCATCTTATTGTGGGTGTCTCCGGTGACTTCGATAACCTGCCCGGGGTCCTGCGCTCGTACGATCCGCAAACGGGCGAACTGCAATGGACGTTTTACAGCACCCTGCCCTCCGATCTGCGCAGCCCGGGTGACGCCGACTCGGTTTACGACAATGCCATGGGTGGCCAGATGTGGATGACCGGTACCTATGATCCGGATCTCAACCTGCTGTATGTCGGCACGGGCAATCCCACACCCGTCCTCAACGGCGATGCCCGTCCCGGTGACAACAAGTGGACCGGCAGCATCCTGGCACTGAATCCGGATTCCGGCGAACTGGCCTGGGGCTACCAGATCAATCCCCACGACACCCATGACTGGGATGCCGCCGAAGTGCCGGTGCTCTTTGAGGCCGACTTCAACGGCCGTTCGCGCAAATTGCTGATGCAGGCCTCGCGCAACGGCTACTTTGCCGTGCTCGATCGTGAAAGCGGCGAGAACCTGCTCGCCCGTCCCTTTGCCACGCAGAACTGGTCGCTGGGCGAAGACGACAACGGCCAACCGATTCCCGACCCCACCAAGGAACCGCAACAGGCCGGCTCACTGGTGGCGCCCGATGAAGCCGGTGCCACCAACTACCGTTCCCCGGCCTTTGATCCGGACAGCGGTCTGCTGCTGGTCAGTTCAGCCGATGCCTACGGCCTGTGGTTCAACAAGGAAGCCCATGGCGACTATGGCTGGGCGGGCGCCGATTACACCGTGCACAGCCGCGGCGAACTGCGCGCCATCGATTACCGTACCGGCGATATTGCCTGGCGCGTTGACCTCTTTGGCGGTGCCGGCATGGCCGGTGTCATGACCACGGCGACCGGCCTGGCCTTTACCGGGGATTCGGCGCGCAATGCCATGGCCTTGCGCAGCAGCACCGGCGAAGTGCTCTGGCACAGCGCGCTCGGCCGCGTCACCAATGCCCCCATCACCTACATGCTCGATGGCCGCCAGTTCATTGTGCTGGCAGCCGGTAGCACGCTGTATGGCTTCGCGTTGCCGCAGCGCCTGGTGCCATAACGGAGATGACCATGAACTTTTTGAAACTGATTGCCACCGGCCTGCTTTTGCTCTGCCTGCCGCTTGCCGCACAGGCGGCTGACGGCCCGTCCAACGTTCTGTTTGTCTATGGCGGCTGGGAAGGCCATGAACCGGAAAACTACCGTGACCTGCTCGTGCCCTGGCTGGAATCACAGGGCTTTGACGTGACGGTGTCCGACAACCTGGATGTCTATACCGATGAAGCACTGATGAATGAACAGGACCTGGTCGTGCAGATCTGGACCATGGGCACCATCACGCCGCCGCAGATGTTCGGTTTGCTCAAAGCCGTGGAAAACGGCATGGGCATCGCCGGCTGGCATGGCGGTCTCGGTGATGCCTTTCGTGCCTCGCCGCGTTACCAGTACATGATCGGCGGGCAGTGGGTGGAGCACCCGGGCAATGACGGCATTCCCTACCGCGTCAACATCACCGACAGTGAGGATTCCATCATGGCCGGCATCGAGGATTTCGATGTCGTGTCCGAGCAGTACTACATGCATGTGGACCCGAACAACAAGGTACTGGCCACGACGACATTCAATGGCGATCACGACCCCTGGGTGAAAGACACCGTGATGCCCGTGGTGTGGAAGAAAACCTATGGCAAGGGCCGGGTGTTCTATACCTCGCTGGGACACAAACCCCATGTGTACGACATCCCCGAAGCCATGACCATCCTGCAGCGCGGTATCCTCTGGGCCAGCCAGAGCAAATACGAGCACACGCCCAACCTGGTGTCGCCGCGCTACCCCGCGCGCTGATCCACCCAAGACGGGGCTGGCAGTATGAACACCGTTCTAGGCATCGATCTTGGCACCCAGAGCCTGAAGTGCGTCTTTTACGACTATAACGACCGGGTCATGGCGGCGGTTGCCGCGGCGCCGCTGCCAGTTGACCGGGATGACGCCGGCAAAGCCGAGCAGAAGACCGAATGGTGGGTTGCTGCTCTCACGGACTGCCTGAAACAGGTGGACGAAAAAGTCCGGCTGTCCGTCAGGGCCATCGGCGTCTCCGGCCAGCAGCACGGTTTCGTGCCACTGGACAAGGACGGCAATGTCCTGGCCCCGGTCAAGCTGTGGTGTGATACCGCCACACAAACCGAGGCGGATGAGATCACCGCCAACTGCGGTGGCCGCGACCGCGCCATCGCTCTCACCGGTAATCCGGTACTTGCCGGTTACACGGCGCCGAAAATTCGCTGGCTGAAAAAACACCAGCCGGAAGCCTACGCCGCACTCGATACTATCCTGCTGCCCCACGATTACCTGAATTACCTGCTCACCGGCACCACCAGCATGGAATATGGCGATGCCTCCGGCACCGGGTTGCTTGATGTCCGTACCCGGCAGTGGTCTGCCGACATGCTGCATGCCGTGGACAGCGACCGTGACCTGGCGGCATGTCTGCCTGATTTGCTGGCCGCCGATGACATCGCCGGTCTGACCACACGCCATGCTGCCGGCCATTTTGGCTTGCCTGCCGGGGTACCCGTAGCAACCGGCGGGGGCGACAACATGATGGGCGCCATCGGTACCGGCAATGTCCGGCCCGGAGGACTGACTATCAGCCTGGGCAGCTCCGGCACCCTGTTTGCCTGCGCCGACAAGCCGGTCATAGATCCCGACGGCAATATCGCCGCCTTCTGCAGTTCCACCGGTGGCTGGCTGCCCCTGCTGTGCACCATGAACTGTACGCTGGCCACGGAACTGGTCCGGGCACCGCTCCAGGTTCACCTGGATGAATTCGATGCCCTGGTACTGAAAGCACCCGTGGGTGCCGATGGCCTGGTGATGCTGCCGTTTTTCAATGGCGAGCGCACACCGGACCTGCCCCATGCCCGCGCCAGTCTCCACGGCATGTCTTCGCACAACATGTCCCGATCGCACTGGCTGAGGGCCACTGTGGAGGGCACTTGTTTTGCCCTGAAGTTCGGCCTCGATGCCATGACCCGCCTGGGCCTGGAGGCCAACACCATGGTCCTGACCGGCGGCGGCAGCCACAGCCATGCCTGGCGCCAGATCCTGGCCGACCTGTTCCAGTTACCGGTCATCATGCACACCGGTGATGAAGGTGCCTCATTCGGTGCCGCCCTGCAGGCCCTGTGGTTGCTACAGCGACAATCCGGCGATGATCCCACCATAGCAGACATCTGTGATGCCCACCTGGTGCTGGACGAAGCTCGCTGTGCACAGCCAGATACGGCCCTGGCGGATGCCTACGGTGCTGCCTATGCCCGTTACCAGACCGTGCTGGACCACATGACGCCTTACTTGCAAACCATTCACTCCTGACACGTTTAACCGGAACTTTCATCATGAGCACTTCAGTTTTTATCGGCGAGCGCGAATATTTTCCCGGCATCGGCAAAATTGCCTTTGAGGGCATCGACTCGGACAACCCCCTGGCTTTCAAGGTGTATGACGCAGACCGGCTGGTTGGCGACAAAACCATGCAGGAACACCTGCGTTTTGCCGTGTGCTACTGGCACACGTTTTGTGGCGATGGCGGCGATCCGTTCGGACCCGGCACCCGGCACATGCCCTGGAAGGAAAGTGACGATCCCATGCAGGCTGCCCGCGACAAACTGGATGCCGCCTTTGAATTCTTTACCAAGCTCGGTGTGCCCTATTACTGCTTCCATGACCGCGACCTGGCCCCTGAAGGCAGCGATGTCGGCGACAGTGAACAGAACCTGCAGACACTGGTATCACTGGCGAAAGACCGACAGCAGGAAACCGGCATGAAATTGCTGTGGGGTACAGCTAACCTGTTCTCCCACCCCCGATACATGAACGGTGCCGCCACCAATCCGGACTTTCATGTGCTGACCCATGCGGCTGCACAGGTAAAGGCAGCACTGGATGCGACGATGGCTCTGGGCGGTGAGAATTACGTGTTCTGGGGCGGCCGCGAAGGTTATGCCACGCTGTATAATACGGACACCAAACGGGAACTGGAACACCTGGCACGTTTTTTGGAGAAGGCACGCGACTATGGCCGCTCAATCGGCTTCCAGGGCACCTTCCTGATCGAGCCAAAACCCATGGAACCGATGTATCACCAGTATGATGTGGATGCCCAGACTGTCATCGGCTTCCTGCGCCAGTTTGACCTGACAGATGACTTCAAACTCAATGTCGAAGCCAACCACGCCACGCTGGCCGGCCACAGCTTCATGCACGACCTGAATATGGCGGCGGATGCCGGCCTGCTGGGTTCCATCGATGCCAATCGCGGCAATCCCCAAAACGGCTGGGACACCGACCAGTTCCCGACAGATCTGTATGACACGGTCCAGGCCATGCTGGTAGTCCTCGGCATGGGGGGCTTCACCACGGGCGGGCTCAACTTCGACGCCAAGGTCCGGCGTGAGTCGACCAGCCTGGAAGACATGTTCCTGGCCCATATTGGCGGCATGGATGCTTTTGCCAGGGGGCTGCTGGTTGCCCATGACCTGCTGACCAATTCCTCCCTGGTATCAGACAAGGCGACACGCTATGCCAGCTATGATGATGGTGCGGGGCGGCAATTTGAAAACGGCGAACTGGACCTGGTGGCCCTGCGCAACCTGGCGGCCAGCCTGGGCGAGCCTGAACAGCGCAGCGGTCACCAGGAAAAACTGGAAAACCTGGTCAATACCCGCCTGCTGCGCCCCTGATCCGGTTACCCCTGGCGGTTGATTCTCAGGACCAGCTGGCCGCGGGCATCGGAGACGTAGATCGTGCCGTCACTGTCCACCGCCAGGCCATGGGGGCGCGCATCCACCGGGATGGACTCAATCAGTTCACCCTCGCGAATCACATTCACCGCGCCCGCGTTGACGTCACTGACATACACCGTGTCATCCGGCATGACGACTATGCCGCCGCGTGAGGGAAACGGCCAGGCCTCGAGGAAATTGCCCGCGGCATCAAACACACTGATGCGCTTGTTGTCGCTGTCATTGACTAGGATGCGGCCACGGGAATCGATTGCCACCCCGTGCGGCAGGGCCAGCTGGCCATCGGCCATACCCTGCTCGCCACTAATGATACGCTGAAAAACACCGGCACTGTTGAACACCACGATGCGGGCATTGCCATAGCCGTCTGACACATAGATATCGCCGTTGCCTGCCACCGCCACATGGTTGGGCTGGTTGAAAACCCGCCGGGACTGGTTGTCCCCGGCTTCATCGAGCTGTCCCAGGCTCATCAACAATTCACCCTCAATGCTGTACTTGTCGATCACGTGACGGGCGGCATCGGTTGCCCAGATATTGCCGGCCTGGTCGAACGTAACACTGTGGGCATTGCGATACAGACCTTCCTCGCCCCAGGTGCGTAGCAAAGTGCCATCACGTGAGAACAGGCGGAAATGCGGGGCACTGCGCACCATCACCAGGATATGTCCCTTGCCATCGGCCGCCACCCAGGACGTGGAGCCATGCCAGTCACCGCCCGGGATGTCGACCCAGTCGGACGTTGTCATTGTGGTCTGGGTCTGTACCTGTGCTGTTGCCCGGGTGATCACCTGTGCCTGAACCGGCACCATGAACAAGCCGGTGATGAAGAGCCAGGCCAGCACCCTGGCCAGTGGCATTGAATGACGCATGTTTCCCCCTGCTAAACGTGTTTTGAAAGAGAGTATATTAAGGCTTTATTACCCCGACTATGTCTTTGTACAACCATCGTTCTGCGCATTATCGGCAGCAGCTGATAAAGTAGTCGCCAGGTCGTGTCGGATATGACAAGGCAGCACTCTTGCAAACCGGGTTGAAGTCGATGCTTGAAAGCCATCTGGACCAACTGAAGACACCGTCCCCGGTGACCCTCAATATTGCCGACCTGCCCCGTGGCGTCGACAACTAGCACATTGATGTCAACCTCAGTCCGAAATTCTGCAGCCTGTTTACTAGGCTCCTCAATGACTTCCTGACCCAGGAAGCCTCGCAAAAACCCACAAAAGCTGAAAAACGAAAAAACCGGGAAGAATTCCAGGAATGTTATGCCGACATGATGACGGACATGATCCACCGCATCAAAAGCGACCTGTCGCGCAGTGAAATCATCCTGCTCCAGTTTGCCGTTAACCGCTCCATGCTGGAAACCACCCGCAACACTCTCAACAACATGATCGGCACGTTGCGCACCAAGCTGTCCGAATCCCGTGGCAGAAGCTCTGGCAAGGCGCTGAGCATCCAGGACCAGATTTTTTGGCTGAGTAAACACTACAACGTCATTGTTTACAGCGTGAACCGTCAGTTCTTCAAGATGCTGGGTCTGGTGAAAAAGAAAAAAATTGCAGGCGGTCAGGCGCCAGTATCTCGACGATGGTGACCAGATCTTTCTTGATATCCTGTTTTGCCCGCTGCTGCTGACCGAAAGCCTGGAAGCGTCAAACTTCCTGATCGAGAAGTACCTGCTGTGGAACCGAGACCAGGATGAACC
>Ga0181564_10000521_pt1 | contig 34229 bp, 39 predicted proteins | sample 011ome_24_FD_134512 | JGI IMG/M metagenome (GOLD analysis project Ga0181564, IMG submission 134512) | Coastal salt marsh microbial communities from the Groves Creek Marsh, Skidaway Island, Georgia - 011513CT metaG (megahit assembly) | ecosystem: Environmental > Aquatic > Marine > Intertidal... | reverse complement strand
GCGACAACCTCAATTTCGCCAAAGAGTGGTTCGCAGAACACACCAACCCCGATCGCAAGGCCGGAACGCTTCAGGAGGTGATGAGAGGCAGCGACATCTTCATCGGGGTCTCAGCTCCCGACCTCATCGACGCTGCAGATCTCCGCCACATGGCAAAGGATCCGATCGTCTTTGCGATGGCAAATCCCGACCCGGAGATCCGGCCCGAGAGCGCCGATGGACTGGCGGCGGTCATGGCCACCGGGCGAAGTGATTTCCCGAACCAGATCAACAATGTGCTGGCGTTCCCCGGCATTTTCCGCGGCGCGTTCGACGTCGGTGCCCACTCGGTAACCGAGTCGATGAAGGTCGCCGCAGCCCATGCCATCGCCGACGCCGTGAACGATGCCGATCTCGAGCCCCAGTTCGTGGTGCCATCGGTGTTCGACAAGACCGTTGCGCCAGCGGTTGCGGCCGCAGTCGCCAATGCCGCACTGATCGACGGAGCCGTGCGATCCTGACACGTTGATGACCGACCATCTGCTCTCGCCCGTTCGAATCGGGTCGATGACGTTGCGCAACCGCATCGTGATGGCACCGATGGGCGTCGAGATCGTCGGTGACGACGGGTCCGCCAACGACGAGGTCGTCCGCTACTACGAAGAACGGGCCCGAGGCGGTGCTGGTCTGCTGATCACCGAGGTGGCCGCCTTTGCGTATCCACACGGAGCGAACAGCGTCCATCAGCTCGGCCTCTCCGAGGATCGGTTCGTCGAACCCCTGCGCACGCTCACCGACCGTGTCCACGCCCACGGGGCGAAGATCGCCATCCAGCTCGTGCACCACGGCAAGATCAGCCGAGTCGACATCGCGAACGGTGACCCGGTGATGGTTCCGTCGCTGCCCGAGTGGCGCGGGTCGTTCGACATGGTTGGTGACCTGTCCAGCGATGAGCTGATGGCGATGGCCGCCGCGTCAGGCGGAGTGGAGTCGAAGCCTCAGTACCGCGAGATGACTACCGACGACATCGCTGCGCTCACCGAGCAGCTCGGCGATGCGGTCGGGCGGGCCAAGGATGCTGGTTTCGACGCCGTCGAGATCCACGGTGCCCACGGCTATCTGGCCTCTGGGTTCCTGTCGCCGCAATGGAACCGGCGCACCGACGAGTACGGCGGCTCCCACGAGAACCGGGCTCGTCTGCTGTGCGAATGGATCGCGGAAGCGAAGGGTCGGGCCGGGACCGACATGCCGGTCTGGGTCCGTCTCGATGCGCTCGAATATCGCACACCCGAGGGCATCACGTTCGACGACTGTCGGGTGACGGCCCGGCTCGCAGTCGAGGCCGGCGCCGACGCCATCCATCTGAGTGCCTACGGGGACAGCACGTCGGGGCGGGCGTTCACCGAGGGGTCGCTGCCCGACCAGGAGGCAAGGCACGCGGCGCTGAGTGGACGGTTGACCCGAGACCTCGCCGTCCCGGTCATCGGTGTCGGACGTATCAGCCCTGCAACCGGCAACGAGATGATCGCCCATCGCAAGGCCGATCTCGTTGCAATGGGCCGCCAGCTACTCGCCGACCCGGCTACGCCGGTGAAGCTCGCCGAAGGCAGGGCCGGCGAGATCCGGCCGTGCATCAATTGCTACGTCTGCGTCGCACAGCCCTTCTTCGACCGCAGAGTCAGATGCGCGGTCAACCCGGTGCTCGGCCGAGAGCTCGATCTGGCCGACGTCGAGCGCGCTGTCGCCGAGCAGTCGCGCACGGTTGCGGTCGTCGGTGGGGGTCCCGCCGGCCTCGAGGCGGCACGGGTGGCGGCGGAACGAGGTCACCGCGTCACCGTGTGGGAGGCCGGCGAGCAGATCGGTGGGGCGCTGCGCTTCGCGGCGCTGGTCTACGAGCCCAACCTTCGGCTGTTGCGGTGGTACGAGCATGAGATGCATCGACTCGGTGTCGACCTCCGCCTCGGCACCACGGCGGATGTCGACCAGGTCGACGCGCTCGACCCCGACGTACTCATCGTCGCCAGTGGCGCCCGGCGCGTGCGGCCCGAGATTCCTGGTGTCGAACAAGATCATGTCTTCGATGGTGACGATCTCCGCGACCTTCTGACCGGGAGCGGCGACGGATCGGCGATCAAGAAGCTCGGCGTCACCACCCGGATCGCTGTCCGGCTCGGCCGTCGCCTCGGTGTGCTCAGCGATCCTGGCACGGTTGCTCGGCTCACTGAGCGGTACATGCCGATCGGCGACGACGTCGTCGTGATCGGTGGCGGCCTCGTCGGCGTGGAGCTGACCGAATTCCTGGTCGACCGTGGACGGCGGGTGACAGTGCTCGAGGAGGGTGAGAACTTTGCGCTCGAGATGGCCCATCCCCGCAGGTGGCGCGTGCTCAACGATCTTCGAGACCACGGTGTCGAGCTTGTCGGGCAGGTCACCGATCTTCGAATCGGACACGCCGACGTGCAGTTCCGAGCCGGCGACGCCGCACGAACCGTCCGTGCCGACACCGTCGTGATCGCCACCGGCCTCGAAGGCGACCCGTCCGTCGCCGACGCATTCCGTGCTGCCGGCCACGATCCGATCGTGATCGGCGACGCCGGGGGCATCGGGTACCTCGAAGGTGCGATCCACGCCGGCTTCCACACCGCTCGCAGCCTCTGACGTTGCTGTGCCGCCCACAACGACGTCACCCCGGCCCAGGGCCGGGGTGACGATTCGTAGGTGGTGGTCGGGACCGGCGTCGATCCGGTGACCTACCGCTTTTCAGGCGGTCGCTCTGCCAACTGAGCTACCCGACCCCTGTGTGCAGCCGTTGTCGGCGCATGTGCGGTCCTGACGGGATTTGAACCCGCGGCCTCCACCTTGACAGGGTGGCGATCACTCCAAACTGATCTACAGGACCTCCCGATCGGCGAACCGACCGAAGGTGAAACGGTAGAGCGGCATCTGGTCGATGACAACCCGAACCCGTTCGCACCCCATACGGGATTCGAACCCGTGTTACCGGCGTGAAAGGCCGGCGTCCTAGGCCGCTGGACGAATGGGGCCCGCAACCAGCCGAAGCTGGCGGCGTCTGCGTCGGCGAACCGAACGACAGGCAGTGTAGGGGGTCGTAGCAGCTACCGTCGCCCTGACATGACGCACTCGCCGAGGCTTTTGATCGCTGGTTTCGTCGGCTACCTGTTCGGCAATCTGCCGTCGGCGGGCATCGTTGCCCGCCTGGCCGGCGGTGGTCACGACCTCACCATGGAGGGGACGGGCAATCCAGGTGCGATGAACGCTGCGACCGTGCTCGGGGCGAAATGGGGGGCAGTAGTCTCGACCGCTGACATCGCAAAGGGCGCAGCTGCTGCTGCTGCCGGTCGCCGGGTTGCCGGCTCTGATGGCGCCAATGTGGCGGCCACGGCTGCAGTGATCGGGCACTGTCACCCGATCGGCCGCCGGGGCGGCAAGGGTGTCGCAACGAGCGTGGGCCAAGTGATCGGGACCGTTCCCGCCTACCTTCCCCTCGATGCGGCTGTCGCCTTCGGCACGGCGAAGCTTCCATGGTTCCGCAGTCGTACTCGTGCCGGCACGCATGCAGGCAGTGCCGTGTGGGTCGTGGTCACCACGTTGTGGTGGCGCCGACGCTGGCCCAACCCAGGAGGGGGAGAACCCACGTGGCTGCTGCCGGTCGGCGCAGCCGTCAGCTCGGCGGTCATCGCCGGCCGCTTTCGGGCCGAAGCCGCTCGAGTCGCAGCGTTCACCGAGACCGCTGGCTCGGTTGACGAGGTCGCCAGATGATCGGTCTCGTCACCGACTCCGCTAGCCAGATCCCGCCGGAGCTGGTGGAGCGGCTCGGGGTCCATGTCGTGCCGGTCGTGGTCACGATCGACGGGACCCCGTACCGCGAAGGGCTCGACCTGACCGCTACCGACTTCTGGGCCCGGATCGATGGTGGCGAACTTCCCGCCATCGCAACGTCGCAGCCGAGTCCGGGGGAGATCGCAGCCGTCTACGAGGCGGTCGTGGCCGACGGGGCAACCGCGATCGTTTCGGTTCACGTCGGTGCGGATGTTTCCGGAACCGTCAATGCGGCGACGCTTGCCTCGGAACTTGTCGAGGTGCCCGTACACGTGGTCGACAGCGGCACGGCATCATTTGGTGTCACGGCGTGTCTGTGGCGGGCCGCCGATTCGATCGCTGCCGGCTCGACCCCGGCGCAAGCGGCGCACGCAGCAGCAGCGGTCGCCCCAGCGATCGGCACATCGTTCATTCTGCAGGGTCTCGAGTTCGCCAGAGCGGGGGGGCGGTTCGACCACACCTTGCCCGGCGACGCCGATGACGTCGTCGTTCTGGCCGGCTACGGCACCGCACTCGAGATCGTGGGGTCGGCCCGCGACGCCGATGCTCTTTGCGATCTGATCGTGGCCCCGTTCACCGCCGAAGGGCGCCCCGTCCGAGTCGGGGTCGGACTCGCCGATGACTCCACGCTCGAGCTCACCGAGATGATCGAGCATCGCCTGCGGACCCACGAACTCGTCACCGAGCTTGTTCGGTACCGAGTCGGCCCGTCGATCGCAGCCCACACTGGACCGGGTACCGCTGGCGGGTTCTGGTGGCCCGCCGACGCGTGACTCAGTGCTCGCCCCTGGCCAGACCCTTCGCGGCGGCCGCAACGAGTTGCTCGAGCAACCACCCGAGCCACTCGTAGAGGGCGAAGACCCCGACGCGATCGTCGGTGTCGGGAAGATCCTGAAGTGCGTCGTGGCCGACGAGATCGACATCGAGACGTTCGCCCAACACCAGTCGCAGGGCGTTCAGGCTGTGCAACCAAGCCGAGATGCCCTCGTCGTCGAGTGCCGTCCCCCCGACACCCGCCTCGACGGTCTCGATCGCTTCGAGTCTCGACCGCAGCAGGTCGTTGTCCACCATCTCTCGATAGGCAGTCTCAGCCTCGTCGTCGTCGGGTCGCGCCGTCGGCCGCAGGCGCCGCAGCACCGGGTCGGTCTCGCCCATGACGAGCTCGCGCAACTGCACGAGCACGTGAGCCAGAATCTGCTGTTCGTCGTCGGGAAGGTCGACGATCACCTGATCGCCTTTCCATCTGAAACGGGGTCGGAAGCCGGCAGGCACGACTCAGCGATCCTGCTCGGTGTCGTGGGTCGCAGGCCTCACGAGTCCTGCTCGGTGGCTTGGGTCGCAGGCCTCACGAGTCCTGCTCCATGGTCGCCCAGAGGCCGTGTTCGTGCAGACGGAACACATCGAGCTCTGCCTTCTCACGATTGCCTGTGGCCACCACGGAACGTCCCTCGACGTGAACTTCCAACATCAGACGGTTCGCCTTCTTCTCCGAATACCCGAACACCTTCCGGAACACGAACGTCACGTACGACATCAGGTTGATCGGATCGTCCCACACGATCACCTTCCAGGGATGATCGAGCGCAGTCGACTGATCGGAATCGATGTCGGGGGTGGCGATCGGTGCGGTCATGTTCGAACCATCTCACGTTCGGCAGGGACCGGTTGCTCGGTGTGCCACGCAAGCCGAACGACCTGGATCCATGTCAGCGATGCAAGGGTGATGTGAACCCCGACGAGCAACACCGGCACACCGGTGAAGTACTGCCAGTAGCCAACTGCCCCCTGAACGACGAGCAGGCTCATGACCCGCATTGCGTCCTCGCGACGTTCGAACGCGGCGTCGCAATGGGCCCGCCGGATGGTCCACAGCACCAGGGCGAGCACGATGATGGCGGTGACCGAATGCACCCGCGTGACCTCTCGAACGAGGAACGGCAGTCGTGCTGCGACCTCGGGTTCGTCGCTGCCGGAATGGGGACCGGAGCCGGTGACGATGGTGCCGGTCACCAACAGCACCGCAACCGAGGCGAACACGAGCCGCGTCCAGATCGTCAGCTGCGGAGGTGGCCCGGCCCTTGGCTCGTCGTGCTTCGCTTTTTCGAGCAGTACGACGGCATTCCACAGCAACACCATCGAGAGCAGGAAGTGTCCCATCGTGAACCGCGGGTCGAGTTCGGTCTTGACGAGCAACGCACCAAGGATCACCTGTGCGACCACCCCAGCGACAAGGCCGAGCGACCACCGAACGAGGTCGCGGCGTTTCGGGACCCGGCGCAAGGAACCGAGGACAGCGAGGATGACCGCTGCGGCGACCACGCCGGTGACGAGCCGGTTCACGAACTCGATCATGGCGTGGTACTCGAGCGAGGCGACGAACTGGTCTTCCTCGCAGTTCGGCCAATCGCTGCAGCCGAGGCCCGACCCGGTGAGCCGAACCGATGCGCCAGTGATCACGATCGCGGTCAACGACCAGAGCGCCCACCGGGCGAACTGCACGAACCGTTCGGACGAGATCACCCCACGACGTTACGTCCGCGTGGTCGGTCTTGGCGTGTCGGACGTAGCCTGAGACGGTGAGCGCCCCGACCGAGACCCGCCCCCGCCCGCGCGTCCTTGCATTCGTGGCGCTCATGAAACTGCGCATCGTCGAACTGCTGCTCGTCACCACAGTGCCGACGATGATCATCGCCGACAACGGCGTTCCGTCGCTGTGGCTCATCACCGCCACGGTGCTCGGCGGAACGCTCGCCGCCGGGGGTGCGCATGCGTTCAACATGTACATCGATCGCGACATCGACAAACTGATGGAACGAACGAAGGGACGCCCACTCGTCACCGGGGAGGTGTCGCCGCGTGAAGCCCTCGTCTTTGCGTTCGTGATCGAGATCGGCGCGTTCGTGTGGCTGTGGCTCACCGTCAACCTCCTGTCGGCCTGCCTCGCGGTGAGCGCCACGCTCTTCTACGTCTTCGTCTACAGCTTGTGGCTCAAGCGAAACTCCACGAGCAACATCGTGATCGGCGGCGCAGCGGGAGCCGTGCCGGTACTGGTGGGATGGGCGGCGGTCACCAACGAGCTGGCGTGGCCACCGGTGGTGCTGTTCGCCATCATCTTCTACTGGACACCGCCTCACTTCTGGGCGCTTGCGATCCGATACCGGGACGACTATCAGGCCGCCGAGGTCCCGATGCTCCCTGCCGTGGCATCGCTGCAGACAACCGCAACCCGCATCGTCGTCTACACCGTCCTGTTGTGGGGACTCACGCTGCTGTTCGCGCCGGTTGCCGACATGGGTCCGATCTATGTGGGTTCGGCGCTCGTTCTCGGCGCCGTGTTCCTTGCCCTCGCCGAACGGGTGCGGCGAAACCCCGACCCGAAGACGGCGATGACACTGTTCGGTTGGTCGATCACCTACGTCACCTTGTTGTTCGGCGCCATGGCTGTCGATGAGGTCGTCCGACACGGGTTCTGATCGACCCACCGAGGCCTGTTCCGACGGGTACCGGTCTGCGAAAAACAGTGCCGTAAATCCTGCCGCCCGGTTTCCGTTCAACCCGTTTCAGACCTGTAGGCTCTCCTCTGGTGCGCGTCCGCTGCCTTTGGGTGCCCACCATTGGTTTTCGGCTCCGGAGAACGGTCTCCGGCGGCTGTCGGAGGATCTCACGAACGATGACGATGACCGAGTCACCGCCCAGCGAGGCGGCCGAGTCGACGGAACCTGAGGCTGCGGTGCCCGGAACCGGCTTGTACGACGCGCTGACGACGAGTGATCACAAGGCCATCGGCCGCATCTGGCTGCGGGTCGGCCTGTTGTTGCTCACCGGCGTCGCCGTGCTCGGCGTGCCGGTTGCGCTCGAAGCGACCAGCGCAGACAGCGTCGATGTCTTCGGTGGTGCAAACGCCGCCTGGCAGATGAATGGCCTCTACAACGTCGCCCTCGTGTTGCTCGTCGTTCCCGCGCTCACCATCGGACTCGCCACGATCGTGGTGCCGATGCAAGTCGGGTCGTCCAACATCGCCTTTCCCCGCGCCGCTGCCGCTGCCGCCTGGGGGTTCGTGGTCGGCGCCGCGATCATGGTCGTGTCGGTGTTCGCCGGCGGCGGCTGGGGGGCACTCGACGGCGTGCGTGGCGAGGAAGCCGACGCCATCGAGCTGACGCTGCTGGGCATGGGAATGGTTGCTGCGTCGATCCTGCTCGCCTGCATCTGCCTCGCCACCACGGTCGTCTCGCTCCGCACCCCAGGGATGGGGCTCATGAAGACGCCGCTGTTTGCGTGGTCGATTCTCGTCAGCGCAAGCGTCTGGATCCTCACCTTGCCGGTGTTGATCGCCAACCTGATCATCATCGTCGTCGATCTTCGTGGTGGCCCACTGGTATTCGGCAACCCCGAGGCCAGCACGATGATCTACGACCAAGTTCACTGGATCCTCGAGCAGCCAGCCGTGTTCGTGCTGGGTATTCCGGTGCTCGGGATCATCGGCTCGGTCGTCCCGGTTGTTGCCGGAACTCGTCACGTCGCCCATGCCGGACTCATGGCAGCCATCGGCGCCGCTGGTCTGCTCGCCGTGGGCGGATGGAGCCAGCCAGCGTTCTCGGATCAGCGTGACGAGCTGCTGTTCGTCGCATTCGGACTGCTCGCCGTCGTGCCAGTCCTTGCGTCGCTCGGCCTCAACTCCCTGACGCTGGCCAAGGCGGGTGTTCCTGCCGGGCTGCCACCCGCGCAGTTGCTCGGTGCGCTCGGTGCCGGTCTGCTGCTGCTTCTCGCCACCGGTGCAGGGGCGCTGCGGGTGATCGCTCCGCTCGACCTGATCGGCACCGATGCCGATGCCGCAGTCGGCCGACTCGTGGCGTTTGCGGCACTTGTGGGCCTGGCGGCCGGTATGTGGTTCTGGGCCTCGAAGATCGGTGGCCACGCCCTTTCCAACGCCGCAGGCCTCGGGGTCGTGCTCGACTTCATCGGTGCCGGCGTGCTGATGGGCGCGGCGCACCTGCTGATCGGGTTCGACTTCGACAGTGGGCTGAACGAGACCATGGCCTGGATCGTGTTCGTCGGCGCCATCCTCGCCGTGCTCGGTGCGGTCGGTGTGGTCGCCTCCGTCGTCTCGGCCCGGCGCAGCGGCACCGATCCCGGCGACGACCCGTGGCACGGTCACACCCTCGAGTGGGCAACGTCAACTCCGGTTCCACCAGGAAATTTCGTCGGTGCACTGGCCCGTGTCACCTCCGAGGCACCGCTGCTCGACGCCGCCGAACAAGGCAGCAGCGACGAGGAAGGAGCGTCCTCGTGACCGCTACCGCCCGCCTTCCATCACCCGAACTTCGGCGTCCGCGCACCGTCCTCGTCGGGACCTTGTTCGCGTCTGCCGCCGCCGCGATGGTCTACTTCGGTGTCCTCGCCCTCTACGTGTCCCGCCGGGCCGAGGCGCGCGCCCTCGGTGTCGAGTGGTTCCCCGAGGGTGTCGTCGAACTCGGACCTTCCGGATGGATCTTCTGGACACTGATCATGTCGTCCTTCACCGTCCAATGGGCGGTGCAAGCCATCCAGAACGAAGACAGACCGAACGCCTATGTGGCGCTCGGTCTGACGATGCTGTTCGGTGCTGCCGTCTTCAATCAGATGTGGTTCATCCTGAACGACACCGGCTTTTCGCTCGACGGAACGGAAGCCCAGTTCCTCTTCTTCGTCCTCAACGGAACGTTCATTGCGTTCCTGATTCTCGCTATGGCGTTCCTTTTGCTGACCGTCCTGCGAGCAATGTTCGGCCAGTACAGCCCCCGCCAGAACGACGGCGTCCCAGCCGCTGCAATGTTCTGGCACACGGTGGCGACCATGTACTGGATCACCTGGATTGCCGTCTACGTCACGAAGTAGGGGTCAGATGTTCACCACGGGATTCAAATTCTATTTCGGTCTCGCTGCCGCTCTCGTTCTGAGTGCGGTGATCTACGGCTACGCCACCGGTGGCGAGCACGTCGGCCCCATCACCTGGGGATGGAAGGGCGGTGTCGGCGAGCACATCGGGTACACGATGTTGATGGCAAGTGGCGTCGTCGCATCGGCCATCTCGTTCGTGATCGTCGCCTTCCGAGACGCCGACCCGTCCGCCCAAGCGCACTACCTCGGTGTCGACGAGATCGTCCCGACTGCCACGGTCACCGGCAGTTACTGGCCGGTCGTCGGCGCCTTCGGGGCTGGGGTCGGACTGCTGGGCCTGGTGCTCACACCGGTCCTCTTCGTCGGTGGCATCGTCATCTGTTCGCTCGCTGCGATCGAGTGGATGATGGACGCCTGGGCAGACCGGGCCACCGGTGACGCCGAGGCCAACGCTGCCTTGCGCGATCGGGTGATGGCGCCCTTCGAGATCCCGGTGGCCGGAACGCTTGCCGTTGGCGTGATCGTTCTGGCCGGATCCCGGATCTTCTTGAACGCCTCGAAGAACGGGGCGGTGTTCTGGGCCGGCCTGATCGCCGTCGTCATCTTCGGTATCGGTGTCCTGTATGCCGCCAAGCCGAAGATGAACCGCAACATCATCGCCGGCCTCGTGCTGACCTGTGGCCTGGCCGTGATCGCCGGCGGCGTCGTGGCCGGCGTCGACGGTGAACGCGAGTTCCACCCCCACGAGCCCCATGGTGAGGACCACGGGGACGATCATGCAGAGGACGACCACAGTGAGTGATCCCCGAATGCGTTCGCGCCGAAGCCTGCCCGGCCTGTTCATCCTCTTCGGACTTGTGCTCGCAGGATGTGCGAGCGACGCCGAGCTCGACACCCTCAAGCCGCAGAGCGAGACGGCTCGCCAGATCGACGACCTGCTCGACCCAGTCCTCGCCATCGCCGGTGTGGTGCTGGTGCTCGTCTGCGGTGCTGTCGCCTGGCTCGGTTGGAAGAACCGGGTTTCGTCGTACGAAGGCGACGACGAGTTCCCCGAACAGATGGCCCACAACAACACGCTCGAGATCCTGATGACTGGCGTCCCTGCCATCATCATGGTTGTCGTCGCCGTGATGACCCTCACGACGCACCTCGACATCAATTCCTACGACGATGCCAACGCCATGCCGGTCGTCGTCGAGGGCGCATCGACCGACTGGGAGCCAAAGATTGTCGTCGTCGGCAACCAATGGTGGTGGGAGTTCCGCTACTACTTCGGGGAAGACGTCACCGCCGACAGCCTCGGCTCCGACATGAAGAACCTTCCCCCGGCCGACATCGTCACGTCCGGACAGATGGTGATCCCGACCGGGCAGGAAGTCGAACTGCTCGTGACCTCACGAGACGTCATCCATTCGTTCTGGATCCCGGCGCTCAACGGCAAGCGCGATGCTCGTCCCGGCTTCTTCGCGCCGTGGAAGATCGAGGCCGACAACCCCGGTGTGTACTTCGGTCAGTGCACAGAGTTCTGTGGCCTGTCGCACGCCCGCATGCGTATGCAGACGATCGCGATGACGCCAGACGACTTCCAGGCGTGGATCGACCATCAAGTGCAGCCCGCCGCCGATCCGACCGGGGATGCAGCGCTTCGAGGGAAAGACGCCTTCGTGGCGAACTGCTCCGGCTGTCATCTGGTCGAGGGTGTCAACGGAAGCGAAGACATCCGCGCTGCGGTCCAGTCCGGCGCAGCCCCCAACCTGACCCACTTCGCAAGCCGCACGACCTTCGCCGGTGGCATCCTCTTCACCTACAACGAAGACGGCACGTTCAACCGAGATGATGTTGCTCGTTGGCTGCGCGAACCCGAAGTGGTGAAGGACAACGCCGCCAACGACCTACCCGACGGCACGCTGCCGCGGGGCATGCCCAATCTGGGGCTTTCGGAACGAACGATCAGTGACCTGGTGGCGTATCTCGAGACGCTCGGCCCGCGGCCGACCGACGAGATCATCGCCGACTCGGAGGTGGAGTGACCATGACGATCATCGACGAACCGCTTGCGCTCGAAAGTGGTGAGACCTACGCCGAGAAGCCGCTGGGCATCCTCACCCGGCCTCAGGCCCAGGGTGGTTGGAAGGACTGGGTCAGCACTGTCGACCACAAGAAGATCGGCATTATGTACGGCGTCGCCGCGATGTTCTTCTTCGTCGTGGGCGGCTTCGAGGCGCTGCTGATCCGAACCCAACTGGCCTTCCCCGATCAGGGCTTCCTCAGTGCGGATCTGTACAACCAAATCTTCACGATGCACGGGGTCACCATGGTGTTCCTGTTCATCATGCCGCTGGCTGCCGCGTTCGCGAACTACCTCATCCCGTTGCAGATCGGCGCCCGCGACGTGGCGTTCCCCCGCCTCAACGCCCTGTCGTTCTGGGTCTGGCTTTCGGGCGCAATCTTCCTCAACACGTCATGGATCGTGGGTGGTGGTGGCGCCAACTGTGGCTGGTTCTGCTACTCGCCGAACAGCGGCATCGTCTTCTCGCCGACCCACGGCGTCGACTTCTACGCCATCGGCCTCCTCATCACGGGTATTGCCTCGCTGGTGTCGGCAGTCAACCTGATCGTCACCTGCCTCAACATGCGAGCTCCCGGGATGGATCTCATGCGCATGCCGGTGCTGACCTGGATGCTGCTGGTCACACAGTTCCTGTTGGCGTTTGCCCTGCCCGTCATCACGGTCGCCTTGCTGCTCCTGCTGTTCGACCGCACATTCGACTCGCAGTTCTTCGATCCGGACGCTGGCGCCGACCCGCTTCTGTGGCAGCACCTCTTCTGGATCTTCGGGCATCCAGAGGTGTACATCATCATCCTGCCCAGCTTCGGCATCATCTCAGAGGTCATTCCGACCTTCAGTCGCAAGCCGATCTTCGGCTACACGGCCATGGTCTTCTCCGGCATCGCCATCGGTTTCATGGGATGGGGAGTGTGGGCCCACCACATGTTCGTGTCCGGCATCGGGCCGATCTCGGTGGCAGCGTTTTCGTTGGCCACGATGTTCATTGCGGTTCCGACCGGCGTGAAGATCCTCAACTGGCTGACCACCATGTGGGGCGGCAAGTTGCACTTCACCACCGCAATGCTCTTCGCCACGGGCACCGTTGCGATGTTCACCATCGGCGGCCTGTCGGGTGTCACACACTCCCTCGCCCCTGCCGACACCCAGCAGACCGACACGTACTACATCGTCGCCCACTTCCACTACGTGATCTTCGGTGGTGGTGTGCTCGGTCTCTTCGCCGGCGCGTACTTCTGGTGGCCCAAGGTCTTCGGCCACTTCCTCAACGAACGTCGCGGCAAGATCAACTTCTGGGCCATGTTGATCGGCTTCAACCTCACGTTCGGTCCGATGCATGTGCTCGGACTCCAGGGCATGAGTCGCCGGATCGACACCTACTCGGCCGGCTACGGCTTCGACTTCTGGAACCTGATGTCCACGATCGGGTCGTACCTGATCGCCGTCTCCGTCCTGGTGTTCTTCTACAACGTGTGGAAGTCGAAGAAGGAAGCGGTGGATCTGCCGCCCCCGGGGCCTGATCCGTGGGATGCCCGCAGCCTCGAGTGGTCGGTGCCGTCGCCCACCCCCGAACACAACTTCGACGAGGTACCCCAGGTCGAGTCGTTCGACCACTGGTGGTTCCAGAAGTACGAGATCGACGATGACGGCAAGGTCGTCCGGATCGCTGAGACCGAGGCCGTTGCCCAGGACGGCAGTGCCACCGGGGTGCATCTTCCCTCCCCGTCGTTCTGGCCGCTCGTGCTTGCGATCGGCCTGCCGCTCATCGGCTACGGCATCATCTTCAACCTCTGGCTTTGTGTGGTTGGTGGACTGCTCACCGGTGGAGCGATCTACGCCTGGGTGTTCGAACCCGTCGACGATCCCGATGCTGGTCACGGCCATGACGATCATCATGACGACGAGGACGGCGACGACGAACTCGCCGCTGTCGGGGCTGGCTCCACCGGCGACGAAGAGGGAGAAGGCTGATGTCGAGTGCGACGGCGACCGCCGACACCCACCACGATCACGACCCGCACGCCACGAACACGGGGATCTCGAACAACAAGTTGGCGATGTGGCTGTTTCTGTCGACCGAATGCCTGCTGTTCGGTGCGTTGATCTCGACGTACCTGCTCTACAAGACGCGAGGCAACGGAGGTGTCCTTCCCACCGACATCTTCGACATCCCATTCACGTCGGTCAGTTCCTTCGTGCTGCTGATGAGTTCACTGACGATGGTGTTGGCCCTGTCGGCGGTTGCACGCGGGGACATGGACCGGGGCAAGGCCTGGCTCCTCGTGACGGCCATGCTCGGTGGCGTCTTCATCGGTGGCCAGGTGTACGAATTCACCTCGTTCTATCGGGAGGGACTCGGCTACACCTCGAACCCGGCAGCCTCGGCGTTCTACACGCTGACCGGGTTCCACGGCGTGCACGTCAGCCTCGGGATCGTGATGCTGATGTCGCTGTGGGTTTCGGCCCAGCAGGGCAAACTCACCCCGAACAACGCCGAGACGGTCGAGATCGTCGGCCTGTACTGGCACTTCGTCGACATCGTGTGGATCTTCATCTTCACGGTGATCTACCTCATCCCGCCGGCGTGAGTGGAAGGAACATTCCGTGAGTGAAGCAACTGCAGTCACCGAAACGCACGACGACCATCACCCCTCCGACTGGGAGTACGTCAAGATCGCCGGCATTCTGGCGGTGCTCACCACGATCGAAGTGCTGACCTATTTCGAGTCGGTGTTCACGTTCTTCGAGACCCGCTGGATTCTGCTCACGACGCTGTTCGTGCTGATGATCGTCAAGTTCTGGCTCGTCGCTCGCATGTTCATGCACCTGAAGCAGGACAAGCCGATCCTCAGCCAGTCTTTTGCTGCGGGGTTGGCATTGGCGACGGGGGTCTACATCGTTGCCCTCCTCGCCTTCAACTTCTTCTCGGCCTGATTCGTGACGGCCGTCCAACTGGCCGTCGGTGCGTGGGACTATCAACCCCACCCTGAGGTCTGGCTGTTGATCGCTGCGATCATCGGTCTGGGGACGTACTCGGTCCGTTCGATCGGGCCACTGGTGGTACCGGCAGGGGAACCGGTCGTCAGCATTGCGCAGAAACGCTTCTTCGTCGCTGGCGTTGGATTGCTCTGGTTCGCTGCGGATTGGCCGATGCACGACATCGCCGAAGAGCATCTGTATTTCGTGCACATGCTGCAGCACCTGTTGATCAGCTTCATCGTGCCGCCGCTCTTGCTGCTGGCCATGCCGGCGTGGCTGGCCCGCCTGATCATTCTCGACGACGGTCGTCCGCAGCGCATCCTGCGTCGGTTTGCGCGGCCACTCGTCGCCGGTGTGATCTTCAACGCACTGCAGATCCTCACCCACTGGGGAGAGATCGTCCGCATCTCCAGCGAGAACGGTGCCTTTCACTATGTCATCCATCTCGCCGTCTTCGTGTCCGCGCTGCTCATGTGGTTTCCAGTGCTCGGGCCATTGCGCGAGATGCACATGAGCGAGCCTGGCAAATGCCTGTACCTGTTCCTGATGTCGATCGTGCCGACCGTGCCTGCGGGTTGGCTCACGTTCGCAGAAGGCATCGTGTACCAGAGCTACGACACGAACGATCCGCTCTGGGGTATCTCGCCTCGCGATGATCAGCAGGCTGCAGGCGCCGTCATGAAGGTGGTGGGTGGCTTTTACCTGTGGGTCCTCATCGCCATCCGCTTCTTCCGGTGGACCGGAGTGCAGCGAGCCGCCGACGAACAGGAACGCCGCCGTCGGCGCCAGGAGCGTCTCACCCTCGAAGCGCTCGATCGAGAATTCGACGCTCCGTAGCCGGTACGCCGGATCGGTAGTCGCCGACCGGGAGCCTCCTGAGGTCCATCACTGGCGATAGGAAGCAAATCCGACGTCGTCGCTTGCGACCGCGATCGGACGGTCCGTCGCAAGCTCGGCGAAGAGGTCGACCGCGACCTGCCGTCGGCGACCATCGAGTCCGGCGGTCGGGTCGACGAGGCTCAGGGCGATCACGGGCGCCGAGACTGTGATCAAGATCGAGCAGATCTGGCGCTCCCCGCGGCTCATCGGACGGGGCACCCGGTCGAGCAGCGACTCGCACTCGAAGGCATCGATCGCGATGTCGGCGAGCAGCTCCGGTTGGGTTCGGCCTGCCGAACGGGCAGCATTCGTCATCTGCTCGGCCAAGGGGATGTCTGGATCGATTGTCGCCAAGCCCGGTCGGGGCGGGAGTTGATCGGCCTGTGACAGCGGTAGCACTTCGAGCACGCCTTCAGTCTGGTCTACGGTCGCGTTCGTGGAATTACGTTTGGACGGAAAGACCGCGATCATCACCGGCGGGTCGGCCGGCATCGGACTCGGTATCGCCACCGAATATGTGAAGGCCGGGGCGAATGTGATGATCGTTTCCCGCAAAGCCGAGAAATGTGAGGCCGCAGCCGATGAGCTGCGAGCGCTTGGCGGTGGCGACGTCGACTGGCGGTCGGCGCATACGGGCGGTGAAGACGGCGGAGCCGAGATCATGGCCAGCACGCTCGAACGGTTCGGTGCAATCGACATTCTGGTGAACAACGCAGCAACCAACCCGTACGCCGGGCCACTCATCGACACGCCGACGGCTGCGTTCGACAAGACGTACGAAGTCAACCTCCGCGGACCCTTGCTGTGGACGCAGGCGGCGTGGAACGCCTGGATGAAGGACAACGGAGGCTGTGTCATCAATCTTGCGTCCGTCGGTGCGTTCAAGACGTCCGGTGCACTCGGGCTGTACGCACTGCTCAAACGAGCCCTCGTCGCAATGACCGAACAGCTCGGTGCCGAGCTCGGCCCCCACGTGCGGGTCAACGCACTGGCCCCTGCGGTCGTGAAAACCGATTTCGCCCGCCTGTTGTGGGAGGGCGAGGCCGGTGAACGGGCCGAGAAGGCCTATCCGCTCCACCGGCTCGGCGAGCCGGGGGACATCGGCCGGGCTGCGCTCTGGTTGGCCGCCGACGCACCATGGATGACCGGTCAGACGATCGTGATCGATGGTGGTGCGCTCGTCGCGTTCCAGAAGTAATCCGGTCGTTCCCCGCCCGGTGACCGGTACCGTCATCTCATGCTTGACATCAAGTTGTTCCGAACCGATCCGGAGGCCGTCAAGGCGGCTGTCGCTCGGCGGGGTGACGACACCGCAGCCGTCGACCGGGTGGTCGAGCTCGACGCGCGGCTTCGGGCTGTGGGAACCGAACGCGACGACGTGCGCAGCGAGATCAACAGCCTGAGCAAGCAGGTCGGTCAGCTCCACAGAGATGGGAAGGGTGACGAAGCCGCAGAGCTCCAGGCCCGGAGCAGGGAGCTCGGCGGGCGGGAGGGCGTGCTCGCCGAAGAGGCCGAACTGCTCCAAGACAAGCTCCGGGACGAGCTGTTGCACATCGCCAACATGCCGGCTGACGATGCGCCCGATGGTCTGACCGAAGACGACAACGTCGTCGTTCGGGTCGAACATCTCCAAGACGACTATGCCGACCATCAAAAAGTCCCGCACTGGGAGATCGGCGAGGAACTCGGCATCCTCGATGTCGATCGTGCCGTCAGGATGTCTGGGTCGATGTTCGCGATGTACCGCGGTGCAGGCGCACACCTGCTCAGTGCGCTCATCAATTACGGGCTCGATCGCAACCGCGATGCCTTCGAACAGGTTCGGCCACCTACGGTCGTCAAGACCGACACCATGATCGGCACAGGGCATCTGCCAAAGTTCGCAGACGACGCCTATCACCTCGAACGTGACGACCTCTGGGCCATCCCCACGGCAGAAGTTCCGCTCACGTCACTTGTCGCCGGCGAGGTACTCGATGCGGCCGACCTGCCGATGCGGCTGATGGCCCACACCACGTGCTATCGCCGCGAGGCCGGTTCGGCCGGCCGCGACACCCGCGGTCTGCTCCGGGTGCACGAGTTCGACAAGGTCGAGCTCTACAGCTTCTGCACCCCAGAGCAGGCACAGGACATGCACATGGAGATTCTTGAGCGCGCCGAACAAGCGATTCGCGACCTCGGACTTGCGCATCGGGTTCTCGATCTTGCCTGTGGTGACATCAGCGGTGCCGGTGCCCGCACCTTCGACATCGAGGTGTTTGCTCCCGGAGCTGATCGCTGGCTCGAGGTCAGCTCGGTGAGCTGGTGCTCCACGTATCAGGCGCGGCGTGCCAACATCCGGTTCCGCCGATCGGGGGAGAAGGGAACCGAGTTCGTTCACTCGTTGAACGGGTCCGGGTTGGCCGTCCCGCGGGTGTGGGCGGGCATCGTCGAGACCTTTCGGCAGGTCGACGGATCGGTTCGGATTCCAGACGTTCTGCAGCCGTACATGGGTGGTCTCACCGAGATCCCCGTGCCTGCATGATGGCCGGGTCGGTCACCTGGCTCCCGGACGCCCCCGACACGGTCACCGATCTCGAGACCTTCGGCTCGGTGTCGCCCATACGCAAGGTCACCGAGCAGGTCGCCTTCGAGGGGAGCTGGGATGTGGCCCGGCGTGACAAGGTCCGTGAACTCTTCGACGGTATGGCCGCTGAGTGGTCGTCGCGTTTCAGCGATGAGCGCGAGACCACGATCATCGATGCACTCGACCGGGGTGGCCTTCGCGGGCCCAAGGTCGTCGAACTCGGGGCTGGCTCCGGTCTCGGTACCAACGAAATCGCATCCCGGACCGCCAACCTCGTTGCGCTCGACCTTTCGATGAAGATGCTGCGCGAGCAGTCGGGTGGCACGCCGCTCGTGCAGGGTGATGCGTCCACGCTGCCCATCCCCGATGCCGCCGTCGACACGCTCGTGCTGATCAACATGTTCCTCTTTCCGATCGAGGTCGACCGGGTGCTTCACAGCGCTGGTCGACTGCTTTGGATCAACACCAACGGTCACGAGACGCCGATCTACCTCAGCCCTGAAGATGTTGTTGCGGCGTTGCCCGGTGCATGGACTGCCACCGCAGGGCGCGCCGGCACGGGGATCTGGGCGGCGGTGGATCGGGTCTGATGAGGATCGTCGATCGACCCACCATCCGATCGTTGGTCAGCTTGTCCTCGGCGCGCGAAGCAGTTCGTGCTGCGTTCATCGCCATGTCGGAAGGGGAGGTCGTTGCGCCTGACGAACTGGCGATGGTGCTCGATCACGGCGGTGAGCTGCACGTCAAGGGGGCCTACCTCGGTGGTGCCCACCTCGCGTTCAAGGCTGCGAGCGGAGGCTTCCCCCAGGGTGGGAACGCCGGCTTCACTGCGGTGCTCGACGCCGACACCGGTGGGTTGGTGGCAATCCTCGACGATGGTGGCTGGCTCACCGAGATTCGGACGGCGGCTGCGTCAGCGGTCAGTGCCGGTGTGTTGGCCCGGCCGGAGTCGACATCGCTCGCCATCCTCGGTGGTGGCTTCCAGGCCGCCTTCCAGGTTGCTGCGCTGCGGGAGGCGTTCACGCTCAGCGATGTCCGTTCGTGGAGCCGCTCTGCTGCGACGCGGGAGCGTTTCGCCGCCGAAAATGAGACTCGTGCGGTGGACACGGTCGCCGAGGCGGTGGCCGACGCCGACATCGTGATCTGTTGTACGGCGGCCCGAGAACCGGTGCTGTCCGTGTCGGCGCTTGCGCCAGGAGCACACGTCGTGGCGATGGGCGCCGACATGTATGGCAAACGCGAACTCGCCGACGACGTTCTCGAGTCGGCAGATGTGGTCGTGGCCGACTCGGTCGATGTCACGAGCCGGGTTGGCGAGCTTGCCCACGTTTCGAGTGCTGCGAGACGTGCGGTGGAACTCGGCGACGTCTTGACCGGACGGTCGCCGGGACGGACCTCTGCCACCCAGCTGACGGTCTCGGATCACTGCGGACTCGGTCTCCAAGATGCCGCGATGGCTGAACTTGTGATGAAAGGACTCGACCAATGATCGATATCGACAACATCTCCCAAGCAGCGGAACGCATCCAGCCCCACGTCATACGAACCCCGCTCTTCCGCTCCGACCCGCTGTCGGAACGACACGGCGCCGACATCGTGATCAAGGCCGAGCATCTCCAGCGAACCGGGAGTTTCAAGGTTCGGGGATCGGCCAACGTGGTGCACTCCCTCGACCCGGCGCATGCCGCTGCCGGTGTGGTGACCGCGTCGTCGGGCAACCACGGCATCGGCGTTGCCACGGCAGCTGCGAGCTGTGGCTTTGCCTGCACCATCTATCTGCCGACCGGCGCAGCGGCGTCGAAGGTCGACCAGATCCGACGGCTTGGGGCTCGGGCCGAGTTCGTCGACTCCACCGATACGAGTGTGGCGGAGATGGCTGCGCGAACCGCCGCTGCGGACCACGGCGCTACCTATGTCTCGCCGTACAACGATGCTGCCATCGTCGCCGGTCAAGGCACCATCGGCAAAGAGATCCTCGAAGACGGACCCGCCCCCGATGCTGTGGTCGTCTCGGTTGGCGGCGGCGGCCTCATCTCGGGCATCGCCACCTGGATCAAAGCGATGGCCCCTGACACCCGCATCATCGGGGCGTCTGCGGCCAACGATCGAGCGATGGCTGCGTCGATCGCTGCCGGACGAATCGTCACCCCGGTCTTCGAACCCACGTTCTCCGACGGCACTGCCGGGGGGCTCGAAGACGGCACGATCACGTTCTCGATCTGTCAGCAACTCGTCGACGAATGGGTCGATGTCAGCGAGGTCGACATCGCCCGAGGTGTTGTCAACATGATCGACGATCATCATCAACTGGTGGAGGGTGCCGCCGGTCTGGCCATCGCTGCTGCCACGCACTACGCCGCTGCGCATCCCGGTCATCGGATCGTCGCTGTGAGCTGTGGCGCCAACGTGGGTAGCGAAGCCGTCGCTGCGATGGTTTCGGCTGTGGGTGGCTGATCAGGTCGACTCGATACCGAGCCATGCAGCACCCACCCCGAGCACGAATGTCAACGTGATGTAGGTGATTGCCCGGAGACGCCGGCCGGCCGACCACATCGCCACGATCTCCGCTATCAGCGTGGAGAACGTCGTGAGGGCTCCCATGCCAGCGAGACCGCCAACGACGGAGGCCCGATCGCCGCTGGCCGTCAACACCCCGAGGATGAACGCACCGATGATGTTGACGATCAGCGTCGCTGCCGGGCGATTCCCGCTGCGATGCCCTGCCTGCCATCGCACGAGCGTGCCCGCAGCGGCGGCGATGACGAAGAGAACGGGTGTCATGTTGTGGTGATCCGTCGCCCGATGACGAAGAAGACCACCCCAGCCAGCAACTGCGCCGGAATCGAGGCGACAATGGGGGCGTAGTCGCCCTGATGAAGCCCCGCTGCGATGTCCACGGCAAGCGCAGAGAACGTGGTGAGGCCACCGGCGAACCCGACTCCGATGGAGAGACGCCGGGGATCGGTGGCATCGGGCCATCGGGCCATGGCGACGCCGAGCACGAAACAGCCCAGCGCATTGATGACGACCAGCGTCGCAGTGAACGGGTACTCGGCCGCAGCGCCACGTTCGACCACCACCCAGCGCGCTGCACTACCGATGACACCGCCGACGAGGATGCCGGGGAGGGCTCGTTGCACACCGGCACCCTAGAGTTCCGGGATGGATGATGCTTTCGATCTCGCGTCGATCCGCCATCAGTACGAACAGGATGGGCTCGACGCCAAGGATGTCGACCCGGATCCGATCCAGCAGTTTCGTTTCTGGTTCGAAGCCTGGGCGGCAACCGGCCCACGTGACCCTGGTGTGATGGTCCTCGCCACCGTTGACATTGACGGATGGCCGGCGAGTCGTGCGGTGCTGCTGCGCGGTTTCGACGAGCGTGGTTTCGTCTTCTTCACGAACCACAGCTCCGACAAGGGTCGAGCGCTCGACGCCACGCAGCGGGCGAGCCTCAGCTTCGTGTGGCACGACCTCGAACGCCAGGTTCGTGTCGTCGGTGACGTCGCCCGAGTGAGTGACGATGCGTCGGACGCGTACTTTGCCGGTCGTCCTCGTGGGAGTCAGATCGGTGCCTGGGCAAGTGAACAGTCGACGATCCTGCCGGACCGTGCGGCACTCGACCAACGGGTGGCGGAAATCGAAGCGCGCTTCCCTGGCGAGGTACCTCGTCCACCTCACTGGGGCGGTTATCGGGTCCGTCCCCGAGAGATCGAGTTCTGGCAGGGTCGCCCGAGTCGGTTGCACGACCGCGTGCGCTACCGATTGGTGGATGCCGACCATCCCGGCAGTGAGGTCTGGGTCATCGAGCGTCTCGCCCCCTGAGGGCTGACGACTGGTCAGCCTGGCCAGGCGTCGACGGCGGTCACCAGCGTGTCGATGAGCAGAGCGACGGACGGAGCTCGACCGGTTCCCTCGTGATCACTCCAGTTGTGTTCTTCGGTGTTCCACCGGATCGGTGGTGGCAGCTCGAGTTGCACGCCGGCATTTGTGGGCAAGTTGACGGGATTTCGATGATGTTGGCCACGCAGCCCATCAGGCATCTCCTCCAGATCGACGATCACGCCGTAGCGGTCGTCGAGATCGGCGCGCAGATGGGAGCCGACGTGCGCAGCGAGTTCTCGGTTGCGGCCACCGAGCAACACGTCGAAGAAGCGATCGTCGCGCCCGTACCCGTGAACCGCAATCACCGTCTCGACCCGATCGAGGAACGAGGCGAGTGCATCGGAGTGGGTGGGGTCGAAGCGGGTCGACGGGATGTGTTGGCGGAATGGCGCGGCCTGAATCACCCCGTAGAACGACGAGCCGGTTCGCTCGGCGACCTCGGCTGCGATGACGTCGGTGGTGCGCTCGAGATTTCCGCCGTGGAACGCCATGAGGCCGAACGAACCCCGAAGTTCGCAGACCTCGGTGACTTCAGGTCGTGCCAGCAGGGACCGCAGCATCACGAGCAAGGTACCTGGTGATGCGGCGAAACGCCCACCAAGCGGCAAGCGTCACAACGGCGATCTCGAGCGGCACACCACCCCGCACCGGATCGATGAACCAGTTGCCGACTCGGTTCGGCCAGTTCGACAGGAACCGCAGCAGTGGTACGACAACAAATTCGCCGTCGTTGACCCATTCGATGGTCCCGAACAGAAGGGTCCATGAACCGATCATGAGCAACTGCCTGAGGGAATCGTTCGGATTGTCGTCGATCCAGGCGAGCAGGAACAACAGTGCAACACCGATCACGGCCACGACGGCGAGTCGTTCCGGAGTGGTATCGCTGACCCAGGTGCTCACGGCACTCTGAAAGTCGAGGAAGTGATCGACGAGAACATTCCCGGCGTCTGGATTGTCGAGGATCCGGATTTCCCACTGGCCGTAGTCGATCAGGTAGATGCCGGCGATCACGAGCACGGCACCGGAGATCCTGCCCATGAACGGCAACACGCGGCGCATGTTTGCGGCCACGTTCGACTTCGCTCGGGCCAGGCCGACCGTCAGGAAGAGGATCACGACACCCATACCGATGGCATAGGCGACGAAACTGCCGGTGCCGTCGAGAATGCTCCCGAGCGTGATCGACTCGGTGCGTTCGCCACGCTGATTTTCACCGACAGTGGTGAAGCTGTTCGACACTGCGGAGACGAACAGGCCGATGGTGCAGCTGAGCGAGACGACGGCATAAGAGACCCCGAACAAGAAGATCGACGCAGCCTCGCGACTCCCGCCCCCTCTCGACAGCTTCGGCACCTTGAGATTGACCTGATGACCCCGGAACATCGCAATGCCGAGTGGGATCAGCACGATCCCCAACCCGACCGTGATGTAGCCGACGTACTCGGTGACCGTGCCCTGGCTGAGAAAGGCAGCGATGAGTACCCCGATGCCGCCGAACAGCGTGATGAAGCCGAGTGTCATGATGGCACCGACCCGTAGGCCTCGGGTGAGGGCTCGAACGCGTGTGTCCTCGGGAGCATCGGTGCCGATGAAGTATCCGATCCAAGTCGGCAACATTGCGAAGCCGCACGGGTTGAATGCTGCGAGCATGCCGACACCGAACGGAAAGGCGAACTGTTCGAGATCCATCAGGTGATCTCTTCGATCTTCGACTGCAGTTCGTCCGCAGACAGCACCCCCGACCAGACCTCACTGACGATCCCGTCAGCGGTCACGAACACGGTGGTCGGCATGGCGAACCCCCCGAACTCGGCGAAGAGCCGTCCGTCGGGATCCCAGCCGAGGTCATAGGTGACGCCGGTTTCCTCGACGAGGGTTTGGGCGTCTTGTTGGCGAGGGTCGGTGGAAATGCCGACGAACGCGACCTCGCCGCGCAACTCGTTGAAGACCCGTTCGAACTCGGGCATTTCCGAAACGCACGGCGGGCAGGTCCGGGCGAAGAAGTTGATCACGAGTGGTGTGCCCGCATAGGCCACAAAGTTCGCTTCGCCACCGTCGAACGTGGCGTACGTCAGGTCGACACCGGAACCGACCGCAACATCGGTCTGGATGTCGTCGATGGGGATCGGCTCGTCGATGAGCGTGAGTACGTCGTCGCTGGCATCGCTGCATGCTGGGACGAGCAGCCCGAGCGCGACAGCGAGTGCGAGTCGAGGTCGCCACGGCGGGAAGGGGAGACAAGAGCAGGTCACGAAGAACTCCACCGAAAACGGTAGCGGTCGTCAGGAGTGGAAGCCCCCAGAGGGGATTCGTCGGAGGATCTCCGCTGTGCAACGCCGGTGACGGGCCGGGCAGTTCCCGTGGGGGGAATCTCGGGAATCGCCCGGCCCGGTCCGCTTGCGGCGCACCCGTCTCCGATCGGGGCTCGCATGAGCCGTTGCCCGGATCGGTGGAAGCGGGTGAGGGGATTCGTCTGACCGGTGCAACCCTCAGGCGCTGACGCGCTGAGCCTTCTTCCGGAGATGGACCGGGATCGGGATGGTGGGCATGTGGTCTTCTGGGCGGGTGATCCTGGGCGGACGGCCCCGACGTCGCTTGGTGGTGAGCATCTTGCCGTGCATGAACAGCTGCCCGCCCCAGACTCCCCATGGCTCCTGTCGTTCCAGAGCTCCTTGCAGGCACTCGGCGAGCACGGGGCAGTCGGCGCAGATCCGCTTCGCGGCGGCGATCTCCCCGATGTCCTCGCTGAAGAAGAGGTTCGCTGCCTCGGGTACGACGCGACACGCAGCGACGTCCTCCCAGAGGACGTCGTCGGGTGGGTTCGTGCGTTGGGGGTTGGCGTCGACGAATGTCTGCATGGTCTCGTCTTCTTTCCCTTGCTGATTGGTGATGGGGCTGGTCGGGTGGTCGGTGGGGTGGACGGTGGTGGTCGAGAACTGCGCTGCAAAAGCAGAAAGGCCGCTGGATGTTCCAGCGGCCATGGCGTCTTCCCCGTGTGGAGTGAGCTGAGGATCAGCCCGGGGGAGTGCCGGATGGCCGCTGGTGGGCATACGGCTTCGTGATCGTCTCGAATGCGGTCACGAAGCCGGAGAGCCAGAACGCCGATGCCGCGCCCTGCATGCGCGCGCAAGCATCGACCACGATGGTGTGGCGATGTGCGAGGCATGAGTTCTGGACCACGATGGCTCCTTCGGCACGGCCAGAATTTCTGGCGTCGGTACGATCGCAAAGGTTTCGTGATCCGTCAACCGAATTACTGGATCGGCTGTCGGTGAAGGTGTGGTGGGGTCACACATCGATCGAGTCCGGGACTCCTGCGTGCACCGTTGGCAGCTATGTTCGCTTCATGCCGGAGCAGGGAGCTGCCGTGATCACCCCGAAGCCGGTGATAGGGCGCGTGTACGAAGCTGCTCGTCGGATTCGGCTCGGCGATGTCGATCCGACCGGCCGCTGCCGCCTCGATGCGGCGGTCCGGCACCTGCAGGACGTCGCTCGAGATGATTCGGCCGACTCCGGGCTCGCTGCGCCCATGAGCTGGGTGGTGCGTCGGGTGATGCTCGAGGTGCATCAGGCACCGGTTTTTCAGGAATGGATTCGGCTCGCAACATGGTGCAGCGGCCATGGGGGTCGATGGGCGGAGCGACGCACCGAGATCCGAGGTGACGACGGCGCCCACATCGAAGCAACGACAGTCTGGATCTTCATCGATGGGGTGACGGGCGCGCCAGCGCCACTCCATGCAGATTTCTTCGCCATCTACGGTGCGTCAGCTGCCCAGCGTCGTGTCTCGGCCCGGCACGTGCTGCGAGGAGATCCACCCGACGACGCAGAGTCCGAGCCCTGGGCGCTCAGGTTCACCGACCTCGATCTGCTCGGTCATGTCAACAACGCAGCGCAATGGTCGCCGTTGGAGGAAGCCGCCGCTCGAGTGGGAGCGCCGACGGAACGTATTCGGGCCGAACTCGAACACGGTGTCGGTGTCGAGCCGGGCCCTGTGACCTTTCACTGGCGAGGAGTCGATGGCGGTGTCGATTCGTGGCTGTGTACCGAGGCAGGACTCGGTTCAGCAGGACGAATCCGACCCCTGTGATCAGCGGCCCGCTTCGTGCAACTCGAAGAAGAGCAGCCCGTCGTTGTCACGGTGTGCCGTGGCCTCGCCGATCATGCGCAGGTGCTCGAGGTGGGCAAACGTCTCGCTTGCGGCCATGTCTCCCCACGACCGTTCACGGAACAAGACCTTCATCCACTCGGTGACCGGCGCGTCGCCGGTGGCGGGGGCGGCCTCTCGCAAGATGTCGAGCCGCTCGTGATGGTGGTGCTTGATGTGAGAGCACCGACCGGCGCAGTCGTCGAACGGATGACCGTGGGCCGGAAGGACGGTCGTCACTCCTTCGAGCGCTCCGACGCGGTCGAGCGAGTCGAAGAAGGTGGCCAGCGGATCGTCGATTTCGGTGGAGCCGGCGATGTGGGGGGTGATGGTCGGGAGCACATGGTCACCCGAAAGCAGCACGCCGTCCTCGGGGTCCCACAGGCAGAGATGATCGACGGTGTGGCCGGGAGTGTGGATCGAGAACCAGTCACGGCCCGCGAACCGGACGGGCTGACCGTCGACGACGCGGATCGTGGCTTCGGGAGAAAGGAATCGCCGTTGACCGTTGTCCTGGTGGACGAACCGCAAGATGGCATGGTCGGGTGGTGGCTCACGCTTGGTGCCCCACGGTGTTTCGCCCATCGACTCGTAGCGCTTCTTCCAGTGGGCGAGGATCTCCTCGTCGGTCATGTCAGCGATGATTGGATCGAGGTCGTCGTTGGCTTCGGACATGCTCGACCGAAACGACGCATGGGTGAGTACGTCGGCGCCGGATTCCTCTCGCAGCTGTGCACTCCCGCCGAAATGATCGGGGTGGGAGTGGGTGACGATCGCCGTGTGGACCCGTTCGATCGGGATCTCGGCCTTGGCGAGACGATCGACGAGCGCAGCCCACGACTCGGGGCCCGGTAGTCCAGGGTCGACGAGTGCGACGCCGTCGCCGTCGATCAGGGCGTAGCAGTTCACATGGCCGAGCCCCGGAAGTGAGATCGGCAACTGGAGACGAAGGACGCCGGGCGCAACCTCGGTGACCTCTTCGGATGCGGGCTCCTGCTCCTGTTTGCGGTACGACGGGGAATTCACCCCCGCACCTTACGGGGGCGTCAGTCGGGAGTGACGAAAAGCGTCGATCGGTAGTGGCGCAGTTCTTCGAGACTCTCACGGATGTCGTCGAGTGCTCGATGGGCTCCGCCCTTTTTCGGGGCAGTACGCAAGGCGTCCTGGTGCCATCGTCGAGCGAGTTCCTTCAACGTCGACACGTCGACGGAGCGATAGTGGAGGTATTCCTCGATTTCGGGGAGCTGTTTGGCCAAGAACCGCCGGTCGGTCCCGATCGAGTTCCCGCACAATGGGACGGTGCGGGCTTCGGGGATGTGCTCTTGGAGAAAGGCCATCGTCTGGCGTCCCGCCTCCTCGAGCGACAGGGTCGACGATGCAATCTGATCGAGCAGCCCACTGCGTGTGTGCATGTTCGTCACGAAGTCGTCCATCTCGGCCAGTTCGAGTTCGGAGGCGTGAACGATGAGATCTGGGCCTTCGGCGATCAGTTCGAGATTGTCGTCGGTGATGAGTGTTGCGATCTCGACGATGACGTGTCGATCTGGATCGAGACCCGTCATCTCGAGATCCATCCAAGCGAGCATCATCTCAGGGTAGACGGCAGCGGACGGCTGGCTCGGGTTCGGCTACGTTCCCCTCGTGCTCGATCTTCCTGTCCTCCGTCTCGATCCCGACCTGCCCCTCCCGGCCTACGCCCGACCTGGCGACGCCGGTGTGGATCTCGTCGCGCGAGAAGATGTCGTCCTTGCGCCGGCCGGAGGCCGAGCGTTGGTACCCACCGGTATCGCGATTGCGCTTCCCGACGGCTACGCCGGTTTCGTGCAGCCCCGGAGCGGTCTCGCGGTCAAGCACGGCGTGACCTGCCTCAATACCCCGGGGCTCATCGACTCGGGCTACCGCGGCGAGTTGAAAGTCTGCCTCGTCAACCATGACCCGACCGAGCCGTTCGCCGTCAAACGTGGTGAGCGAATCGCGCAGCTCGTGGTGCAAGCCGTGGAGCAGGTCGAGTTCGTGGAGGTCGAGGCGCTCGACGAAAGCGAGCGCGGCGACAAAGGATTTGGTTCGAGCGGTCGCTAGGGAGTCGTGGGTGTCTTCTTCATCCGCACCCATGCCCGACCGGGATCGACCGTGTACTCGTCGATGAGTTCGCCCGCGACCTCCTCGAACCGGGTGATCGACTGCTCGGCCGGCACTGTGTCTCCATCGCAGGCGAGCTCGAGTTCGAGCTGATTCGCATCGAATCGGAACACAGCCCGGATCTCGGCGTCGGCGGATGCAGCGCTGAGCATCAAGATGACCGCTTCGTCGATCGCCAGTCGGAGGTCGTCGATCTCGGTGAACGACAGACCCTGACGTATCGCAAGTGCTGCTGCGCCGACGCGAACGATCCGCCCGTAGTGGGTGCGTGCGGGAAGGCGGAGCAAGACCTCATCGGTCGAGTCGTTCACCGACGCAGTCTCTCACGCTGACGACGTTCGCGGCTGCCGCGGCACCGGGAGGCTTCGGTACGGTGCCCTCGATGACTGTGCTCGTCGACCAAGCGATGTGGGAGTGGCGCGGCGCCCGGTGGGCGCATCTCGTCTCCGACACGTCCTACGACGAGCTCCACGCCTTCGCCCAACAGCTCGGGAAACGGCGGCTCGGTTTTCAGGGCGATCACTACGATGTCGAAGAGATCGACCGTGAACGGGCGCTCGACCTCGGCGCGGTCCCGGTCGACGCGCGTGAACTGCTCGGCCGCCTGCGGCAGGCAGGACTACGGCGGCGCGACGACAAGCCCGCATGGGAGCGCATCGCAGAGGCAGAGTGGGGCCGTTCATTGGCTGTCGCGCAGCTTGCGCCAGTTCCGGTCGCGCTTCGCCGGGCCATCGGCGGGCTGGGCACGCTCGACCAGTCGTCGCGATCGGCGGTCTTCGTCGACGCAACCCACGCGGTGGTGCTGTTCGACTGGCACGGTGATCCCGTGGACGTGGAGAAGGTTGCGGTCGATCAGGTGTGGGCGGGGGCGCCGCGGGTCGACGGGGAACGAAGCCTGGAACTCTTCGTCCTACGCTGAGCACGGTCGCCGGTCTCCGGCGGTCGAGCTGGTGTCGTGGTGGTGTCAGACGGGTGCACGGGGGCGGGGCAGCACTACCGTGCGGGAATGATCGGCAAGATCCACAAGCGGCTTCCCATCGTCACCGAGCATCCCGTCGAATTGTCATCCCGGGTGATCGACACCGGCGAGCACGACGAGGCAGTCAACCGTGTAACCGACCAGATCTGTGAGTTGGCCGACGGGATCTCGATCGTCGAGTCGTTCTCGCATGTGATTTCGTTTCGTACCGAGGATGGTCTGGTGTGTTTCGACACCTCGGGCCATCCAAAGGGACCGCCGGTGGTCGAGGCACTCCGGACGTGGTCGCTCGACCCCGTTCATTCGATCGTCTACACCCATGGCCACGTCGACCATGTCGGTGGATCGGGCGCCTTCGCCGCCCATGCTGCCGCCAACGGGCATCGGGCACCGAGGGTGATCGGACACGAAGCCGTCGTTGCTCGCTTCGAGCGCTACCGAGCAACGAACGGCTACAACATCGACATCAACCAGCGACAGTTCGGTGGGGTTTCTCGACGCACCGGCCTTGCTGTGGGGGGTGGACGGCAATTCCTGCACGACGATGTGCTGTGGCCGACGGACGAGTTTCGACAGGACCTCACTGTCGACGTCGGTGGTGTGTCGTTCGAGATGCACCACGCCAAGGGCGAAACCGACGACCACCTCTGGGCGTGGATTCCCGAGCACCGTGCGATCTGTGTCGGTGATCTCGTGACCTGGGTCTTCCCGAACTGTGGGAATCCACAAAAGGTCCAGCGGTACCCACTCGAATGGGCTCAGGCGCTGCGTGAGATGATGACCTACGACGCCGATTGGATGTTGCCGGCGCACGGCCTCCCCGTGTTCGGGTCGGAACGGGTGAATCGGGTCTTGGGTGATCTTGCGACTGCGCTCGAAATCCTCACCCGGGAAACGATTGCAATGATGAACGCTGGCGAACCCCTCGACGCAATCGTGCATTCCGTCTCCGTACCCGACGACCTGATCGGTCGCCCGTGGATGCAGCCCGTGTACGACGAGCCCGAATTCGTCGTTCGAAATCTCTGGCGCCTCTACGGGGGTTGGTGGGACAAGAACCCCGCCAACCTCAAGCCTTCCCCGGCAGCGGTCTTCGCGGGAGAACTCGTGGCACTCGCCGGTGGTGTCGATGCCATGGTGGCCCGAGCCCAGGAGGTCGTGGCTGCTGGTGATCTTCGACTCGCCTGTCAGCTGATCGAACTCGCCGTGCAGGCTGAGCCTGATTCCATCCACGCGCACGGTGTTCGAGCGGAGATCTATCAGGCCCGTCGGGACGCCGAGTTCTCTCTCATGGCGAAAGGGATCTTCGCCGGAGCCGTCGCCGAGTCGAAGGCAGTCGTGGAGGGCGAGCGCACGAGTTGAATCGACCGAACGGTGGCTGCCGGGGCCGCCGATAACCTTTCCCCTCGTGGCTCTCTACGTCCAGAAGTTCGGCGGTACCTCCGTCGGCAGCCCCGATCGCATCCGGGAAGTGGCCGATCACGTTGCCCGTTGCCGAAAGCGAGGGGACGAGGTTGTTCTCGTCGTGTCGGCGATGGGGAAGGAGACCGACGAACTGCTTCGTCTCGCCGACGACGTGTCCAAGACCAAGCCCGGTCGGGAGATGGACATGCTCATCACCGGCGGTGAGCGCAAGGCGTGTGCTCTGGTGGCGATGGCGCTGACCGATCTCGGGATCGAGAGTGAATCGTTCACCGGGAGCCAGGCAGGGTTCCTGACCGACACCACCCACCGCGATGCAAAGATCCTCGAGGTCAATCCGTACCGAATCCGTGATGCCGTTGCCGCAAGGAAGGTTCCGGTGGTGGGCGGGAGCCAGGGTGTCTCGACGGACAATGATGTCACCTTCTTCGGTCGGGGTGGTTCCGACACGACCGCCGTCGCGTTGGCTCACGCGCTCGACGCCGACGCCTGCGAGCTCTACACCGACGTTCCCGGCGTCTTCACCACCGATCCGCGGCTGGTCCCAGAGGCCCGAAAGATGGATCGAATCTCGTTCGACGAGCTGCTCGAGATGACGGCCACCGGCTGCCCGAAACCGGCGATGCGGTCCGTCGAGCTGGCACGGAGCCACAACGTTCGACTCCACGTGCGCAGTGCATTCAGCTGGGTTCCCGGAACCTGGGTTTCACAGGAGGCATCCATGGAAAACGCAATCATCGCTTCGATCACCCACGACACCTCCGAGGCGAAGATGACTGTCTCGGGTGTGCCCGACAAGCCCGGGGTTGCCGCCCGTTTGTTCCGCACGCTTGCCGATGCCGGAATCAACGTCGACATGATCGTGCAGAACGTTTCGGCCGACGGCGCGACCGACATCAGCTTCACGCTGCCCCATGAGCAGGTCGGTACCGCCGAACCGACGGTTGCTGCACTCATCGGCGAGATCGGGGCAACAGGATCGGTCACCGACAGCAACATCGGTCGGGTGAGTCTCGTCGGTGCCGGCATGCAGACCAATCCCGGTGTTGCAGCGACGATGTTCGAGACCCTGTCGAATGCTGGCATCAACATCGAGATGATCTCGACGTCAGCGATTCGGATCTCGTGTGTCGTGCGCGAGGATCAGGCCGAACAGGCGGTCGCGGTGCTGCACGCAGCATTCGAGTTGCACAAGCCGGCCGAGGAACGGGCTGGGTTCTGAGCCGGCCTCGTCGTCAGACCTTCGTGCCGAGACATCAGCCGAAGGTGGCCTCGCAGTCACCGAAGAGGAATGATTCGCTGCGACCCCCGCACAGGTTGCCGAACGTCTCGTACTCGGAGAAGATCGGCGACTCCCAGTACAGCTGATCACAGGCGGCCATGTCGCCGTCGGCGCAGCTGTCGTAGAGGGCATCGAGGCGGGGATCGTCACCGTACGTCGCGTCGGAACCGCGCTGCGTTTCTGCGCAGGAACCGCCACCGTTGGCTTCGAGTTCGCCACCGCAGCTCCGTCCGAATGTTTCGTACTCGGAATCGATCGGCGACTCCCAGTACAGGTCGTCGCAGGCGATCATGTCGCGGTTGGCACAGCTGTCGTAGAGGGCATCGAGGCGGGGATCGTCACCGTAGGCGAACGCCTCGGGGTTGGCGAAGGTCGTTGCGCAGCCTCCCGTTGTCGGCTCGGTGGTGAGACCACAGGTGCTGCCGAACATCTCGTACTCGGAGTCGATCGGCGAGAGCCAGAACAGTTCGTCGCATGCCTCTTGGTCCCCGCTCGCACACAAATCCCAGAGCCGATCGAGTTCGATGTCGTCGCCGTAGGTGTCGACGTCATCGCTGGGGTCGGTGACCGCGCCACCGCCGAAGACGCCACCAAGGTCCATGAGCCCCGCCTCCACGATCTCGTCACCGCAGCGAAGGACGGCAGCGATCATGGCAGGGTCGGGTTCGGCGTTTTCGTCGAGCCCGAGGGCCATCAGGTCGGTGAGCGAGAAGCCAGCGGCTTCGAGTTCGACGAGGAGACATCTGCCGGCCGCCGGGTCGAGGCCTTCGGCCTCGAGTGTGTCGATCAGTGCCTGCTCGAGCGGGCTCAAGTCGTCGTCGGTGTCGTCGGCGGCAGCCGAGGCGTTCTCGGAGTCGGTGTCGTCTGCGGTGTCATCTCGCTCGGCGTCGCCCTCCTCGTCGGTGGACACCTCGGCGCACTGCGCAGCGGCATCGGCACGTCCGGTCCGCTCGTCGTCGCTGAGTTCGAAGCTGTCGTCGGCTCGAAGGAGCTTGTCGACGTCGAGATCCCGTGCCTCGAGCTCACGAGTGAGACACGCCGCCTCCTGCTCGCTGATCCCGAGTTCGTTCAACAGGTCGTCGGTGTCGCTACTGCCGCAGGAAACAGCGAGCAGCACGATCGCGGCCAGCGCACATCGGATTCTGGGCATCGAGGTCCTCCCAGCGGTGTGTGCGCTGGCGAACCAATGCCAGCGCAGAGGAGTCGGTGGAGACAACTCCTCGGTGAATCCGGTTCGAGTATGCCGGTACGACGCATCGAGTGCGCAAGACTGGGCTTGTGGAACGTTCGGATGTGCTCGATCCGGTGTCGACTGCAGTGCTCACCATGGAACTGCAGCGCGGTGTCTGCGGCGATCTCGCAGCGCTACCCGATCTCCGCGATGCGGTGGCCGCAATCGACCTTCCCAGGCGGGCCGGTCGCATCTGCGCTGCGGCACGGGCAGCTGGCGCCACGGTCGTGCACTGCACCGCAGCGTTTCGCCCCGACCGTCGGGGCTCGGTGTCCAACGCCCGCATCCTCGTTGCCGCAGCTGAGCGAAACGGTGATCGCCTCGACCGTGGTCAGCCCGGCACGGAGCTCATCCCCGAACTGTCGGCCGAGCCCGGTGACCTCGTGGTTGCACGGAGCCACGGCTTGACGCCGTTCGTGTCGACCGAGCTCGATCAGGTGCTCAGGAACTGCGGCATTCGTACCGTGGTTGCGGTAGGAAACTCGATCAACATCGGGATTCTCGGTCTGGTGCTCGTCGCTGTGGATCTCGGCTACCACGTGGTGGTGCCGCGTGACGCAGTCGTAGGGATACCGGTCGAGTACGGCGACTCGGTGCTCGACAACACGATCTCGCTGCTTGCCACGATCACCACCACGGACGAACTCATTGCAACCTGGCGTTGACGTTGCGTCGAGTCCGATACCTGCCGGTTCGCCAACCTAGGGTGCGAGCATGCAACCACTCGGCGTCCCAGAACCCGTCTCCATCGACCGAGCTGCCGTCGGCCGCTGTTTCGGCTGCGGCCACGCCAATGAGCAGGGTTTGCGGATGACGTTCACGCGCTACGGCGACGGCACGATCGAGTCCCGCCACCTGACCGACCCCCATCACTGTGGGGTCGACACTGTGGTGCACGGGGGGATTCAGGCGACGATGCTCGACGAGACGATGGGGGTAGCTGCCCAGCTCGG
>Ga0181564_10000505_pt1 | contig 34621 bp, 31 predicted proteins | sample 011ome_24_FD_134512 | JGI IMG/M metagenome (GOLD analysis project Ga0181564, IMG submission 134512) | Coastal salt marsh microbial communities from the Groves Creek Marsh, Skidaway Island, Georgia - 011513CT metaG (megahit assembly) | ecosystem: Environmental > Aquatic > Marine > Intertidal... | reverse complement strand
GTCCCGTAGCCTGAGCCGATGGCGGAGTCGATGTTCGACAGCGAGATCGCGATCATCGGCGCCGGCCCGGCCGGGTCGGCGGCAGCAACCCTGCTGGCCCGCGCAGGACGCGACGTTCACGTGTTCGATCGCGCCGAGTTCCCCCGCGACAAGTGCTGTGGTGACGGCCTGACCACCCTCGCGCTTCGCGAGCTCGAGGCCCTGGGCTTCGAGCCGTCGAACGTGGCGTCGTGGCAACGGGTCGACGGGGCGGTCATTCGGTCACCTCGCGGGACCGAACGCTGGTACCCACTCCCCGATGACGCCGGCTATCACGCAGCGGTGGCAACAAGGGAAGATCTCGACGCAGCGCTCGTCGACCTGGCGCGAGCATCGGGCGCCCAGGTGCACGAGGGCCGGCAGCTCACCGGGATTGATCACGACGCCGACGGTGTCGACCTCGTCTTCGGTGAAGAAGTCCACCGAGCCCGTCGGGTGATCGCCGCTGACGGCATGTGGTCGCCCACCCGAAAGATGCTCGGTCTCGGCGTCGAGAGCTATCGCGGCGAATGGCATGCATTTCGTCAGTATTTCCGCAATGTCTCGCCTCGTGCTGCCCAAGAGCTCGTCGTCTGGTTCGAACGCGATCTTCTTCCGGGCTATGCGTGGTCCTTCCCCCTTGCCGGCGAGCGCGCCAACATCGGATTTGGCATTCAGCGGGGCGGCTCGCAACCCATCGCTGCGATGAAGCGACTCTGGCCCGACCTCCTCGCCCGGCCCCATGTGCGAGAACTCCTCGGTCCCGATGCCGAACCCGAAGCTCCGCACAAGGCGTGGCCGATCCCCGCTCGCGTCGGCCGTGTTCCCCTCACCGGTCCGCACACCATCTTCGTCGGCGACGCCGCCGCAGTCACCGACCCCATGACCGGTGAGGGCATCGGGCAAGCGCTGCTGACCGGTCGACTCGCCGCCGATGCGATCATGGATGACGACCACGGTCTCGAACGGTACGAACACGAAGTTCGACGCGAGTTGGTGGCCGACGACCGGATGGCTCGCCTTCTCATCCCACTCCTGGCCCGGCCTGCCATCTGCGGCGCAGCACTCAAGGCCACCGGTGCCAACGCCTGGACCCGACGAAACTTCGCTCGCTGGATGTTCGAGGACTACCCGAGAGCGATGATCGCCACGCCCCGCCGCTGGCATCGCGGCATGTTCACCGGCCCCGGGGCGTACCAGCGCGCCTAGCCCGAGCCCGCTTGATCAGCGTGCTCGACTCGACGAGCCCGGTCGACGCGCACCACCGGTGCCGGTATCGCCATAACCTCTCAAAGATGCACCCGTCCATCGACCGACTCGACGATCGACTCGACGAGGCATGGGAGACGTTGCGGGGCATTCCGGCGCTCGACCGGATCTTCTACACCGCCTCCGAAGCTGCCGATTTCTCGGTGCTGTGGCACACCCTCGGTGTGGTCCAGGCGATCGTGGAGGACGATCCGAAGATTGCACTCGCACTGAGCGCCGCCCTCGGTGTCGAATCCGCCCTCATCAATGGACCGGTCAAGTCGCTGTTCAAACGGTCGCGTCCCGTCCACGTCGGCGAGCGGCCGCTCAACTTGCGCCAGCCCAAGACGACCAGCTTCCCATCCGGACACGCATCCGCTGCGATGGTCGCTGCGGCGATGCTTTCTCGACGCAGCGGCGGACCCCTTTGGTATGTGCTGGCCGGGATCGTGGCGCTCAGTCGGATCCACGTGAGGATCCACCACGGCAGCGATGTCGCGGGCGGGTTGATTGCGGGCGTCGCCCTGGGTGCCGCGGCGCGCCGTCTTGCCGACGCCTGGCACTGACCTCAGCGCAGCGGGGCGACCTCGACCGCAGCGGCATCGGTAGGCGCCAACATCAGCAGCATCCGGAGATCGAGGAGCAGATCGGCCACCTCGCTGGCCGACACGAGTTCGCGACCCTGCAGTTCGCGGAGGTTCTGGTCGATCATCGAGAGTGCATCGTCGAGAGAGACCACGTCGGTCGTTTCCGTCATGCGGCGCACCCTAGACCAGTCGGTCACCGGCTGACAGGTCCGGAGACCGAACGGGTCGTCCGGCCTACGATTCGATCGTGACCCTCGACCCGCAGACCGCAGCACTCTACGAGCAGCATGCAGCGGCCTGGACAGCCGCTCGGGCGGGCAAGAACGTCGATGCAGCCCTTCGTCTCGTCGATCGAGCCGGCACCAACCCGGCGGGACCGTTCCTCGACATCGGTGCTGGACCCGGGTATCTCACCGAGCGCTTGCCCGAACCGGTCATCGGCCTCGAACCGGTCGAGGCGTTCCTGGAGATCCTCGGCAGACGGGTGCCCGCCGTGACCCGGATCCGCGGCGAGGCTGGCTCGCTTCCGTTTCGCAGTGGAACGGTCGGCGCAGCCCTGGTCACCTCGGTCTACGTTCATGTCGCCCGACGTCGCTTGCCGCTGGCGTTGGCCGAGCTGCACCGTGCACTCGCCGATGACGCACCGGCTGAGCTCGTGATGTTCGGCGGTGATCTCGATCTCGAGCCGACCGAGGGCGATCATTTCGGCGGCCGAAAGTACTCCCATTGGCCGGAATCGGATCTGCGTCGCGTGCTCATCGGTGCAGGCTTCGCCGTCGAGAACTGGGTCACCGACGACACCACAGGCTGGCCGCACTACGAAATCTCGCTCCGTCGAGCACCCACGTTGCCCGACATCGTCGGTCCTGACATGAATGTGCTCGTCTGCGGCCTCAATCCCAGCCCGTACTCCACCAGCACCGGGATCGGCTTCGCTCGACCCGGTAACCGCTTCTGGCCAGCAGCACTGGCAGCAGGTCTGGTGACGGTCGACCGAGATCCGCGCGCTGCGCTCGCAGCCCACGGTGTCGGGATGACCGATCTGGTGAAGCGGGCCACACCGCGGGCAGACGAACTCACCATCGACGAGTACCGCCAAGGACTCACCCGGGTGGAGTGGCTGTGTGCGTGGCTTCGACCCCGTGTCGTGTGCTTCGTGGGACTCGGTGGCTGGCGCGCCGCAGTCGATCGGAGAGCGAAACCGGGATGGCAGCCGAGCGATCTCGGAGGCTCCGCGGTCTATGTGATGCCATCGACAAGCGGTCTCAATGCCCATGCCCAACTCGATGACCTCACCCGACATCTCCGAGTGGTCCGGGAGCGAGGCCCTCGATAGCGTCGTCGATGTCGACCCCCGGGAACGGCAGGATCGAGAGCGCTGGGCAGGTCACACCGTTGTCGATGTAGCGCTGGATGTGGGCCCGACACTCGTCGGCAGTGCCGTGGATGATCAGTTCGTCGATCACCTGGTCGGGAATCTTTTCGAGCGCCCCCTTGCGATCACCTGCTGCCCACTGCTCCCAGTGTTCAGCGAGCGTCTCGGCCCGTCCCATCCATTCGTGGAACGCTCGATAGACCGGCACGTTCAGGTAGGCGGCGGCCGCGAACTTTCCCATGGTTCGTGCCGTTTCGGTGTCACTGGTGGGGGCGACGAACAAGCGAGCGACGATCTCTGCGTTTGGATTCTCCTCCTTGACGATCGCCGCAACCGTCGACACATTGTCGGCCGACAGCCAGTTGATGATCGCTCCGTCGCTCTCACGGCCGGCCATGCGCAACATCCCTTCTCGCAGCGCAGCGACGAGGATCGGAACCGGCTGCTCGGGGACGAGTCCGAGCCGAAATCCGTTGACCGTGAAGCTCTCGTAGGTTTCGGTGACTTTGTCCCCGCCAAGAGCTGCCTTGAGGAAACGAACCATGTCTCGGGTCTGCTGGTACGGCTTCTCGAACGGGATGCCGTTCCAGCGCTCGACGATGACGTTGCTGCTCGAACCGAGCCCGATGACGAATCGGCCCGGAGCCGCCGATGCCAGTGCGGCGACACTCTGGGCCATCAGGGCCGGCCCGCGGGTGTAGGCGGGCAGGATCGCCGTGCCGAGCCGCATCGACGGGGTCCATACAGAGCCGAGCGCCAACGGCGTCAGTCCGTCGGCGCCCATGGCTTCGGCGCTCCACAGATCGGTGTAGCCGAGCTGTTCGAGCCGCCTGTAGCGATCGATCTGGGCGTGAAGTTGCTGTCCGTCGAAGGGAACGGTCATCCCGTAGCGCTGCATACAGGGGATCGTGTCACACCCCCTCGGCATGATGTGACACATGACGAATCAGCTCCTCCTCATCGACTCGACCCCGGCGTGGCGACTCGATCGGGCCACGCGTGCCCAAGGGCTCGACGGGGTCCGGAAGGCCCGTGCGGTTCTGCGGGCCGTCGACGCCAAGCGGTCCACCGACTCCCCCGACTCCGGGGCCATCGATGTCACGGCCGAAGCGGCCTGACACACTCCAACGGTGCCCGGAGTCCTGTTGCCAGTCGTCATCGGTCTCTTGGCGCTGAGCACCTCCTGTGTCGGTTCCCCTGCCACCTCGCCGACGACGGTTCCTGCCGAAACCGACCTCGCCCCGAACGCCACGGTGGAACGGGTGGTCGACGGCGACACGATCATCGTCGAGATCAACGGCAGTCGCGAACGGGTCCGCCTCCTCGGCGTCGACACCCCCGAATCCGTTGCCGAGCATCGACCGGTGCAGTGCTTCGGCGCCGAGTCGTCGGCTTTCCTCGGTGAGTTGCTCCCGGAGGGAACCGAGGTGACGCTCCTTCGCGACACCGAAGCGCGCGATCGATACGACCGGTTGCTCGCCTATGTCGTGCGTTCGAGCGATCAACGCTTCATCAATCTCGAACTCATCGAACGAGGTTTTGCGAGCGTGCTCATCTACGAGCCGAATTCCCGCTATCGCGAACTCTTCGAAGAAGCCGAGGATGTTGCATCCGACAACGGAATCGGACTCTGGGGAGTGTGCGGCGGACCCGGTGTACCGCTGGACTAGCGTCGCAGCGGTGCCCACCCTCGCCGAGGCGCTCGGTCACGGTGCCGACGCCCGCCTGAGGACCCTGAGCGCCGATCTTGTGGGATCGACCCATGCCGCAACTGCAGCGGGCATTCACGCACTCCGGACCGGGCTCGCCACCACGGCAACACTGATGATGCCTGGGCCGTGGGCTCGCCACGCCGCCAATCACTTCACGGCGGAGTCCGAACTCGACATCGGGGTTCATCTCACGCTCAACGCCGAACTCGAGGACTTGCCGAGGAGGAGGGCATCTGGATGTCCGACCATTTTCGACTCGTTCGCGGGGGCACGCGGGCGCACCTCGAGGCTGTTTTGGCCAATGTGCCGGCCGGGGTCACCGAGGTTGCGTTCGCACCGGCGTTGGCGGCCGAAGAGCTCCGAGCCATTGATCCCGCAGCGGCGGGCCGATTCGACGACCTTGCGGTTCTGACCGACGGCGCCCTTGCCGAGCGCCTCGACCGACTCGACATTGTGCGGATCGGCTATCGCTCGATCCGCGACGCCATGCGCTCGACCATGACTTAGACCGACAGCGCCTCGAGGGCCGCCTCACGCACCGGTCGCAGATCGATGAGCCAGCGCTTGTGGTCCCCCTCGACCTTCCATGAGGCATCCATGAACGCAACATCGGCGGTCTTGCGGCCCTCCAGCACATCGAGAAACTGCTCGTAGGTACACGACACGACGATGTCAGGAGCGTCGACCTTGCCCGGCGCGAGTTCGGTCACCACGCCGCCGGCAACGACGACATGAAATGTCACCTTCCCCTCCGGCGTCGACGCAACGACGTACTGCATGATTGCATCGACACTTCCGGCCGAGCTCAGCCCCCCGAGCAACGGCGCCGTGGTCGCAAACCACTCGGTGGACAGCGGAAGCGTCATGAGTTGATCTCGACCGCAGCGCGCAGCCCGGCGAAGAGGTCGTCCTCCGGCAGTTCGGAGTACTCATGACCCCGCGCCAGGCGGTAGTCGTCGACGGTGTGAATCGTCTCGTCGATGTCGGGAGGCAAGCCGAACCAGAACTTCGAGTCAGGGTCGATCTGGGTGGCGTGGGCAAGCAGCCCCTCCCGACGCACATGGGCGTAGCCCTCGATCGATACACGGGTTGTGATCTGGTGATCGGTATCGGGGCGATCGAGCCATCGCGCGTCGTACGGTGACTCGAGACCGTGGTCGAGGAAGGCTTGGTGGCGCGCAGCGATGCGAGCTCGAGACCACGTCGAGTAGTAGGTCTTCTTGACCGACCACGCCTCGCCGAGCTCGGGACGGTAGGAGGGATCGGCAGCACGTTCGGTCGCCGGATGGGTGATCTCGTAGACGCGGAGATGATCAGGGTGGTTGTACGTGCCCTGCTCGTCCGGATAGGTCACGACCACCTGCGGTCGCTCGAGCCGGAGGAGCACCACGAGTCGGTCAACCGCCTCGTCGAGCGCCGCAACCGCGAAGCAGTCCGGGTGGAAGTTGGCATCGCTGTCAGGCATTCCCGAGTCGCGATAGCCCAGCATGTGAACGGTCTCGTACCCAATGATGTCGGCTGCCTTCGCAAGTTCGTCACGCCGAACCGCACCGAGGTTGTCCTTGACCTCGGCCCGATCCATGGCAGGGTTCAAAATGTCGCCCTCCTCGCCACCGGTGCAACAAACGAGCACGGTGCGGATGCCCTCCGCTCGGTACCGGGCGATGGTGGCGGCCCCTTTGGAGGCCTCATCGTCAGGATGTGCATGCACGGTGAGGATGCAGAGCGGCTCGGACATGGGATGAAAGGGTACTCAGGTCGTGGCCTGGACCGGTTCGAGCTCCATCTGTGCGTCACCACCCGCATCGAGGAGCCGCCACCCACAGCGAAGGGCGAGCATTTCGCGTCCCTCGTCAGGGCCACTGGCGATCAGTTCGTCATCGGGCTGCAAACGCGTGTGACCCTGCGGTCGGTACAGATATCTGCCACCTCGGCGGATCGCAAGGACGGTGAACCCGGGCTCGATGTTGAGCTGGAGGTCCGACAGCGATTGGCCGTCCGCATCGCAGCCGGGGGCCACCGGCAATCGGACGACCACATCATTGGAATCACCCAAGGCAATACCAAGAATCGGATGCACATCTTCTTGTTGCTCGATGAGCCACACCATCGCCTGGGCCTGGTCGCCGATGTCCTCGGCCGCTTGTGACAGGTGCAGCAGACCACGAAGCGGCGACGGGTCGGGGTTCCCACTCGCAGCACGCAGCACCCAGAGCTCGAGTCGATCCTTCATTTCGTCGAGACGATCCTCGAGTTGGCGAACCTCTGCGGCGAGACCTCGATCGCCGAGCACCAGGGCCGAGTACGCAAGTCCTACGGCAACCTCGGAAAGGTTCTTCATCTCGACCAAGACATCTACGGCCCGGTCGAGGTCGCTTGCGAAGGGACCGTCGCTGAGATGCGGCGGCATCCAACGCTCCGCCCCCGCCAACTCTCGCAGTGGGCCGATGCCGTCCGGCGAACCCCGCAGGAACAGGGCATCACCGGGCACAATGACGAGACCGCCATCGACATCGGTGAGCCAGCGACGCTCTCGGCGAACCGCCATCACCCGCATCCCCGTCTGAACCGGCAGCTCATGATCCGCAAGCGGACGATGGGCAAGGAGGCTGCCCTCGTTGACCAACACCCGGTGGCTGATCTCCTCGGCTGCAGAGAGTTGAGCGACGAGTTCAACCGGAATACCGACGTTGTGGGTGACGATCCGAGCGATGTCGACTGCGTCGTTTGCAATCCGTTCGATCGCAGAGATCACCTGCAGCACCGACGACATGCCGTCGGACTCGCGAGGGTTCCGCACCGCCATGATGCAGACGCCACGCATGTCGTGAACGAGATCACTGAGCGTTTCCTCGATGGCAACGACCTCACTAGCCATCTCCGGATCACCGAAATAGAGCGCGGCGTAGGCGAGGTCGACCATCAGCTCCGAGCTGTCCTTCGCCTCGGCGAGCATCTCGCGGAGATTTCGGGGTCTGTCATCCATCTAAGTCTCCTTACCAATCATGCAACGCCCACGACGACGAGGGCGAGAATCAGGGTGAACGCACCGACGAAGTCGAGCGATGACGTCACCATCGGAATGCCGTAGGTATCCGGATCGAGCCCGAACCTGATGGCGACCAGGGTCGTGTAATAGGCCACGATCATCACCGCGAACGTCGCGAGCAGGCCCCCCAGCATCGAGACGGCGACGATCTGCCACAGTCCGGGGCTGCCCTGACCGGTGAGCAGACCACCCAGTTCGGCACCGATCCCGGCGAGTGCGAAGGCAGGGAGACACAACGACACCACCATCACAAGATCGCTGCCAGCCTGTCCCCTCGGTCGTGCGCCGGGGCTGATCAAGCCGAGGTGGACCTTCGTGGCCAAGCGACTCGACAGCACCCCACCCAGCGCACCTGCGGTTCCAAGAAAGCCCGGGAGCAGGATCAACAGCACCGGGTACGCCACGAAGTCGTCGAGTCGCTTCTCGATCGTGATGCCAGCGATCAGATCCAACACGCAAGCCACCGTGAGGATGGGGAGTGACTCGCGCATGATCGACCGCAGCACCGGCCGGGGTGAAAAGATCCCCCACACAGCAACCGGCACCGACACCGCAGTGCTGACCAGAGCAAGCGTGGTCGTGACTCCGCCGATGTCGGCCAGGGCAGCCGCCCACACCAGGGCAGGGAGGGTGATCACGTCACCGGTCGCAGTGACAAGGGGCGCAACGACGTTGTCGAGGTCCCACCCGAAGCGGACCGACCCACCCGCAAGGAGCAGGGTGATGATGAGCACGACCAGCGACGCGATCGCACCACCGAGCGCACTGACGGTGACGAAGGCAGCCGTGCTCATCGTCGGTGTGACATCGAACACGACTGCGACTCCCTTGGCGAGCAATGCGAGTTCGACGGAAACGACGAGGCTGAGGGCCAACGCAGCCGCGGTGTTCTGGCCTACCACGGTGTCGAGGCGAGGACTCAACTGGAAGACGCCGGCATGGATCGACGTACCCAACCGACTCCCGAGTGCCCCGAAGATGTTGCCCTTCACCGCCAGGGCAGCCGGGACGAGGAGGAGGAGTCCGGGAAGTTCTTCGAGTGTCTCGGTTGTGGTGGCGAGCGTGATGCCGGCGACCAGGCTTGCCGTGACAGCAACCGCAAGAGCGGCCAGGGAGTTGCGGTACGCGATCCGATCACCACCGACAACCGTGGTGATCCAAGAGAGGTGAACAGCACGAGACCGGCCCACCCGCTAAGTCTGTAGTCTGGGCGGCCGATTACGAGACATGGCCATTGCGATCCTGGGAGTTCTCGTCGTTGTTATCGCCTGGGCAACCGTGTCCTTCAACCGCTTCGTTGCGCAGCGCCAGACACTCGACAACTCCTGGTCGAACGTCGAGACGGAGCTCTCTCGACGTCACGAGCTGATCCCCAATCTGGTCGAGACCGTACGGGGATACGCAGCCCACGAATCGGACACCTTCCGCCACGTGACCGAAGCCCGCGCCGGCGCAGCAGGCGTTTCTGGCGGACCCGAGGCCCATGAGGGCATCGAGAACGTCCTGACGGTCGAGCTGCGTCACCTTTTGGCGATCAGCGAGGCGTATCCCGAACTGCGGGCGAGTGCTGCGTTTCTCGACCTTCAGAACGAACTCGTCACGACCGAGGACCGACTTCAGGCCGCCCGGCGCCTCTTCAACGGCAATGTGCGCGAGTACAACCGGCGCGTCGAATCGATTCCGTCGCTCCTGATTGCGAAACTCGCCCGATTTCCGAAGCGCAGCTACTTCGAGATCGAACCATCGGCCACCGAGGTGCCGAACGCCCGCAGAATCGACTGACAGTCGGACCAGGCCCTCCGCAGAATCTCGGCGACCGGCTCCACCGAATGGATCCGCCCTTGGACCTGTCCGCTCATCGCAAAGCCGCTCTCCATGTCGCCACCGAAGTAGGTGCCCATCATGGCGTCGGGCGCCAGCTGCGCCGGCTCGTTGGCCGCATCGAGCGCTCTGGCCTTCTCGCTCGCCCACACGCGCATCGCCGGACGGTTGTGACGATTGACGATGACCGTGTCGACTTCGGAGCCATCGACGATCGACTGCTTCCAGTTGTCGTGGATCGGCGACTCAACGGACGACACCATCCGAGTGCCCATCTGCACACCATCGGCCCCCAACGCAAATGCCGCCGCCATCGAGCGCCCGTCGACGAACCCGCCGGCTGCGATGATCGGCACGTCGAACCGCTCAGCGATCTCGGGCACGAGCACCAGGCACGATGCCCCGTCGGCATTCTTGAACCCGCCTCCCTCCGCTCCCTCGACGACGAGTCCGTCGACCCCTGCATCGATCGCCTTCTGCGCGCCACGGATCGTCGGAACGACGTGGAAGACGGTGATCCCGAGGTCCTTGAGCCGCGGAACGAGGACCGACGGATCGCCCGCCGATGTGGTCACGAACGAGATCTCGTTCTCTGCCACGAAATCGACCATCGACAGCGGGTCACGGATGAAGAGCTGGGCGAGGTTCATGCCGAACGGTCGATCGGTCAACGATCGCATCTTCGCCACCTCCCCCTTGATGGCGTCGAGTTCTCCCGACGACGTCTCGATGATCCCAAGCCCACCGGCATTCGAGACCGCGGACGCAAGCTGTGATCGTGCAATCCATCCCATCGGTGCCTGCACGATGGGGATCTCGATCCCGAGCATCTCGGTTATTCGGGTCTGCATCTCACCTCCGGGGAGTTGACTGCCTCGACGCTACGCACCGGCGGACCGACCGTCGACGATGCCGTTGAAGATCGTGGCTGTTGTGGGGAACCGTCCAGTCTTCCATCTGCCGAGCTTTGGACTCTCCGAGCCGGCGGCGAGCGGTCAGCGGAAGTCGCGCGATGCGGGGGCGGCACCGACCGGGAGTGGTTCGAGACGGTCAGCGACGACGTTGATCACGCCCTCTTCTTTCTCGAGGCGACCCTTGACGAGCAGTGCCGGTGCCCCTCGGGCCTCTCGCTTGTAGCGCTCCCAGCAACCCTTGGAGATGACGACGTTGATGAGGCCGGTTTCGTCTTCGAGGTTGAGAAAGGTGGTGCCTCCAGCGGTTGCTGGACGTTGGCGATGGGTGACCACTCCCCCGACGGTGACCCTCTCGCCTGCCGGATGATCGACCAACCCGGCCGAGGTGACCACACCCATCTGGGAGAGCTCATGGCGGATGAAACTGGTGGGATGTCCATCAGGGGCGACACCGGTGGCCCACAGGTCGGCATGGGCCAACTCTCGGGGCGACATCCCAGGCAGTGGGGGCGCCTCGACCCCGGTGATGATGCCAGGAAGACGATCCGAGGCGGTCTGCGCCATGGCACCGGCCGACCACAACGCTGACCGACGGTCGATGCCGAAACAACCAAACGCACCCGATGTCGCCAGTGCTTCGAGATGCGCGAGCGACAGCTTCGGCACCCGACGACGAAGATCCTCGACCGACGAATACGGCCGAAGGTCATCGATCTCCTCGGCCAACTCGAGCCCGATACCACGCACATAGTCGATACCGAGACGGACGGCGACGTCACCGGTGCTTCGTGGGCATGGCTCGAGTGTGGCCATTGCCGCCGATGCGTTGAGGTCGGGGGTGTGCACGATCACGCCGTGCCGTCGGGCATCGCCGACCAGCGTGTGAGGCGACCAGAAGCCCATCGGCTGCGCCTTGAGCAGAGCGGCACAAAAGGCGGCCGGGTAGTGGTACTTGATCCATGCCGAGGCGTAGACGAGATAGGAGAACGACACCGAGTGGCTCTCGGGAAACCCGTAGTTGGCGAAGGCAGCGAGCTTGAGCCAGATCTGTTCACCGATGTCGTCGGGGATGCCGTTCTCACGCATACCGTCGAAGAAGCGAGCCTTGAGCTGCTCCATACGCTCCTTGCTTCGTTTGGAACCAACGGCTTGGCGGAGCTGGTCGGCATCGGCCGGCGTGAAGTTGCCGACATCGATCGCAATCTGCATGAGCTGCTCCTGGAACAGCGGCACACCGAGGGTCTTGGCAAGTGCGTTCTCGAGCAGTGGGTGGAGGTAGGTGACCGGTTCCAGTCCATTGCGGCGTCGAATGTACGGGTGCACCGATCCGCCCTGAATCGGACCTGGGCGGATGAGGGCGACCTCGACGACGAGGTCGTAGAAACAGCGCGGTTTGAGCCGAGGCAGGGTGGCCATCTGGGCTCGAGACTCGATCTGGAAGACACCGATCGAGTCGGCCCGCTGAAGCATGTCGTACACCTCGGACTCCTGGGGGAGGGTCGCAAGATCGACTTCGACACCATGGTGATCGGCAATGAGGTCGATGGCGTAGTGCAACACCGACAGCATCCCGAGCCCGAGCAGATCGAACTTCACGAGACCGGCAGCCGCACAATCGTCCTTGTCCCACTGCAAGACGCTTCGATCGTCCATACGTCCCCACTCGACTGGACACACCTCGATCACCGGCCGATCGCACATGACCATGCCTCCGGAGTGGATCCCGAGATGACGGGGGAAGTGCTCCACCTCCGCCGCCAACTCCAGTACCGGCAACGGAATCGTGGTGTCAGGGTCTTGTGCGCCGGCGGCGACGCTCCCCCACCGGTCGACCTGTTTGGAGAAGGCGTCCTGCTGGCCTTGGGCATACCCGAGCGCCTTGGCCATGTCGCGGATCGCCGACTTGGAGCGGTAGGTGATGACATTGGCGACCTGAGCGCAGTGATGGCGGCCGTGCTTGCCATAGACATACTGGATGACCTCTTCGCGTCGGTCTGACTCGATGTCGATGTCGATGTCGGGTGGGCCGTCTCGCTCCGGTGACAGGAAGCGCTCGAACAGCAGACCGAGCGACACGGCATCGGCATTGGTGATACCGAGGGCGAAGCACACTGCGGAGTTCGCCGCCGAACCCCGGCCTTGACAGAAGATGTTGGCACGCCGACAGAAGTCGACGACATCCCACACCACCAAGAAGTAGCCGGGGAAGTTGAGATCATGGATGAGGTCGAGTTCACGATCGAGTTGGGCCCATGCCCCCTCGATCCGCTCCTCGGTCCGGGGTCCGTATCGGCGAGTGCCGCCCTCCTCGACCAGGCGGCGGAGAAATCCCATCTCGTCAAGTCCGTCGGGACAGGGATACGGCGGTAGATCCGGGGCGACCAACGAGAGGTCGAACGCACACTCGAGTCCCAGTTCGGCTGCCCGCCGCACCGCTCCGGGGTAGCGGGCGAACCGGGCCGCCTGCTCGGCGCCCGACCGCAGATGCATACCTGCCGGGGGAAGCCAACCATCGATCTCGTCGAGGCTCCGTCGGGCACGCACTGCGGCCAGCGCAGAAGCGAGGCGCTTCCGGGCGACCGAATGATGATGGGCATTGGCAGTGGCGACGACATCGACTCCACACGACATCGCAAGTTCGGCGAGGGCATCGTTGCGAACCGAATCGAGTGGCAGACCGTGATCCCACAGTTCGACGAACACGTTCTGGTGGCCGAAGTCGCTGACCAGTCGCTCGAGTTCGCGCCGCCCCGCAGCCGGCCCTTCGGCGGCGAGCGCAGCAGGTACCGGACCTTTGCGACACGCAGTGAGTACCGCCCAGTGATCACCGGTGCCGACGCCGGCGAGTTCGACCAATCGTTCGTACGGGATCCGAGGTGCCCCTTTCTCGCCGGCCAACTGCCCCTCACTGATCGCTCGACCGAGCCGGGCATACCCTTCGGGTCCTCGGGCGAGGATGAGGATGTGCTTCCCTTCCGGATCGGCAGGCCCGGGACGACGGAGATCGACCGGTGCTCGTCGAGCCGGGCCGGACCGGACCGGCATCGGCGACGGCGACGGCGACGGCGACGGCGACAACGTGAGTTCGGCACCGAAAATGGTCGGCAGCCCGACTGCTTTGGCTGCCTCGGAAAACCGGACGACCCCATAGAAGCCGTTGTGATCGGTGAGGGCCAGCGCTTCGAGTCCGAGCCGTGCTGCCTCCTCGGCCAACTCCTCAGGATGAGAAGCACCGTCGAGAAACGAAAAGTTCGAGTGACAATGCAACTCGGCGTATGGGACGTCACCTCGACGACGGGCCCCGGACGGCGGCGTGTAGGGCTCTCGGGTGCGCGACCAAGCCGGGCTGTCACTTCCGTCGCCGACCCGCAGATCACCGACGCGACCGGTGGCCGGCCGATCCGAGAGACGACGCTCGAGCGCTCCCAACGAGATCCCGGGATTGTCGAAACCCATCGTCGCACGGTACCGAACATATGTTTGTACCACAAACCCTGCGGACGCCCGATGAGCCGTCAGACGAGACGACGCAGATACACCGCCCGTACGGCGAGGGCGTCTCGTACCTCGCTGGTCATCTCCTCGGCGAACTCCGACCGGTACGCCTGGTCGGTCACGATCTGCACTGCGAAATTGAGTCCCGACATCAACCCGATGAACGCCGCCACGAGTAGGAGTTGACGCGTGAAGATCACGTCGGTTCCGAAGACAGCGAAGACGACCGCCCAGTCGCGTTCGAAGGTCAGCTCGGTGGCGGTCGTCCACTGACCCAGCGTGTCCTCACGCACGGTGAGCAGACCGAAGATCACGTAGAACACCGTGACCACGAACGACACCAGAACAATCTGGATCCCTTGGGCGACGAAGAGCAGCAGACTCACGTTGATCTCGGCTCGTCGCGGCAGCGTGGGAGCGTCGGGGGCCGGATCGTCGTCGGACGGCACCAGCTCGGCGACCGGCGTACCCCCACACCGAGCCCGAACCTCGGACCACGCCTCGAACCGTGCGAGGTCGACGGTGATGCGGCGAACCGATACGAACACGAAGACCCCTCCAAGCCCGACGATCAAGCCGAAGACGACTCCGAACAACGGCAGGGTCCAGTCGTTGGCCACCTGCCACATCTCGGCATTGATGAAGATGAAGGCCGAGAACACGAGAAGCGTCGGCACCGTCTTCATGGCCAGGGTGGCGACGTCGTTGATCTGACGTCGCACCTGCCCCAACGACCACCGCATCATCGAGAACAAACCCCACGTGGTGACGATGTAGCCCAAGGCGAGAACGGCCAGGTTGAATCCGATGACGGAGATGATGTTGTCCCACACCGAGCGTTGCGAACCGATCACTGTGGGGACGACGGGGAGCAGCACGTAGAGCGCGAGCTCCCACACACCGACCTCGTTCGGCAACGCCAGCGGACGACGCCCTCGGATCCGGTTCACGACTGCGACCGACGTGACGAGCGCAGCGAGACACACCCCGAACGCAACGCTCTGCCACCAGCCTGTCCATCGATCACCAAAGGCCAAGAAGAACTCGAAAAAGACGACCAGTGCGAGGAACGGCGCCATACGGGTGAAGACATCCTCGGTGGCCGAATAGCGATCGATCAGGTGCGGTAGTCCGCGCCGAACGAACCAGCGCTCGGTGAGGTCAGCTGTGGATCGCGACCGACTCATGGACACCGTTCCCCCAGCGTGTCGTCCCGAGAACTGTGACACATGACGGTGGCCCCCAGCACCACTTCTTGGATCGAAGCCACAACCCCGACCACCCCTCTATCTTCTCGCTCTCAGTCCCACCGCGCCGTCACCCGCCACACACCTGCTTCGAGCACGACGAGCAGCGCTCGACCATCGGCGGTGACGAGCTGTAGCCGTGCCTGTCGGCAATGTGCCTCGACGTCCCACCAGCGCTCGTCGATCGGCCACGGCCCCGACCATCCGATCACCACCTTGCGTTGACCCTTGACGATCAGTCGAGCAGGTGGTGCCGAGAGCAACCCACGACCGGTGACCTCGATCACGGCACCGGATTCGTCGAGGACCTCCACGACCACCGGGTCGAGGAGCAGCCGGGTGGGAGACGGAGCCGGGAGCGAGCCGGGCCAGGGGGCGGTCTCGTCACCGGGGTCGAGCGACCGACCGGCAAGTTCGACGGTGACCGCAGGAATCAGTGTCAGCTGCTCATGGGAATGGCGGCTGCCGCAGAACTCAGGCACCAGCACGGTCTCCGTACCGAACTGACCCTGTAGACGAGCTGCGATACGCATGGCCCGTTGGTCCACCTCGGTCTCGCCACCCCAGAAGCCGAGTTGGCGCCCGGTGGCGGCGATGAGCTCGTCGGGGACGAGCGCGATGCACGTGATGCCACCACTCGGTCTGGTCACCGCCGACCCGTTGAGCCAGCCGTCGAGCTGCCATCGCACCCGATCGGCAACCGCTGCGTCGGACAACATCCCCTCGTGTCGCCAGAACCGGATGAGCTCTTCACCGTGTTCGGTCTCGGCTCGGATCCCCACCCGAACACAGGTGACCCCGTCGCGGCCGAGCCGTCGATGCAGTTCGTCGGCGATCGAACGAGCGACGAATGCAACCCGATCGATCCGGTCGGCCGGTGGATCGATCTCAGCCGAAACCGACCAATCGGCCGGGGGCCGGCGGGCATCGGGCAGTCGTTCCTCGAGTCCTGACGCCAACCGATGTGCACCTTGTCCTTCACGGCCGAAGCGGCCCAGAACGTCGTTTGCAGGCAGCTGAGCAAACGCACCGAGCGTGGTGATCCCGAGTCGACGGAGCACGCCGGTGAGATCGGGTCGGTCGAGCAGGTCGATGTTCATCGGTGCGAGGAACTCGGCGGTGGTTCCCGGCGGTATCACTCGGATCGGGGCAGCGCCCCGAGCGGCCAGTTCAGCGGCAAAGGGCCCATCGGCCACCCCGATGCGCACATCGGTACGACCGCCGACAACCTCGGTCATCCGCGCTCGTGCAAGGTCGGCCACCGCATCGTCACCACCGAAGTAGCGCGACGGGCCCCGGGAAACGAGCGCACACGTGCCGGGGCGGGTGACCTCGACCCTGGGGGTGATGTCGTCGAGTACGGCGACAACCGGTTCGAACAAACGTGCCTCTTTGGCCTCGTCTCGGTCGTGGATCGACAACTCGGGGCATCGGGCCTGGGCCATCCTTCGTCGCAAACCTCGTACGACCCCGTGGGCGCGAGCGCCGGGCGACGCAGCGATGACCCGGTTGGCGAACAAAACCACCGACGGTTCATCGAGCGGTACGCCGGTGGCAACAAGTGGCCAATCAGGACACCACGCAACAAGCGTGCGGACGGGTACGACCATCAGTCGACTGTGGCCACGGGATGAGGTGCCCCTCCGGGGCCGGGGAGCAAGACATCGAGCGATCGAGGTCGCGCCGCCGCTCCCTTGCCACCTCCGGCGATGGTGACCTTGCGTGATTGCAACACGCCATGACCGATACCGATGCCGCACCATCGCGACTCGACGACGTCGAGCTGTACGTCGGCACCAACCGGCCACTGTGAGCCGATGCTCACCAGTACCGAACCCCGTTCGCGCAGGCGAGAACCGATCCGGCGAGCATCGGACTCGCGCAACCGATGCCTGGGTGAGATGACGATCATGTCGACTGCACCGATCAGCGCAGCGACAGCCGACGGCCACGCGGAGGGTTCGGGATCGATGACCAGCAACCGCTCGAGCACCACTCCGTGTTCACCTGCTGCAGCGAGACCGATGTCGGTACCGCCGACGAACGCTGTCCATGATCCGGCCGCAGAGGGGCCAGCGGCAACAGCGAGTGCGAGCGAGGTGGCACCGACCCCTCCGACACCGACGACAACTCCTCGGCGCAGCGCTCCATCGGGAAACAGCGAAGTCAGTGCACCATGAACCGGAAGGGTCTGCTCACGGGCGAGAGCGAGCGGCGTGACTCGGTCGGCAACCAGCTCGAGTTGTGCTCGTCGCACGGCTTGATGAGGACCATCGAGCGTGTCGACAGCAAGGTTTCGCGCATGCCTGTGTACCATCCCGCGAGTATCGAACACCTGTTCGCTTCACGCAAGAGGCTCCTCGGAACGATCTCGGTCATCGGGAATGCGACACCCTGTCGCCGGGTTCTGACCGACATGAGAGTCGACGTGAGTACCGCTGCAGCTGCCGCTATCGCCCGCAAGGGGGGAACTGCGGTCGTCGACCTGCTCGAACCATACGGTTGAGGCAAGAAGTTCGAGGTGTCGGTCGACACCCACACGACCGGCAGAACCCTCGAGGGCTACACCCGAGCGAGCATCGACGAGGTGCTCATCCTCATCGACCCTGATCTTGCCCGACTCCCCGTCGAGATCCATGTGACGAAGGCCGGACTCTTCGGTCGCGGCGTCGGTGTGTTTGTCGATGGGCTCGACGGTGCTCCCTGTCCGATCGATCTCATCTGATCGATCCTTCTCGCACCAGGGTGCCCACCGACCCGACGATCGCACCGGCTCCGGCGAATCGTGGGCGGAGAGGTAGGGTCGGCGCCGATGAGTACCGACGATCGAGTCACCACCGAACGGGCCCGTTTCGCAGCATGGTCGAAGGCCGCCGAGGAGTCGGGTGACGAGCCTGCGCTCCCGGCCGCCACCGTCATCGTGCTGCGCGACGGAACCGACGGGCCCGAGACGCTCATGCTGCGAAAGAACAGCACCATTGCATTCGGTGGGATGTGGGTGTTTCCCGGTGGGAAAGTCGACGACACCGACTGGGAGGGCGCCGACGATGCCGTGGCCGCCGCTGCGAATGCAGCCGTACGAGAAGCCGCCGAAGAAGCTCGTTTGCGGATCGAGCTCGACGACATGGTCGTTTTTGCCCACTGGATTCCACCGGCGATTGCGCCGAAGCGGTACGCCACGTGGTTCTTCGCCGCTCCGGTCGATGACGACGACGTGATCATCGATGACGGCGAGATCGTCGACATGGAGTGGACAACTCCAGCGGCTGCGATCGACAGGCACCACCGCGGTGAGATCGAGATCGTGCCACCCACGTGGGTGACGCTCGACCTGCTCACCGGTCACGAAACGGTGGCATCGCTGCTGGCGTTCCTCGACGAACGACCGGCCCGCTACCACGCCACCAAAGTCACCCGGGGCGGTGAGCATCCCGTCGTGATGTGGCACGGCGATGCCGGCTACGACACAGGTGATCCCACCATCGACGGGCCGCGCCACCGACTCACCATGAAGCCCGACGGCTACGTGTACGAAGACGACGGAGTGCTCGATTGACCGACGCACCGACCGGCCTCACCGGCGCCGAGGTCGCCGCCCGCGTCGCCGACGGCCGGGTCAACAATGTTCCCGACGCGCCGGTACGCACGGTCCCCCAGATCATCCGGGCGAACGTGTTCACGCCCGTCAACGCGATCATCGGCACCCTCTTCGTGCTGATCCTGGTCGCCGGCTACCCCGCCGACGCACTGTTCGCCGGTGTCGTCGTCTCCAACTCGGTGATCGGCATTGCACAGGAGGTGCAGGCCCGGCGCACGCTCAATGCGCTCGCTGTGCTCTCGGCGCCAAAAGCCCGTGTCCGTCGCGACGGCATCACGACCGAGATCGGGGTGAGTGGCGTCGTCACCGACGAGATCCTCGAACTCGCACCCGGTGATCAGGTGGTCGTCGACGGTGACGTCATGGCGGCATCGGGTCTCGAGATCGACGAGTCGCTGCTCACCGGCGAGTCTGACCCGGTGGAGAAGCGCATCGGTGACCGGGTCATGTCGGGGTCATTCGTGTCGGCCGGTTCCGGTCTGTACTGCGCGACCCATATCGGGGCCGAGTCCTACGCAGCGAAGCTGTCCGAGGAAGCCCGACGGTTCGAGCTCGCCGGCAGTGAACTTCGGCGCGGCGTCGATCTCGTGCTGCGCTGGCTGACCTTCATCATCCCGCCGGCGTCGATCCTGCTCCTGCTTCGTCAGCTCGACACCCAGGATCGGTGGCAGGACGCGCTCCAGGCCACGGTGGCTGCTGCAGTTGCGATGGTGCCCGACGGCCTCGTGCTGCTGACCAGCTTGAGTTTCATCACCGGGGTGATCGCGCTCGCCCGCCGTCAGGCGTTGGCGAAGGAACTGGCATCGGTCGAATTGCTGGCCCGGGTGGACACCCTGTGCCTCGACAAGACGGGCACGATCACCACCGGTGAGATCAGTCTCTCGCACATCGAGGTTGTGGGTGACAGCGGCGAAGACGACGCAGCCGCAGTGCTCGGGGCGCTCGGTGCATCGGACCCGTCACCGAACGCGACCCTCGCTGCCATCGTCGAGCACTACCACGCACCCGACGACTGGCATGCCACTCGGACGCTGCCGTTCTCGTCGGCCCGCAAATGGGCCGCCACCGAGTTCGGCGAGCGAGGCACCTATTACCTCGGCGCTCCCGATGTGCTCTTCGACGCTGACGATCACGACGAGCGGGCCCAGGCCGAGGCGGCAGCGGCGACGGGGCTGCGGGTTCTGCTCGTCACCCGGTCCGATGACGGTTGGCACGACCAGGAACTTGGTTCGAGCCGCACGCCTGTGTGCCTGGTGCTGCTCGAGGACACAGTGCGTCCTGATGCCCCCGAGATCTTCGCCTTCTTCAAGGAGCAGGGGGTGCAACTCAAGGTGATCTCGGGTGACAACCCGGCGACCGTCGCCGAGGTGGCGCGCCGGGCCGGGGTGGACGGCGCCGACACGTGGGTCGACGCACGCACCATCCCCGACGACCCGGAGGGGCTGGCCGATCAACTCGAGACCACGACCGTGTTCGGGCGCGTCACTCCTCACCAGAAACGAGCGATGGTCCACGCACTCCAGAGTCGAGGGCGCACCGTCGCCATGACCGGCGATGGTGTCAATGACGTCCTGGCACTCAAGGACGCCGACATGGGCATCGCGATGGGCGCAGGATCGTCTTCGACCCGGGCTGTCGCCCAACTCGTCCTGCTCGACAACCGGTTCGCCACCCTCCCCCGGGTGCTCTCGGAAGGACGGCGGGTCATCAACAACATCGAACGGGTCGCCAACCTGTTCATCACGAAGGCGGCCTACGCCGTGCTGCTCACCGCCCTCGTCGGCATCGCCGGATCACCATTCCCGTTCCTCCCCCGCCAGCTCACCCTGATCGGCACGTTCTCGATCGGCGTCCCCGGCTTCTTCCTAGCCCTCGCCCCCAACGAGTCGCTCGTTCGGCCTGGGTTCCTCGAGCGGGTGCTGCGGTTCTCTCTGCCCGCTGGCACGGTGGCCGGCGCAATCACCTACGCGCTCTACGAATGGGTCCGCCGCCTCGACGGCGTCACCCTCGCCGAGGCTCGCACCGCAGCCACGGTGACCCTGCTTGGGATCGGCCTGACCATCCTGGTGCTCATCAGCCGTCCTCTGAGGCCGTGGAAGATCGGACTCGCAGTGGCGATGGCCGGCCTGTACGCCATCGTGATGGCGCTCCCGTTCGGCCGCACCTACTTCGAACTCGATCTCCCGACCAGTGAAGGGTGGCTCGGCGTGGCCTGCGCAACGCTGATCGGCTCGGTGGGTGTCTGGGTTGCGAGCCGACTGTTCGGCCCCGAAGACAGCGGACGTGCATCATGAGCGGGGCCCTGCTCGTCGAGCGCCTCGACCCGGGGATCCTCCTCGTCACGTTCAACCGGGCCGACACCATGAACGCCTTCTCGGGCGAGATGGCCGCCGGTCTCGTGGACGCGCTGCGCACCGCCGACACGGACGACTCCGTTCGCGTCGTCGTGGTGACCGGTTCGGGCCGGGCGTTCTGTGCCGGAGCCGATGTCTCGAAGGGCGCCGGCACCTTCGACACACCGACGACGGACACCTTCTCCTCGGATCCGCTCGACCGCTTTCACCCGTGGGACTGCCGCAAGCCGGTCATCGCCGCCATCAACGGCCACGCCATCGGGATCGGGCTCACGATGACACTGCAGTGCGACATTCGGATCGTGGCGGACGAGGCCAAGCTCGGCATCGTCCAGAACCGGCGTGGTGTCCTCCCCGATGCCCACGCCCACTGGACCCTCCCCCGCCTCGTCGGGCACGCTCGGGCGGCCGACATCGTCCTCACCGGTCGTACGTTCAGCGGTCACGACGCAGCGTCGTGGGGTCTCGCCACCGAGTCGCTCCCCGCCGCGAACGTGCTCGAGCGGGCTCTCGAACTCGCAGCCGAGATCGCCACCCATACCGCACCGGTGTCGGTCGGCGTGTCGAAGCGGCTGCTCTGGCGCTCCGCACCCTCCCCCGACGAGATCAACGAGCTGGAACGCGACCTCCACCTGCACCTCATGGGCACCGCCGACTCCCGCGAGGGTGTGCAGGCGTTCTTGGAGCAGCGCGACCCTCAGTGGTCTCTGAGTCCGACCGCCGACTGGCCCCCGTGGCTCGACGAGCGTTGACCGGCGGGTCCCGGCGACAATGAGCGACGTTCACGTCCTGATCAGTCCCGATGCCGGCCGCGGTCGAACCACAGGCACACGCGCTGACGTTCTCGACCGTCTGCGGGCGCTCGGTGCCCAGGTGATCGATGTTTCCGGCGCCAGTGCCGAGCAGTCCGCCTCCAACGCCCGCAAGGCCGTGGCCGATGGGGCACGGCGACTCATCGTCCTCGGTGGCGACGGCATCGTCCACCTGGGGCTGCAAGCGGTTGCAGGCACCGAGACCATCCTCGGCGTGATCCCGATCGGTACCGGCAATGATTTCGTCCGCGGGCTCGACTGGATCCCCGACGATCCGCTTGAGGCGGCAGCCGTCGCACTCCACGACTTCACTCCCCTCGACGCACTTCGTTGCGGCGACCAGTGGACCGCATCAGTCGTCACCGCCGGATTCAGCGGCGACGTCAACGAGCGGGCCGAGCGCCTCCGTCGTCCGCGGGGACCAAGTCGCTACACGGTGGCCACGATCCTCGAACTCCCGCAGCTCGCAGCGCGAGCGCTCGAACTCGACATCGATGGCGATGTGATCGCTCACCGAGCGACCATGCTCGCCGTTGCGAACACTGCGTGGTTCGGTGGCGGGATGCAGATCGCACCCGACGCCGATCCGAGCGACGGGCTTCTCGACGTCACCGTCGTGGACGAGATCGGTCGCCTCGAACTCCTCCGGTTCTTCAGCCGGGTCTTCAACGGCACCCATATGAGCCATCCGAAGGTGCACGGGTACCGCGGTCGATCGGTCCGGATCACCACCGACGAACCACTGGTGATCTGGGGTGATGGCGAATGCGTCGGTCCAGCCCCATGCACCATCGAGTCCGTGCCCGGAGCTCTCAGAATCGCCCGATGACACCCCCTTCGACCAACATGACATGGCCATGATCATCAGCTGCGGGGAAGCCCTCGTCGATCTGGTCCCTGCACCGGTTCCCGGCGGTGGACCGATGAACGTCGCAGTGACCTGCGCTCGTCTCGGCGCGCCGACGGCCTTCGTCGGAAGAGTGTCGACGGACTCCCACGGTGAGGCGATCTGGGAGCACCTCGTGACATCGGGCGTCGACGTTCGGCTCACCCAGCGCGGGCCAGAGCCGACCTGTCGGGCCGAAGTGTTCGGCGATCCTCCCGTCTTCCGCTTCCACGGCGAACACACCGCCGACGTCTTCGTCGAGCCGCCCGACCCGGCCCTGCTGATCGGCGGCCCCCACCTGCTCCACGGAGGAACGCTGAGCATCTTCCGCGAACCGGGTGCCGGCGTGCTGGCCGAACTCGCCGAGTCCCTCGACGGCATCGTGTCGTTCGACCCCAATGTCCGACCGCAGATCATCGAGCCACTGGGGCGAGCCCGGTGGCAACCCTGGTTCGATCGTTGGTGCGCCGTCGCCTCGCTGTTCCGGGCGTCCGACGACGATCTCGCATGGATATGGCCGGATCGGGACGAAGACGACATCGCAGCCGAGCTGTTGGCCCGTGGCATCGTTGCGCTGATCACGACCCGCTCGGTCGACGTCACCGTGCACACGGCACAGGGTCACATCACCGTGCCAGTGCCGCCGGTCGACGTGGTCGACACGGTGGGGGCCGGCGACTCCTTCTGTGGCGGTGTCCTCACCCAACTCTGGGAACGGCACATCCACACCGTCGGGGCACTTGCCACCGTCACCCTGCGCGAGTGGCGGGAGATCGTCACATTTGCGATCTCGGTCGCCGGGATCACGGTTCGACGACAAGGTGCCGATCCGCCCTTCGTCGGCGACCTGTCGACCTAGGTTTCGTCCCACGCAACACGAAACCCGATGTTCCCGGTTGTCGTGTCTGGCGTGTTCGAACTGCGGGCTCCGACCCGGTAGCGATTGCAGTACGAGTCATGGCACAGATACGAACCGCCGCGAACCACGCGCTGCAGAGCTCGCTCGTCGAACCAGTCGGCCGTCCACTCCCAGATGTTGCCGGCGACGTCGAAGAGGCCGTACCCGTTCGGCGGGAAGGACCGCACGGGTGATGGTCCGATCCACCCGTCGTCGGCGGTGTTGTCGCTCGGGAACGTTCCTTGCCAGATGTTGCAGCGATGCTCGCCTGCTGGCTGCAGTTCGTCGCCCCAGGGATACCGCGCCTGGTCGAGGCCACCGCGCCCCGCCTTTTCCCATTCGGCCTCGGTCGGGAGCCGTCCACCGACCCAGCGGGCATAGATCTGCGCCTCGTCCCAGTTGATGTGGATCACCGGGTGATCGTCACGGCCGGTCAGGTCGGCGTGCGGACCTTCGGGGTGACGCCAGTTCGCGCCCTCGACCACTCGCCACCATTCTGCGCCGACGACACCCTGGGTGGGTGGAAAGTCGTCCGGCAGCAGGCCACCGAACACGAAGGACCAGCCCTCACGCTCGGCGAGGGAAACGAAACCGGTCGCAGCGACGAACGCCTGCCACTCGGCGTTGGTGACCACGGTGGCACCGATGGAGAATGCGTCCACCTCGACGCTCCGCACCGGCCCCTCTCGGTCGGCAGGAAACCGCTGATCGGTCGTCCCCATCCGAAACGATCCGGATGGAATCGTCACTCGGTCGGGGGCAGGCACCCCACCGGGCCCCGTGGGGGCGGCAGCAGGACCGCAGGCTTCACGGTTCGGTGGGCAACACGGCGATTCGGCCACTGCTGCAGTTTCGTCGTTGCGATCGTCCGAGGGCGAGTCCTCGAGTGCGATGGTCGGCTCAGACCGCGCGGGCGAGCGCCGTGCGGGCTCGTTCTTCCGCTACGCGCTTGCGGCCGATGATCGGTGTGGTGGGGGCAAAGCCGGCTTCGGCCCGCTCGCTCTCGGACTCACCACCCCAGAAGCCCAGTTCCCGGTTCGTGCGTGCATAGGTGCGGCACATCTCGAGCGAGTCGCAGGACTCGCACACGTTCCGAGCAGCCGCCTCTCGCCGAACTCGCGCCTCGGGACGCTCAGCGAACGGGGCAAAGAACAGGTTGCTCTTGCCGTTGCATGCGGCTTCGTCCATCCAATCCGTGGGTCCGACCGGACCGGTGGAGTCGACGGCATCGAACATCTCGAGCATGGCTACCTCGCTTCCCTGGGGCTCGCCACCGCACCGCAGGGTCCGGCGAAGCGCTCCTCGTTCGGCTGACGGTCCCCAACCTAGGAAGAACTGCACCGCTAGTCCCCAGAAGCGTCATGAATGTTAACGCTAGCTGTCATCGTTCCGACAGATGGATCCCTGATCGCCGGACTGTTCGAGGAATGCAGATCGACCATCGGGCCGACAAACCGATCATGATGCCGATGCCACCACGCCGTCATCGTGGAGTGCACCGATCTCTCCGGCCGAAAGCCCGAGCGTTTCTGCCAGGACCTGTTCGGTGTGCTCCCCCAGCCGCGGAGCCGCAGCCGGCTCGACCGGTAACTTCCCGCCGAACGCCACCGGTGAGCCTGGCGTGAGGTAGGTGCCGATACCGGGCTGTTCGAGATTGCGGAACAAGTCGCTCTCGAGCGAAACCCGTGGGTCGCGGTCGACCAACTCCTTGAACGACTGGTAGCGACCCCAGCACACGCCGAGATCATCGAAACGGGCGGCAACCTCGTCGATCGTGTGCGAAGCAATCCAGGGTGCCACCGCCGCTGTGATCGCCTCCCGGTGGGCAAACCGTGCTCCCTCGTCGCGAAAGCTCACTCCCAGCTCGGTCTCGATGGCGGCAACCGCATCCACCGCATCGGTCGCCTCCAGCAGGCCGCGCCACTGCTTGGGGCTGATGCCGACCGCGTAGACGACCGTGCCGTCCCGACAGGTGAAGGTCGTGCCATAGGCGCCATAGATGTCGTTGCCGAACCGTTCTCGCTCGGTGCCGTTGATCTGCGCCTCGGCCACGTGACCGAGCGCGCTCACTGCGACGAAGGCGACGTCGCTGAGCGCCAACGTCATCGACGATCCTTCACCGGTTCGGAGCCGGTGGCGGTCGGCTGCGAGAATCCCCAGGGCCGCCGTCTGCCCACAGATCAGATCCCAGGCCGGGAGGACATGGTTGATCGGCTCGGTTCCCTCCACCGGACCGGTCGCGGTCGGGTATCCGACCGCGCAGTTGACCGTGTAGTCGAGTGCGGTCGATCCGTCGCGATTTCCCGTGATGGCGAGCATCACGAGATCGTCGCAGTGCTGCGACAGCGACTCGTGGCTCATCCAACCCCGGGCCGGGAAGTTGGTCAGGAATGTGCCCGCATCGGCGATCAGCGCGGTGAGCAACTCCTTGGCCCGGTCGCTGCGAAGGTCGACAGCGATCGACCGCTTGCCCTTGTTCAGACCGGCCCAGTAGATCGACTCCCCCCCTGCGGTGAGGGGCCACCGCCTGAAGTCGATGCCACCGCCGATCTGATCGAACCGGATCACGTCAGCCCCCAATTGGGCCAGGGTCATTCCCCCAGAGGGGGCGGCGACGAACGCCGACCCTTCGATCACCCGGAGCCCGTCGAGAGGAGGTGTCTGCACGGCGCTCCTCTCAGCCGATCCAGTTGATCGACTGGATCTCGCTGTATGCCTCGATCCCCCACTTGCCGCGGTCGCGACCGACGCCGCTCATCTTGAAGCCGCCGAAGGGCGCCTCCATATGAGGCTGGATCACGTTCAGGCCGACATTCCCGGTCTCGAGCTGCTGGGCGATGCGATACGCCCGGTTGGTGTCACCCGAGAACACGTAGCTGTAGAGGCCGTAGTCGGAGTCGTTGGCCAACGCGATGGCGTGGTCGTCGTCGTCGGAGGGCATCACAACGATGACCGGCCCGAAGGCCTCCTCTCGGACGACGTGCATGTCGGGCGTACAGTCGGCGAGGAGCGTCGGCGCAACGTAGTAGCCGTCGAGGTCGGGACGTTCGCCACCGCACACGAGTGTGGCGCCCGCATCGGTGCCGCGCCTGATGAAGTCCTCCACCCGATCACGGTGCCCCTCGGTGATGACCGGGCCGACGATCGTGCCGGCGTCCTTCGGATCGCCCACGGCCATGAACCCCGAGAAGGTACCGAGCGTCTCGACCAGTTGGTCGTACACGTCGCGGTGGGCGATCACCCGGGTCGGCGCAGTGCAGATCTGACCCGAGTGGAAGCCCCACACGGTGGCGATCGCCTGGGCTGCGCTTGCGATGTCGGAATCCTCGGTGACGATCGCTGCGCCCTTGCCGCCCAGCTCCATGAGGAGGCGCTTCATCGTCTTGCCACCATTCGCCATGATCGTGGCCCCGACCGGCGACGATCCGGTGAACGAGATCATGTCGACATCGCGACTGTCGACGAGCGCGGCCGGCACCTCCGGTCCGGCACCGTTCACGATGTTGACCACGCCGGGTGGGAAGCCGGCTGCATCGATCGCCTCGCCGAGGAGGAAAATACCGAGTGGATCCTGCGGCGCCGGTTTGATCACGGTGGTGCAGCCGGCCGCGAGTGCCGGGGCGATCTTGCCTGCGACGTTGGTGACCGGGAAGTTGTAGGGCGTGATCGCCGCCACGACGCCGACCGGTTGGAGGGTCACCCGAGCCGACATGAGACCGGCGGGGCCGAGCGGGCCCTTCTCGACCGGCACTGGAGCGAGGCTCTCGTCGAGATCGATCGGCGTGGCGTAGTAGCGAAATCGGTCGACCGCCGGACCGCCGACCTGGAGCGTCTCGGTGATCCGCTGCAGCGCACCGGTCTCGGCTTGCACGGTGGGCACCCAGTCGGCGGACCGGGCCGCAACCTCGTCGGCGAGGCGGCCGATGATCTCGCACCGCTCGGTCGGTGGCGTGTTCTTCCATCCCGTCGCCGCCGCTCGGGCTGCGGCTGCGGCGTCGAGGGCCTGCTCGACCGACGCCTCCGGTGCGTGGCCGACCACCTGCGTCGTGGCCGGATCGATGACGTCGTACGTGCCCGCCCCGGGGTCGACCCACGTACCGTCGATGAGCAGCTGCCAGTTCTTGTCGACGTCGATCGAAGTCATGGATCCTGACGATACGTCAGGTGTGTGCCGGGGCCGAAACGCCGACCTGCATCCGTGCCGTGAGCCGAGGATGTGGTGTTAACGTTCGTTCACATTTCTGTCGTCCAAGGAGGAACCATGGCTGACGCCGTCATCGTCTCCACATCCCGTACTCCCATCGGCCGAGCCAACAAGGGTTCACTCGTCGATGCCCGACCCGACGACCTCTCGGCCCACACGCTGAGCGACGTCATGGCCAAGGTCGACCTGGATCCGAACGAGGTCGAGGACGTCATCTGGGGCATCGGTCAGCCTGGGGGCGAAGGCGGTTACAACATCGCACGCGTGATCTCCGCCCAGCAGGGCCTCGATCTCCCCGGCGTCACCGTCAACCGTTACTGCTCGTCATCGCTGCAGACGATCCGCATGGCAGCACATGCCATCATGGCCGGTGAAGGTGACTGCTTCGTCGCCGGTGGTGTCGAGACCGTCAGCCGCTACCTGTACGGCGCGTCGGACACCGGTCCTCACAACGAGGTGTTCGCCGATGCCGAGGCCCGCACCGCCGAGCGTTCTGCCGGTGGTGCCGACACCTGGCAGCCGCCGTCCGGCGTGCCCGACATCTACATCGCCATGGGTCAGACGGCCGAGAACGTCGCGCAACACACCGGCATCAGCCGCGAACGCCAGGACGAGTGGGGAGTCTCGTCCCAGAACCGAGCCGAAGCCGCCCTCGCTCGTGGCTTCTTCGAACGCGAGATCACGCCGTACACGCGGCCCGACGGGACCGTCGTCAGCCACGACGACGGCATCCGGCCCGGCACCACGATCGACAAGGTCCGTCAGCTTCAGCCGGTGTTTCGTCCCGACGGCACCGTGACCGCCGGCAACGCCTGCCCCCTCAACGACGGCGCTGCCGCCGTGCTCGTCATGAGCGACACCAAGGCCAAGGCCATGGGCCTCGACCCGATCGCCCGCATCATCTCCAGCGGCGTCTCGGCCCTCAACCCGGAGATCATGGGGCTGGGTCCGATCGAGGCCTGCCGCCAGGCCATGGCACGAGCCGGGATGACGATCGCCGACATCGACCTTGTCGAGATCAACGAGGCGTTCGCGGTGCAGGTGCTCGGATCCGCCGATGCACTCGGGATCGACCTCGACAGGCTCAACCCCAACGGGGGTGCGATCGCCCTCGGGCACCCGTTCGGCATGACCGGTGCTCGCATCATGACGACATTGCTCAACGGCCTCGAAGATGCCGGAGCCACCATCGGCATGGAGTCGATGTGCGTGGGTGGCGGCCAAGGCATGGCCATGATCGTCGAGCGTCTCACCTGAGCGCCACCGAGCGGTTCGACTGCGTCCGAGGACACGAAGCCGTCGATCCGATCTTCGAGTGATGTTCGCCTCGTTCAGCCGAGAGCGGCGATGACGTCGTCGGGAGCTTGGACGAGTTCGATCAGCACACCCTCACCACTCAGCGGGAACTCTTCGTTGCCCTTGGGGTGTACGAACACGATGTCGTGGCCGGCGGCACCGGGACGAATACCGCCCGGAGTGAACCGCATACCGCGCTCCGTCAACCACTCGACCGCAGCCTCGAGGTCATCGACCCACAGTCCGAGATGGTTGAGAGCCGGATCGTGGACCCGGGGACGCGACGCAGGGTCGAGGGGCTGCATGAGATCGATCTCGACTGCGTGCGATCCCGAACCGAGGCGAAGGATGTCCTCCTGCACATTCTCCGCCTCGCTCGTGTAGTCGCTCACCTTCTCGACACCGAGGGTGTCGACCCACAGACGACTGAGCGCAGCGAGGTCGAGGCCGCCGATGGCGACTTGTTGCAGACCGAGGACACGGAACGGACGATTGCTGCTCATCGGTCGCACCCTACCGACCCCGTGACCGCTGGGGCGTCCCTGCCCCATCAGGGACAGGAGTACGCTCGCAAGCAAGCCTTCAGAGGAATCATGAGTACCGACGACCTGATCGACGACACCGAACACTTCTACCTCGGACCGTTCTCCGACAACGACGCCGACGGAAATCTGCACTACGAGTCATCCGATCTCACGACCCATGGCGTGATCGTCGGCATGACCGGCTCCGGAAAGACCGGCCTCGGCATGGTCATGCTCGAGGAGGCTCTGCTCGACGGTATTCCCTGTCTGATCATCGATCCCAAGGGCGACATGGGCAATCTGTCGATGGTTTCTGCGACATTCGACGCTGCCGACTTCGCGCCCTGGGTCACCGAAGGACTCGACCCGGCTGCGGCAGCCGCGCAGTGGAAGGACGGCACCGCTCGATCCGGTATCGACGGCGACCGGATGGCTGCGCTTGCCGCCGTCGAGACGACCATCTACACGCCCGGCTCGAGCGCAGGGGTGTCACTCAACGTCATCGGCGATCTCCGTGCCCCCGCTGACATGAGCGATGTCGAATCCGTACGCGACGAGATCGACGGACTCGTCCAGGGCCTACTCGGCTTGGTCGGCGTTCGATCGGATCCGCTCTCGGGACGCGAACACGTCCTTCTCGCAAATCTTGTCAATCACGCCTGGACCAACGCCGAGAGCCTCGACCTCGCTGGCCTCATCGGGCGGATCCAGGCACCACCCATGCGCAAGCTCGGAGTGATCGATCTCGACACCTTCTTTCCGGCCGACGATCGCACGGCACTGGCGATGAAGCTCAACGGCCTGCTCGCCTCACCCTCGTTCGCAGCGTGGGCCGATGGCGAACCGCTCGACATCGAATCGATGCTCGTCACCGCCGACGGCCGACCGCGTGCCGCCGTGGTGTCGATCGCCCACCTGAGCGACGACGAGCGTCAATTCGTCGTGACCCTGGTGCTGTCGAAGCTGGTGACATGGATGCGCTCTCAGTCCGGAAGCCCGAAGCTCCGGGCTCTGGTCTACATGGACGAGGTCTTCGGATTCGTCCCGCCGACCGCATCACCGCCGGCCAAAAAGCCCATTCTCACAGTCCTCAAGCAGGCACGAGCGTTCGGCGTGGGCATGGTGCTGTCCACCCAGAACCCCGTCGACCTCGACTACAAGGCGATCAGCAACGCCGGTACCTGGCTGATCGGCAGGCTCCAGACCGAGCGAGACCGGGATCGTCTCCTCGACGGGATGCGGAGTGCGGGTGGCACGGTCGACGTGAGCGCACTTGCCGACACGATCGGCAACCTCGACAAACGCGAGTTCGTCTTGCACTCGACCCGCAGCAGCAGGCCGCGCCGGTTCAGCACTCGATGGGCGATGTCGTACATGACCGGTCCACTCACCCGCGAGCAGATCGCAGGCCTGATGGCCGATCGGCGGGCCGTGACATCGACACCTGCGTCGGCCACCTCAGCCGATACCGCCCCGCCCGAGGCCGTGGAACTCGCCGACGACGAATCGGCGGTCGCCCCCGATGTCGCCGACGGGATTCCCGTCGCCTATCTGGATCCCGCAGCCGGCTGGGCTGCTGCAGCGGGCGCAACGATCGGAGGTGGTCGCCTGCAGGCCGCCATCGCCGCCCGTGTCCATCTTCTTTTCGACGACACGAAGGGCGACCTGCGCCACGAGGCAGCGTGGGAAGCGATCATCGTCCCACTCGGAACCGACATCGACGGGGCCGACTTCGTGGCCGTCGACTACGACGATCGCGACCTTCGCCCGACACCCCCGGAGGGAGCGATCTATGTCTTGCCCCAGGCCAAGATCCACACCAAGACGTTCTTCTCGAATGCCCAGCGAGCACTGAAGGACCAGCTCTATCGGTCAGCATCGCTCTCACTGTTCCGCAACGATGCTCTGAAGCTCTACAGCCGGGTCGATGAACGCGAGCACGACTTCGCCGAGCGCTGCCGCATCGAGGCCGACACGCGCCTCGACGAGGAGGCCGACGAACTTCGCGCTGCGATGCAGCGGAAACAGGAGCGGGTGCAGGCAGCCGTCGCCAAGGCCGAGGACCGACTTCGGGAACTCGAGGCCGACGCGAGCGATCGCAAGCGAAGCGAGGTGCTGTCGGGTGCGGTGGACATCATCGGCGGGCTGTTCGGCGGAAGGCGATCGGCTCGCAGCATCCTCGGCGGCGTTCGACGTGCCTCCGACAAGCGCCGCACCACCGCCAACGCGTCGAATCGAGTCGAGTCGGCCAAGAACCGACTCGACGAGAAGATCGATGAACTCGAGGATCTCGCCGATGCATTGGTCGAGTCGCTCGAAGCGGCAGCCGATGCGTGGGACGAGGCAGCCGAGGCGATCGAACCGTTCGAGGTGAGACTGGAGAAGACCGACATCACCGTCGAGGACTTCACCTTGGTCTGGGTGCCGACATCACGCTGACTGCGCAGCGTCCATCGATCGCCTTTCCCCCAACCCCTTCACTAGGGTCGCACCACATGGAGCCGATCGACCCGCGACCACTCGACATCCTCGATGGCGACTTCTACGTCGACGGCGACACCTATGCAAAGTACGCCTGGATGCGCGAGCACGCGCCATGCCTCTGGGACGACGTCAACGAGTTGTGGATCATCTCTCGTTACGACGACATCGTTGCGGTGGAGAAGAACAAACAGGTCTTCATCAACTCCGACCGAGAGAAGGGCGGCTACCGGCCCAACATTCCCGCCGACCGGTCGATCATCGGCACCGACGACCCCCTCCACACGGCGCGGCGACACCTCATCTCTCGCCGATTCACGCCGCGGGCAGTCACACAGTGGGAGCACGACGTCACAACGGCGGTCGACGCGCTGCTCGACCCAGTACTCGCACGGGGCCATGGCGAGATCGTTGCTGAACTGGCTGCGCCGCTTCCTGCCCAGATGATCGGGTTGCTGCTCGGGTTCCCGACCGAGTTGTGGTCGATGCTCCAGCATTGGTCGGAGACCACGATCGCACTCGGCGGCGGACCTCGCTACCACCAGGAGGAAGGCATCATCTCGGCGATGGAGTTCGCTGGCGCCTGCGCCGAACTCTACGAGCACAAAAAGGCCGACATCGCCGATGGCTGCCCGTTGGACGATGTCATGTCGCAGTGGGTCGGGATCGAGATCGAAACCGGTGGCACCGTCGGGGGCGAGCCATTCGGCCTCGATCAGATCATTTCGGATTGCCTCCTCGTCCTCGATGGTGGGGCCGAGACCACCCGGACCGTCATCGCCCGAACGCTCCTCGAACTGGCCGATCGATCCGATCAATGGACCGCACTCAAAGACGGCGCCGACATCGATGTTGCGGTGGAAGAGTTCATCCGCTGGGTCACCCCGATCCACAATTTCTGTCGCGTCGCCACCGAAGACGTCGAACTGCATGGTCACACCATCCGCGCCGGCCAACAGGTCCTGCTGGCATACGGGGCTGCGAATCGTGATCCGTCACACTTCACCGATCCCGAGACGTTCGACATCAGCCGCACCCCGAACCACCATCTCTCCTTCGGTTTCGGCACGCACTTCTGTCTTGGGGCTTCGCTCGCCCGTCTCGAGATCCGAACCTTCTTCGACCGGCTTCGGCAGCGGGTCGACACAATCGAGCCGATCGCCGGGTCACCTCATGTCGAGATGCCGAATGCCTTCGTCTACGGCCTGAAAGAAGCCCACCTTGCCTTCCGCTGATGCACGGGTCGCCCCGTCGCTGATCGATCACCTTCCCCTCGAACCGTCCCCCGAGAACCTGCTGCTCGCCGTTCTCGAATGGGCCGAGGGGCAAGGACTGGAGTTGTACCCCCACCAGGAGGAAGCGATCGTCTCGATCTTCTCGGGCGACAACGTCGTCCTGGCAACGCCCACCGGAAGCGGGAAATCGCTGGTTGCGCTGGCTGGAGCGTTTGCGATGGTCGCACAGTCCAAACGAGCGGTCTATACGGCCCCCATCAAGGCCCTCGTAAGTGAGAAGTTCTTCGAGATGGTCGACGCGTTGGGGGCCGACAATGTCGGCATGGTCACCGGCGATGCAGCCGTGAACGCAAGCGCCCCAGTGATCGTGTGCACAGCGGAAATCCTCGCCAATCGGGCGCTGCGGGAGGGAGCCGACACCGAGGTCGACCTGGTCGTGATGGACGAATTCCACTACTACGGCGACCGAGACAGGGGGTGGGCGTGGCAGATCCCCCTGCTCGAGTTGTCGAAGCCCAACTTCTTGCTGATGTCGGCGACGCTGGGTGACACGGCCCGACTCCGGGGCGACCTGTCGGATCGCACCGAACGAGAGACGGTACTGGTCGCCCAGGCCGAGCGGCCGGTGCCACTCGATTTCACCTATCGGGAGACGACGCTGCTCGAGACGATCGGTGAACTGCTCGACGAGGGCAAGCAGCCGATCTACATCGTCCACTTCACCCAGAAGGACGCCACCGCCCGAGCGCAGAGCCTCACGAGCCTCGACGTGCTCGACAGGGACGAAAAGGAAGCCGTCAAGAACGCCGTCGGCGGTTTCCGCTTCGACACTCCGGTTGGCAAAGATCTCAAGCGGTTCGTGTTGGC
>Ga0181564_10000502_pt1 | contig 34699 bp, 25 predicted proteins | sample 011ome_24_FD_134512 | JGI IMG/M metagenome (GOLD analysis project Ga0181564, IMG submission 134512) | Coastal salt marsh microbial communities from the Groves Creek Marsh, Skidaway Island, Georgia - 011513CT metaG (megahit assembly) | ecosystem: Environmental > Aquatic > Marine > Intertidal... | reverse complement strand
GCTGAGCTGAGCTGTCGCCATCATTTGACTACGGGATTCGATTTCCTGGGCCCGCATTTCATCATATTCGTCGAGCTGGTCGGGAGACAAGATTTCAGCGGCGAGATTATCGATGTCATTTTGGGTGATCATAGGAGCCCCATTCTCGTCTTCGCTTCGCTCGGCACCGTTGGGATTGAATCGCAGGCGCATCTGAGTCATTCGCAGAAGCATTACCTCTTTAAGCTCCTCGCGCTGTTCGGCGCTCAAGTTCAATCGGGCGGTATAAATATCAAGCTTCTGGTCTACTTGACGGGACATCATCTCCTCAAAGCGCCCTTCGCCAATTGAGATGGCCCGAGTTGATCCGACGCTGTGCACTTCCTCATTCTCTTCGGAAAGAGCAAACGATTCAAAGACCGGAGCGTCGTCGAGCTTGGATTGGAGGGTGGCATTCTCGGTTTGAGCTTCGGCTAGTTGCTCGGTTAGTGAGCGAACTTCTTGCTCGAGCGCATTGGCATCTTGTGGTGACCGGTTGATGGGGTCCTTGTGCGCAAGGGTGAGAAAGAGCGAATGAGCAACGATTCCGGCGGCAAAACATCCGATCGCCAATAGCATGGGGGAGGCAGTAGGGGTTTTCATGTTTAGAACGAATAGTCCAAAATTAGATGGCGCTTATGGTCGCCGGTTCCTTTATAATTCGCTTCGATCGACGTGAAAAGGAAGGGCTGCGAGACTTTGGTTCGTCGAAACTGCTTTTTCCTACCTCGCGCAGCTTACGCAGACCACGGCGTCGGGCATTGCTTCCAGGCGTTCGAAGGATATGGGTGATAAACAGTAAGCGCAGTTTCCGTACGCCCCCTTTTTAATGCGGTCGAGCGCGTTTTCCAATCGCTCCCTCTCTTCCCGCTGGCGTCTCTGCTGGGCGAGACTCATTTGCTGGGATTGCATCGATTCCAAACGGGATAGCCTCCCGATGGCTACGTCCGGAGCAACCGGTTTGGACTCCGGATCATCTTCCGCTAGAAAGGCGTCAATCTCTGCGATACGTGTCTCCACTTTCAGGCGAATTCTTTTGAGCTGTACGGGGGTCATTTACAGTGATTAGAGTTTTCGCCCAAGGGATTTTCTGTTGGGAACGGAATAGGATAAGAGGTTATTCGGTACAAGTGGCCCAATTAACGCATTAGGAACGGAGGTCCTTGCCCTGTCAGAATAGGGACGTTCGAAGTTCGAGAATTTCGAACTGAAATCAAAATACGAATCCGTTTCGTTCTTGGGTCCTGTGAAATCAGTGGGCGTCGAGCCACTTTAAGATACGCGGATTGAAGTCGTCCATTTTTTCGAAATGGAAGGCGTGTCCCGCGTCGTCGTAGAAGTAGGTATCGCAATTCGGTATGGCTTCCGCGACCTCCTGACCCATCCATAGCGGAGTGAAAATGTCGTCTTTGCCACCGATCACTAGACAGGGCTGGCTGATATTGCCAAGCTGATCGTATACATCGTGGTTGATACAAGCCGCCGCCTGACCTTCAAGTCCATGCAGCGGCTGCGGAGTCGGGCCGTGGGCGAACCCGTGGCGCCCCTCGAGCAAGCTCGCGTGAGCCTCGTCATTGTCCCAGAAAGGCTTGGTGAAAATAAGAAGCTGTATCCACTCCATGAATTGGGCGGGTGACAAGTGAGCAAAACAGGCCTTCATATGCTCGAAGATAGAGGCGGCATAACGGTCGCAACGAGCCCAAGGACACATGAGAACGGCGCTTTTGACTTTTGATGGGTGACGCAAGCAAATTTGTTGGGCGATGATCGAGCCCATAGAAACCCCCACGACTTTGGCAGACTCGATACCCAGCGCATCCATGAGTCCGGCGTAGTCATCGGCCATCATCGCGCTGGAATAGTCGCCCTCGGGCTTATCGGTCAGACCGATCCCTCGATTGTCTACCATTATGCAGCGGTAGTTTGAACTCCAATGATCCGCATGTGCTTCCCAGACCGCTCCGGGCGCTGTGATTCCCATGATTAGGATAAGAGGTTCGCCGGTGCCGCGTTCCTCGTAGTTCATTTGAATTCCGTTCGTTTCAATTAGAGGCATAGAATTGAGGTATTAATTGTTTAAGAAATTAGATTGAGGAGAGAGTTTTGCAAAGTACCTACAGAGCGAGCAAGCCCTTAGTTGGAGAGAATTGCTTTGGTACCTGCTGGACGGGACTTTCGCGATTTTACGCTTTCATTTTGAGCTAATTGCCAAATAGTGGTCATACAATATTCTAACACGTGTTAGGCCCTTGTGTTCCTCATATGAAGCCAATCAATCAATTCCTCCTGAGTAATGAGATTAGGATCTCGAGAAATCCCTGTGTGAGTCCGGACTTCTGTCTCGACTGGGAGGCATTGCAGTCAAATTTAAGAGCGAACAAGGGGATCGATGTATTCCCTTTGAGCCAATTTGAGACGGCAGACGGAGAATGGTCCTTGGTAAGCGATGGGAGTGGGGACCACGCTTGGCGGCTTAATGGCGTGGATGATGCGGGAAACGCGTGTGGTTTGCAAGCGGGCTCTGAGATTGATGGAGCCACTTACTTTCCGGCTAGCTTTGAAAACCTAATCGCCATTAAAAATCGGATACAGGAATTTGACTCCGAGAGCTCAGTGTTTCCGACCGCTGCGGGTACTCTCGGCAAGAGCACGTTGGGGATTGGGGCCCGTTTCACGACCCTTCATTGGCCTGGAGTCGATTGGGCCATGGCGAATCTGGGGATAGGGTTGACGGCGAACCAGAACAGCATCCCTAGAGAACTCGTTTTTGATGTCGATGTAATGCTGGCTGGCGAATTGGACACGGTCCCGTTCCCCTTCATTGGAACGAGTGTTCCAGAAGGTCACCAAGGACAATCGGTAGAGGGGATGAGTCATGGTTGTGTCCTCTTGAAATTGAAGACGGGATTCCATCGCCATAAAATTGGCTGGAGTTTCAATGCGGACCATCAGCCGATTGGAGGAAAGTTTGATTCGAGAGAAGATGCGCTGGTAGCCGGTTGTTTGTTTGCGTCGTATATCACCTTTGATTTGTCGCCCGAACTGGCTGAAACCCAAACGCCTGAAACTGAAGTGGAAAGACGATCTTACGTTGAAGCCGAAATCGATCCGGACCTCGTGGCTAGGGTTTCAGAACGCGTTGCGGTAGCAGGGATTGCTTTGGATGAGGCGGAGCGTGATGCGTTGTTGTGCTATGTCTGGCCGGCGATGAAAAAAATGAAGGCGCGCGATGACAAATATCGACGCGCTCGGGAGGCGGCCTTTACGACGGAAGCAGGACGAGCCTATTTGCGTGAGCTTTCCATCGACGAGCTTCCTGGGCTGACAACGCCGGAGACGACGGGAATTATGCTGGCGCTTTGCGAGGCATTGGGGATGCCGGTACAGTTCGTCGCCCCAGCGTTCGGCTTTCAGAAAAACATGCCGTATCCGAGTAATGGAGAATTGAAAGATCTGATCGCTCGACAATGGAAGGTTTGTGAGGCTTTTGGAGTGAGTATCGGATTCCATTCGGGTTCGGGCAAGTCGGCGGAGAACTATCAAGTGATGGGTGAGGTCACAGGTGGAAACTTGGAGATCAAGACGAGTGGGCGCTACACTTATGAAATGGGCGTGGCATTATTCGAGTCCAAGAGTGAAGTGGATCAGGCTTTATGGCGTGACTGGTATGCGTTTACTTTGGAGCTCGCGGTGGCGGGCGCTTTCAGTGAGGAGAATACGGAGCGAGAGATGGCCCGGGAATTCATAGTGAATGCTCTAGAATTGGAGGGAGCCGCAACCGAGGTATTCGACTCGCTTGAAACCTGTCGCAGCGCGTTGGAAGCGCTTGAACCCAATCCGGATCACATGTTCTGGTTCGAGTACAATTTCCTATTTGTGTTGGCACGGGAAGGACTACCGCGAAAAGAGACTTTGGGTGATCATTCTGCTGCGGGTTACCGGCAACGAGAACGATTTTACACCATTAGCGATGAAGGCCGGCTGAGGTTTTGCCAAAAGGTCGCAAGCTATATTGTTTTCCTAGCACGGAATACAGGATTGGCGAAGGAAAATGTGTGCGACGCTGTACAGGAAAAATTGAGTGCGTACACCGACTATTCTGAATTTCTAGATGGCATTGCCAATCCGGTTCTGCCATCAAGCCTTTAATACGAGATTTACGCTATGTCATTTATCACCGACGATTTCCTGCTTCAAAACGATACCGCGCGGACGTTGTATCATGAATACGCGAAGAGCGAACCCATCTTCGACTATCATTGCCACCTTCCTCCAGAGGACGTTGCGGGTAATCGTCGCTTCGCGAATTTGTTCGAGATATGGCTTGAGGGGGATCACTATAAATGGCGTGCGATGCGGGCCAACGGAGTTCCCGAACCGCTTTGCACAGGAGACGCTGATCCCTACGACAAATTTCTAGCCTGGTGTAAAACAGTTCCCTATACGCTGCGCAATCCTCTTTATCACTGGAGCCATCTAGAGCTCCAGCGGTACTTTGACATTGATCTGCCGATCAACGGGGATACTGCCAAGGAAATATGGGAAACGGGTAATGAAAAACTGAAGTCAGATGCTTTGAGCGCTCATGGGATCTTGAAAAAATTTAAAGTTAAGGTAGTCGGCACTACCGACGACCCTACTGATTCCCTAGAAAATCACCAGGTGATTCAGTCGATGCGTTTGGATACAAAAGTGATCCCTACATTTCGGCCAGACAAAGGGCTTCAGGTGGACAACCCTACTGCCTTCAACGAGTGGGTCGACCGATTGTCTGAGGTAGCCGGTATTGCCATTGACTCTCTGAATTCCTTTTTCGATGCGCTGAAAAAGCGGCACGATTTTTTCCATGAAATGGGGGGGCGTCTAACAGATCATGGACTTGAGCGTTGTTTCTATGCGGAAACGAATGAAGCAACCGTCAGCAATGTATTTGACAATGCCCGTAATGGAACGGCTGCTACGGAAAACGAAAAGGAGCAGTTTGGCTTCTTCCTGATGCGGGAAGTAGGGCGTTGGAATGCGGAAAAGGGCTGGACGATGCAGTTGCATTTGGGAGCGCTGAGAAGCAACAACACCCGAATGTTTAAGTCGGTGGGTTCCGATACAGGCTTTGATTCGATTGGTGATACCCCGCAGGTCGAGACGATGGGAAAATTCTTTGACAGTTTAGACCAGACGAATCAATTGCCTAAAACCGTCGTATACAATTTGAATTGGTCTGACAACTATTCGGTAGCGACGATGTTGGGGAATTTCCAGGATGGAGTGATTCCCGGGAAAATGCAGCTTGGCACGGGCTGGTGGCATTTGGATCAGAAGGAAGCCATGACGGCGCAGATGAATGCCCTTTCCAATCTAGGTCTGTTTCCGCGGTTCGTGGGCATGCTGACTGATTCCCGTTCCTTCCTTTCGTATCCGCGGCACGAGTATTTTAGACGGATATTGTGCAATTTGGCTGGTTCAGACGTGGAAAACGGTGAGCTTCCCAAGGACATGGAGCTGGTGGGTGGTATGGTTCGAAACATTTGCTACCAGAATGCTGTCGACTTTTTTGGAGTGGAAGGGGTTTGATTTGCTAGCGTCAGTCGGAGCCGATCTTCACAGAATAGGTTTTCTGACCTTTCTTCAGTCTCGCTATTCCCCGTTCCTCTGTTTTATCTAAAAACGATTTTTAACCTTAGCCCCTATGTCTATGAAACCGAATACTTTCTCAATTGCCGTTTTGACCGCTCTCGCGATTGCGCTTTTTCCGGCTGGCCTTGCGGATGAAGGCTTTTCGATCAAGGAAACTGACTTTGGTCTCACCATCAACTATGATGGGGAACTGGTTACAAACTACATTGTTGACCAGGCGAACAAACCGTATCTCTGGCCTTTCATTGGTCCTACGGGGAAGCCTATGACCCGAGCCTATCCAATGACGAAAGTTGATGGCGAGCAGTTTGACCACCCGCATCACCGTTCTATTTGGTTTGGGCATCAAAACATCAACGGGTTTGATACTTGGCTCGAGTTGCGAACGGGGACTGAAAAGAATCTCGATGCGGATAAGCTGGCAGCATTCAAGAAAAAGATGGGTCGAACCGTGCATCGGGAGTTTTCCCAGATTGATGCGAACGAGAAACGAGCGATTGTGAAGACTCGAAACGACTATGTGGGCAGCGACGGCGAAAAGCTTATGTCAGATGAGCGCACCATCGTGATCCGAAAGTCGAAGAATCAGGTTGTTATTGATTTTGATATTTCGTTTATCGCGGAATACGGCGATGTGCAGGTGGGTGACATTAAGGATGCGGGACTGAGCGTCCGAATTCCTTCCGTAATGGCCCTGAAGGAAGGAAAGGGCGGGCGGATTCTTAATAGCGAAGGTGTACGCGATGGCGATACTTGGAGCAAGCGAGCTGCCTGGGTCGATTACCACGGGCCATTAGAAGGTGAGCACGTGGGCATTGCGATTCTGAATCATCCGTCAAGTTTTCGTCATCCCACCCCTTGGCACGTAAGAGACTACGGGCTATTTACAGCGAACCCTTTTGGATTCAACAGTCTGGATAAATCTCGGGACGATAAGACGTTCACTCTCACTGAGGGAACGCGGTTCTTGATGAAGCATCGAATTATCTTCCACAAGGGCAACACGGAACAGGCCAAAATCGCCCAAGCGTTTGAACGCTATGCGAAGCAGTGAGACGCTTAGGCTCAAGGCATAAGTCTGGATACTGAAATTGAAGCAGACTTAATCTGCCTTTTCAAATGCCACCGCAGGTTCTGAAAGTTGGCGTTTGATCTCATCGAGTCGGTAGCCGAAGCCGTTGCCTTGGATTGTGCTCAAATCGAGGATACCGCTGCGACGTTGGAAGATTCCAGGGTGAACGGCTTGTTCTTCAAGAGAGGCGGCTGGGTAAAACTGCATGCCATTGCTTTCCACGCCCATGATCGTACCAGCGTGATTGGCGAGTTGGACATGAGGCAATTGGGCGAGCATAGGATTTGTGAGGTCCTGAACCATCAGAGTCATTCCATGCTCTTTTGCCCAGCAAAGACTGAGCAGGGCGCCGGTTTGGGTTTTGCAGGTTTTTAGAGCCACGCCCGTCCAGCCTAGCTCGCGTCCCAGACAAACGAGTTTCCAGTCATGGGCGCTCTCGTCCATAAAAAGCGGTTTGCGGGCGCTGACGCTTCGAACGTCGATCTTATGCGTTTCGATGTCGTAGGGAAAGGGCTGCTCGACATAGAGGATCGATTGATAAATCCTAGGGTGTTCGTCCTTCAGTTTGTCTAGAATTTCATTCACATAATCCGGTTCCGTTACCGCGCAGTTGAAATCTGTAGTGAGCCATTCCACGTCTTTTGCCAGAGCGATCTTCCCAATGGCAACAAGCCGGTCGTAGTCCCAATTGGAATTGTCTCCGCGTAGTTTTATTTTCAGACAATTCAAGCCGTCTTGGTCGATCCAGTCACGGAGTAGGACTGGGTATCCATCGTCGGGTTCGCTCCCGTCAAGCTGGCTATCCTCGATTGGGTCCAGCCCACCAACAAGGTGCCATACAGGCAGTTTTTCTTTTGGTGGGGAAAAATAGTCGGAAGGAAATTTGCCTTTGAACCGCTCTTTAGGTTCGAGAAAGTGAGAGAGGTCCTTGTTGAGGTATTCGCTCGTGTAGGTCTTGTAAATTGGCTGGTCGCAAAGGTGGCCATACGCGTCATGGAGGGCGATGTCCAAGGGTGAAAAGCAAACGAGGGCGGCTAGGTGAGGAAGGTGATGCAACTCCTCTCGCTCCGTGTTGAAGGCCGATTGGAGATCTATCAACTGGGTTTCCATGAACGAATGACCAATTTCGAGCGCATGTCCTTGGCAGGTGAATTGTCTGAATTCCCGGGTAAGCGTCTCTGTGAATGTCTGGAGGGCCGATTCGCGCTCCTCATAGTCGATTGTAGAAGGCCACACCCATCCGACACTCAGAGGCGTTTCCCCCCATCCGATCGCGGTTTTGCCGTTAGCCCCTTCAACTTTCACACATGCTCTAGCGCAAACGACTCGGGTGAGAACTTGGCTCCCGAATTTCAAGGGTACCCGCATCTTGACAGGTAGGAAATAGAGGCTTGCGTCGATGATCTGGACGGAATGGGAGGAAATATCCATGGTGTTAGTTACGGATGACCCTGATGGGGGTCAAGCGCTGCGAGGTGAAATTGCTCGGATTGGCGCTCCGAGATTTTAGGACTGACAATGCGAGTTGATGCTAGATTGTAGTGGGATGGAAATGTATCGGCGTGAATTTGGGAAACTAGCTTTTGCGGGAGCTATCGGATTAACCACCGGACTTGTTTCGTCTAAAGGAAAAAGCATGTCTGAAAAGGGAGCGGACCGACTGTCGGTGCACCTGTTTTCCAAGCACCTTCAGTTTCTTAACTACAAGGACATGGCGGAAGTGACCGCAGAGATGGGATTCGACGGAGTCGACTTGACCGTGAGGCCGAAAGGGCACGTGGAACCGGCACGGGCAGTGGATGACTTGCCGGAAGCGGCTGATGCAATTAAGAGGGCGGGCCTGAAGCCCAACATGCTAGTCTCTGGGATAACAAGCGTTTCAGACGATGCTAGTATCCAATCTTTGAAGACTGCTTCCCAATTGGGTTTCAAGCACTATCGCATGGGGTATTTTCGGCCGAAGAAAGGTCAAAGTATGCAGGAAATTCTGTCCCAGGGCAATGATGCGCTCGACGAGCTAGAGCAGTTCAATCAGTCCCAAGGTCTGGGTGGCGCCTATCAGAATCACGCTGGCCAAGTGGTAGGATCGTTTGTAACGGATTTGGCTCACTTGCTGCATGGACGGGATCCCCGTTGGTTGGGGTGCCAATACGACATTCGCCATGCCACGGTGGATGGAGGCTCATCTTGGCCTCTGGGCCTAGGCTATTTAAAGGACCATATCCGGACCATGCCGATCAAGGATTTTAGCTGGGTAAAGACCGATGGAAAGTGGAAGCCCAGAAACGTTCCGCTCGGCGAAGGGATGGTGGATTTTGATGGCTACTTCAAGGAGCTAAGGTCCTACGGCATTCGACCGCTAGTCTCTCTCCATCTGGAGTACGATCTTGGGGGAGCTGAGCATGGGGACCGTAAAATCAAAATTCCGCAGAAGAGGGTCTTTGCGGCCATGAAGCGCGACTTGAAACGGCTCCACGAAATGTGGGAAAAGAGCGCAGGTTGAGGAATGGGCAGGAAAAGCGGAATAATCCTGGGTGGAGGGGATTGACGATCGCCTCTGCAAGAAGGCAGGGAAGTCAGTGAGAGACCTCGCGAGCTCAGGCCCTCGGTGGGAAATGGATTGCGTGTAGGCTACACGTCGCCATAAGTCGAAATAGTTATGCGAACTCACAGCCCCATTAGAATCCTGACCGTTTTCCTGTTTTTCCTGTTTTCGGCTTTTGCGGCAAATGCTGATAGTCGCCCGAACATTCTCCTGGCGATCGGGGATGACATTTCCTGGCATCACATGGGTGCGTATGGATCGGAATTTGTGCACACGCCGACCTTTGACAAGCTGGCGAAGCAAGGCGTGCTATTTAACAACGCCTATTGCAGCGCCCCCGGTTGCAGTCCCTCGCGGGCAGCATTGCTGACCGGGAAATACATATGGGAAATCGAGGAGGCAGGGACCCACGCGGCGAATTTCCCAAAGCATTTGAAGGTGTATCCAGAGTTATTGGAAGCCGAAGGGTATTTCCCTGGGTATACCGGGAAACCCTGGGGACCGGGCAAACTGCCTGAAAGGGATCGAAATCCTGCAGGACCAGAGTTCAATAACCGGACCATGGATTCCGTTCCTGCAAAGGGTATTTCAAACAAGGACTACGCAGCGAATTTTAAGGATTTTCTAGATGAACGCCCAAAAAAGAAACCCTTTGTATTTTGGTTTGGGGCTCATGAGGCGCATCGCGTGTTTGAGCAAGGGTCGGGTGAAAAAAATGGGATCGACCTCAGCGATGTTACCGTGCCCGCTTTTCTGCCTGATACTGAGCTGACCCGCGAAGATGTTGCGGATTACGGGCTAGAGATTCAGTGGTTTGATTCTCACTTAGCACGCATGCTGGCAGAACTTAAAAAGCGTGGTGAGTTGTCGAATACGATCGTTGTGGTGACTGCGGACAATGGCATGGCCTTTCCGCGAGCGAAGGCGAACAACTATGAGTATGGCGTGCACATGCCGCTGATTATTGCGTGGGCAGAGGGCATAGAGGCAGAGGGGCGACGACTAGATGATTTCGTGAGTCTCATTGATTTGGCCCCAACGTTTTTGGAAGCCGCCGGTGTTGAGATTCCAAAGGAGATGAGTGGCCGTAGCTTGATGCCGCTACTTAAGTCTGAATTGGATGGTCGAGTCGACCCCACGCGCAATTTTGTTTTATCCGGAAGGGAGCGTCATACGCACGCAAGGAAAGACAATTTAGGGTACCCTATTCGAGCGATTCACACAGCGAAGTACAATTACATCCGCAACATTCACCCGGAGCGTTCACCCACTGGAATCGAATACAAGGATGTGGATGCCAGCCCCTCGCATTCTTTTATGTTGGATGATATGGATTCGAAGCTATCCAAACTGGCCTACGGGGCCCGTCCGTTGGAAGAGTTGTACGACAAGGAGAGCGATCCCTATTGTTTGAACAATCTTGCTTCCAATCCCGAGTACAAGCCAATCCTGGAAAAGTTGGGGGCGCGACTCGAGGAAGAGCTTCGAAAGGGAGGGGACCCTCGCATTTTGGGCTACGGAGAGATCTTCGATAGCTATCCGAGGTACAGCACTACTCGGAATTATCCAGGGTTTAACGAAAGCGGTCGGTACAATCCGGAGTTCGTGCAGGAGGCATTGGACAATATGAAGTCCCTTGGCATTGAGAACCCTGCTTACGAAGCCCGAGTCTCCCATAACAAAACGCAACCTAGCCGTCCCCCGTCAAGAGACTGAAGAGACATCGGTGGTTCTGATCGGGATTCAACTAGGTCCTAGCCGCAATCGCAGGTCGGGCTCCCGCTGTTAGGGTTTTAGAATGCGTGCATCGTCAAAGAGAAGGAAGGTCAAGCGACTGGGAATTGGAATTGGCGGGCCGTTGATGCTTGGGGCTGTGGTGGTGTTTCTAGGTTCCGGATTCTCTGGTTGCATTTCATTCAGTATCACTAAACAAGAGGCAGTGGAGCGATTTCGGTCCCGCAATCTCGATCCGCCGGCTTTTGTGACGAAAGATACCAACCCGGGGGCAATCCACTTCGCGTCGATCGGAGAGGGCCAAGACACGGTCGTCTTTGTGCACGGTTCCCCTGGCAGTTGGAGCGCATTTATTCGTTTCATGATGGATGAGGACCTACGCAAGTCGGCCAGGTTGATTTCTGTAGACCGTCCTGGGTTTGGACAGAGTAAACCCCTCAAAGCGGTACCCTCGATCCGAGAGCAATCCAGGCGAATTCACGATGCGCTTTTTCAATCCGGCGTATCCAGCAATGTAATATTGGTGGGTCATTCGCTCGCAGGGCCGGTGATCGCTCGTATGGCGCTTGACTATACGGGATTCGTAAAGGGCCTTGTACTAGTGGCTCCTCCAATGGATCCTGAGCTCGAAAAGAGAAAATGGTACAATTATTTGGCGAAGTTTCCTCTCGTCAAATGGAGTATTTCGAAAGACTGGGCCAATAGTAACGATGAGATATTTCCACACAAAAGGGAGTTGGTTGAATTGGCGGAGATGCTGCCAAATCTGGATACACCCACCATTGTTATCCAAGGAATGGAGGATCAGCTGGTTCCTCCGGGAAATGCGGATTATGTTGAGCGAATGATGAGTGGCGCGGATCGACTCGAGATTTGGCGTATCGAAGGATTGAATCACTTCGTTCCTTGGCGACGCCCGGACTTGATTAACAAGGCCATTGGGGAGTTGTTGTAGCGGATGTCTCGACTGGCCTGCGTATGTTATTATTTCCCTTTGGGATTAATGCATCAACCCTTGACGCAGACCCCTACCTTTTGGTGGCTTCGGCTTTGGTAGGGAGGACCGGCTCGATCCTCCGTTAGGGTTGCAAAGAGGACCGAGCCGGTCCTCCCTACCTTCAAAAAGGCCCCGTTCGGGCGCAGCGCAAGTCGACCGCAAGGTCGAGAGTTTGTCGCAGACCCCGATCTGTCGGTGGCTCAGAGGATCTTTACGAATCGCGGCGTAAAGCCGCTCCTACTGGTGGCTCCGAAATCGCAATCGTGAGGATTCCGCAAAAGCGGCGCTTGAATTTGGTAATTGAATCGAGTCGAATCGGTTTATGCCCAAAAGGTACATTGATAATGGTTCCCAAATTTACGGATATCTGCTGGGGGCCTCCTCTCGCGAAGATGCGCTGAAGAAAGCGCTTCGAGAGGAAACCTCGGCGCTTCCCGATTCACGAATGCAGATAACCCCGGAGCAAGGGCAATTTATGGCCTTACTGGTGAAATTGACGGGGGCAAAGCTCGCTATTGAGATTGGCACGTTTATCGGCTACAGTACGTTATGCGTGGCTGAGGCCCTACCTGAGCAGGGTCGTCTGATCGCTTGTGACATCAGCGAAGAATGGACGAGCGTGGGTCGGCCCTATTGGGAGAAAGCCGGGGTGGCTGGGAAGATCGATCTCAGAATCGCCCCCGCCTCGGATACCTTAGATGCGCTTGCCGAAAGCGACGTGGTGGGAAAAATTGATTTCGCATTCATCGACGCGGACAAGGCCAGCTACGACCGGTACTACGAATCGTGTCTAAAGCTTATGCGAGTGGGCGGATTAATCGTGTTGGACAATGCGTTGTGGGGTGGACAGGTGGCGGACTCCTCTGTTCAAGACGAGGACACGCGGGCCATTCGAGCCATGAATGAGAAATTGCGAGACGATTCGCGAGTTGACGTGAGTTTGCTGCCCGTAGGCGATGGAATCTACCTTGCCCGTAAACGCTAGTAATAGAGTAGCTCATTCGCTTCGGCGTGAGCCTATTTGTTCCGCCCAAGAGGGTTCACGCTTGAAGCGAGTGAGCTACTTTGAGAGCCATTATTCGAATCTTGTATAAGTCGGTTGAACAGAATGGAATGTTTCGATACAAAACTACTATGAAGATTATTCGATATATTGACTCGTCAGACAATATTCAATACGGAGAAGAGCGAGAGGACTCCATTTACCGGATCGAAGGTGATTTGTTTGATGATTTCTCAACTACCGATGAAAAGGCGGATGTGGTAACGCTTCTCGCTCCCGTTCAGCCAGAGATCATTCTTTGTATTGGTCTCAATTACAAGTTTCATGCGGAAGAAAGCGGCGCTCCGGTTCCGAAGTACCCCGTACTTTTCATCAAAGGGCGTAATGCATTGCAGCACCCCGGCCAGCCGGTGGAAATTCCAACGGCGTTGGCGAGTGACGAAGTCGATTACGAATGCGAGCTGGCCGTAGTGATTGGGAAAACCTGCAAGAACGCGACCGTCGAAAACGCGCTCGACTTCGTCCTAGGGTATACTTGTGGAAACGACATCAGCGCCCGCGACTGGCAGAAAAAGAAAGGGGGAGGTCAATGGTGTCGTGGAAAGACCTTTGATACGTTCGCTCCGTTGGGGCCGCGTTTGATTACGGCAGATGAACTAGGTGACCCCAATTCCCTGAAAATCGGAACGACCGTCAACGGAGAGGTTGTTCAGGACTGGAATACGAACGACATGATGTTCAGTGTCCCAAAAATAATAGCCTTTCTCAGCGGCAGTACAACCTTGCTGCCAGGGACCGTTGTTTTAACGGGAACGCCGCACGGAGTGGGAATGGCTCGAAAACCGCCCTTGTGGTTAAAATCTGGCGACGTCGTTTCAGTGGAGATCGAGAAAATCGGTCGATTGACCAATCCCATCGTCAATGAAGGAGAGTAGGAATGCGTAATTCCGCCTTGCCTTAGGACGGATCGGGTACCTAGATAGGCCTCTTCATGGCTATGATTCGGAAGACTCCACTCAATAATTTCAACGTCGCTCATGGGGGCCGGATGGTGGACTTTGCCGGTTGGAGCATGCCGGTCCAGTATAAGAGCATCGTTGAAGAGCATAAGAGCACTCGTAGCGCGGCAGGACTGTTTGATGTAAGCCATATGGGTGAGGCTCTCGTCTCCGGGCGTGAAGCAACCGATTATTTGGACTTTGTGTTGACCAACGACATATCGAAGATGTCCGTTGGCCAGGCGCTTTACAGCTTGATGTGCTTTGAGCACGGTGGGGTCGTTGATGACTTGCTCGTGTACAAGAAGTCGGAAACGGAATACCTATTATGTCTTAACGCATCGAATACGGAAAAGGACTTAGCTTGGCTCGAATCAAAGAGAGATCGGTTCGATGCGGCTTTGAGTGATGTCTCGAGCGATTTTGCCCTGCTGGCATTGCAAGGGCCCAAGACGTTCGAAATTCTGCAAGACCTCGAAGCTGAAGGAAGCGAAGGACTGAGGTACTACCATTTTACTGAAGGTTCAGTTGCGGGACTGCCCTGCCTGATCAGTAGGACTGGTTATACGGGTGAAAGGGGGGTCGAACTCTTTGTCGCTCCCGAAAGCGCGGCCAAGCTAGCGGAATCGATCTTGCTGGCAGGGAAGAATCACGGCTTGGTATTAGCTGGTTTGGGTGCCAGAGACAGTCTGCGACTCGAAGCGGGTTACTCGCTCTATGGGCACGAGATCAACGAAGGTATCTCGCCGGTTCAGGCGAATTTGATGTGGACGGTCAAGCTGAACAAGGCGTCTGATTTTATCGGTAAAGCAGCGATCTTAGCTGAAAAAGATGTAGGCCCTAAAAAGAAAATCGTCTTCTTCAAAGCGGGCAGTCGGCGAATTGTGAGAAGCGATACTGAGGTGCAGACGGATGGGCGAACGATTGGCACGGTGGTATCGGGAACGTTTTCTCCTGAGCTCAATGAGGCCATCGGTTCAGCTCTGATTAATTCGGAATGTTCCGAGGCAGAATTATCGGTCGACATGCGCGGAAAGAGCATGCGAATATTTCAGACGAAACCTCCCTTCATCGAAGTGAAGCCTTAGCATCTCAATCAAACGCAACACGCAACAGGCCATACGACCTATTCGAGTATTTTCATGAACCTCCCCGATAACTTAAAATACACCAGTGACCACGAGTGGATTAAGCTCTTGGACAACGATGAAGCCATTGTAGGCATCACCGATTTCGCGCAGCAAAGCTTGGGCGACATCACCTTTGTCGAAACGCCCGAGCAAGGAGACACCTTTGAAAAAGGGGCGACGTTTGGAGTAGTCGAGTCTGTCAAAGCGGCCTCAGACCTTTACATGCCGGTTGATGGAGAAGTCATCGAAGGGAATTCGGCTCTAGAAGATGCTCCCGAGCAGGTGAATCAGTCGCCATTCGGTGAAGGTTGGATCGTTAAGATCAGATTACTGGATGTCTCCCAAGTAGAAGGGCTTTTAGATGCGTCTGCCTACGCGGAACTAGCAAAAGAGTAGCGGGTGCCGAGCGGCATTCGATTTGATTGGCGGAAGGACTTTTGAAGGGGTTGTTTTTCCGGGAACGGTTCGCGCTGTTTTCTACTAATTCTAAAGCTGGCGCTCCCTGAAAAAGTTTTTCGATGATCTCATAATTTGTTCTTCCCTAATTAGTCCAAGAATCTTCCTGTAACCGAAAATAGTTCGTACGCGTTGCTCCTCTATAAGCTATTTAGCTTCCCATTCAATATTTCGAAAATAGTCCTCATTTATGGCAATTTTGCTGATCAATAAACAGATGCAGAGTGCTGGTCCGACTTCGGTCGATTCGGCTTGGGAAAGAAAGTGGGCTAAAAAGCTCCGTCTCCTATCGGCATTGACTGGATTGTTATTGTTCGCTGGATGCTACACCGCGCCGAAGAACCAGTCATCTAAGCTCGAAATCGATACTCCAAATAACTGGGGCTCAACTGAAACTCGGGGTAATTTTGAGGCCCAAGATTGGGTGAAGGATTTCGACGATCCGATGCTGGTGGCCATTATTGAGGAAGCTTTGGCCCACAATTATAACCTTAAGGCGGCCGAAGCACGGCTGGCATCGCAGATCGCTGGGTCAAGATTCGGAGCCTCTGTGGTATGGCCCTCGTTGAATGGAAGCGCGAGCCAGAATCGGAACAAGCGAAACTCGGCGGCAGGGATCCAGCAAACGCCGACTGCAGAGACCTTTGGTCTCAATCTGCGGTTTAATTGGGAAATCGATATCTGGGGAAAAGTTCGCAATGGCTACCGAGCCGATCTTGCCGACATTCAGTCAGCCCAGGCTGACTATGCCGCGACCCGATTGTCCATTGCGGGGAGAGTGGCGCAGTTTTGGTACGATGCGATTGAAGCGAACCAGCAATACGATCTTGCTGTTCGAACTCAGGAAGCTCTTGAGTCGAGCGCTGTGATCGTTGAGGAGAACTTCACCCGCGGAATTGCCAGAGCCTTGGATGTCCGCCTCGTTCGGGCAAATGTCGCCTCTAATAAGAGTACGGTTGAAGCGCGTCTGCGAACTAAGGAAAACTCAGTCCGAATTCTGGAAACCCTGTTAGGGCGATATCCGGCGAATGAGCTAGCGGTGGCAGGAAAAATTCCCGATGTGTCAGGACCAGTTCCCGCGGGTTTGCCTTCGGAACTTTTGTTGCGCCGTCCCGATGTGATTTCTGTTGAGCGAACCCTAGCCGCAAACGAGCAGAGAAAGTTTGAAACGAGCAAGGCTCGGATTCCCAGTATTAACCTTACCCTGTCCAGAGGCACGAGTACGCGGGATCTCGAAGACGTTTTTGATATCATTGACCGCAGGGTATGGAGCCAGGCGCTAAACTTTTCCCAGGTCTGGTTTCAGGGAGGACGACTCAGAGCAAACTTTAGGCGGGCAAAGGCGAATTACGAGCAGTCCCTGGCCAACTACGCGAACACGGTGCTGACTGCTTTTAGAGAAGTGGAAGGCGCTTTAAGTAATCAAAGCTCTTTTGACCGAGACTACGAATCCCAGAAGATCGCCGCCGAGGAGTCCGCCGCTGCGGAAACGCTCGCATGGGAGGAGTATGGCAGAGGCCTTACCGACATTACGACCGCTCTGGATGCAGTTCGTAGAAACATCACCGCGCAACGATCTTTCATTCAAGTGGCAAACCAGCGTGTTCAAGCGCGTATCGACCTCTACCTCGCTCTCGGCGGTGGATTTGATTTAGAACCTGAGGCCGAAAATTAATACAATCTCCCAAATTTATTTTACCCGAATCTGATCATGATTAAACGTCTCCTTCAAATTATCGTCCCGGTTGCCTTTCTGGCTGTCGGAGGACTGGTTTACTGGTACCTGATGCATACGGCGCCGGAGCCAAGGCAGCGGCCTAGCTTCGTTACGACTCCTGAAGTCGTAGCGCGGAAATTGAGCCCGGAGCCCTACGCGGTAGTGCTTGAATCTCAAGGAACGGTTCAGGCTCGTACGACAAGTACCTTGATTCCAGAAGTGCGAGGAACGATCACAAATATCTCTCCTAATTTTAGAGAGGGTGAGTTTTTCGAAACAGGGGATGTCCTTCTGGAAATCGATGACAGCGACTACCAAACAGAGCTCATCGTTGCCGAGGCTAATCTAGCTCAAGCCGAGCTCAGAGAATATGAAGAAGTGGCTCGATACGAACAGGCTAAGCTGGATTGGGAACGGTTGAATCCTGGCCAGGAAGCCAATCCACTGACCCTTCGTGAACCTCAGCTGAAACAAGCCCGGGCCTCAACGGCCTCTGCTAAGGCGCGAGTCACAACCGCAAAACGCAATTTGGAGCGTACCAAAATTAAGGCTCCGTTTGCGGGACGCGTGCTCTCGAAAATGGTCGATGTGGGACAGTATATTTCGCCGGGTAATCAGCTAGCTAGACTTTACGCGGTTGATTTTGCCGAAGTGAGGCTCCCGCTAACGGCAACTCAGTATTCCTTTCTCGATCTTCCATGGGTTTATCGTGGCGAAAACAGATCCTTTGGAGAAGGCCCGCGTGTAACCTTGAAGTCGACGGTAGGAGGAGACACCCACGAATGGCAGGGCAGAATCGTTCGTACTGATGGATCGGTAGATGTCAGTAGCCGGCAAATCTATGTAGTGGCTCAAGTTCGTGATCCTTATGGTGAGCTGGTAGAAGGTCGTCCCCCTTTGAAGGTGGGTTCCTTTGTGCAAGCCGAGATTACAGGGAAGACTCTTGAAGATGTTTATGTCATCCCACGTGTTTTATTGAGGGAGAACGAATATGTTCTGCTGATCGATAGTGACAATTACCTGACACGAAGATCCGTCAAGTTGGCCTGGGAAACGGACGAGGTGATTGTCGTGGAAAGTGGATTGGAGCCCGGCGACAAACTCTGTCTCACGGAAGTCCCTTACGCTCTTGAAGGATGGCCGGTTAGCGTCACCGACGAGGAGGGGGCGATAATCGTAGCGGAGGCTCCGAGTGAGGATGCGCCCGCTCGAGCGCGTCCACCGAGGCCACCCGCAGGGGGAGGTATCGGAGATCGAATCGACGGGTTGATCGCAGCAGCAGGTGAGGGCATTCCTGAAGAACTAAAAGCCAAGCTCCTCGCTATCAAGGAATCCGGTGACTTTTCTCAAATGCGGCCCGTTATGGGTGAGCTTCGTCAATGGGCCGAAGCCAATGGAGTCGAACTTCCCGCAGGGGGCCGCGGAGGTTCTGGCGGCGGGGGAGGCGGAGGCACCCGCAACTTCTAAGGCTTTATCACAATCGTTTCTTCTCAGATTCTGTATCTATTTATCCCAATCCCACGTTTATCAATTAACACCTGGCAAACAGGAGGGTAGTCCGTTGCCATTCTAGGCAACGATTCCCTCTTTGTTTTCAACCAACAATTCAAACCCAGTATCCGTCATGCATCGTATCATCGAATGGTTCACCCGCAATGGAGTCGCCGCCAACATCTTGATGGTTGCCCTCGTCTCTTCGGGCATTTACTCTGGATTAAATAAAATCGTCCTTCAGGAATTCCCTGACTATCCTTCGCGTACGATTACGGTGGATGTACAATACCGCGGTTCTACTCCAACTGAAATAGAAGAGAGCATCGTCCTTCGTCTTGAAGAAAACCTCTTTGATGTCGAAGGAGTCGATGAAATGGATGCTCGCGCGAGTTCGAACAGCGGCAGTGTATCACTGACGATCTCGGACAACTACGATATAAATCGGGCCCTAGATGAAGTTAAAAACCGGGTAGACACGATTCGGACTTTTCCGATAGAGGCTGAACGTCCACGGATCACGCTCCGTAACTTCGAAGAGCGTGTTATCACAGTCGTTATCGCCGGCGACCTAAGTGAAGGCGAAATGAAGCACTTAGGTGAGACTATTCGTGACGAGCTAAATGGAATTGAGGGAATCTCTCTAACCACCCTCAAAGCAGTTCGACCTTATGAGATTGCGATTGAAGTTCCTGAGGCAACTCTAAGGGAGTACGGGCTCAGCTTTGATACAGTCGTCCGAGCAGTGCGGAATCATTCGGTCGACCTATCCGCGGGAAGCATTAAGACGGAAGGGGGCAACATCCTGCTGCGGACATCACAACAGGCCTACACCCAAGCCGATTTTGACCAGATTCCTGTTGTCGTGACGAGTGACGGGACGCGTATCACTTTAGCGGATATCGCGCAGGTCCAGGACGGATTTGATGAGACCCCCATTCAATCCCGTTTCAATGGGGATCGAGCGATTGCAGTCGATGTATTTCGGACGGGTGATCAAAGCGCGATTGATATTGGCGCAACTGTTAGAGAATTTGTTGAGAAGAAAAGAGAGGTGCTACCTGATGGAATTAGTCTTTCGTACTGGCAGGATGACTCTTCGCGAATCAAGTCTCGGTTGGATACATTGAGAACCAGTGCCGTAATGGGCTATGTTCTGGTACTGGTAGTCTTATCCCTCTTTTTGAGGCCAACGCTCGCTTTTTGGGTGGCTCTAGGTATTCCAATTGCGTTTTCGGGCGCGTTTTTCCTCCTGCCTCTGATGGGAGTGTCACTGAATTTGATAACGCTTTTTGCCTTTATTCTCGTACTGGGTATCGTCGTCGACGATGCCATTGTGACCGGTGAAAATGTGTATCAACATATGCAGCGCGGAGCGGATCCGACTACAGCGGCCATTAAGGGCACGCAGGAAGTGGCGATCCCCGTCATATTCGGGGTTCTTACCACGATGGTCGCTTTTTACCCAATTGCGGTGATGACGGGCACTCGAGGCAATTTCTTTAAGCAAATTCCTATCGTTATCATTCCCGTACTGTTTTTCTCCTTGGTTGAATCAAAGCTGATCTTGCCCGCTCACCTCAAACACTGTGTGGGTCTTGGAAAAAAAGAAAGTTCAAGGAACCCATTTGTAAAATTCCAGCGGTTCTTCGCGGAAGGACTAGAGAAACTCATACTGAAATTCTACAAGCCGGCTCTCGAATTCTGTTTGAACTTTCGCTACGGAACGGTCGCCTTTTTTGGAGCACTCCTGTTGGTTTATGTGGGTTTCATCGCTGGGGACCATCTCCCATATAGTTCGTTTCCTCGACTTGCCCGTGACCGGGTTCAAATAACCTTGCAGATGCCTGCTGGAACAACCTTTGAAACGACTCAGAAATATATTGATCGGATTGAAAAGGAGACTCTCGCTTATCGAAAAGAGATCAACGAAGAGCATGGGGTGGAGATTATTACAGACGTATTCGCGACAGCAGGAGGAAACCCCTTTGGCAGTGGTCGTCCGGGTACAAGTGGCAGAGCAGGCATACAGGAAGTAGGGGAAGTTGTTGTCGAAATGCTGCCGCCAGAAGATACGGGCGTGCAGATCGGCAGCCGGGATATTACCTTAGCCTTGCGCGACCGAGTGGGACCGATTCCCGAAGCAGAGACGTTCTCTTTTTCATTCGCTCGAGGAGGAGGAGCGATGTCCGTCCAGCTAGAGGGTCCGAGTATTGACGACCTGAAGGAAGTTTCTCTTGAGCTGCAGAAAGAATTGCTGGGCTACGAAGGGCTCTACGATATCTCAGATTCGTTCGAGCGTTCCACGGAAGAGTTGGAGCTTGAGCTAAAGCCGGCGGCGTCGAACCTTGGTGTAACGGCCCAACAGCTCGCCTCTCAAGTGCGGCAAGCGTTCTTTGGTTCGGAGGCACAGAAAATCCAGCGTGGTCGAGATGACGTTAATGTAATGGTCCGTTATCCGAAGGAGGAACGTCGTTCGCTGGCTTCATTGCGAACTATGATGATCCGTACTCAGAATGGCACCGAAGTTCCTTTTGAGGAAGTCGCCCAGGTTGTCCCGGGCCGAGCCCTGCCGTCCATTCGACGAGTGAACCGAAACCGTATCATTCGCGTGGAGGCAGATGCCGACACGGAATCCGTTGATGTCGATGCGATAGAGTACGATGTCGTGAATAATGTCCTTCCTCCCATGATTGCGAAGTATCCGGGCATGTCTGTGAGCTTGGAAGGTCGCGCGAGGGAACAGGCTAATAATAACAAAGAACTAATAAAGGGAGTCTATTTAGTCGTTGCGGCAATCTATGTACTCCTGGCGATTCCATTTAGGAGCTACACTCAGCCATTCATTGTTATGGCCGCCATTCCGTTCGGCATTATAGGGGCCCTAATGGGCCACTTTATAATGAACCACATACTCATAGATATTTTGGGTCGACCGCAAAGTCCCACGTCCGTTGTATCCATGCTCTCACTATTGGGAATGATGGCTTTGTCGGGGGTCATTGTGAATGACAGTCTGGTGATGGTGGATTTCATCAATCAACAAGTAAAGCGAGGGAAGGCTGTCGCTGAAGCAGTTCGGCTTGCCGGAGTGCGGAGGTTCCGGCCCATATTGCTTACCTCTCTGACGACCTTCTTTGGTCTCCTTCCTCTGATGTTTGACCCCAGCTCGCAATCGGCCTTTCTGATTCCAATGGCGGTCTCGCTTGGCTGGGGAATCGCGTTTGGAACGGGGATTACTTTGCTGCTCGTTCCTACGATTACGCTCATTTTTGAGGATATCCGCGTCGCGTACTGCAAATTGTACGACAAGCCACTAGATAAACATCATGCCGAAAAAAGGTATGTTGCGGTTGAAGCGAGTAACGATTGATTAAAGGTATTAGTATTTTCAAAAAACGCCGCTTTTCTGAGGGGCGTTTTTTGTGCGAACTCCGCGTGTTGCTGAACTTCGTAGATGTTCATCATTTCCTTTGTAGGCCGAAAGACAGACCCATCTGAAAAAAACAACGCTTAGATAATTTCTAAGTCTACTTAGTTGTATTTCGAACGATTGTTATTAAGTAGGGCAACGACCTTCGGGCGTGCCGCGTTTCTATGATCTCCTTGGGCGGCACGCCCAGAGGTCGTTGCCCTATCTTTGCGACTTGCCAAAGGAAAGGTAGAGCTAAGATTCTGTTGAATGAACAACTATAGGTTCTTGGTCATGTGGATGTCTTCGGGGTGTTTTTCGAAGAGACCCGTATTTGGGGTGGCGGTGGGTTCGAAGCCCTGGCTGAGATAGAAATTGACAGATGAATCGGTCGGCGTGGCGCAGACGTAGAGTGTTTTCGACTTTCTGGATTTGGCGGCATCCTCTGCTTTCAGGTAGAGGGACTTTGCGATCCCGCTCATACGGTGATTTGAGTCTACGTACAACGCGAGAAGTTGCTCCGTTTCCGGTTCGAGATTCGGATAAAGAATTACGATTCCCGACAACTGTTCTTCGTCAAAGGCCCCAAATGCTTCGGCTCCGGATTCAAGGGCATCTCTCCATGTATCGTAATAGGTATCGCAATAATTGGGGTCGTGGGGCACGGAAACATTCTCTTCGAACGCTTTTAGCTCGCCGTCGATGTAGCGGTAGCGGTGCTCGACCTCTTCGGATCGATCGATCTGGTAGATCTTTTCAAGTTCGTCGGGATTGAGAAGACGGATTTCGATCAGATTCATTGTAGTGAGTTTCGTTGATAGGAAGGTCTTCTTCTTGTTGCTGGCAAGTTATTACACAACGGGAACGTACATTAGCCTGGTTTTGTGGCAATTTTCACAAGGACCCAGACTCTTTCTTTTAACGAGTAGATTATAGGAAATTTTTGGAGAAGGAATTGTCGAATATTGTCGCCTCATCAGCAAGATTCCTAAAACCATGGAACTATGAAACTGCCAGTTGAAGATGATTTCAATGACGTGTTAGGAAAGGCTCAGAAGGGTCAGGGGATTTCCACGGAAGTCCTAGCGGAAACGACCGGATTGCCTGAAGAGAGTATCCGAACGGCGCGTCGTGGCGAGTTTGACCCGAGCGATGTAGCGTTATTGGGGCAAGCGCTGGGACTCAATGTCGATGCCCTATTGGCGATAGGGCGGAACGAATGGTATCCGGAGCAACCGGAAGCCATTGAAGGATTCGAGCTGATTCCGACACCCTTTTACGATATGCACGTGAATGCCTACCTGATGTTGGATCCAGCCACCCGGGAGGCGATTGCCTTCGATACGGGGACGGATCCCAAGCCTATCCTGGAATCACTGGCAAAAAGAAACCTGACCTTAAAAACGCTTTTCGTCACTCATTCGCACGGTGACCATATCGAGGGAGCTGATTTGATATTGGAAAAGACGGGAGCGAGTGCCGTAATGAGCCGGCTCGAGCCAGAAGTTCCCTTTGCCGCGGAGAAGGTTGACGAAGGGTACGTGGCTAAAATCGGTTCTCTCAGTGTTGAAATGTTCAATACACCAGGACATACGAGCGGAGGGGCGACCTTTGTGGTTACAGGCTTGAGTCGAACTGTCGCGGTTGTGGGCGATGCCATATTCGCCGGCTCCATGGGTGGCGCGAATGTCTCCTACGAGCAGGGTCTCGCTGGGTTGAAGAAAATTCTCTCATTGCCCGATGACACGGTTATTGCCTCAGGACATGGGCCCCTGACAACGGTGGGTCAGGAGAAGAAAATGAATTGCTTCTATCGGATTAGCTAGCCTCCCATTGGTAGGGTCGTCCTTTACGGACTACTGCCCTTTTGAATTGGCTAACGGGCGATCTCACATTCGTTAAGCTTTCATCGCTTTCTCTTCGTTCCTGATTCGGTCCAAGTATTCGCTCACGTTGCAGGTGAGCATTCTTGTACCGGTTTTGCTAACTTCGAGAACTTTATTGACAATTGGATCAAGGAAATCCCGGTCGTGACTGACTAGGATGACCGTGCCTTCGAACGCTTTAATAGCGTCTTGGAGAATCTCTTTGCTTTTGATGTCCAAGTGGTTGGTTGGCTCATCGAGAATAATGGTATTGGCTTCTCGCATAAGCATTTTGGCTAGGGCAAGTCGATTGCGTTCCCCTCCGGAGAGCACGCTGGTTTTTTTGAATACATCGTCTTTTCGAAATAGAAGCGCCCCAAGGACAGCGCGTGGATTGGATTCCTCGCGATTGGCTTCTGCCGAGGATTGTTCGACTTCTTCCAAAACCGTTTTATCCGGATCCAGCTCTTCGGCCTGCTGTTGGGCAAAGTAGGATAGAACGGTATTGATTCCCAAAGTTCGCTCTCCCTCCTGGAAGGGCTCGACGCCCGCTAGAATGCGAGCAAGGGTTGACTTGCCGGCGCCGTTTACCCCGACGACCGCGATCCGATCACCTTTGTCGATGTAGAAATCGAGCCCCTTGAAGATCTGTAGATCGCCATAGGACTTAGACATATTCTTCAGTTCAATGACTTTTGCGCTAGCGGGTGGAGGGGGCGGAAATCGGAAATAGATTTTTTTCTCCTGCGGAGGAAGTTTAATAATCTCCATCTTCTCCAGATCCTTCATTCGGCTCTGAACGAGTGAGGCTTTCTTAACATTTCCTCTAAACCGATTGATGAAGTCCTTTTGACGCTGAATCTCGGCTTGCTGATTCTTGACCTTCTTTCGCAGGACCTCCAGGTCCGCTTCGGATTGCTTTATGTAAAAGGAGTAGTTTCCGCTGTAGGATTTTAGAGCTCCCATCGAAAGATGGATTGTTCGATTGGTAACAACATCCAGGAATGCGCGGTCGTGGGAAATGACCATAAGTGACCCTTCGTAGCGAGTGAGGTAATCCTCCAGCCACTGCTGGGATATGATGTCCAAATGGTTGGTTGGCTCGTCGAGAAGCAGTAGGGAGGGTTCTCTCAGTAAGAGCTTTGCCAATGCCATGCGCATTTGCCAGCCTCCCGAAAATTCGCCAGTGTCGCGTTCGAAGTCGGATGTCGCGAACCCGAGACCCATGAGGGTCTTTTCGATCTTTGACTTCATTTTTTCAGGCTCATGGGACTCGAGCTTTTGCTCCCAGGCGCCGATTTGATCGAGAAGGTCGTAGTACTCTTCGGATGAGGTATCCATATCCATCATCTGCTCATCCGCTTCGTCGATGTTCTTTTGGAGGGCCAGCGCATCTTCGAAGGCGGTAGACACTTCGTCGTAGAGCGTCTTCCCCTTCAGTTCGATCCCATCTTGTGGAAGATATCCCAGTGTAACATAGCTGGGACGTTCTACTTCGCCGGAATCAATCTCTGCCTCATTCAAAAGCAGCTTAATCAAGGTGGATTTTCCAGATCCATTCGACCCGACGAGCCCGATTCGGTCACGTGCGCCAATCGTTGTGGATATCTTGTTGTAGATAACCTTTTCACCGTAACGGAGTGAGACATCGACTATATTGATCATAGGAAGGATGGGACCTTAGGAGGTGGATGAGGAGCGTCAAGCGGGATTCCGTAGGGAATAGGTTGTCGAACGGGCACCCAAGGATTTGCTCGCAAGTTGGGGGCTGGAAGATTCCCACGGATTTGGACGGGATTCCATCAAAGGAGGGCTATGCTTTCAGTAAGTCGCTCTTCCGCCTGAAAGATCGAAACAAAAACCGGTCGTGTAACTGTTTTCTGGTGATACTATAAAGCGTATGGTAGATACAACTTCATCAAGCGTGCCGCAGCGACCCATGGGGATTTTAGAGGTCATGTAGTCGATCTGTTCCTGGGGAATATCGTCGTGTATCGGAGTTTTGATGACAGCTGGAGCGAGAGAATTGATTGTGATACCGGTTTCCGCGTACTCCTTGCCGATTGTCTTCACCAATCCGATGACGCCTGCTTTCGTTGTGGAATAGGACACCATGCCCGCATTTCCCTCTTTCCCCGCGATCGAGGCAATTAACAGGATACGGCCATAGTTCCGCTTCACCATGTGAGGTAGAAGGGTTTTAGCTAGGATGAATGAACCGAGAAGGTTGACTTCGAACACCTTTTGAAAATCGGATACCGGGATATCGACGATTTTCGTATTGGTCTGTCCCACGATTCCCGCTGCATTTACGGCGATATCGATTTGCCCGAATGTATCCAGAACTTGAGAAACAGCGGCTTGAATCTTTTCCTCTGAGCCAATGTCCGTTTGCAGGGCGATTGCGTCACCTGCGAGCGTTGCTTTTGCTTTTTGAAGTCCCTCTTCATTGGTGTCGAAAAGAGCTACTTTAGCCCCTTCTGAAGAAAGCCGAATGGCGGTAGCCAAACCGATTCCTGAAGCTCCGCCGGTAACGATAGCTACCTGATCTCTAATTGTTCGTTCCATAAGAATTTATCGAAGACTGATTGCGAATGGGTTATGAGCGAACGCAAAAGTGAGGTTTGTCGCGTGGGATCTACATTCACTAGAGTACGGTCTCAAGCTTATCCAAGGTCTGCCGCAGCATATCATTCCGAACTATCAGAAATGCTATCAGCGCCCTGTAATTCGACTATCCAATTCGATCTCGCCAAGGACCTGTGATGGCGAGCGTCTCTCCAGGTCTGTTCTGGATGTTGACGAATAGAGTGGTACCGTCGGGAGAGAAACAAGCTCCGGCAACTTCGCTCTTAATCTCAACGTGTCCGATCTTGTACATTTTCCCTTCGGTTGTAATGCCGACGATGGCGCTGCTTTCATTGTCGTCTTCACAGATGACAATGTCGCCCCACGGAGCCACGGTCAGATTGTCACAGGCCTTGAGCAATTCCAGATCTTGGCTTTCGATAAAAAGCTCTAGTTTACCCGGCTTTTCAGACTCCCCACTCATCCCTTCAAAGGCGCTAGGGCGGTATCGGAAAATCTGCCCAAACTTTTTCGGCCCGCCATTGGTGCAGGCAAAGTAGATCTCGCCATTTCCGTAGAACATTCCTTCACCGCGAGCGAACCGAGCCGCCCCCTTTTCAAATCCCTTGTAGCGAAGGTCGTCATTGGGAGCGGTGGGATCACTGATGTCGATCCATTCCACTTCTACAGACTGGTTGACGGGAAAGCTGGGAAGATCGATCTCGTCCCAATTCCGTGTATCGCTTGAGGGAGCCCCTTTTATGGCGAGCGCCTGAAGACGACCCCCTTTAGCGAGTTGGCCTCTGACATTGGGAATATAGCGATAGATGAGCCCATCGGGACGATCCTCGGTTTGGTAGACGATGCCACTGGCGGGATCTACGGAGACCGCTTCATGGTTGAACCGTCCCATCTCCTTGAGCGGCACGGGATCGGCAAGGCCAATCTCATAGTTGGCAGGCACCTCGAAGTTGTAGCCATGGTCCTTTTTCAGTTGGTCATTGGCTCGGTCGACATTCTCTTCGCACGTGATCCAGGAACCCCATGGAGTGGTGCCACCGGAGCAGTTGCGAATGGTTCCCGTAAGGGAGAGGTAATGGCGTTTTAGTTCCTGTGTTCGCGTATCAAATACAAGTGTAGTCGTACCACCGGTGCAATGAGTGCCGTTGGCGCCGCTGTCGTACCGCTTGGAATCGCTGATACCTTTCCATTCGCTAGATTTCAAGTATTCAACCTCGTCCTCTTGAAGAGGGCTGACTTCGTGATTGCGGACGATTAGGGTGAGGCCATTGGGGCCAGGAAACGTGGCCATCCCGTCATGCGACGGGGGCACGATTTGTCCGTCGTCCATCCGAGCGCCACGCTCAGAGATGACTTTGTAGCTGAAACCTTTCGGGAGTTTGAGGCGACCATTAGGATCGCTTAACAAGGGCCCGTAGCCCTCAGCGGTCACATTGGTCGAACCGAGTTCGCCAGAGGAAACGGCGGTTGAGTAGTTTTGAGCACAGGCACTCAGGCCAAGAAACCCTGTAGTGATCAGGGAGTTTTTAACGAATTCGCGGCGGTTGGGTTTTTTCATAACGGAGTTCTATGATACTTGTTCGATTAAAGGGAGTTTTTGGACGCGTTCCGATCGAAAAAGGAGTTGTTTCATTATTTAGCCAAAAATCTGCTAGTGTAAAGGGGGAGCTTATCTCTCAACTGGCGAGTCGATAGTGACTGCTTGAAAAGAGCTATTGCGAGACGATAAACGGCGCGATTAGGCCCTGGACACTTGCTGGAAAGAGACCTTCGATATGGACGCCATCATCTTCAGTTTCCTGGTGGCGAATTCCTCCACTGGAGTGCAATTTTGAGATGATGTCGTAACGATCGTGTGGTATGATAATCTTGGAGGTCGCCAGTTTTGCGTTGAGGACAGTCGATATGTTTTCCTTTAAGGCCTCGAGTCCTTCCCCCGTGGCGGCGCTGATAAACAGGGCATCCTTGTGAATGAGCTTTATCCGACTAAGGGTTTCCTCGTCGGCAAAATTGTCGATTTTATTGAAGACGAGGAGCCTTGGGTTTTCGGTGGCTCCAATTTCCGCTAGGACGGATTCAGTCGTCTCAAAGTGGCTTTCGAATTCCGGATTCGAGACATCGACTAAGTGTATCAGCAAGTCGGCGACGACGGCCTCTTCAAGGGTCGCCTTGAAGGCATCGACGAGTCTGTGAGGAAGACGTCTGACAAATCCCACGGTATCGGTCAGAAGCACATGTTGGCTCTTGTCGAGGTCGAGGCGACGTGTAGTGGGGTCGAGCGTGGCAAACAGCTTGTCCTCTGCGAGTGCGTTCGACTGAGTGAGTTTGTTGAGCAACGAAGACTTTCCCGCGTTGGTGTATCCCACGATTGATACAGTGGGGACGGGGCGTCGAAGCCGCTTGGCTCGCTGCACGTGCCGGTGTTTGATAACTTCTTTGAGCTCCCGTTTCGTGATCGCGATGCGATCATTGATCATCCGCCTGTCTGCTTCCAACTGAGTTTCTCCTTGTCCTCTCGCCCCAGTGCCACCACCGCGTTGTCGGCTTAAGTGGGTCCAGGCTCGGGTAAGTCGAGGAAGCGAGTATTCCATACGTGCGAGCGCAACTTGGAGGACGGCTTCTTTGGTTTGAGCACGTTCAGAAAAGATGTCGATGATCACTTCCTGCCGATCAATGACGGCGATTTTGGATTCCCTTTCCCAATTGCGCTGCTGGGCGGGCGAGAGTTCCTCGTCAAAGATAAGAACGTCGATGTTCTCTTCTTGGACAATCCCAATGATCTCTTCCAGCTTTCCCTTTCCGATTAGGAACGCAGGTGTAGGCTGGCGGAGCTTGATAATCATCTCTCTCGCGATGGGAATATCCAAATTCGTTGTTAGCTCAGCGAGTTCGGCTAACAAGTATTCAGTTTCCTGACGCGTCATCTTGGGATGCTGAATTCCAATCAGCAAAGCGCGTTGAACTTTTTTTCTGTTTTCTTCTAGGTCGAACAAGGAGGCGAGGGCGGTTAGTCTGTAGTTTTGAGTTTGAAGGGTCTATGGAATCTCTTCCTGCTAGCTATCCGAGTTTGTCAAAAAATGCTAGTTTGTATGTTAAGAAAAAATTGCCCTGCTCCCAATGGTGAGAGCAGGGCAATGGTTGAAAGATGGGTTAGTGAGATGGGCAAGCCTTCTACGCTCCGGCTTCGATCGCTGCTTGGGCGGCGGCGAGACGGGCGACAGGAACGCGATTTGGCGAACAGCTAACGTAGGACAAGCCAGCGTTGTGGCAGAACTTGATGGATGCGGGGTCGCCTCCATGCTCTCCACAGATGCCCAACTTGATGTCAGGATTCGTGGACTTTCCACCGTCGACGCCTTGCTTAACCAATGAGCCAACACCTTCTTGGTCGAGCGTAGCAAACGGATTCTGCGGGATGATATCGAGGTCCTTGTACTTGCCGAGGAAGCTGCCTGCATCGTCGCGACTCATTCCCAAAGTGGTCTGAGTCAGGTCGTTGGTGCCAAAGCTGAAGAACTGTGCGGTCTTCGCGATTTCAGCAGAAGTTACACAAGCGCGAGGCACTTCAAGCATCGTACCTACGAGGTAGTCGATCTTTACGCCTTTAGCTTTCTGAACCTCAGCTGCGACGCGGTGAACAATCGCCACTTGGTTGTCGAGCTCATCCTTGAAACCTACCAGAGGTATCATGATCTCAGGCTTTACCTTAATCTTCTTCTTGAGCTTCAAGACCTGAGCGGCTGCTTCAAAAACAGCGCGAGCCTGCATTTCTGTGATTTCCGGGTAGGAAATTCCGAGACGACATCCACGATGTCCCAGCATTGGGTTCTCTTCGTGAAGCGCTCGAACACGATCGCTAACCACTTCAGGAGATACTCCCAAGTGTTCTGCCAAGTCGCGACGAGACGCGTCGTCGTGCGGCAGGAACTCATGCAATGGAGGGTCCAGGAACCGGATAGTCACTGGGCGGCCTTCCATCGCTTTAAAGAGACCGTTGAAGTCCTTGCGCTGGAAAGGAAGCAGCTTTTTCAGGGCTGCCTTGCGAGCGGCTACCGAAGGAGCAAGAATCATCTCGCGCATGTATGAGATGCGATCTCCTTCGAAGAACATGTGCTCGGTGCGGCAAAGGCCGATGCCTTCCGCTCCCATAGCCACAGCTGCGGCAGATTGCTCAGGAGAGTCAGCCTTTGTGCGAACTCCCATTGTGCGGTATTTGTCAGACCACTTCATGATCTGATTAAACATCTGGTAGGTGTAGCTCTTCTCAGCCTTCATCTTGCCTGCGAGGACCTGAGAGACTTCCGAAGGAGCGGTTGCGACGCTTCCCGCGAAGATTTCACCAGTGGTGCCATCGATGGAGATAGAGTCACCTTCCTTTAGGACGATTTTTCCTGAGGTGAGGGTGGCTGAAGCGTAGTCGATGTGGATGTCAGAAGCGCCACAGATACATACCTTGCCCATTTGGCGAGCAACGAGAGCCGCGTGAGACGAAACACCTCCACGAGAAGTGAGGATACCGTCTGAAGCGATCATACCGCGCAGATCTTCTGGAGAGGTCTCTTCCCGGCAAAGGACGACTGAGTTGCCTAAGGCAACTTCCTTCTCGGCGTCGGCCGCGTTGAATACGATTTTTCCAGATGCGGCTCCGGGTCCTGCGGGAAGACCGGTTGCCATTAGCTTGGCCTTCTTAATGGCGTTGGTGTCAAAGATCGGAACGAGCAAGCTCGAGATTTGGTCCGCAGGGATCTTGGTGACCGCAGTTTGCTGGGTCATGAGCCTTTGCTTGGTCATTTCGACAGCGATTCGTACAGCGGCGAGACCAGTACGCTTACCATTACGAGTCTGAAGCATGTAGAGCTTTCCGTCTTCGATGGTGAACTCGAAATCCTGTACGTCGCCAAAGTGCTTCTCGAGCTTCTTGCGGACAACGCTGAGCTCCTTGTGAGACTTAGGCATATCGTCAGCCAGCTGAGCGATAGGGAACGGAGTGCGAACACCCGCTACCACGTCTTCGCCTTGAGCGTTGATCAGATATTCACCATAGAACACGTTCTCGCCATTGGCCGGGTCACGTGTGAACGCTACACCCGTTGCGGATGTGTCGCCCAAGTTACCGAATACCATCAGCTGAACATTGACCGCGGTACCCCATTCAGCAGGGATACCGTATTTCTGGCGGTAGAGAGTAGCCCGTTCGTTCTCCCAAGAATTGAAAACCGCGCCGACTGCGCCGTCTAGTTGCTTGTGAACGTCTTGTGGGAATGCGCCGCCAGTGCGATCCTTGATGAGCTTCTGGAAACGGCGGATGACCTCCTTGTTGTTTTCTTCAGTAAGGTCGGAGTCAACGGTAACGCCGACTTCCTTCTTCACCAAATGCAGCGTGTGCTCAAAGGGATCTGGCTCGTTTTCAGTGCGAGATTGGACGCCCATTACGACGTCTCCGTACATTTGAACGAAACGGCGGTAGCAATCGTAGGCGAAACGGCCATTTCCGGACTTCGCTTTGAGAGCCTCTACGGTCTTGTCGTTCAGGCCGAGGTTGAGGATCGTGTCCATCATGCCTGGCATGGACTCACGGGCGCCAGAGCGAACGGAGAATAGAAGAGGATTCTTCTCGTCGCCGAATTTCTTGCCGCTCTCCTTTTCGCAAATCTTGATCGCGGCAGCGATCTGGCCCTTGAGGGCAGCAGGGTAGACGCGGCCGTTTTTGTAGTATTCTACACAAACGTCCGTCGTTATTGTGAAGCCGCCTGGAACCGGTAGACCGATTCTGGCCATCTCCGCAAGATTGGCTCCCTTGCCGCCAAGCAAGTTCTTCATTTTGGCGTCACCGTCGGTTTTCTTACCGAACGAGTAGACGTATTTAGCGGCCTTTGGAGCACGTTTGCTCGCGACCTTCTTTGCTTTTTTCGCAGTTTTTTTGGATGGCATCCTGAATGAACTATTGTTGATTTGCGATGTATTAGAGGCCCCGAAAAATGACGGCTTCCTCTAGGAAAAGGCTTCCTCATAAGGACGGATAGGCGTCTGTCAATGGGATTGATGCGATCTCCGGGGTAAAGGGATTAACGAATCGATCCGAACTGAGTCGCTTGCCAGAATCCGTAGCTCCCGTTTCAGATTTCAAAGAAGCGGTATTGGAGGTGTTCTAAACCTTCTCTGCAACTCGATCCATGGACTTGCGTAAATTGAAGTTGCTCGATGCGATTCCGTTGTTCATTTAGGTCCTTTTGAAAATTTGAATGAGCGAGATCGAACCATACGAAGAAGAGGACGATGAACCCGAGTGGGCGGGCGATCCGAAGCAAATGGGCTTTCTGGACCACTTGGAAGAGCTGCGCTGGACCCTCCTCAAGCCGCTCGTCGTGTTCGTGGTGGCTTTCTTTGCGTCGATGATATTCATAACGGACGTTAAGGATATCCTCCTGGCTCCGCTTGAATCCAATTATTCCCATTTGACCGAAGCCGAGCGGGCGGTGGTTTTCGCTGGGCTGACGACTATGAACGTCACCGGTGTGTTCGTAGCGATGCTCCTCATCGGCATTATCATCGGCCTCATGGTAGCGTCTCCAGTTATTATATACTACGTGGGGAGGTTCTTGGCGCCGGCGTTGACGGTTAGGGAAAAGAAAATCCTCGTTCCGGGTTCGTTTGCCGTTCTTGTTCTCTTCCTGCTGGGCTGCGCGTTTGGGTATTTCTTTCTTTTGCCGCGAACGATTACGGCGGTGATATGGTTCAATAATTTGCTGGGATTCCAGCTTCTATGGACGACGAGCAACTATTTTGGCTTTCTCACTTTTACAATACTGGGACTGGGTCTCGCTTTTCAGATGCCGTTGGCCATTGTGGTTTTGGTTTCGGTTGGCGTAGTTACTCCCCAACAGTTAAGAACCTACCGGCGTTACATCGTACTCGGTATCGTGATTACTGCTGCAATATTGACTCCGCCTGAGCCCATAACTCAGTTGGCTTTGGCCATTCCGCTTTGGGTGCTGTACGAAGTCGCCATTTTAGTTTCGGTATTTTTAAAGAAAAAAGAGGATGAAAAGGAACGGGCTGAGTTCTCAGACTACGAAGTAGTGGACCCTCAAGGCTATGATCAGAATGATGAGTATCATTCGGATTACGACCACGACCCTGACCACGACTTCGACCATGATCATGACGACGACCTTCACCATCCAGAAGGCGCATCTTCGGAGGAAGAAAGCGATTCTGAAAGCGGTGCTGAAAACGATATTGTAAGCGAGGACCCAGATGCGGAAGGCGATAGCGGCCATGACGACGAATCTGATATCGATGAGGATCGCAAACGGGATGAGTAGGCCTGCATTTAACCGTTAAGGAGGAGCCCCTCGCTTTGCAGAATTAGCAGACCGAGAAAGCAAATACAGAAAATAGGTGGAGAGCCACTCTCCACCCATCGCTGTAATTGTATTTATGGGCTGGGCTGACTTGCGAAAACTCGTATCGCCCGACGAATAGGCTATATCTTGCGAATCTAATGGAGCCATTGGCTGCGTATAAGGTTTTACGTGTGTGGTTTGATGGGTGGTGCCTCGAAAGTTTTTTCCAGTATTTTCTAAGGAAAAGGCAGCTTTGGAGTCTTATTACTCGGGAACCTGAAATTCCTTTAGTTTTAATTCGAGATTATGCCTGGCTTTCGATCGACGCAGTCTAGCGAGAGAGACGTTCTGTCTCTGGAGTCGCTCTTTGCGGCCCTGGAGAAGCCATTGTTGATCTACGCCTTCAAAATAACTGAAGGCCAGGAAGCCGCTCAGGATGTCGTGCAAGAGGCATTTTTGAGATTACAGAAAAGTATAGAAGACGTTCAATCACCCAAAGCCTGGCTTTACCGGACCGTGCACAATCTAGCCATCAGTTTAAGCAAGCGGGAGAGCCGGTTGACTCCTATCGGATACGGTGGTAAAACTGAGCTATCTCTCGATTGCGCCGGATAAGTTGACTGAAAAAACGCGTTTTCTCTGATTGGACCTCAATGCGATTTGCCTCTAGAAAATATTGAATGGAGCGTATT
>Ga0181564_10000499_pt1 | contig 34832 bp, 12 predicted proteins | sample 011ome_24_FD_134512 | JGI IMG/M metagenome (GOLD analysis project Ga0181564, IMG submission 134512) | Coastal salt marsh microbial communities from the Groves Creek Marsh, Skidaway Island, Georgia - 011513CT metaG (megahit assembly) | ecosystem: Environmental > Aquatic > Marine > Intertidal... | reverse complement strand
CCTTCCCCCGGGCCCGACGCGGGCGCGGGCGACGGCGGGGGCTCCGTGCCCCCCCCACCGCCCCCGCGCCCGCCCCCGCCCCGGGAGGAACGCCCACGACGCTCCGTACCGCACATCGCACCCTGAGAACCCCCTCCTCGCCCCGGACCCGGGCCCCCCGTCCCCCTCACGGGGGCGGGCGGCCGGGCCCCCGGGCGGGGGGTCCCTTGACGTCCTGCCGATTCCTCGTCCGGGGGATGGCTCCCTGGGAGCGCCTCTGCCACGCATGGCGCGGCGGCGGGGAAGGCCCGCCGCGAGCAGAGCGCCCCAAAGGGTCCCCCCAGGACGGCGCCGGGGCCCCCGTAGGGGCCCCGGCGCCGCCCCGGGAGCCATCCCACCCACGCCCCTCCCCCCAGGGCCCCCTTGGGGCGGGGAGGGGTCTCACGGACGACGCTCCGGGGGGCGACGGAGGGGGCCCGCCCGGGAGGGCGGGCCCAGGGGGGACGGAACCCCCCCGCCCCCGTCGGGGCCCGCGGAGCCACGAGGGCTCTGCCAAAGGGCCTGGGGGGGGCCCTAAAGGCCCCCCTCCCCTTGTATCCCTGGTTTTCGCGCACCCACACGCCTCCCATCGCTCCGTCTCATCCGCCGGCCCCCGCCCGCCCCTTCCGACCCCCCCCTTGGCGTCCCGGCCCCCCCGGGGTCCCCAAGGACCCGAGGGGGGCCGGCCGTACGGGGCGGGGAAGGGGGGCACGGGGGCCGTCGGGACGCGTTCGCGTCGGCCGCCCAGCGCCCCTCGGGGGGGCGCCGCCGGGAACGGGGTCCAACGGCCCAGGACGCGGGCCGTTGGGCGGGTCCTGATGCACCATCCAGGGGAGGAGGGCGGCCGGGGCGCGGACAGGCCCGCGCCCCCGCCGCCGGTTACGCGCGATCACGGCGGGCCGGGTCCTTGGGGCCCCTCACGGGGCCTTCGGACCCCCGCGCCGGGGGTGCGTCGGGCGCCCCTGGCCCCCCCCATGGCCTCCGTCCCCCCTCGCGGGCGGCCGGGGCGGAGGGGGGCCGAGGCCGTTCATGCGAAGCCGGGCCTAGGCCGGCCTCCCCCCTGGAGCGAGGGAGGAGGCCTATACGCGCGGGTCGTAGCCCGCGGCGGGCCGGCGTCGGCGTTCGTCCCGAAGGGTTCAGCTCATGGAATCGGTGGCGTGGGCGGGGGCACCCGCGCGCGTCGCCTCCACCCTCGGCGCCACCCGGCCGAGGGGCGCCCGCCCGCCGGGTCCGCGAAGGACCCGGGGAGCGGGCTCACCGCCGTCGGTGCACCCCCCACGCCCCGCAGGATGGGCCCGGCGGGGGACGCTCCCCGGGGGCCCGCGCGGTCAAGGGCATCGCACCGGCCGACGGCCGGAGAGGCTACGGCGCCCGCGGGGATGCCGCGGAGCGACCACCTGCGGGGGGGCCCGGGCCCGGGGTCCCTTGGGACCCCGGGCCCCCGACCCCCCCGTCGGGGCACGCACCCCCAGCGGTCGCCCGTGGGGGGGTGCCCGTGGACTGAGACGGGGGGGTCGGGGGCGTACCCCCGAACCCCCCCCGTCAGCGCAACGACGCCTCCGTAAGATCCCTTTGTTGGAGGGAGACGTGGCGTAAGGGTCCAGCGGGGGCACCCCGCCGGACCCGGACCCCGAAGGGCCCGGGTCCGGCGGCGCACCCCCCTGCGCGTGGGACCCCCTAGGACACCGACGACGCGCGCGCCGTCCGTGGGCGGGTTTCCCCGGGCCACGGGCGGCTAGGGCAGGGGGGTGGCCCGGGCGTTGCCCCAAGGGCGTGGGAACGTGGTGGGTGGTTGAGGCCCCGTGCTCGGACGCAGGTGCGCGACCATAGGCAGTTCCCGTCCCAGAGGCCTGGCAACGCGTTCGGACGATCGGGCGGGTCCGTCGGCCCCCCAGGGGGGCCAGCGCCCCGGACCCGCGGCCCCCCCGGGGGGCCCCCCGCCCCCCGCGGGTCGCGGAGGACGGGCGGGCCGCGAGGTTCCCCGCGAGACCGCAGGGAACCCCCCCCGGGGGGGCCGCCCGCCTCCCGGCCGAGGGAGGGGGCTGCGGCCGATCTTTATCTAAGGTACGCCCCCGGCAGCCCGTCGCCCGCCACGCCGGCGGGAGCCCCGCAGGGCCCCCCCGGCGCGCTCAGGGTCAGCGACGGCACCGCCTCGGGATGGCGTGGGGGCGAGGGGTGGGTTTCCCTCTAATTAAACGTCTATATTTGACTGGTTTGACGGATTTTGGCCCGTGCGAGTTCGAGTTCACCCAGCCCGAAGGGGTCGAAAGGCGGAGGCGCGCCGGGACGCGCGACGGTTCCGGGGGCCCGGTACCCCCCCGCCCGCCCCACGGCCCTCGCGGACCCTGGGGCGAGGGGGGAGGGCCGGGCCCTCCACCCACCGGCCGCGCCCTCCGGGACCTGACCCGGGAGGGGCGGCCACGGGACGCACCCCCATGGCCCCCGCCCGCGCCCACCCGGACCCCGCAGGGCCCGGGGAAGACGCGGCGCGCGAAGGCCGGAGGGGTGCCCCCCAGGGTCGTCGCCCCGCCTCGCGTCGGGGCGACGGTCGGCTTCCCAGGAAGCCTCGCGGGAGCGGACCGAGCGCCCGTCCCCAGGGGGACGGGCGCCCGGTCCGGCCAACCTCCAAGGAACGGCCGCCTCGCCGCCGTTCGACCCCTCTCATCGTATGCTCGCCCCGCTTTCCTAGGGTCCTTCCCCGTTTAACGTAACGTCTCCCGCCGGGCAGGATCGACGCGGGCGCGACGCCCTCCCGCCCCCGGCTCCCCCCTGCGGGGGGAGCCGGGACCGGGCGCCAGGCGTCCGCCCTCATGGGCCCCGCGTCGTCGTCGGGCGTCGGGGGTCAACCCGAGGCGTCGACGCGACTCTGTTCGCGCCCCTCCCCCCCGCTCGCGGGGGGATTGGACGGGGCGACGGGCGGCGGGGCGTCCCGCCGCGCGCCGCCCCGGGGGCGAAGGCGTGTCCCCCCCCGCCGGCGAGGGCCCCCGGACGGGATCCCCGCGAGGAGGACCCCGTCCGACGGCCCCCGCGCCCGGGGAGGAACGTCATCCGAGGGACCTCGCGGCCCCCCGGGTCCACTCCGATCGCTCGGCTGACACCGGGGACGGACCCCGCGGGCCGGCCCTCCCTTTCCCCTTCCCCGGTCGGCCTCGAGGGTCGCCCGGGGGAAGGGGAAGGGTCGGGCCGCCGCGAGGGTCCGTCCCCGGGGGCCCCGGCCGCACCCTGGGAAGGGGGGCGGGGGCCCGAGGGGGTCCGTGACACGCATGGGCGTGCCGACCGTCATCCCGCGATGGCGACCTTGACGCGCGCCTGGGCGCGCTACCTCATTACATCTCGGTGGCAGGTACCAACGAACCGTCCGGCGTTCCCCGACGCTCGCGTCTCATGCCCGCAATCGGTCCGTCTCCCCCGCCATCGGCCCGGAGCCCCTGGGGGCCCGGGGTGGGGGAGTCCCGAAGGGCGGGTTCGGCGAGGAACCCGCCACTGACCGTCTCTCCACAAGGCCCCCGTCGCCGCCTGGCGCCATGTTAACTGCGGCCGTGACACCGCGTCCCTCTCCCCACGGCGCGGCACCCTCCCGGTTCGCCCTCCGCCGACGCGGGGGGCGGGCGGCGAGGTCGCCGTGGGTGCCTCGGCTCCGGTCCCGGAGCGCCGTCCCCCGCAGAGGCGGCGCCGCGGTGCCGGCTCCCCCCGCAGGGGGGCCGGCGACCGAGCCGCGCCGCGCCTCCCGCCGGGACGGCCCGGGCGCGAGGGGCGCCGAGCCGTCCCGGCTCGGCGCCCCCCCCGCCCGCCGTCCCCCTGCGGGACGCGCGACGACGGCCTACACAAGGCCCCCACCGTACCCCACGTTCGGGCGGGGCCCCGAGGGGCCCCGCCGTGAGGGGGGTCTCTCAGCGGAGGCGAAAGGGCGCGGCGTGGTCGCGATGGGCCGTCCCAGCCTCCCGCCGGCGCACCCCGAGGGGGCCTCCGCCCGCGCCTTCCCCGCGGGCCGCCCCCCGTCCCGTCCCCGCCCCCCGCGCCCCCCCCGCGAGGGGGAGGCGGCGAGGGGGCGAGGGCCGGACGGGGGGCGGCCCCAGGGGGCCACGGACGGGGTCCCCCCGAGGTGAACCCCTCGGGCGGGGAGACGGCCCGGCGATCCCACACAAGGTTGGGGGTCACGGGCAGGGCGCGTGCCAGACAACAACGTGATCAACGTCACCGAAGGCGCCTTTCTTAAGGGCCCCTCCGTGGGCATGCCTTTTAGGGCAGAGCGTACGGAAGCCGCTCCCGGCGACCACCGGCCCCTCCCCCGCCTTCGACGCGGCGCCCGACGGGTTTATGGACCCCCGGCCGCCCCCTCGGCCCCGCCCCGGCCCAGGCCCCCCCTTCCCCCCCCGAAAGGGGGGAAGCGGGGCCCGGAGCGGGGCGGAGGCCGGGAGGGGCGGCCCGGGGCCCAAGGTGCGCGCCGCCGCCCGTAGGTCGTGCGACGCGCCCCCGCCGAAACGTCCCGGCGACGACGGAGGGGCACCGGCCCCCCCGTTGGGCTCTCCCCATCCCGTCCCGGGGGCCGCACCCCCCCGAGCCCCCCGGCGCCCCGGCCCCCGGGGGGTGCGGGCGCCCCCCCTCCCTCGCGGAAGGGGGGAGCGCCCGCACCCCGCCGCAGGCGGCGCGCCGAGGTCCCCGGCGGAGGGCGGTCCCCCGGGGGAGACCAGGGCCCAAAGAAGCTTCCGCCCGGCAAAGCGAGGGCGATACGTCAGGTACTGAGCGTCCCGCGACGGCCCGCCCCGAGGGGGGGCGCACCGCCGCGGGATGCGCCGGGGGTCGTGCCCCCGACGGCCCTGGCTCCCTCCGCGCGGGACCGCGGACGCCCCTTGCGGGGCGCCCGTGCAGCCACGGCTCGGGGAGGGGGCGGACTGGAAGGTTCGGCTCCCCCTTTCCCTGGACCCCGGCCCCCCTCGAGGGGGGGTCCCGGGGCCAGGACACCGGACCGGCCACGGCCGGCATCGCGCGGGGCGCCCTCGGGGCCGGCCCCTCGCCCCGCCCGCGCCGAGGGCGGCCCGCCAGGCGGACCGGGCCCCGGGGGCGAAGGCCGAGAGGCCGAGGGGGCCCGGGCCTCCGCCCCCCACGATCCGCCCCCCGAGGGGGGCGGACGGCCGGGGACGGGGCCTACGGGCCCCCGTCCCCCCGGGGCCCCCCGTCGGTCGGGGGCCCCCGGGGGGCGAGGACGGGCCGCGCGGAAAGGGTCTCAAAGGAGGCACTGGATGCCACCGGGTCCCGGGGTCTCCCCCGGGCCATGCGCCTTCGACCGCGGAAGGGACTGCGTCCACGGGCGTGGGTGAGGGGCCCCCAGGCCCGGGCTCTCCGTCGGGGCGCCCCCCCGCCGGGGGAGCGCGGGGACGGGTCGGGGACGGCCCCCCGGCGGCGCCCCGAAGGGGCGGCGGCCAGGGGGGCGCGCGGTCCCGACGCCCGGGCCGGGGGCGTCCACGCCCCGCGACGGCGTCGTCTCGGTGCCGCCCGCAAGGCCGCAGCCCTGCGTCGGCGTCGTTCGTGAGCGGTCTCCGAGGGGCGCTGCCCCCCGGGGCGTCCCCCGTACAAAGTAACCTTAGTTCATCGGAATGAATCGGTCGACGGCCGTGCCCCATCGACTCACCCTCCCGGCCGGCCCGACGAAGGGCGGGCTTTGGTTCGAAACACTAGGGGGGGCGGCCAACAAAGCCTCGGGCTGAGGGGGAGTGAGGCGGTGATCCATCGGCCCTGGGCTCGCGAAGGGGGCCCCTCCTGCTTCCCTTGTTCGTCCTCGCGATGCGGCCGTTCGCCCGCCGTCACGCCTTAGGGGCGCGGGACGGACTAGCCGGCAGGCCGAGGACGCCCCCCACCCCCCAGGCCCCCCGTGGGGGGCCCCCGGGGTGGGGGAACGCCCTCGCCCTCCCGGCGAGGCCCATGACTCCGCCCAAGCCAAGACGGAGTCCCATGGGGTGCACGCCCCCGCCTCGCCCCCCGGTCCCCCGTCGACGCCCCCCCCAGGGGACGCCGTCGGCCGAGGGGCCCGCCCGAGGGCCCCCCGAACCAGGGGCCCCCGGCCAGGGTCGGAGGGAAGGTCGGACGCCCCCTCCCTTCGGGAGGGGCGCCCGGTCGACGGCGTGCCCTGGCCCGTTTCAGGGCGTGGCGCCCCCCCGTCGCCGAGGGGGCTGCAGCGCTCCCCCCGGACGGCTCCCCCGGAGGCCCCCTACGAGGCCCTCGAGGGACCCGCCCGGAGGCGAGCGACCGCGCATGGAGGAGGTTAAGGGGTCCCCCGTTCCCCCCGTCGCCCCGCCCCCCGGGATCCCGAGCCCCCGCCCGCCCCGCCCCGGACCCCCGCTCCCCTCCGGAACCCGAGGGTCCCGAAGGGAGGCGAGGGTTCGGGGCGGGGCGGGCGGTTCGCCGGGCGGGAGACGGCGCGCCGGGGGGCGCGAGGCTTACCGAGGGTCTACGGCATGGGATCTCGCGGCCCGTAACGTCGCCATGGGGGCCATGGGCGGACCCCGCAGGGTCCGCCGCCCCGACGCGCCTCCTTTCGGGCTATGGAGGGGGTTCGCGCCGGGCCCCCGTCCGTGGTCCGCGGTCTCGCGGCGGACCCTCGCGGGCCCGCGCGCGCGCAGAAGGTCTGGTGGACGGACCGTGGGACGGGGGATGGGACCATCCTGAGGCCCGGGCCCCGCCGCCCGCCTGCAGGGATGCAGGGGGACGGCGACGCCGGGGGCGGGGCCGGGGTGCCGCGAGGGCCCCATGGGCGTCCGCCGTCGGGGTCAGGGTTACGGACCGGCCCCGACGGGGGACCGGCGCCCCGGCCCCCGCCGGCCGGCCGTACCCCCCCGCGGCCCGCGCCCCCCGGGAGGAGGATGCGGGCCGCGGGAGGCGAGGCCGGACGGCGGGGGCCGGAGCCCGGCCCCCCGGGCGTGACGGTCCAGAGGGACCGTGCGCCGTGGGGGCATCGTCCAGGCGTCGGCCGTCCCCTGGGACGGAACCGACGCCGTGCTGCGGCCAACGGGGTGGAGGGCGGCGGCAGGGAAGCCGCCGCCCCATTGGTCCGAGGCCCCGCCCCGCCGCCTCCCCCGAGGGGAGGGTGCGTCTTACGGGCGTAGGGGCCGCGGTGCCTCTCCCAGCAGGCACGCGCGCGGGCGTGCGCCCGGACCGTCCGCCCGCCCGCCCCTCCCGAGGGGAGGGGGAGCCGGCGTCCGGGTCCAGGCGCCCCACCCGCGCCTTCAACCACGTCGGTGCTCGGCCGCCACGGCCCGTCGCGGGGGCTCCCGGCCCCGGCCCTGGGCAGGGCCGGGGGGTCGGGATGCGCCCACCCTCGGCCGCCCGGGCTGCGCGGCGCCCCCCCGCCCTCGGGCGGTGAGGGGCGGTCGCGGCGGGCGGGTCGGGCGTCCCCGGGCCCCCACGGTTGCCCGGGGGGGCGGTCGGGGGCGCGACGGGCACAGGGCCTTGGGGTCCTCGGGGGCCTCGCCGTCCCGAGGGACGGGCGGGCCCCGGGCCGGACCTTAGGACTTGGGGCGGGCCCGGCCTCTTCGCCGAGGCCGGGCCTGCCGGGCGTCGATGAGACGGTGGCGCCGATCGCGGCGGCTACGCGCCCGCGGGGCCGCCCCGGGCGCCCCCCGAGGGGGGCGCCCGGGGCGACGCCCGGCCCGGGCGGTGCCCGCCCCGGGGCCCGCGAGGGGCCACGGGACGGGACCCGGGCGTGGCGCGGCGCCGGCCGCGGCCGAGGCCCGGGGGGTGGGCACCCCCGGGCCACCGACGTGCCCCGCGCCCGGCCCCGGGGGACCCGAGGGTCCTTTGGGGCGGGGCGCGGGTGGGACGGGCCCGTGGTCGGCCCGCCCCGGCTACGGCCATGACGCCGTAGGGAGGGTACGTGCGCCCCCGCGTCCCTTCCCCGAGGGGGGGACGCGGGGGAGCGATCGAACATGAGGACACCGTCCCGGCACGTCCGGGACGGAGAAAGTGTCCCCCACAGGGCTCGTCGCATGGGGGCCAAACGCTAACCACCATGGTTTAGGGTGTGGACTACGCGGGTATCTAATCCGCTTCGCGACCCACACTTTCGCACTGTGACGTCAGGCATGGCCAAAAGGGGCGACTTCTCCGCCGGCGTTTCTCATGAGATCTATGGATTCCAACCCTTCCCTCATGCGCTCCCCCGCTTCCCTGCCATCCTCTAGCCAACGGCCCGGCCGCCGCCCGTCCCCCTCCCGGGGGCGAAGCGGCCGGGGGGTGGATGCACCCCCCGTCCAGCGCGGGCCTCAACCATGTTCCCACCCGAGAGCCCCCGCCCCGAACGCCCGCCCCCGCGCCGTCCCCCTCGAAAGGGAGCCGACGCCCGGGCGGGCGGGGGCGGCACGGGCATGCCCATACGGCACGGGTCTCAACCCCCCGGTCCGCCCAACGCCCGCCGCGCCCGGGACCCCGCCCCCGGCCGACGGGACCCCCACCCCCCCCGCCCCCGTCACCGGGGGCGGGGGAGGGGCGGCCCCGCCGGCACCCCCGGGCCCCCGCGCCCCCCCGGAAGGGAGGCGCGGCCATCCCGGGGGCCTCGCGCAGGGGGGGATCGCCGCCCGTTCCGGCCGCGGGCCGAATCCGGGGTCCGGCCCGTCATGAGCCCCTCCTCGCCCCGACGGTCCGGTCCCCTGGCCCCCCGTCCCGGGCGCGGGGCACCGGCGGGCGGCCGGACGGGCCCCGCCGAACCCCCCGAGACGCGCGCCCGGGGGGCCTCGGCGGGGCCCGTCCGGCCGCCCGCCGCCCCGGGTCCGGGCAGCGGCGGGCGCGCAGGACGCGGCGTCGGGGGGGCGGACCCTCCGGGACGGCACCCGGGCCCGGGGGCCGCGGGGGCACGGGCGGCCGCCGCCGCCGCCCCTCGCGGGGCCGCGACGGCGCCAAAGCGGGCGGGCGCCGGCGGCGCCCGAGGGGGCGTCCGGTTACGGACGCCCTGACAACGGATCCTGGCGATGGAGGGGTCGGCGAGCCTCGTCTCCCCGGGCGCCGTGGATCGGGCCCTCGGGGGAGGTCTCACGCTCGGACCGCGCCTCGCCCCCGGCCGAGCCTCGCCCGGGGGCGCCGGGACGCGCACGCCCCGACGCCCCCGCCGAGCCCCGGCCGGGGGGGTTTCCTCGCGGAGAGGCCAGGCTCAGGATGGGCGCCCGGCCCCCCCGCCCCGCCCGATCCACGGGGGACCGGACGGCGACGGGAGGACGCGGACGCCCCGGACCGACGCGGCCGCGCCCTGCCGATCCCGAGGGACCGGAGGCGCGGGGCGCCGGCCGCCGTTGGCCCCGGGGGCGGCGTGCTCCCCGCCCCCCGCCGCCCGCCCCCCCGCACCCCGAGGGGCACGCGAGGACGGGAGGCCGGGGGACGGGGCGCCGCACCGGGGGGGGAAGGTGGGGGTATGGGGCCGCCAGAAATGCGCTTAACGCCCAGTCCAATGACGCAAGACCTGCACCACTCGTCTTACCGCGACTGCTGGCACGAGTTCAGTCGGTGCTCTCCCCCACGTACGCTCAAGCGACCTCAGGCTCGGTGTACGCCTTGTTCCGTGGGTGTGCGCGTCTACGAAGGATAAAATCCTCTTTCATCGCGACGTAAAATGACTGGGTCACACGTGCAGTGCATTGCCCAAAATTCCCTACTGCTGCCCCTGGTGGGTAGAGGCCGTGTCTCAGTCCTCTTGCGGCCGCGCTCCCGCTGGGGGCGGCTAAGCATCATCGGCTTGGTGGGCCGTTACCCCGCCAACCACCTAATGCTCCGCGAGCGAATCGCCCTGCGTGGCTCCCTCCTTGGCCTGCCCCCCCGCTCGCACGGGGAAGCGCTGACCGGGGCCGCCTACGGACCCTCCCCCCGCCCTTGCGGGCGGGAGGGAGGCCCGTAGGCGTCCCCGGCCAGGAGGGATCGGCCACCTTTGGGGACCAGGGGGTGGGGCGCCGTCCGCGGGCACGTCGTCCCTACCTCGGGCGCTTGTCTCCACCCCCCCGTCCATATCGCACATTCGGACCGCCGCCCCCAGGGGGGCGACGGGATCCTTGGCAGCGTCAGGGCGGCATCTTCTCACGTGTTACTCGCCCGTGTGCCATGGTCGGCCCCAATCGAGGGCTTTCGGGCCGCCTCGTTCCGAACCCGGGGGGTCCACGACGGCGGGGGACGGGGAAAGGGCCCCGCCACGGATCCCGAGGGACCCGCGACGACGCCCCTTCCCCGCCCCCCGCCGCCGCCACCGCGTCCTTCCCGTGGGAGTGGACGGCCCGCGTACGGACCGCCCAGCCCACGGGCCGGACGCGGCGACTCCCCGGGACGAAGCGAGGCGGTACCGGTACTCACCTGGCGCCAACCATTCGACTTGCATGTATTAAGTCTTTTACTAGCCTGTGCGCCGCACAAAGATTAAATGCATCGCTGCGTGATGTATCGCGAGGCCGGACCCCTCGGGCCCGAGGCCCGGAGGGCCCCCGCCCCTAGGGGCGGGGGGGGGTCCGGCCCGTTCCGGGCGGATCGAACCCTCGGGCCCGATCCGCCCGGAACGGGCCGGACCCCCTCGGGGGACGCCCCCGGGCCTAGCAATGGATGGACTCGAACCATCAACCTCAGGATTATGAATCCTGCGCTCTAACCGGTTGAGCTACACTGCCGCCCGGCCGACGTCGGGCGGGCGGACGGTTTCCCGTCTCCCCCCCACGGATTTTTTCGACCAAAATTACCCCCCCGAAAATGGGCCTCTACCCCCTCGGTCAGAGGGTAGTTTGCTCGCAAAGTACCCTCTGGCGAGGGGGGTAAGTGCCTCGCCAGAGGGTCGTGCAATTTTGCCCCTCGGCGGGGCGTTTCCTCCCGCGAATCCGCAGGCGGGGGAGGGCCGCGTCGGGGTCCGGTGTCCGTGGTCAGGTGTCCGTGACGGTCCGCAAATCCGGGGCCCCCCCGAGGGGGGTCCGGTCCGTTCCGGGCGGGGGCCCGTGGGGCGTCCGCTCGGGGGGTCTTCGTGTGCCATCCCCGCCTTCCGCCCCCGACGCCCATGGTGACGATGACGGCTGTGCTGCTCAAGGAGACGATGGACGCACGGACGCGGGTGCCCACGCCCCGGGCGGGGGCCCGCACGGTGACGACGGCCGCCCCCCGGGCCGCGGCCTCCCGGGGACGGGGGGACCGCTGGCGCCCCAAGAAGCGCCCGCCGAGCCCCGCCACGGTGGCCTTCGCGGACGCCCTCCGGGCCGCGCGGGCCGTGGCCGAGGCGGACCACCCCGTCGTGCCGAAGCCGAAGGTGTTTCCCTTGCCGAGGCCGGACCGGTTCGGCGCCGTGGCGCGCGCGACGTACGACCGCCTCAAGCCGACCGAGGCGTCCCCCGACCGGGGGCCCTTTCCGGCGGCCACCCGGGACCCCTTGGCCCCCGCGGGGGCGGAGGCGCCCGTCTGCCCCAGGGCGGCCGGCACGGTGGCGGCGGCGCGGTGGGCGAAGGCCCGGGTCAAGGCCGCCGGGCGGCGGGCCACGGCGTGGGCCAAGGCCGAGGGGAAGGTCCGGGCCCGGGCCCTCAAGGCGTGGGATCGCGCCCACGCGTACGCCCTGGTCCAGGCGAAGAAGGAGGCCAAGGCGACGGTGCGGCGGGAGACGGCGGCGGCCCGCCGGGCCACGGCCGAGGCCGCCGAGGCCTACCGCCTCGCCCAGGCCGCCCGCAGCCAGGCCGTGGCCCAGGCCATCGTGCCGTTCCTCCTGGCCAGGAGGGAGGAGGCCCTGGCCTCCGGGGCCCGGGGGAAGCGGAAGGGGGACTCCCTCACCCAGAAACCCCTCCCGCGGTGGACCAAGGCGACCGCCCACCTCAGGGAGCGGGCCAAGGCGGAAGCCAAGGAGGATGCGGCGTTGGACCGAAAGATCAAGGCGGGGGAGACGCTGACGTCGATCGAGGCCTACAAGCCCTGGCGCCGCGTCGTGCGCGCCCGTTTCGACCCGACGCCGCGCAAAAAGCGGGACAAATGGGGGGTCGCGCGCTGGACCCCCCCGATCCCCAAACGCCGCCCCACCACGAGGGCGGAGCGGGACACGGACCCCGCCGTGGCCCTCACCCACCGGCGGCGCCAGCTGGCGCGGCGGGGGGTGGTGCAGCCCCGGGGGGTGCCCTTGGACCCGGTGGGCGCCCTCGCCCCCAGCGCCCCTCCGGGCCCTAAGGGGCCCAAGGGGCCCAAGGGCTCCGGGTCCCGGTAAGGGGGGGCCGGGCGTCGATCCCGAGAGGGTCCTCGGGGGGGCCGGGCCTCCCCGGGGACCCGCGGTGCCCCGGGCCCCTCGCCCCCTCGGGGGCGCGCGGGGCCCGGGGACGCGGCCGTCGCGGGCTGGAATGCCCCGAAGGCTGAGGTTCCAGGGAGGCGGGGCACCGGGGCCCGAGGGGTCCCCCACGGCCCCGCCCCGCCAGGTGTGATTGCCGCGACGCCAGGCGTACGGGCGCGCGACGGACGCAGCCAACGCCCCGTCACCCCGGGCCCCCGGGCCCCGGGGGGCGGCGCGCGGTGGCGTGATGGTGTGTGTCGCCCCTCCGGGGGCTTACGCGGCGGGCGGTCCCCCGGGGGGCCGCCGACCGACGCGCTCTTGGCCTCGCTCATGCGTCCGACCATGCGTTCACCCCATGACCCTCGCCCTGGCCCCTGTGCCCTTTCCTTCGGTGCCCTTTCTCGGGGGGGCCGCTCGGCCGGCCCCCTGGGGGGGCCGCTCGGCGGCGTCCCCCGCGTACCGCGTGACGTTTAGCCGGCCCTCCCCGGGGCCTTCCCGGCCCTCCCGGCCCCCGGGAGGGCCGCGGCCGGCCTCGGGCCCCGGGCGGGGCCCCCGTCCCGGCCTCGCCTTCCGTCCCCTGCTGGAGGGCGCCCGCCGGCCCGCGTGGGCCTTGGTGACCGGCGCCCACCCGGCCCAGCTCCGCTTGACCCCCGGGCTCGGAAGGGCCCCGGAGGCGGCCGGCCCCGAAGGGGCCCTGAGCCGTCCCCTGGGGCTCGAGGGGCTCGAGGGGCCCGCCAGGGCCGCGAGGGCCACGGCGGCGCCCCTGGGCTCGGACCCGGCCGCCCATGGCGCCGGGGCCGGCTCCGGCGCCCCCGCGGGCCCCGCCCTCGGCGCCCCCGAGGAGGACCCGTGGGCGCCGCGCGCGGCGTGGACCTACGGGGATGGGGAGGATGGCCGCTACGAGCCCCAGGGCTTCGTGGCCTACGGGCTGGAGGGGACCTACCGGGTGGCCGAGGTGGTGGCGCGCCTCCACCTCCTGCGCCGGAAGGCCCAGACCAGCCTGCGGAGGGTGCTCTCCCTCCAGGCCCAGCTGCAGCCCCGGTGGATTCTCGACGCCCACCTGCCCGGGACCAAGACCGGGGGCGGCGTCGGCCTGGGGCGCGAGGGCTTCCACCCCCTGCCCGTGCCCGAGCCCGGGACCGACCGGCGGTGGGAGCGGCCCTACCGCCCCGACCTGGCCGTCGCGGGCGAGGCGCCGGCCGGGGCGGCCGCGGCCCCGGCCCCGGGGGCCCCCGACGACCCGACGGCGTTGAACCGGGAGGACCCGTACGCGCCCTACGGGAGCCCCCTGGCCGTGGACACCCTGGGCCACGCCCAGCCGGCCACCCGGCCGTCCGCCCTGAGGCGCGTCCTCCACGAGGGGCAGTTCGCCCGGCGCAGGCTGCGGGGCGTCCGGGCCGACGAGGGGAGGCTGTTCGCCGGGGGGCGGACCCCCCGGGGGGGCCGTGAGGCCCCCTGGGACCCCCGCACCGGGCCCCGGCCCGCGCGGGGTCTCGCGGGGCCCGAGGGGCCCGAGCGGCCCCCGGGGGCGGCGTCCCGAGCCCGGGCCCGGGCCCGAGGCGCCAAGCCCTCGGCGGCCACCCGCGCCCTGAACCGGTGGGCGGCCATGGTCCTGCGCGGCCGGCGCTCCGCCCGGCCGCCGCGGATCGACCGCCTGGCGGCGGGACCGGCCCCGGCGCCCGGCACCCGGGAGGCCCGGGAGGGCGCGACGGAGGGGGTCCTGAGGGAGCCCCTCTTCAGCCGGACGGCCAAGATTCAGACCTTGGCCCAGCACCCGTCCACGGTGCTGAGGAGGGTGCCCGTGCCGTTGATTCGGCCGTACGCCCACCGGTTCGCCGACGTGACCCGGATCCAGGCCCTCTGGCGGACCCAAGCGGCCGACCAAGCGGCCGTGGAGGCCCAGGGGGCTGCGCGGGGGCCCGGGGGCACCCTCGCCGGGGCCCCCGGCCCCGCGGGCCCCCCGGCCCCCCGCCTGCCCTTCCTGGGGGTGAGGCGGGCGTGGCCGGACGCCGGGGCGTGGGACGGGGCGTTCGGGGCGGGGGGGGATCCCGTGCCGGCGACGGGGGACACCTACGCCTGGGTGACCCAAGCCGCCCGGTGGACCCCCGCGACCCTGGCGGCCACCGTGGCCCGGAGGCCCACGTGGGGCTTGGACGACGACCTCCGGGCCCGCATGGTGGACGAGGTCGCGCGCGGCGGGGGGGTGGCCGCCATCAAAGGGTGGCACCCCATCCTGCGGGCCCTGGGTCCCCGGGGCCGGCGGGCCTACCTGGCCGAGCGCGACCACGCGGGGGTGAGCGACGCCGACTTCCTCGCCCTGCGCGTGGGCGGGGCCTACGCCACGAGGGTCGCGGCGCGAGGGGTCCGTGCCGACGCGGAGGCGCCGTCCCTGGCCCCCACGTCGGCCGAGGCCTTGGCCGAGGCCGAGGCGGCGTTGGTGGCCGAGGCCACCCGGCGCCGGGTGGACCCCGCCGCCCTCCAGGCCTACCTCGAAGCCCTCGCGGCCAGGGGCGCGGGGACCGTCGCCAGCGACGACGTCCGCGCGGCCCAGGAGGCCCTTCTGGCCACGGCCGGCTGGTCCCCCGCCCCCGAAGGCGAGGGGGACGCGGGGGCGGAGGCGGGGGCGGAGGAGACCCCCGGCCCGGCCCTTGACCCGGACGCGGCCCGGCGGGCGCGGCGGACCGCCCAGCAGCGCCGGCGGCGGGAGGCGGCGGCGGCCGCCCAAACCGTCCGGTTCGAGGCCGCGGGGGCCGCGGACCGGGCTCGCCGCGCGGTGCGCGCCGCCGGCGGGACCGACGCCGAGGCGGACGCGGCCGCGGCGGTGGCTCGGGCCGAGGCTCGGGCGGCCGCCGAGGCGCGCCTCGGGCCCGACGGGCCCGACGCGCCCGACGGGGCCCAGGCTCCGAAGGCCCCCACGCCCGCCTCGACGCCCGCCCCGACGCGGCCGGCGGAGGCACTGGCGTGGGGGCCGCCCGAGCCGGCGGTGCCTCGGCGCGACGACCCGGTCTACCGCGCCCTGGCCCTGGCGCCGTGGGCGGCCGCCGCGGACCCTGGGGCCCCCTCCGGGGGCCTCGGAGGCTTCGGGGCCCCCGGAGGCCCCGGGGCCGGGCCGTCCCTGGCGGGGGCGGCCTTGCGGGCGGCGGCGCGGGTGGCGTTGAGGCTCAAGGCGGCGGCCCGGCCCCCGGAGCAGGCGGTCCCCGTGCGCGGGGTGCCGGCCCTGGGGAGGGAGGGCGCGTCGGGGGTGACCCTGGCGCGGAACATCCGCCACGCGCCCACGGCGGCCTTCCTCTGGGAGGCGTCCTACGAGCGCTGGACCCAGCCCGACCTCTACCTCCCCGCTCCGCCGAGGCTGTTCGCCCGGAGGGGGAAGCGGCGCAAGAAGGCCCGGGTGATCCCCAACTGGACCGGCTTCCTGGCCACCCTGCCCCTGAGGCGGGCGGGGCCCATGCGGCGGCTCCTCGGGGCGGGGCCCAAAGCCCCGCGCGGGGGAGGCCCCGGGGCGCCCCGGGTGCGGGCGCCCTTCGACCCGGCCCCCAAGGGGAAGGGGCCGGCGGCGTTGGCGGGGCGGAAGGGGGCGGCCCGGGGGGCGGTCCTGCGGGACCTTCCCGGGCCCCTGGGCGGGGTGGTGGGCGTCGAGGGCGGCCAGGCCACGTGGCCCCGGGAGGGGGCCCTGTGGGACGGCAGCCACGGCCAAGCCCGGGCGACCCCGGCCACGGTGTTCATGCTGCCCTACATCGACCCGGTCCGTCCCACCAGGTTCTACTACGAGCGGGACCTGAAGCAGCGGTCCAAGCGCGGGCGGAGGAAGCGCATCAAGTTCATCGGGTACCGGGCCGTCCTGGTGGGCCCCTGGAGCCGCCTGCCGGCCCTGGGGTCCAACCCGTACCGGCCCGAGACCTGGCCGTGGCGGGTCAAGCCCACGGTGCTGCCCGTCCCCGCGACCGTGCCCACCGACGCCCCCGCCGGCTTCCCGGGCCTCGGCCTGGACGCCAAGGCGGCCAAAGCCCGGGCCAAAGCGGCCAAGGCGGCCGCGGCCCCGGGGGGGTCGCTGGGGTCCCAGGGGCCCCAGGGGGCCCAGGGGCTCCGGGAGGCCAAAGCGGCCAAAGCCGCGGCGCGGGCCCAGGCCCGGGCGGCGCGGCCCGAGGCGGCCCTGGGGGTCGGGGCGGCGGCGTCGGCGTTCGCGTGGACCCCGTGGGAGCGCCTGGTGGCGCCGGCGGGGTTGGCGGCGCGCCTGCGCCAGGAGGAGCGCACCCTCCGGGCGAGGGTGGCCCACCTGGACCGGCTGATCGCCCGGTGGTCCCCCACCAGGCGGGCGGCGGTGGACGAGGCCCGGGGCGCCGGGCCCCTGTTCGCCCACGCCATGGAGCGGGCCCGGGCCTTGGACGCCCGCCGGCCCCTCCCCGCCACCCCCGACGCCGGGGGGTGGCCCGAGGGGCGCACCGCCGGGGCCGTGACCCCGGCCGAGCCCCTGCCCCTGGCCCCCGCGGTGGTGGACGCCCACACCCCCCGGAAGGCCCGCCTCGGGACCCGAGGGGCCCACGAGGGCCCCGGGGAGGGGGGCCGCGCCACGCCCCGCGGGGCGAGGACCGGCACCCAGGGCTACTGGGCCGTCGGCGGGCCCCGGGCGGGGCCCGAGGCGTCCGGCCCGGCCCAGGGGAGGGCGGCGTGGGCCCAGGCGGCGGCCACCGGGGCCCACGTGGTCCCCACGGTGCCCACGCCGGTCTGGGTCCAGCTGCCGCCGGTGATCCCCTTCCTGGCCCCCGAGTGGGAGGGCGTCCACGGGGCTGAGGACGTCCAGCGGGGCGCCCTCGCCAGGCCGTCGGTGCTCGGCCTCACCCGCGGGCCCGAGGCGGCGCCCCTGAGGGCGTCCCGGGCCCTGGCCCCCTGGACCCCCGACGTGGGGTTCTCCCTGGGCGACGCGCCGTCCCTCCTGAGGCGCCAGCCCGGATGGGGCTTCGACCGCTTCCACGCGCCGACGCCCCTGCCTCGGCTCCTGATGCGCGCCCTGGCCCGCCGCGGCGGCCGGGGGCGCCGCGGGGGGCCGTGGACCCGACCCCTTCCGGGGAGGCCCACCGGGCCGGCCCGGAGGGCCCTCCCCGAAGGGCCCGTCGCCCTCGGGACGGGGGGCCCGTCCGGAAGGGCCTCGGGCCCCTCCGGACGGGCCCTCCGGGCCCTCCGGGTGCGCCGGGGCCTCCGGGCCCGCCGGGTGCGCCGGGTATGGCGGCCCCGGTGGGACGTGCGGTTGGATCGGCGGGCGCCGTGGAGCCGTCCCGAGGCCTACCCGCGGACCACGTGGGGGGCCTGGGACGGCCGCGGCACCGCCACGCCGGTGTGGGCCGACGGCCGTCCGGCCTGGGCCCACACCTACCCCCGGGACCCCGACGACCTCTGGGGGTCCCTGGCCGCCCGCACCCTCAAGATGGGGGGGCGGTTGGCCCACCTGGCGCGTTTGGGCCGTTTGACCCCCCGCCCGGGGCGCCCCACCCTCCTGGCCCAGCTCGGGGCCGCGGCGGAGGCGGGGGCTCCGGACGGGGCCCCGGGGCCCGGAGGCCCCGGAGGGGGGACCGAGGCCGGCGCCGGGGCCGCGGACGGATCCGTCCCGGCCCTGGCGCCCGGGTCGGCCCCGGCCCAGGGGGCCGTCTACCTGCGGGCCACCGGCCGCCTGGGGGCGCCCCTGAAAGGGACGGTGGTGAGGGGGGAGGACCCCTTGGGGGGCCTCGAACGGGTGACCTTGGCGGCCTCGGCGCGGGTGGGGCTGCTCCTCGCGGCCCGCAGGCCCCACCGGGAACGGGCGGGGCGGCGGTTCCGGCCGCGGCGCCAGCGCCTCCAGGCCGCGTTGACCAAGATGATCTGGCGGGCCCGGAAGGCGTCGGCCTGGGCCAGGCGCGACGGGTTGCCCGCCGCCCACCCCGACCGCCGGCCCCGGCCCCTGGTCCGGGCGGCGGCGTCGGCGGACCGGGCGGCGGCGTGGCCGGCGGGGTTGGGCGGGCCCTCCGGGAGGGACCTCGCCGCCCGCGCCCTCCGGCGCGTGCCCGTGGAGGAGGGGGCGGCCCCCGGCGCCACCCTCCGGACCCACGTGCCCGCCTCGTTGGCGCCGGACCCCACCCAGACGGCCGCCCGGGACGCCCTCACGCGGACCTTGGCCGTGCTGACCGCCCGCAGCCGGACCCCCGGGGGCCCCTCGGGGGCCCCCGCCCGGGGCCCTAAGGCCCCGCGCGGCGAAGGGCCGCGCCTGGCCTACGCGAGGGCGGTGCTCCGTCTGACCGCGGTCGGGCGGGCCATGGCGCGGTGGCAGCGGGCGGAGGTGGTCTGGCAGGCCCTGGCCCGGGAGGGGCAGGTGCGCTGGACCGCCGAGCTGGGGGCCGTGGTGCGCGCGCCCTCGGGGTTGCTCCCCGCGGGGCCGGCGGACCACCGGATCACCCCCCAGGGCCACTGGATCGCCCAGGGGGCCCACGGCCTCCTGGCGGCCCTGTGGGGGCCGCGGGCGCCGGACCGGTACCCCCAGGTGACGGGCCAGCAGCTGCCCGACGCCCTGGCCCACCTGGCGTGGGTCGAGGCGGGGGACGTCGCCCGGCCGGGGTCGCGGCCGTCGTTGGACGACGTGGCCGGGGTGATCCGTCACCCCTTCCCGGCCGCGGCCGTGGTGGCCGGGGGGGCCATCGCCGCCGAGCAGGCGGCGATGGCCCAGGCGACGGACCGCCGCGACCCCCGGGGGGCCCGTCGCCGCGGGAGCGCGCCCCACCCCGACGACCTCCCGACCCCGGTCTCCCCCGCCCCCGTGGGGCCCGGGGCCGAGGGCGTGTGGAAGACGGCGGTCCGGTGGCGCGGGTCCGACCCCTGGACCGACGCCTGGGCCGCCACGTCCCCCTGGACGGGCCGGCCCGCGGGCACGGAGTGGGCCCCCTACGGGGCCCCCTACGGGGGCCCCGATGGAGGCGCCCTGGCGGACGGGTCCGCGCGGTCCGACGCGTCGGCCGGGGCCAGGGCGGTGCTGGACCCCGGGGTGGTGCTGACCTGGGAGGCGGGTCGGTCCGTGGCGACCGAAGCCGAGCCCGTGGGGGTGCCCTTGGCCCCCAGGGTGCACGTGGCGACGAAGGGGGCCGCCCTGGTGGCCTTCCTGCGCCACCGGGTGGACCCGGCGTCGTTGCCCACGTCCCTGCGTCGCTGCTTGGCGAGGCTCGAGGCCACGGCCGAGGAGGCGGCCACCCGCCTCGGGTGGGACGCCCTCGATCCCGACACCCTGCCCACCCAGCCCCGTCCTCCCCGGCCCCAGGGCCGGGCGAGGGAGGGGGCCGAGGACCCGGGCGCCGTGATCCTCCGCGACGGGTGGGACCTGGCGACCCACGCGGCCGCGGCGTACGCCGAAGCCCAGGCCGAGGCGGAGACCCCCGGCGGAACGGAGGCGGGGGCGGAGGCGGGGGTGAGCGTGGTGGTGGTGACCGAGGCCCACCGGGAGGCGGTGGCCGCGGCGGCGCGGGGGGAGGGGCCCCACGGGCCCCAGCCCCACGGCGGGTACCGGGTGGACCGCACCGCCCTGGCCCGGACGCGCCCGGTGCGGGCGGCGCCCACGGCCCAGGAGGTGTACATCCACCTGGACCTGAGGCGCCGCGCGTCCTTGGACGCCACCGGCCAGCCCAAGGGGTGGTACCGCCCCGCGGCGGTGGCCATCCCCGACGGGGAGACCACCCCGTTGGACCTGATGGAGGACGACTTCCGGATCAACCCGGCCCTGGGCGGCGATTCGCCGGCCTGGAGGGAGGCGAGGCGGGAGGCCGGGGAGGCCCTGGCCCTCGCCTACGCCAGGCTGCGCCGCCACGGCGAGGCCGTGCCGGCGTGGTACCCGGCCCGGACCATGCCCGCCCAGGCGCCCCGGGAGGGCCCCTACGCCGTGGGGTCCCTGCCGCCGGCGTTGGCGGCGAGCCCGTACCGCGGGGTGGTGTGGGCGCGGCCGACGGCGGGGGCGTTCGCGCGGTTCGCCGCCCTGGACCCCCAGCTGGCCGCGTGCATGCCCCTGTGGGAGCGGGTGGCCCTGGCCGTGGGCGGGACCCTGGCCCTGGATTTGAACGAGGCCGCCTTCCGCTTCATCGTGGCCTGGGGCGGCGAGGACGGGCCCCTGGGCCGCCCCGCCCTGGCCGCCGCCCAGGCGGTCGAGGACCTCGCGGGGCCCGAGGGCCGGGCCCTGAGGCCGTGGACCCGGGCGTGGGCCGTGGGCGGGCCCGTGCTGGGGGCCGTGACGTGGGCCGCGACCGCCGTGGGCCCTCCCGGAGGGCCGCGGGGGCCCTTGGCCTCCACGGGGCTGTACAGCCAGCGGCCCCCGGTGCCCGTGAGCCCCACGGGCGCCACGACCTCGGGGGCGTTGGTGGCGCCCGGGCCCTTGGCCTGGGCCTGCCTCGCGCCCAAGAGGGGGTGGTGGAAGCTGGTGGAGGGCGAGACCGAAGCGCGGCGGAGGAAGCCGTGGCGGTCGTGGTTCGGGAATGCGCCCGTGGTGGACCAGGCCGACGGGGCCGAGATGAGCCCCTGGCTCACGGCGTGGTCCCCGTTCCAGGCGGCCCGGCCCGTCACGGACCGGGCGTTGGCCGAGGCGGAGGACCTCCAGCAGGCCCTGCACCAGGCGTTGGACGCCGTCCACTGGGGCACGGTGATCCCGGTGACCGCCCTGAAACGGGTGGGCACCCTGGGGTCCCGACGCCGCCTCCGGCGCGCCCGGAGGAGGGCCCGCGCCAGGGCCCCCGCCGGTGCCCAAGCCCTGGCCATCGCCCTGGGCGTCTGGACGCCCACGGCGGGGGCCCCCTCGGGGGGGCCGCCGAGCCCGGGGCCCCGGCCCCGGCGGCCCGTGCCCGCCTTCATGGCGTACCCCACCCGGCCCGAACCGGTCCACCCCTGGGCCTCCGGCGTTCCCCGCCCGCCCCTCGGGGCCCAAGGGCTTCAGGGGCCCCCCGGGGGCGAGGACGGGTCCACGTCCTGGGCCTGGCCCCAGGATGAGACCCGTGGTTCCCCCGAGGCGCCGGGAGCGACCCTCCTGGAGCTTCTCCAGGGGGCCCCTGCCCCGGATCCCAAGGACGCGGCGGCCTCCGGGGGTGCGGTCCGGCCCCGGCGGGGGGCCGTTCCCGCCGGGGCGTTCCAGGCGGCCGGGGCCCGTCCCTCCGGGGCGTGGCCCGCGGGTCGCGGCTGGCGCGTCCGCGCGTGGGAAGGGCCCACGGGGCCGGCGGGGTCGGTGGACCCCGTCGGGGACGACGCCCTCGGCGCCCTCGGGCCCGAGGCCGAGGGCCCCCAGGGCGGGAGGCGCGCGGCGCGGGCGGAGGCGGCGCGGTTGAAGCTGTGGGTCAGGTGGATGACCGATCTGAACCACCCCGAGAACCCCCACTCCAAGGGGTACTACCGCCGCGTGCGCCGGTCCTACCGGACCGTGGGCCTTTGGTGGGTCCTGCGCACCCACGCCGCGTGGCGCCAGCTGGCGGCCGCGGTGGGGGCCATGGGGGCCCTCGAGGCCGAGGCCTTCAAGGACCTTCCCGGCGCCGCGGCCCCCGGAGGCCTTGGGGCCCCCGGAGGCCTTGGGGCCCCCGGAAGGGGGGCCCGGCCCGGGGAGGCGGCGTGGCGGGCGGCCCGGGCCCTCGCGGACCTGGTGACGCCCCACGCTCCGGGCCCGGACGCCGGGGCGGAGGCGGCCGACGGTGCGGAGGCCGGGGAGGCTCGGCCGGGCACGCGGGCGGCGCGCGTGGTGGCCCAGCTGACGGTGACGCCGGCCGTGACGGCCTCGGCCCTCGTGGCGACGTTGGGCGTCCCCTCCCGGGGGGAGGCGCCCAACGTCGCCCGAGGCGAGGCCGAGGCGGCCGCCCGGCGCCGGGCCCTCGCGGACCCGGTGCTGGGGCCCCAGTGGCGGCGAGCCGCCGCCCGGGTGCGGCGGGCCCGGCGGGTGTACGCCGGGTGGATGCGGGTCCAGGAAGCCCTGGCGACGAGGGAGCGGGTGAGGGGCGAAGCGACCCTGGCCGTGACCGACACGCTGCGGGCGAGGTTGAACGACCCGCACGTGCTGAAGGATCCCCAAACCCAGGCCGGGGTGGCGCGCCTGCTCCGCGCCGAGTGGCGCACCCACGGCCGCCACGTGGTGGCCGACGGCCGCCAGTGGACGGTCCGCACCCTGACCGAAGCCCTCGTGGCGCCCGCCGCGGGCCGTAGGCCCGCCCACGCCCCCCGCCCCCGCCCAGGGTTGATGCCCGAGGCGGCGGCGGACGCGGAGGCGGCCGAGGACCCCTACGCGGCCTGGTCGGTGCTGCCGCCCGTGCCGGCGGAGGCGGGGTGGACGCCTTCGGCGCCCGACCGTCTCCATCGCGGGGCGTTGAGGCCGGCGGTGGCGCGGCGGTGGGTGCCCCGGACGGGGTGGTTCGTGGCGAGTGCCTCGCCGGTGCCGTTGGCCGCGGGCGAGGCGCCCTCCCTGGCCCTGGCCACCGCGGCCCGGGCCGAGGCGAGCGCGACCGTGGCCCTGGAGAGGGCCCTGGTGAGGCCGCCGTTGGCCCGGGTGGCCGCGAACCACACCCTCCTGCTGGGGGGCGAGGGCGCGCGGTGGACCCAGTGGACCGAGGCGTTTTGGACCGTGAGGCTCCCCCACGCCGATCTGGTGGCCATGGCCCGGGCCCAGCCCACCCTGGTCGCAGGGCGGCCCCTCGAGGCCCCCTACGGGGGCCCCGGGGGGGACGCGTCCCCCAAGGCCCGCCGAGTGCCCTACCCGTGGCATCCGAGCCGGGGTGCGGACGTCGCGCGTATGGGGGATGTGATCCGGGGGGCCCGGGAGGCCTCGGGGCCTTCCGGGCCCTTCGGCTTCGATGGGTCGCGTCTCCGCGAGGGGGCGAGGTCGCCGTGGGCGCCCATCCCCGTGGACCTGGGGCTGGGCACCCACTACCCCGACCCCGCCGGGCCCTTGGCCCACCCCCGCGCGGGGCCGTTGCCGTGGGCGTTGGCGTGGGCCGATTGGCTCCAGCACCGCCTGCGGTTCCCCTTCGCGGCCGTCGGGTCCCCTAGGGCCCTGGCCTCGAGGGTGGGGTCCGGCCTTCGCACCCTGCCGGATCCGGCGGTGTACCGGGCCTGGGTGGGGGCGTTGCGGGACCGGTGGCGCGACGCCACCGTGGCCGCCTACGTGGCGGTGGACCGGCGCCCGGTCTGGGGGTTGATCCACGGCTTGCGGGGTCGATCCCAGGAGACGGCGTTCGTCAGGCTCCTGCGCCGGTTCGCGGCCGCCCTGGCCCGACGGCGCCAGGTGGCCCTGCGGAAGGGGCCCGGAGGCTTCAAGCGGTACCTCGAGCCGACCGACCCCCGGGCCGCCTTCCGCGGCGGCTGGGGCCGGCGCCGGGGCCCCCAGGGGCCCCGGACGCGGTGGCGGGTCCCCTCGGCCACGAAGGTGCCCGTGACCCTGGTGGAGCGCTCGGCGGGGGTCCCCCAGGAGGGGGACGGCCCGGCCGCGATCCCCGGGGAGGGTGCGCCCCCCTGGGGGACCGTCACGACGGCGGCCGGCCGCGAGGCCGAGGTCCGCGTGGTCCGGATCCCCGGCCGGGCCCGGACGAGGCCCTGGCGGGACCGGTACCAGGTTCGGCGGGCCCTGCCCGCGCCCTACACCAGGCGTCTGGGACGGGGACCTCTGGGCGCGGGGCCGGAAGGCCCCTGGGCCTCCATGACCGCCCCGTCCCGGGTCGCGTTCGGGGCCAAGGGTCCCCAGGAGGTGTACCTCGCCCTCTGGGCCTTCGTCGCCACCATGGAGAGGGCCCACGCCGAGAGCCGCGCCGTCCGGCACCTGACCCAGCCGCCCGTGCCCCACGGGGCCTCCGGGCCCCACGGGGAGGGGCAGGGCGGTCCGGACCAGGAAGGCGTCGCGGCGTGGGACGGGGCGAAGGGTGGGACGGATCCGGACCTGGCGGGGTGGTGGCGCACCAGGCCGTGGCGCCCCATGCCCCGGACGTTCGTCCGGGCGCTGCTGCGGGTGGCGCCGTGGGCGGAGGCCACGGCGACCTGGATCCGGCGGGCCGAAGCGCGCCGCGCCCTGGGGCGGGCCGAGGCGGCCCTCGCCGAGGCGGAACGCGCCGAGGCCGAGGGCGTCGAGGCGCCCGCGCCCGCGTGGGTGACCCGGGCCCACGTCGCCGCCGCGCTGATGGCCGAGAGGGGCATCGCCGAGGCCCAGGCCCACGCGATCCTCGAGGGCGAGGCGGACCCGGGGACGTGGACCCTCCGGGCGAAGGCCAAGAGGGCGGAGATCCAAGCCGGGGTGGTCCGGGCCCGCGCGGCGTGGCGCCGGGAGGCTGCGGCCGCGGGGATTCCGCTCCAAGGGCCCGAGGCGGCCCCCGTGGGGGCCCCCGTCGGGGGCCCCGTCGGGGCCCCCGACGGGGGCCCCGAGGCGCCCGTGGCACCCAGGGTGCCCGGGGTGCGGGTGCGGGAGACCAAGGCGGCCAAGGCGGCCCGGTTGGCGTACTACAAGGCCCAGGGGTTGACCCAGAAGGGGCTGCCGCCCAAGAAGCGCGGGCGGAAGCCCAAGCTGCCCCTGGTCCGGCCGGCCTTGACCATGGAGGAGAGGCGCGCCACGGCCAAGGCCCACCGGCCCGAGGCCGAGGCCTTCTACCGGGCGTTGGGGCTGTCGCCGACGGGGAGGCCGTTGCCTAGCCCCGCGGCCCCCCAGGGCCCGGCGCCGGGCCCGGTCGGGGCTCCGGCCCCGGCGGCGAGCCCGGAAGCCTCCGAGGGCTCGGAGGCCCCCGAGGGCCCCGAGGCCCCGGAGGCCCCCGAGGCCCCGGAGGGCCCCGAGGCCCCTGAGGGCCCCCCCGCCCCCGAGGGCGCGGGGTCCAAGGGGTCGGGGGGTGCGTAAGGAGGGGAGGCGTCCGACCCCCGCCCCCTCGGGGGCCGGGGGCGGTGGGCGCGTCCCGGTTCGGTTCCCTTGCGGGTCCCCCGAGGACCCCGGCAGGGGACGCGGCGCTATAGCTCCAATGTAGAGCGGCACCTTGTCATGGTGAGGGATCTCGGTTCAAGTCCGGGTAGCGCCGTCGCGTCCTCGTCCCCCCCGGGGGCCCCTACGGGGCCCCCCAGGGACCCCCCCGGGGCCGAGTTTCTGTCGTAATGGTAGCGAGCCATCCTTCCAAGTTGGATGTCCGGGTTCGATTCCCGGGAGACTCTGGGAGTTTCTGTCGTAATGGTAGCGAGCCATCCTTCCAAGTTGGCTGTCCGGGTTCGATTCCCGGGAGACTCTCCGGCCGTCGACCCCGCGGGGCCCCGGGCCCCCTCGCCGTCTCCTCCCCCATGTCGGCCGTCGCCCGCGGACGGCCCCGGCGGGACGGGCGCGGGCCCCCGTGGCGGGTCCGGCCGTGACCGGGTCCCAGGATGGCCGCAAGGATCCTCGGGACCCCCTACGTTGGGGGACGGGACGTGTCCCGTCCCCACCCCCGGGGGGACGGGACGTTTCCCGTCTCCCCCCCACGGATGGTTTTCCGTGAACCAAAGGGCCTCGGCCGAGGGGGTTACCCCCCTCGCGGAGAGGTCCTTTGCCCGCAAAGGTCCTCACGGCGAGGGGGGTAACCCCCCTGCCGGAGGGTCGTGCAGAATCGGGGGTGGGGGCGTCCCGTGGGGGGCGTTCCCCGCCGCCCGCGAGGACCCGGGGAGGTCCGTGCTCGCCCGTGCGTTCCGGCCGCTCCGGGGGCCCCGACCGGGGTCCGGGAGGGGGTGCGGGCCCCACGGGCGCCGGGGTGCCCATCCCGACCCGCCCTCGGCCCATCCCTTGGGCTGCGGGGGGGCCGGGCGGGCACCCCCTCCCCCCCTGCGGGGGGGCTCACCCCCGGGCCCGGGCCGTCGGCCGCCCGTCCTCGCCGCCCTCGCGGGGGCGGCGGGACGGGGGGAGGCGTCCCGGGCGCAGTCCCCGCCCTCCGGGCCCCCCGCAGGGGGGGAGGGGGGGATACGATTCGGTGCCGGTGCCCGCGCGTGCCCTCTTGCGTGCGTTCATACGCCTCCCTCCTCCCTTCGCCCATGTACACGTCCATCGTCGCATTGCCTCTGCTCGGGGCGCTGGGCGCCGGGTTTGGGGGCCGGTTCCTCGGCCGGCGTGGGGCGCCGGTGATCGCTACGGCCGCCGTGGCCGCCACCTTCGCCCTCGCCGTGACGGCGTGGGTGCAGGTGGGTTTGATGGGTCAGCCCGTCCACATCGCCGGCGGCCCCTGGGTTCAATCCAGGGCGTTCGCGGTGAATTGGGGGCTGCTCTTCGATAGCCTCACCGTCACCATGCTGGTGGTGGTCACCGGGGTCTCGGCCCTGGTCCACCTCTACGCCGTGGCCTACATGGCCACCGACCCGCACCTGCCACGGTTTCACGCCTACCTGTCCTTCTTCACCTTCGCCATGGTGGTCCTGGTCACCGGCGACAACCTCCTCCAGCTCTTCCTGGGCTGGGAGGGGGTGGGCGTCGCGTCCTACCTCCTGATCAACTTCTGGTACACCCGGTTGGGGGCCAACAAGGCCGCCCTCAAGGCCATGCTCTGCAACAAGGTCGGGGACTGTGCCCTGGGCTTGGCCATCCTCGGCCTGGTGGACCTGGTGGGCGCCCTGGACTACGCCACCCTCTTCGTGGCCCTGACCCCCGAGGTCCAGGCGGCCACGGTGGAGGTGTTCGGGGTCGAGATGCACGCCCTCTCGTGGATCGCCGCCCTCCTGTTCGGGGGGGCCGTGGGGAAGTCGGCCCAGCTGGGCCTTCACCCCTGGCTCCCCGACGCCATGGAGGGTCCCACGCCCGTGTCGGCCCTGATCCACGCCGCCACCATGGTGACGGCGGGGGTGTTTCTCCTGGCCCGCATGTCGCCCCTGCTGGAGCTCACCCCGGGCGTCCTCGAGGTGATCGCCGTCTGGGGCGCCGCCACGGCCCTGTTCGCGGGGACGGTGGGGGTGGTCCAGAACGACCTCAAGCGGGTCATCGCCTACTCCACCTGTTCCCAGCTGGGGTACATGGTCTTCGCCTGCGGGGTCTCCCAGTACGACCTGGCCATCTTCCACCTGGCCAACCACGCGGCCTTCAAGGCCCTCCTGTTCCTGGGGGCCGGGTCGGTGATCCACGCCGTGGGGGATGAGCAGGACATGCGGAAGTTGGGCGGCCTCCAGGCCCTGCTCCCCTTCACGGCCACGGCCATGGGGATCGGGTCCTTGGCCCTGGTGGGCTTCCCCTTCCTGACGGGGTTCTACTCCAAGGACCCCATCCTCGAGGGCGCCTTCGCCACGGCCACGGCGTCCGGGCGGTTCGCCTGGACCCTGGGGCTCCTGGCCGCCGGGTGCACCGCCTACTACTCGTTCCGCTTGATCCATCTGACCTTCCTCAACCGTCCCAACGCCGCCCGGGCGGCCACCTACGCCGGGGTCCACGAGGCCCCCAGGTTGATGGCGGTGCCCCTGGCGGTGCTGACGGTCTTGAGCGTGGTCCTGGGCTACGTCACCAAGGACATGGCCGCGGGCCAGGGGACGGCCTACTGGGCCGGGGCCCTGGCCATGCACCCGGGGGCGACCTCGGCGTCCTTCGAGATGGAGACCGTGCCCACGGCCCTCAAGCACGCGCCCCTGGCCACGGTGGCGGCCGGCTTCGCCCTGGCGTGGGCCGTGTCCACCGCGAGGGGGATGCGGGCCGGCTGGGCCCTGAAGCGCACGCCCCTGGCCCAGACCCTGTACGCCTTCGGGAACCAGCGGTGGTACTTTGACGGGGTGATCAACACCTTCCTCGCCGCGCCCGTGGTGGCGTGGGGGTACCACGGCACCCTGAAGGCCCTGGACAAGGGCGCCTTCGAGGCGTTTGGGCCCACCGGGATCGTCCGCCTGACCTCCGCCCTCCACCGGGGGGTGGCGCGCTGGCAGACCGGGTCCCTGGCCCACTACACCCTGGCCTTCATCGTGGGCGCGGTGGCGGTCCTGACGGCCGTCGCCGCCACCCTGACCCTGGCGCCCGCGGCGGCGCCCGGGTCCCCCGCGGCCGCCGCCGCGGCCGCCCTCGAGGCCCTCGAGAGCGCCCCCGGAGCCGGAGCAGGGGCAGGGGGGACCCTGGAGGCGTGGGTCCACGCGGCCCAGGGGGCTGGCCTGCGCGGGGCGTTGGCGGTCGCCCTCGGCGCCGCCATCGTCTTCGTGGGGGTCCAGCGCGCCTCCCTGGCCGAGGCCGCCGACCAGCAGGCCCAGGCCGACGCGTTGGCCCACGCCTGGGCCCGCGTGGCGCCCGAGCCCCGTCCGGTGGCGGTCTCCCCCCTCTACGCCCTGGCCGCCCGGTGGGGCGCCTGGGCCCGGGGCAGGGTGACGGCCCGCACGCGCCCCCTGGCCGCCGCCGTCCGCGGCGCGGCCGCGCGTTACGGCCTGATCGCGCGGCGTGGCCTGGCTTCGTCCGCACGTCCGACCCCTCGGCCGAGGGGTGAGGACGGCGCTTCCCGTTAATCCGGACCCGCTCCGCCCTCTTACCCCCTCATGCCTACGACGACGACGATGCCCATGACCCACGATGCGACCCTAGCGCGTCCCTGGCTGGCCTCGGTGACCGAGGCCCCCGCGGCCGAGCCCGTCTTCGGGGCGGCGGCGGTGAAGGGGATGTACCCCGAGATCGACGCCCTGACCGACTGGGCGTGGAGGGATTATGCGATTTACGCCGTGATGCACGGGGTGGTGGACCCCCTTCACACCCACCTGCTGGCCCTCGTGGTGTTCCTGCCGGCGGTGGGGGCCCTCGTGGTGGCCCTGCTGCCCTCGCCCGCCGACGACGCGGTGACGCCGCCCGTGGGCGGCGGCCTGTGGACCGTGGACCCGGCCGTGCGCCGGATCCAGGGGGTGGCCATGGCCTTCGCCATGGCCACGGTGGTGGCCGGGGTGCTGCTGTACCTGGCCTTCGACACCGCCACCGACGGGTTCCAGTTCCCCGTGGTGAGCCACTGGGGCACCCCCGAAGCGGGGTGGACCCTGACGGCGTGGCGGGAGGCGAAGGCGTCCCTGCGGGGGCCCGAGGAGGCGGCGGACGCCGTCCGCGCGGCCACCGTGGCCCTCGAGGCCACGGGCGGCCTCGGGGGGGCCGAAGCCCACGCCACGGGGCCCTCGCCCGAGGCCGTGGCCGCGGCCCACGAGTTGCGCCTGCCCGGCGACCCCCGGTGGTGGGACCGCGCGGCCGCCGTGCGCGGCGCCGGCGGCCACGCCGTCATGGGGGTGGACGGGTTGAGCCTGCCCTTCGTGGGGTTGAACGTCCTGCTGCTGCCCATCTGCCTCATGGCCGGGTGGCACGCCGTGGCGCCCCGCCAGCAGAAGCTGTACGCCGTGCTCTTCCTGAGCCTGGCGACCCTGGTGGGGGCGGTGTTCACCCTCCTGGACCTGATCCTGTTCTACGTGGCCTTCGAGGCCGTGCTCCTGCCCATGGTGCTGGTGGTGGGCCGGTTCGGGTCCCGGGCCCGGAAGGTGGCCGCGGCCTACCAGTTCTTCCTGTACACCCTGGCCGGGTCGATCCTGCTGCTCCTGGGGGTGTTGGCGTTGACGGCCTTGGCCGACAGCTCCTCCTACCTGATCGTGCGCCAGCTCCAGCTGACGCCGGCCGAGCAGAAGGTGCTCTTCCTGCTCTTCTTCGCCAGCTTCGCCGTCAAGGTGCCCATGGTGCCCGTGCACCTGTGGCTCCCCGAGGCCCACGCCGAGGCCCCCACGGGGGGGTCGGTGATTCTGGCGGGGGTCCTGCTGAAGATGGGGACCTACGGGTTCCTGCGCTTCAGCTTGCCCCTGTTCCCGGTGGCGGCGGTGTACTTCCAGCCGGCCATCGTGACGGCGTCCCTGGTGGCCGTGGTGTACGCCTCGGCCACCACCCTGCGCCAGACCGACTGGAAGAAGGTGATCGCCTACTCGTCGGTGGCCCACATGGCCTACGGCACCCTGGGCATCTTCGCCTTCACCGCCCAAGGGGTGGAGGGGGCCATGCTGGCCATGGTCAGCCACGGCCTGGTGTCCCCGGGGCTGTTCCTGGTGGTGGGCATGGCCTACGAGCGCACCAAGACCCGGGTCCTCGAGTACTACGGGGGGTTGGCCACGGCCATGCCCGTGGCCACGGCCTTCTTCTTCCTGATGACCCTGGGCACCATGGCGGTGCCGGGGACCTCGGGGTTCCCCGGGGAGTTCCTGGTGCTCCAAGGGGTGTACGCCGACCACCGCGCCGCCGCGGTGGTGGCCGTCCTGGGCACGTTCCTGGGCACGGCCTACAGCCTGTGGCTCTACAACCGGGTGGCCTACGGCCACCTCAAAGCCACGTTGACCCACGCCATGGACCTCTCCTCCCGGGAGTTCACCATGGTGGGCACCCTGGCCGTGGGGGTGATTTGGCTCGGGGTCTACCCTGAGCCCCTGCTGGAGGTGATCCACGCCTCGGCCTACGGCCTGGTGGAGGACTTCCACCACCGCACGGCCCTGGCCGCGTCCCACGCCCTCGAAGGGGGCGCGGGAGGCGCGGGAGGCGCGGGGGCGGGGGGGTACCCCGGGGCCTACGCGCCCCGGGTGACCGAGGCCATGGCCCACGTCCTGGGGTACGGGCCGGCGGAGCCGGCGCCGTTGACCTTGGGTGAGGTGGTGGCCGAGGCCCAGGAGGCGGGCGCGGACCCGGTGGAGGCGCTCCACGGGGCCATGGCGGCCAAGATCACGGCGGCGAAGGTGGCCATGGTGACCGGCGGGCGGGAGCCCCTGGCGCCGGGGTACGCCTACGCCGTGGTGGGCAGGGCCGTGGACGCCCAGGGCGGCCTGCGGGAGGTCACCATGGCCTTTCCCACGGCCGAGGCGGCGGCGGCGGTGGCCGACGCCCACCGCGAGGCCTGGGAGGCGCGCGCCGCCCGGGTCGCCGAGGCCCAGGCGGAGTTCCTGCGCCAGCCCGTGGACCCGACCCGGTGGCGGGAATGGATTCCCAAGTCCCTGACCGAGCTGCTGGTGAACGATCTGCGGGCCGAGCAGGCCCAGCGGGCGGCCTCCCTGGGAGGCCACCCCGGCCTGGCGGCCGACGTCCACCCCGCCGCCCGCGCCGCCTACGCGGCCCAGGCGGCCCAGGACGCCGCCGCCCAGGACGCCGCGTCCCTCCCCGGCCGCACGTCCTGGGCCTCGGGCCTGTGGACGTTCGGGGCCGGACGGTCCGCCTAACCCCCGCCCCCTGACGCCATGACCCGCGAGACGATGCTTTACGCGAGGCAGGGGCTGGGGAGGGTGATTCCGTCGGCCCACGAGGCGAGGACCGTGGCGGCGTACTTTGCGGGGGACCTCCAGGCGTCGTTGCCGGAGGTGTACCTGGCCGTGGTGTCGTTGATGCTGGTGACCTACGCCGTGGCCTGGCCCAAGGAGGTGAAGGCCGAGGTCTTCCCCGTGGTCAACGCGGCGGCGGTGGTGGCCCTGGTGATCGCGGCCGTCCTCTGCCTGGTGGGGCCCGTGGGGCCCCTGGCGGCCGAGGCGGGGACCGTGGCGAGGGCGAGGGCGGCGACGGCGTGGCACGGCAGGATGAGGGTGGACGCCTTCACCCAGACGTGGAAAGCCATGATCGTCCTGGCGGCGGCCGGGGTCCTGGCCTCGGCGTCGAGGTACGTGGCGAGCCAGGGCATGGCGCGGTACGAGTTCACCTGGCTGGTGCTCTGGGCGACCCTGGGGTCCATGCTGGTGGTCTCGGCCGCCGATTTCCTGGCGTTCTACGTGGCCTTGGAGTGCGGGGCCCTGGCGAGCTACATCCTGGTGGCCTCGCGCACCGAGGAGGAGGCGTCCACCCAAGCCGGGTTGACCTACTTCATCCTCGGGGCCCTGGCCTCGGGCTTGATGCTCCTGGGCATCGCCCTGCTCTACCACGCCACGGGCACCACGACCCTGGCGGCCCTCCACGTCCACGCCCAGGCGTGGGCCATGGCGCCTTCGGCCCTGGACCCGGACGGGACCGCCGACGCCGCGCGCGCGTCCACCGCCACGGTGCTCGCCCTCGGGTGGGTGCTGGTGGGGGTGGGGGTGGCGTGGAAGGTGGGGGCGGCGCCGTTCCACCAGTGGGTGCCCGCCGTCTACGGCGGGGCGCCCCGGCCGGTGATCGCCCTGATCGGGACCGTGCCCAAGCTGGGGATGCTGGGCTTCCTCGGGCGCATGGTGCCCGAGGCCTTCGCCACCCTGGGGTCCGGGGCCGGGGCGTTCGGGACCTTCGGGCCCGACGCCGTGGCGGCCTTGGCCGTGGCGTCCCTGGCCGTGGGCACCTTCGGGGCCCTCCAGGAACGGCGCCTCCTGGCCCTGCTGGCCTACTCGGCCGTGGCCCACATGGGCTACCTGGGGCTGGCGTTGGCGGTGAACACGGCGGCCGGGACCGCGGCCCTGACGGTGTACGGCCTGGCCTACGTGGCCGCCACCGTGGGGGCCATGGCCCTGGTGACCAACCTGAGGGTGATCTGGACCAACCGGGTGGGCCACGCGTACCTGGCCCATCACGTGACGGTCCACGACCTCCAGGGCTTGTACTGGCGCCACCCCGGCGCGGCCATGGCCCTGGCGACCTTCTTCTTCTCCATGGCGGGCATCCCGCCCTTGGCCGGGTTCCTGGCCAAGATGAACGTGTTCCTGGCCTTGGTGGAGGCGGAGGCCTACGGGTTGGCGGCGGTGGGGGCGTCCATGTCGGTGGTGGCGGCGTACTACTACCTGCGGGTGGTGGGGACCGCCCTCTTCCTGGCGCCCGACGCCGACGTTCAGCCCGACGGGTCCCTGCGGCCCTCGGCCTCGTTCCGGGCCATGGTGCCCGAATTTGAGGCCGAGGACAACCCGAGGTTCTCGGACATCTACAGCCCCCGGGTCCGCCGCGAGGACGGCGGGCTGAACCGGGGGGCCCAGGGGGTGGTGGCCGTCTGCTTGGTCATCACCGTGGCCTTGATGGCCTTCCCCGACGCCTTCGTGGCCTGGGCCGACGTGGCCGCCCACGCCACCCTGCCCGACGCGCCCCTGGTGGGCGGGTTCGGCGCCGAGGCGGACCCTCGGGGGGCGCTGCAGGCGGCCCCCTTGGCCCCGGACGCCGAGGCGGCCCGGGGCATGCTGCCCCGCGCCATGGCCCCCACGGGGCCGGAGGCCCTGGACCTCGCCGGGGCCGGGAACGGGGCAACCCAGGGCGCGACGATGAACGGCCAGGGGGCCACGGAGTCAGCCTCGGCGCCGGCCCCGGCCCCCGAGCGGGGGGCCGCAGGCGCCCGGGGGTGGCGGCGGATGCTGCCGTTTGGCCGGGGTGCGTAACGAATGGTTCGGGGCGGCCGTCCCGCGCCCCTCCGGGGGGCGCGGGGGTTCGCCCGTTTCTTGCGGTGCCCATGCCCTGCAGCCTCGCCTCCAGCCATGACCGTGTACGCTCCGATTCTGGTGCAGTTGGCGTTCTCCTTGGGGTTGGCGTTGATCGTGTTGGGGTTGTCCCTGACCGTCGGGACCCAGAAGGTGGATCCGGAGAAGGTGTCGGCCTACGAGTGTGGGTTCGACCCGTTCGGGGCGGCGCGGCAGCCGTTCGACGTCCGGTTCTACCTGGTGGCGATCCTGTTCATCGTCTTTGATCTGGAGGTCACCTTCCTCTTCCCCTGGGCGTGTGTCCTGGGGGACGTGGGCATGGCGGGCTTCCTGAGCATGGCCGTGTTCCTGGGGATCCTGACCCTGGGCTTCGTGTACGAGTTCCGCCAGGGCGCCCTCGACTGGGAGTAACCCTCCCCGTCCCGGGCCCCTGGGCCCCGGGCCGGCCCGCCCCGGGCCCCGCGCGCCTCGGGCCCGCCGGGTCCGACGGCGCCGACGGGGCCGGGGGCGGGCGCGGGCCGGGGACCGCCGCCCCGGCGGCGGTGGGTCGATCCGCTAGTGAAATGGCATCACCCCAGTTTCCGGCACTGGAAATCTAGGTTCGACTCCTAGGTGGATCACCGGCCTCCCCCTGGCTCCGGGTCCGGACCCGGAGGGGATCGGACGGTCGGGTCGCGCGCCCCCCCGGGGGGCGCTGGGGGCCCCCGGCGGGGCCCCGGGGGGCCCTCGCCGGGGCGTCCGTAGGACGCCCGGGCCCCCCGTAGGGGCCCCCCCAGGGGGCCCCGCCGAGGGCCCTGCCGAGGGCCCCCAGGGGCCCCGCAGGGGCCCGAAACGGCTCCAGGGCGGCGAAGGCTGATAACCAGTCTTCGCGCCAAGGCACCCCCCCTCGCGCGGGGCCCGGGAGCCTCGAGGGCCCGAGGCCCTGGGGGCCCGGCGGGCCCTGGGGGCCCCCCCAACGGGAAGCCTCCCGGAATCCCCTCGCCTCCCCCCCGGATACGTGGCCGAGTGGCCTAAGGCGCCGCCTTGCTAAGGCGGTAGGGGGTAACTCCTCGCAAGTTCGAATCTTGCCGTGTCCGCGGGGCGTTCGGGGCGGTGGGCTCCTCTCCCGCCCGCATCGGGGCCCACCCGGGCCCCGGGCGCCCCGGTTCACGCAAGGGCCGAGCCCCTCGCCCGCGCAGCGTCCGGCGGTCCCTAGGGGGAACCGCCACGCTTCGTCACCGCGTCACGGCTACGCGTTGGGGTGCCCTCGAGCCCCCCGGCACGCGCCTCCGGGCGCGCCTCCCGGCGCGCGCCGGCGTAGCCCGTG
>Ga0181564_10000493_pt1 | contig 34985 bp, 43 predicted proteins | sample 011ome_24_FD_134512 | JGI IMG/M metagenome (GOLD analysis project Ga0181564, IMG submission 134512) | Coastal salt marsh microbial communities from the Groves Creek Marsh, Skidaway Island, Georgia - 011513CT metaG (megahit assembly) | ecosystem: Environmental > Aquatic > Marine > Intertidal... | reverse complement strand
GGTTGCCGCTAAAAGATTAGGTGCCGACGTTATAAATATGAATATCGAAGGCTCATCCTTGCGTAAAGGAGAAACATTATTTGATACTGCACAAACAATAGGTGCTATGAATCCCGATTTAGTAGTCATAAGGCACAGCAATGATAATTCAGCAGAAGAAATTTCAAATCTTTTGGAGTGCCCTGTTATTAATGCAGGTGAAGGAATAAATGAACATCCCACACAGGCATTGTTAGATGCATTTACAATTCTTAGTCATAAAAAAACTTTAAAAAATTTAACAGTTTCAATATGTGGTGATCTTGAGCATAGTCGTGTCGCAAGGTCTAATTATTATTTGCTAACTAAAATGGGCTCAAAAGTAAGATTTGTATATCCAAAATATTTTGAGCCAAAGGATTTAAATAAATATAAAGTAGAAATATTTCATGAATTAATTGAAGGCATAACTGATTCAGACATAGTTATGATGCTAAGAATTCAAAATGAAAGAATAACAAATACAGAATTACCTAGTACTCAAGAATATTTTTTACAATATGGACTTACAGAAGAAAAATTAAAGAATGCAAAAAGTGATGCGCTTGTAATGCACCCAGGTCCAATAAATAGAGATGTAGAGATTGAAAGTTCTTTGGCAGATGATGTGCATAAATCAGTTATTAATGAACAAGTTGAAAATGGTGTAGCTGTCAGGATGGCTTGTCTATCAATGCTAATTAGCTAGATGATTGCTGAAATTATATTAGTAATATTTGTATCATATACTTTAGGTTCAATCCCATCTGGAATAATCTTTGCTAAAATATTTAGACTCAAAGATATACGAACGATTGGTTCTGGCAATACAGGCACCACAAACGTACTAAGAACAGGTAATTATACTGCAGCAGCATTAACTTTGGGACTAGACTTTGGCAAAGCTTGTCTAGCTATTTATTTATGTCAACTTATCAATGATCAATTCATTTTAATCTCTAGCTTAGCTATTCTGATAGGACATATTTTTCCCATATGGCTAAAGTTTAGAGGTGGCAAAGGGTTTGCCTGTTATTTAGGAATTATGTTAATGATCAATTTATATTTATTTATTTTTGTATCATTAATCTGGCTAATCGTTTTCTTTTCTAAAAGAGTTTCATCACTTTCTGCGTTATTAAGTTGTTTAAGTGGTGTTCTTATATCAATAATTTATTTTAACTCAAACATTGCATTAGTTGTTTTACTTACAATATTAATTTTCGTAACTCACCTTGAAAATATAAAAAGACTAATAAATGGCACAGAAACTAAAATCAAATAATCGCTGTATTCTGGGTTTATTTAAAATAAATCATTCATAAGTTTGACAAACGATAAAAAAAAATATTTAAAGTCGCCAAATTAATGAATTGAAAAATGAACTTAGTTATTGTTGAAAGTCCTGCTAAAGCAAAAACAATTAATAAATATCTGGGCAATGAATTCAATGTACTTGCAAGCTTTGGACACGTTAGAGATCTTCCATCAAAAAATGGATCAGTAGATCCTGAAAATGACTTCTCATTTGAATGGGAAGTTTCAAATACATCCAAAAAGCACATAAAAGAAATCTATGATGCCGCTAAAACCTCTTCAAATATTTTTCTTGCAACTGACCCAGACAGAGAAGGTGAAGCGATAGCTTGGCATATAGTTGAACTACTAAATAAAAAAAAGCTTACAAAAGATAAATCTATTAAAAGAGTAGTTTTTAGTGAGATTACAAAATCTGCAGTCAAAAATGGAATCGATAATCCAAGAGAGCTTGATCATTCACTAGTTGACGCTTATTTAGCTCGAAGAGCCTTAGATTATTTATTTGGATTTAGCCTATCACCTGTTTTATGGAGAAAGCTTCCTGGGGCGAAGTCAGCAGGAAGGGTACAGTCTGTTGCTCTAAGACTAATCTGTGAAAGAGAGGTCGAAATTGAGTCTTTTGACCCTCAAGAATATTGGAAGATAAAAGCAAATTTAGAAGTTTCAAATAATAACATTGAGGCAAGTCTTACTCATTATAATGGAGAAAAAGTTGATAAATTTAGTTTTAAAAATGAAGGGGATGCCATAAAAGTTATAGAGTCTTTTGAGGGGCAAAATTTTAAGTTTACAGATATTACAAAAAAACCAGCCTCTAGAAATCCTGACGCTCCTTTTTCAACTTCAACACTACAGCAAACAGCTTCTAGTATTTTTGGCTTTGGAGCATCTAGAACAATGCAAATTGCTCAACGCTTATTTCAAGGAGTTGAGATTGATGGGGAAACAACTGGATTGATTACATATATAAGAACAGATAGTACTGATTTATCAAAAGAAGCAATTCATTCATATAGAGACTTTATTCAGAACAATTTTAATTCATCATACCTTCCGGAAGAAATTAGAAGTTTTAAAAGTAAAAAAGCTAAAAATGCTCAAGAGGCTCATGAAGGTATCAGACCGACAGATGTATTAAGAAAACCAGAAGAAATGAAAAAGTATTTAGATGAAGATGGATTTAAACTATACAATTTAATATGGAAAAGATCACTAGCTAGTCAAATGAGTTCTGCATTATTTGAAAGAACTGCCATTTCTATTTCTAATGAAAATGAAAAAATTAAATTAAGGGCAAATGGTTCAATTCAAACATTTGATGGTTTTCTTAGTATTTATAGTGAATTCAATAAAAAATCAGAAATGACTGAGTCCGATGATAATGAAGACGATAGAGATCTACCTAACATTACTCTCAATGACAATATTGATAATGTCAAACCAGCTAGCTCTCAACACTTCACACTTCCTCCACCTAGATATTCAGAAGCAACACTTGTAAAAAAATTAGAAGAACTTGGAATTGGAAGACCATCAACTTATGCCAGCATCATTTCAGTTTTAAAAATGAGAAATTATGTTGAAGTGGAGAAAAATAGATTTGTTCCTGAAGATAGAGCTATTCTAATAACTGGCTTTCTAAAAGGTTTTTTCTCAAAATATGTAGATTACGAATTCACTGCTGAAATGGAAGAATCATTAGACGAGATAACTTCTGGAACAATAAATTGGAAAGAATTCTTAGATAAATTTTGGAAAAATTTTTCATCAAATATAGGTGAAGTAACTGATTTAAGAATTACTAATGTGCTTGATCATCTAAATGAAAGTCTTAAAAATCATATTTTTATCGAAGCGGATGGTAAAGATATTACTCGAGAATGCCCTACCTGCTCTGGCCAGCTAAGCTTAAAAGTAAGTAGATTTGGAGCCTTTGTAGGCTGTTCAAATTATCCAGAGTGTAAATTTACAAGACCAATATCGCCTAAAAAAATAAAAGAAGTTGTTGAAGATAAAGTACTTGGCATAGATGATGAAACAAAAAAGGAAATCAAATTATTAAGTGGAAGATTTGGCCCCTACATCCAATTAGGAGACAATGATCAAAAAGAAAAGCCAAAAAGAGCTAGCATTCCAAAAGGTATACCTGCTGCAGAGATTGACCTTGCAAAAGCCAATTATCTTTTGAGTTTGCCACGAGAAATCGGTCCTCATCCAGAAAGTGGAGAGATAATTACAATAAATTATGGAAGATATGGTGGTTATTTGAGTTGTGCTGACAAGAATGCAAGCTTAGAGGATATTTCTGAGTTTTTTGAAATTGGCATTAATCGCGCTGTTAGTCTTCTTGCAAATGCTAAGCCTGGAAGATTAAAAAGTTCATCAGAGATTAAAACACTTGGAGATCATCCAGAGGACAAAAAACCCATCAAAGTAATGAAAGGTAAATTTGGTCCATACATAAAATACAAATCAATAAATGCTACGATTCCAGATCAATATGACCCTGAAACAATAAGCATGGATGAAGCCCTTGATTTAATTGAAAGAAAACTTGAAAAAGATGGCAAATCAAAGAAAAAGACTGTCAAAAAAAAGACCTCTAAAAAGAAAATTGTAAAAGATAAAGCCTCCTAAAACACCATTTCATTTCATTAAATTTTAATATAATATTTCTTCATTCTAAATTGGAAGGAAAAATATGGCTCTAGCATATAATGATGTAATAGATAAAAAAAATAACATGGACTTTAGGACTCAAGCATTCATTGGTGGGAACTATGTTGATTCAACTACTGGCAAAACATTTGAAAGTATAAGCCCAGTTGATGGCCAAATTATTACCAATGTAGCAGAGTGTGATGTAGAAGATATTAACAAAGCTGTAATTGCTGCTAGAGAAGTTTTTGAAAAAGGCTCATGGTCACGAATGGCTCCAAGTAAAAGAAAAAAAATTCTTTTCAATTTTGCTGACCTCATGAAAAAAAATATATTAGAGCTCGGAATTCTTGAAACATTGAATATGGGCAAACCAATTACTAGAGCAACCGGTGACATTGCTGCTTGTATCAATTGTACAAAATGGTATGCAGAAGCCATTGATAAGATTTATGATGATGTAGCTCCTACTGGTGATAATATTATTGCAACAATCACCCGTGAACCTCTTGGTGTTGTTGGAGCAGTTACTCCATGGAATTACCCACTGCTGATGGCATGTTGGAAATTTGCACCTGCTTTAGCCACGGGAAATAGTTTTATTCTGAAGCCAGCAGAACAATCTCCATTATCAGCTTTAAGAATTGCTGAATTAGCTGTTGAAGCAGGCATACCCGAAGGTGTTTTCAATGTAGTACCTGGTTTCGGACCAACCGCAGGTAAAGCTTTAGGCATGCATATGGATGTTGATAAACTTGGATTTACTGGATCAACTGAGGTTGGTAGATATTTTCTATCCTATTCGGGCCAATCAAACATGAAAAGAGTCTCTCTTGAATGTGGCGGAAAATCTCCAAATATTATTTTTGCTGATGCTCCTGATTTAGATCATGCGGCAAAAATGGCAGCTGATGGAATGTTTGGAAATAGTGGTCAAGTTTGTGATGCGCCATCAAGACTACTTATTGAGAAATCAATTAAGGATGAGTTTCTAGAAAAAGTATCTGAGTATTCCAAGCCATGGATGCCTGACGATCCATTTAAACCAGAAACTTTGATGGGTTCGATCGTTGACAAAACACAAACAGAAAGAATCCTTGAATACATTGATACAGGAAAAAATGAAGGTGCTAACATTTTAACTGGTGGTGAACAAGTAAAACAAGATTCTGGCGGTTATTATATTAGTCCAACAATCTTAAAAGATGTTAAAAATGATATGAGGGTCGCAAAAGAGGAGATATTTGGCCCAGTGCTATGCTCTATAGACTTTGAAAATGAAGATGATGCTTTAAAAATAGCAAATGATACATCTTATGGTCTTAATGCAATTATCTGGTCAAATGATCTTAACAAGGTTCATAAATTAGCTAAGCGAATTAAGAGTGGTAAAGTTTTAATTAATAGTCTCAGTGACGGGGATATGTCACTTCCACATGGTGGATATAAACAGTCCGGCTTTGGGAGAGATAAATCCTTGGAGGCACTTGATCAATATACTCAATCTAAACTTACATTGATCGAAACAAGATAAATCAATGCAATCTCTTTCTGATGGTCTTTTAAGGCAAATTAAAGATATTGAAATTATACCTGACAAGCCTTTACTAATTACTGATGCTGACGAGGTATTATTAAATTTTGTTTCTTGTTTCCAAAAATATTTGTCTGAAAAAAATCTTTGGTATGACCTGTCTTCCTACTCTTTGTTTGGAAATATTAAAGATCACTCAAATAATGCTATAGAAAATAGTTTAGTAAGTTTTCATCTTGAGAATTTTTTTAAAACAAACGCAAAGATTATAACATTTGCACAAGACTCTATAAAATATGTTAAACTATTAATTGAAAAACTTAACTTTCAAATAGTTGTATTAACTAATATTCCTTTTAAATATTTGGAAGATCGAAAAATATGCTTTAAGAACAATGGACTAGATCTACCAATGATTGCCGGGTCTGGGCCAAAAGGAAAAATAATAAAAGAATTAATTTCTAAACATAAGGATAAAAATTTTTTTATTGATGACTTAGCTCCACACATTATTTCTTCAAAAGACCATGCTGAAAACGTAAAAACAATACATTTTATTTCAAATAAAGAGTTATCAAAGCTAGCCATTACTCCTGTACAAGCAGATATTCGTGCAAATAATTGGAAAGAAATATATAATTATATAGAAAATGAAATTAACAAATAAACTTGATGAACTTAATATTTCATTACCTGAAATTATTCCAGCTTTAGGAAGCTATGTTCCATTTAAAAAGATTAACGGGATAATATATATCTCTGGTCAGCTTCCAATAAACTCTGGAAAAATATTAACAGGAAAAGTTCCCTCGTCTTTGAATGTTGAAGATGCAAAATCTGCTGCAAGAATATGTGTTATAAATACTTTGCCATTATTGATAGAAGCAACCAATAATGCAGATATTGAAAATATACAATGCATAAATATTTCTGGATTTGTTAATTCTGATACTAATTTTGACAATCATCCTGCAGTTATTAATGGAGCTTCAGATTTGATAACAGATATTTTTGGCTCGAATGGAAAGCACTCAAGAATTGCTGTGGGTTGTAATTCTCTCCCGAAAAATGCATGTGTAGAAATTTCATCTATTTTTTTTATAAATGAATGATTTTCTAGAAAGGCCAATTGCACATAGAGGCCTATTTGATAATATTAATATAGTTGAGAATACTATTGCGTCATTCCAAAATGCAATAGAGAAAGATTGTGCTATAGAACTTGACGTTGTTATGAGCCAAGATCACGAAGCAGTTGTGTTCCATGACTATGATCTGAAAAGAATGGCGAATAAAGATTTAAAAATATCTAATTTATCATCACAAGAACTTAGGAATACTTTTCTATTAAATACAGACTCTACAATTCCAACTCTTGATGAAGTCTTATATTCCGTTAATGGAAAGACGCCAATTATGATTGAGATTAAAAGTGGTAACCATCCTTTTATTGAAGAGAGACTTACTGAAATTTTAAAGTCTTATAAGGGACCGATTTGTGTAAAATCATTTGATACTAGCACAGTAAAATGGTTTAGATCTAACGCCCCATATATTAAATACGGATTAATAGGAAGTAATTTAGATATAAATATCAATAAGTTAAAAGAGTTAGGCATTCACTTCTTGTCATATGATATTGATTTCATAAATGATGATATTGTGATGGCATCAAAAGATGAAAATATACCAATAGTAACTTGGACTATTAATTCAAAAGAAAAACTAAAAAAGGCTTACCTAAAAGCTGATAATATTATATTTGAAAAAATTGATGTATCTAGTTTATAGAGATGAAGATTTGTAAGAATATTAATTCATTAAAGAACGAATTAAATAAAATACCAAAAAAAAAGGTTCTATCTCTTATCCCTACAATGGGATACCTTCATGACGGACACTTGTCACTTATCAAAAATGCAAAAAAAAATAAAGAGTTTACAGTTGTAAGTATTTTTATAAACCCAAAACAATTTGGACCAAGAGAAGATTTAGATAATTATCCTACAAATATACAAAGAGATATAAAAAAATTAAATAAATTGAAAGTAAATTTATTATTTATACCACAAAAGAAAGAGATATTTAATTACGATATTTCATCGTATAATTATACACCACTAAAAATTGCTAATATATTATGTGGCAAACATAGACCAAATTATTTCCCAGGAGTCGCAGACATAATAATTAGGTTATTCTCAATTATAGATCCTGATAAGTCATATTTTGGTAAAAAAGATTTCCAACAGTATATTTTTATTAAATCACTCCTTAAAAAATTAAAATTTAAAAGTCGTATTGTTCCAGTCAAAACTATGCGTGAAAAATCAGGATTGGCTATGTCATCAAGAAATCAATATCTTTCTAAATATGAGATAGAAATAGCTACTAAGCTTTATAAAGTATTAACACTTTTGAAAAAAGAAATTAAATATCAAAAGAATATTTCAAGACCTATAAAAAAATATAAAGCTAAATTATTAAAATACGGCTTCACAAAAATTGATTATTTAGAAGTTCGAACAGATGATTTAAAAAAAGCAAACTTTAAATCTGATAAAAAACGTCTTTTTGCTGCAGTCTTTATAAATAAAACTAGACTCATAGATAATATACGTATCTAGAATAAAAAAATTGATGCCAATCCAAGAAATGATAAAAAACCTACTACATCTGTTATAGTTGTTACAAAAACACTAGATGCAATTGCGGGGTCAATTTTAAAATAATTTAAACCGTAGGGAATTAAAAATCCAAAAAAACCAGCAGACAGTATATTTACTATCATTGCAGATCCAACAATGACTGATAAATAAATATCATTGAACCATAGTTGAGCTGCAATAGCGGTAATAATTGCAAAGATCATACTATTTAAAATTGAAATAGAGATTTCTTTTGAGAATATTTTTCTTCTATTATTTTGGACTAAATCTTTTGTTGCTAAAGCTCTTACTGTTAAAGTTAACGTTTGTGTTCCAGCATTGCCCCCCATAGAAGCAACAATTGGCATTAAAACTGCGAGAGCTACCATTTTTTCAATACTTGCATCAAAAAAACTTATTACAATTGAGGCTAGGATTGCAGTAAGGAGATTTAAAAATAACCAAATAAATCTTTTTCTTGTAGACTTAAAGACTCCCTGATTCATTTCTGTTTCAATTACACCCCCCATTCTAAGTATATCTTCTTCCGCCTCTTCCTGGAGAACCCACATAATATCATCTGCAGTTAATCTACCAATTAGTCTTCCACTTTTATCAACAACACCAGCTGAGACGAGAGAATATTTTTCAAATGTATTGGCCGCCTCTTCCTGATCCATATCAGCAGGAATATAAATTGGACTTTCAACAGTGATATTACTTAACTTTATTTTTCTATTAGACCTTAACACTTTAGAAACTGAGACACTACCCAATGGTTTATTACTTGGGTCAACAATAAAAAGCTCAAAAAAATCTTCAGGTAAATCATCTTCATCTCTTAGGTAGTCAATTGCTTGTCCCACTGTCCAAAATGATGGGATTGAAACTATTTCTTTCTGCATTCGTCTACCGGCAGTATCTTCAGGATAATTCAAGCTTTCAGTAAAAATTTCACGATCTTCCGCTGAAACTTTATCAAGTATTTGCTTTTGCGTTTCAGGCTCAAGCGATTCAATTAATCCAACCGCATCATCTGTTTCCATTTCAGATATTGACTTAGCAACCTTTTCGTATTGCAGAAGGTTAACTGTCTGATCAATAATACTGTCATCTAACTCCGCTAAAACATCAGTATAGTCGTCACTGTCTAATTGGTTTAATAAATATGCTCTTTGATCAGAATTTAGAAATTCTAATAATTCAGCTAAGTCAGCAGCATGCAAATCAATAATTGATTTTCTTATTTCTGAAACATTTGCTTTTTCAATATCATCTATAATTTTATCAATAAACTCATTATTGAAGATAATTTTTTGATTTTTAGTTATTTCAGATATAGTTTCAGACATACTTATTAATATATATCATTAAGATTAATTAAAATGGAAATTAAAATATCCAAATCATTAGAAGATTATCATAATTCAATCAATTTTATGGAGTCTCATGTAAATAAAATGATTTATGGTGATCAAAAAGATCTGATATGGTTACTTGAATATCCAAGTATATACACCTATGGGCCTCTTTCTAAAAAAGAAGATCTACTAGAACCAAATAAATTTCCAGTGATTTCCACCAAAAGAGGTGGTCAGTATACTTATCATGGACCTGGACAACGAATTGTATATCTAATGGTTAATATAAAAAATAATTCTAAAGATGTCAGAAAATTTATATTACTTATTGAGAGTATCATCATTAAATCATTGAGAAGAATTGGACTGGAAGCTGAAAATAATAATAGGCACCATGGCATATTCATAAATAAGGGCGATAAGTTATATAAAATTGCAAGTGTTGGTATGAAATTTAAAAAATGGATTAGCTACCATGGATTTTCATTAAATATTAATCCTCAACTAGAAAACTATAAAGGCATTAGGCCATGTGGCTTAAATAATGACTTGGTAACTAGCATTACTAAGGAAGGCATAATAATTGAAAAGAAAATAATTGATGATATTCTTATTGAAGAAATTAAAAATCATTTATCGCAATGAAATTGTCTATCTCCAAAAAAAGCAACTCAAAGATACTCATAATTAATCATAATAATAAAAGTATACCTTTTTACTCATCTTGGTTGTACGAAAGAAGTATAAATAATGATATTAGAGATAGTGAAACTGGCCAATTATTAATTGAGGCATCCGACATTGAAAGCAATTTAAAAATAATTGACACAATCCTTTCAGATAAAAAACTTACAATTAAATTTTCAGATAATACAGTTCATAATTATGATTTATTAGAATTATTGAATGAAATTTCTTTTTCACAAAATAATGATCAAAATAAGATTCTTTGGAATAAAAAAAATATCAAAATAAAAAAATTTAATTTTCATAAATTTAACTCAAAAATGCTTAGAAATATTTTAATTAATATTGATACGCATGGTTTTGCTTATATAAAAAATATACCAGTAACTAAAAATGGACTTCAATCATTATCTGATCACATTGGACCAATAAAAAGAACAAATTGGGGAGAAATTGCAGACATAAAAAGTATCTCAAATGCCTATGATCTTACTATGACAACGAGAACATTAGAAAATCATACCGATAATCCCTATCGCTTTCCAACACAAGGTTATATATTTCTTCATTGTTTAAAGAATAGTGAGCTTGGTGGAGAAAACTCTCTTGTTGATGGTTTTAATATTGCTCAAATCATGAAAAATAAAAATAAGAAGGATTTCAATCTCTTATCAAGTTATAAAACATTTTTTAGATATAAAGATAAAACCACATGCCTTGAAAATTCATGTAGTTTAATTGAGCTAGATGATAATAATAACGTAATTCAAGTACGTTTTAATAATAGAACTGAGGTATTACCATACGATACTATTAAAAACTTAAAAGCTTACAGAAGTGCTAGAAAAAAATTTTGGAATGAGATAACAAGTAAAAAAAATAACTTAATAATTAAACAAGAACCTGGTGACATGATAATTATTGATAACTATAGGATATTTCACGGCCGTAAAGGTTATGTTGATAAAAATAATTCTCGATATTTTAGACAGGGATATATGGACCGTGATATTTTACAAAGTAAACTCAAATTGCTTCGTTAGCACTATTCAAAATTAATCAACACTTCATCAGCGCTAACACTATCGCCCTCTTTTACTAAGATTTCTCTAACTAAACAATCTTTCTCACTTTTTAAAATATTTTCCATCTTCATTGCTTCTATAATCACAATTTGCTCACCTTTTTTGATTTTTTGACCCTCTTTTACGCTTATATCTTTTATTAATCCTGGCATTGGAGAGATGAGCATTTTGGAAAGATCTTCAACTTTAGGCTCTGGCATATACTTAAATAGTTTTCCCGTGTCCAATGAAGAAACAATTAAATCTAATGAACAATCTTCGATGGTAATACTATATTTATTAAAATTATGTATCTTATCAATTTTTGCAAATTCATTATTTTGATTGACACTCATTTGCATTATTTTTTCATTAACTGACCAATCAGATTGAATTTCATACATCTCATTCTTTTGTTTAAGTTTTATATTTGCACCCTTATTGTAAAATGAGTATTCTATAATTTCTATTTCAACAACATCTGCTCCTTTAATTATAGAAATATTTTTCACCACTTTGTTACCGTTAACCTTCAAAAATACAAGAGCAGCCACATTGAAAAATTTTTTTAAAATATCTTTGTTAATCCCATAATTATATATATATCCGTTTGGATAATGAGTTTTGATAAAGTTTGTACTAATTGCACCACTCCTAAAATCTTTATTTTTTAGTGTAGAAATCAAGAAAGCTACATTATGTTCTACCCCCTCAATATAGTACTGTTCTAAGGCGTTGATCATAAGATCTAGTGCTTTATCTCGATCTTTTGCATGGACTGCAAGTTTTGAAATCATTGGATCATAGAAAATACTGATTTCAGATCCACTTGAAACCCCTGTATCATTTCGAATAATCTCATCCTTATTAAAAATTGAGGGCTCTTGATGTTCTATAAGTCTTCCAATAGATGGTAAAAATTCCTTAAGCGGATCTTCTGCATAGATTCTAGACTCAATTGACCATCCATTCAGCTTTATATCATTTTGTGATAAAGTTAATTTCTTTCCATCAGCACAATTAATCATTTGTTCAACTAAATCAACACCTGTTACTAACTCGGTAACGGGATGCTCTACCTGAAGTCGTGTATTCATTTCTAGAAAATAAAAGTTTTTTTTGTCATCAACTACAAACTCAACTGTTCCAGCAGAGTCATACTTTACCTCCTTAGCTAGTCTTAAAGCTTGTTCAGCCATTGCTTCTCTAAGATTATTATCAACGAACGATGAAGGACATTCTTCTATAACTTTTTGATACCTTCTTTGAATTGAGCATTCACGCTCACCTAAATGTAATTGATTGCCGTGTTTATCACACAAAATTTGAATTTCGATATGTCTAGGATTGGTTATGTATTTTTCAATAAATACTCTGTCATCTCCAAAGCTATTCAGCGCTTCACTTTGAGCTGCTTTTAGATTGGTTTCCAGTTCTTGTCTTTTATTTACAATTCTCATTCCCTTTCCACCACCACCAGCTGAAGCCTTAAGCAAAACTGGGAACCCAATTTTCTCTGCAATCTTAATAGCTTTTTTAGGGTCTCTTACGGCTTCTGTATGACCTGGTATTACATTTAGTTTTAATTTAACAGCAAGATTTTTTGATTCTATTTTATCTCCCATTTTAATTATTGCATTTTTATTTGGGCCAATAAATTTAATCTTCTCTTTTTCTAATGCTTTAACAAAGTTATAATTCTCAGATAAAAATCCATATCCAGGATGAATTGCATCACTTTTAGATCTTTTAGCAATTTCAATTATTTTTTTTATTACTAAATATGACTCACTTGGAGCCGATGGTCCTATAAAGTAAGATTCATCAGCCATACTTACAAAATCAGAATATTTATCGGCCTCAGAATAAACAGCAACTGTCTTAATATTCATTTTTTTTGCTGTTTTAATTATGCGGCATGCAATTTCACCTCTGTTGGCAATAAGAATTTTTTTTATCATAACTATAGTGGAATATTATCGTGCTTTTTATAAGGAGACGAAAGTTCTTTATTCTCTAAATTATCTAAAGCAGTTGCAATTCTTCTTCTTGTATTTTGAGGCTTAATAACATCATCAATAAAACCTCTACTTGAAGCAATAAAAGGATTTGCAAATTGTTTAGTATACTCATCTGTCTTAACTTCTGCATCTTTCTCATTTTTAATTTGATTTCTATATAAGATTTCAACAGCACCTTTTGCCCCCATTACAGCAATCTCTGCAGTAGGCCAAGCATAATTAATGTCTCCTCTCAAGTGCTTAGAAGCCATAACTACATATGCTCCTCCATAAGCTTTTCTAGTAATAATTGTAATTTTAGGAACTGTTGCCTCTGCGTACGCATATAATAACTTTGCACCATTCTTTATAATTCCATTATGTTCCTGTGAAACTCCAGGCAAGAACCCAGGCACATCAACAAATGTAACTAAAGGGATATTGAAGCAATCACAAAATCTAACAAATCTCGCGGCTTTTTTACTTGCGTCTATGTCAAGACATCCAGCAAGCACTAATGGTTGATTTGCTACGAAACCAACTGTTCTTCCTTCTATTCTTCCAAATCCTACAATCATATTTTTAGCAAAATTTTCTTGAACTTGAAAAAAATCTCTATTATCGACAACTTTAGTAATTAATTCCAACATATCATATGGTTTGTTGGGGTTATCAGGAATTAATGTGTCCAGTGAATAATCAGGACTCAAGTCTTGATATTCTGTCTTTTTCTTAATTGATTTTTCTCTATTATTTGATGGCAACAAGTCAACAAGTCTTTTCACTTCAAATAACGTTTCAATATCATTAGCAAATGCTGCGTCTGCAACAGAGGATTTTGATGTATGAGTTTTTGCGCCACCTAACTCTTCTTGGGTAACATTTTCTTGCGTTACTGTTTTAACTACATCGGGACCAGTTACAAACATGAATGAAGTATCTTTCACCATAAAAATAAAATCTGTCATAGCTGGTGAATACACTGCGCCTCCAGCACAAGGCCCCATAATTACAGAGATTTGAGGAACAACACCTGATGCTAAAACATTTTTTTGAAATACATCTCCATAGCCTGCAAGGGACGCGACACCTTCTTGTATTCTAGCACCACCAGAGTCATTTATTCCTATTACTGGAGCACCAACTTTTAAGGCCATATCCATTATCTTACAGATTTTTTCTGCATGGGCTTCTGACAGAGATCCTCCAAAGACTGTGAAATCCTGACTAAAAACGTAAACTAGTTTTCCATTAATCTTTCCACTACCAGTAACAACACTATCGCCAGCAAACTTTTTTTTATCCATTCCAAAGTCGTTAGTTCTGTGTTCGACATACATATCATACTCTTCAAATGAATTATCATCCAAAAGGGTATTTATTCTCTCTCTTGCTGTTAGCTTTCCCCTTGCATGTTGAGCATCAACACGTTTCTTACCGCCACCTTCTCTGGCTTCTTGCCTCTTTTTCTCTAATTGCTCAATAATATTTGACATAGCTTTATAATAACAAAAAAAGATTAATATACTATGAAATTTTTTTTAAATACTTTTGAAAATGGTCTGGAAGATCCGCTTTAAATTTTACTAAATTTTTTTCACTATCAATAAATTCAATCTCTCCTGCATGTAAAAATAATTTTTTCTCTCTAATCTTATTTTGAATATTTTTAGAATAATATTTTCTATCACCAAGTATCGGAAAGTTTTCTTCAAGGCAATGAATCCGTAATTGATGTTTCCTTCCTGTTTTTGGGTTTAATTTAATAAAGCTTAAATTATTAGAAATTCTCTTTTCAAGTTTATAATTTGTTTGTGCCTCTAATTTTTTGTCTTTATCAAAAATTGGACTATTAATAGTGCCACTGTTTTTGATTTCTTTTTTATTTTGAACTATGGCAAAGTATGTTTTTCTTATCTTTTGATTTGAAAACAAATCTAGGAAATAACGACTTGTTTTGATATCAAGTGCTAAAATTAATAACCCGCTTGTATCCTTGTCTAGTCTGTGGACTAGATGAAGTTTTTTATCATCAAAACTAATCTGCGACGCTATATCGTCAATACTTACATTAATATTTGTACCTGACTGCGATGAAATTCCAGCCCATTTATTTAAAACAATATAATTTTCGTTTTTAAAAATTATAGCTTTTTTGAATTTTTTTATATAATGGCTAGGTAATGTTTTTTGTTCAACTTTTAAAAACTGATAATTGCCAAAAATAAAAATTTCATCTTTATTCTTTAATCTATAAGAATATTTTTCTTTTTTTTTGTTTACTTTGATATTTCCTTTCCTAATTTCTTTATAAATTAAATTTTTAGGTAAAGAAAATTGCTTCGATAAAAAATTATCAAGCCTTACATCATCATATTGAGGGGAAATAAAAATTTTATGTGGAACATTTTCCATAAACTAGTAATGATCAATATCAGATCAGTATTACTTAGATTTACTTACTTCTGAACTAATATCTTGGTCTAAAAGTTGAATAAAAGCCATTGGTGCATTGTCGCCAGTTCTAAAACCTGCTTTTACAATTCTACAGTAGCCACCATTTCTACCCTTATATCGTACTGAAAGCTCTTTAAAAACTTTTGCAACAGCCTCTTTATCTTGAAGAGTATTATACGCACTGCTTCTTGAGGACTCTTTATTTTTTTTGCCTAAAGTAATGATCTTTTCTACAAATGGCCTAAGTTCTTTAGCCTTCGGAAGAGTTGTTTTAATTGTCTCATTTTTAATTAACGAGACCGCCATATTTTCAAGCATAGCCAGTCTATGCGAAGAAGTACGATTTAATTTTCTTTTAGCAACTCCGTGTCTCATTTTTAGTTATAAGGATCCTCAATTTTTCTAGCCAACTCTTCAATATTTTCTGGTGGCCAGTTAGGAACTTCCATTCCTAAGTACAAAGACATTACCCCCAAAACTTCCTTAATCTCATTTAATGATTTTCGCCCAAAATTAGGAGTCCTTAACATCTCGATCTCACTTTTTTGAACTAAATCACCGATATAGATTATATTATCATTTCTAAGGCAGTTCATTGATCGAACAGATAACTCGAGTTCCTCAACTTTTCTCAAAAGGTTTTTATTAAACTGAGGCTCTAGAGCATCAGGTTCAACAACAGTTTCTTCAGGCTCTTCAAAGTTTATAAACGACTGTAATTGGTCTTGTATTATACGGGCAGCAAAGGCAAGTGCGTCTTCTGGAGTAACAGAACCATTTGTTTCAATCGTCATCGTCAACTTATCATAATCAAGAACCTTACCTTCTCTGGTATTCTCAATATTATACGAAACTTGTTTAACTGGACTAAAGATTGAGTCAATTGGAATTACGCCAATTGCTGATTCTTCAACTTTATTGTGTTCTGCTGCAACGTACCCTTTGCCCTTTGCAACAGTAAGTTCCATATTAAATTCTGTGTTATCATCAAGGTTACAGATCACTAACTCAGGATTAATGATATCAATTTCAGATGGAGTATTAATCATACCAGCTGTAATTTCTCCTGGACCAGTAACATTCAATGACATTTTTCTAACACCTTCTGAGTGCATATTTAATGCTAGCGACTTAACATTTAAAACGATGTCAGTAACATCTTCTCTTACACCATTAATTGATGAGAATTCATGAAGTACATTATCAATTTTTATAGCTGTAACTGCCGTTCCTTGTAATGATGACAATAACACTCTTCTTAGTGCATTTCCTAGAGTAAGACCAAATCCTCGTTCTAATGGCTCAGCTGTTAATGTAGCTTTAAAACCCGAGTTTTCATCTGGAGTTAGTTTTAATTTTGACGGTTTAATGAGTGCCTGCCAATTGTTAATTATACTCATAATTTATTTTCCTATTATTTAAAAAAATTAAACTCTTCTTTTTTTCGGAGGTCTACATCCATTGTGAGGAATAGGTGTAGTATCCTTAATTGATGTAATATAAAACCCTACAGCTTGTAGCGCTCTTAAGGCTGACTCTCTTCCACCGCCTGGTCCCTTTACAAAAACTTGTAAATTTTTTAGCCCGAACTCTTTTGCCTTTGTACCAGCGTCTTCAGCTGCTATTTGTGCAGCATATGGGGTAGACTTACGTGAACCTTTAAAACCTTTAACGCCAGCTGACGACCACGCTATACTATTACCTTGTTCATCAGTAATAGTTACCATTGTGTTGTTAAATGTTGCATTGATATATGCTAAGCCAGAAATAATATTTTTTTTCTGTTTTTTCTTTTTTAAAACTTTTTTATCTGCCATTACTTAGTAACCTTTTTCTTTCCAGCAATTGCAATCGCTTTACCCTTTTTAGTTCTAGCATTTGTATGAGTTCTCTGTCCTCTTGCTGGCAGATTCTTCCTATGTCTTGTTCCTTTATAAGTGCCAAGATCTTTTAGCCTTTTAATATTTGCTGATATTTCTCGCCTTAAATCACCTTCAACAACATACGAAGACGAAATAACATCACTAATACTTTTTATTTCTGCTTCAGATAAATCGTTAACTCTTGAGTTCCAATCTACATTTGCCTGCTTGCAAACATCTGCTGAAAATTTACTACCGATGCCATAAACATATGTGAGTGCTACACCAAGTTTTTTCTGAGAAGGTATGTTGACACCAGCTATTCTTGCCACAATATGTTCCTATAAGTTGATTTGAAAGATGGCCGGATTATATGATTATTGTACAATTGGTCAAGCATTTAAAGTTGCTCCATAATTGAGTTAATTTGTTGATTTATATCATTAATTTCACCTACTCCATTAACCCATTTAAGCAAATTAAGATCTTTGTAGAATTGTATTAGTGGTGCAGTTTGATCATAATAGACCTTTAACCGTGATGCTAACACTTCTTCGCTATCATCAATCCTTCCTTCAGTATTTTTACGATTGAGAATACGATTAATAAGTACTGGTTGTTCAACATCAATTAAAATTGCTGCATTAAGATCAATTTCTAATTCGCTCATAATTTTTGAGAGCAAATTAGCCTGATTAATTGATCTCGGAAATCCATCCAAAAGAAAATTTGTATTATTTTTTTTATTTTCAGATAAACGAATTTTTATAATATCAATTATAATTTCATCAGAAACTAAATATCCTGAATCTATGATTTCTTTCGCAGCCAGTCCGAGCTTACTGCTTTTAGAAATTTCATTTCTTAAAATATCTCCCGTAGAGATATGGTCTAATTCAAATTTGTTACAAACTAATTTTGCCTGAGTACCTTTTCCAGCACCAGGCGGGCCGAAAAGAATTATATTCATCGTCTGTTGCCGCGTAATTTAGATTTTTTTATTAAAGCTTCATATTGGTATGCAAATAGATGACTCTGAACTTGTCCAATCGTATCCATTCCAACCACAACCACAATTAGAAGGGATGTGCCTCCAAGATAAAAAGGTATTGAATATTGTGAAATTAATATTTCAGGGAGTATACAAACAAAAGCTAGATAGGCAGCACCTATTGTAGTGATACGAGATAAAACAAAATCAATATACTCAGCAGTTTTTTCTCCTGGTCGTATACCAGGAATAAATCCACCTTGTCTTTTTAAATTGTCAGCTGTTTCAGTCGGATTGAAAACAATTGATGTGTAAAAAAAAGCAAAGAAAATAATTGCAGAAGCATACAACAACATATAAGCAGGTTGACCTCTTCCAAGATAAGCTGCAATGTCTGTGAGCCAACTTTGTTCTACAGATAGATTAAAATTTGCAATTGTAATAGGTAATAGTAATATTGAGGATGCAAAAATTGCAGGTATTACACCAGCTGTATTAAGTTTGAGCGGTAAATGAGTTGAATCTCCAGAGTACATTTTATTTCCGACTTGTCTTTTAGGGTATTGAACAATTAATCTTCTTTGAGCTCTTTCCATAAAGACAATAAAAATTACTACCGCTACAATTAATAAAAGAAGTAAAACAAGAGTAATAGTTGAAATAGTACCTTGTCGCCCAAGTGTTAAAGTGTTTATTAATGCGCTTGGGATTTCTGCTACAATTCCAGAAAAAATTATTAAAGATATACCATTACCAATTCCTCTGCTGGTCACCTGTTCTCCTAGCCACATTAAGAATACAGTACCACCTGTAAGAGTAATAGTTGTTGATAATCTAAAAAAGAGACCTGGGTCCGTAACAATTTTTCCTGCAGACTCTAAACCAACAGATATTCCATAACCTTGCAGTAAAGCAAGGATAACAGTTCCATATCGAGTATATTGAGTTATTTTTTGTCTACCGGGTGTACCTTCTTTTTTGAGACTTGCTAAATGCGGAGATACACTTGTCATTAGCTGAATAATAATTGATGCTGATATGTATGGCATTATTCCAAGAGCAAAGATTGCCATTCGACTGATTGCTCCACCAGCGAAAACATCAAACATACCTAGAATTCCACTCTGGTTTGTTTCAACTAGTAGCTTTAATTGTTCAACATCAATCCCAGGCAGAGGAACATATGTACCAAACCTATATACAATTAATGCTCCTAAAGTGAACCATATTCTTTTTTTTAACTCAGTAGCTTGACTAAATACACTAAAGTTAAAATTGGCAGCAAGTTTTTCAGCGGCTGAGGCCATAAGACTTAACTCTTTTCACTAATATTAAGATTATTCCCTATCTTTTCTAACTTTGTTAGAGCAGATTTAGAAATCTTTGCACATTCTATAGGATTTTTTGAAGTTAAATCTCCTCTACCAAGTATTTTTAATTTTTGAGAATTTTTGTTTTTGATAATTGAGAGATCTTTGAGGAGCTTTATGCTAATTGTTTGATCTTCATTAATTTTATTCTTATTAATAATACTTTGAAGATCTTCTAGATTTAATTCAACATACCTAGTTTTGTTCACATTATTAAAACCAAATTTCGGAAGTCTTCTATGTAAGGGCATCTGTCCACCTTCAAATCCATTAATTGCAACACCTGATCTAGCTTTTTGACCTTTGTGGCCACTTCCAGATGTTTTTCCTTTTCCAGATCCTATGCCTCTTCCCACTCTTTTAACATTTTTAGTAGTAGATTTTAATCTCTTTAACTCATTTAACTTCATTTCTATATCTCCTCAACACTTACAAGATGGTTAACCACCTTAATCATACCAAGAACTTCTGGACTTGATTCTCTGACTACAGAACTATTCGTCTTACGTAGGCCAAGACCTCTCAATGAAGCAATTTGATTCTTTTTTGAACCAATTGAACTTTTCTTTAAAATAATTTTAATTTTCTTATCGCTCATAATAAAAACTTTACTCTCTACCAGATGTAATAGCAGATGCTTTCTTGCTTCTGCGATTAGCAACCATTTTTGGAGACTTTTGCTGCTTCAAGCCATCTACAGCTGCTCTAATAATATTATATGGATTTGCACTGCCAATTGATTTTGCGACAATATCCTGGACACCAAGTAATTCAAAGACTGCTCTAACAGATCCTCCCGCAATTATTCCAGTTCCTGATGGTGCTGATCTCATAACAACTTTACTGGCTCCATGTATACCAATTATATCATGATGAAGCGTTCTACCTTCTCTTAACGGAATTCTTACCAAACTTTTTTTTGCAGATTCTGTTGCTTTTTTTATTGCTTCAGGAACTTCTTTAGCTTTGCCATGTCCAAAGCCAACTTTTCCAGACTCATCTCCAGCAACAACTAAAGCTGCGAATCCAAATCTTCTTCCACCTTTAACAACCTTTGTTACACGATTAATCGCAACTAATTTTTCTTTTAAATCTGATTTTTGTTCTTTATTTTTTTGTGCGTAAGCCATATTAATTCCTAAAATTTAAGTCCAGCTGACCTCACAGTATCAGCGATTGTTTTAATGATACCGTGGTAAATGTTTGGTCCACGATCCAAATATAGTTTAGAAACACCTTTATCAATTGCAACTTTACCTATCTGTTCACCAATCAACTTTGCGTTGACTATATTGCAAGAATTTTTATTTTTTGGCATTTTAACTGTAGATGCACTACAAAGAGTGACTCCCTTGTCATCATCAATGACTTGAGCATAAAGATGTTTTGAGGACTTAAATACAGATAGTCTTAAGCCAGATTTATTTGCTTTTTTTAATCTATATCTATTTCTTCTAGATCTTTTTTCTTTACCTTTAGAAAGCATTATTTTTTCTTTCCTTCTTTTCTATTAATATATTCATCAGCATACTTTACACCTTTACCTTTATAGGGCTCAGGGCCTCTAAAGCCTCTTATTTCTGAAGCTACCTGTCCAACGAGTTGTTTACTGGCACCAGAAATCTCAATATTGTTCTGCTTATCAACTGTTACGTTAATTCCCTCAGGAATTGGATAAATAATAGGATGACTAAAACCGAGTAATAACTCAAGGTCTTTACCTTTCATAGATGCTCTGTAACCTACTCCATTCATTTCCAGCTTTTTTGAAAATCCCGTCGAAACACCTATAACAAGATTGTTGACCAAATTTCTTTGTAATCCCCAAAACGCAAGAGCTTGTTTACTTTCTTTTTTTACTGAAAAAGAAATTTTGTTTTCAGAAAGATCAGTAGATATCAAATCATGCAGTTTTGTCTCAAGTTTGCCAAGCGGTCCCTCAGCAAATATAGAACTGCCCTCAATAGATACCTTAACGTTATCTGGAATTATTATTTCTTTAGAACCTACTCTTGACATAATTAAAATACTCTACAAATAATTTCTCCACCAATTTTCTTTTCTCTAGCATCAGTATCTGACATTACACCCTGAGAAGTTGAAATAATTGATATACCCAAACCATTATGAACAAATGGAATTCTCTCAACGCCCGAATAAACTCTTCTTCCAGGTTTTGATATTCTTGTAATATTAGATATAACAGGACCACTTTCATCATATTTTAATTCAATATCTAACTCTTCTCTTCCCGAAGAATGTTTAGTTCTTGCATATCCTCTAATATAACCTTCATTTTTTAGTACCTCTAAAATACTTTCTCTCATCTTAGATAGAGGAGAAGTTACAACCTTTTTCTTTCTTAATTGCGCATTACGAATGCGGCTAAACAAATCTGCTAATGGATCTTGTAATGACATGCTTTTCCTTTCCTACCAACTCGACTTATTCATACCAGGTATTTGACCTTGTGAAGCTAACTCTCTAAGTGCAATTCTGGATAATTTAACTCTGTTATGAAAACCCCTAGGTCTTCCTGTTAGCTCACAACGATTTCTAATTCTAGAACGTGCACCATTTCTTCTCATTTTAGCTAACTTCAATTGTGCCTGAAATCTATCATCAATAGATGTATTCTTATTCATTATTAACTCTTTTAGCGCCTTACGCTTACTTAAATCTTTTGCAGCCAATGCTATTCTTCTTTTATTTTTTTCTATCGAACTTCTTTTTGCCATTATAAAACCTTATATTAAATAATTATTGGAAAATTTAGTGCCTTTAATAACGTTAAAGCTTCATCATTATTTTTGGCGGATGTACATATAGTTATATCCATGCCTCTAATTGCATCTAGCTTGTCGACATTTATTTCAGGAAAAATTGTAACCTCTTTAATGCCAAATGAGTAATTACCCTTCCCATCAAATCCGTTAAGCTTAAGGCCTCTAAAGTCTCTTATCCTAGGCAAAGCTACAGTAACAAGACGATCAATAAATTCATACATTTGATCACCCCTTAAGGTAACCTTTACTCCTAACGGCATACCTTCTCTAATTTTATAAGTCGCAATTGACTTTCTTGCTTTTGTAACAACTGGCAACTGTCCAGAAATTGCAGCAAGATCATTTGATGCAGATTGTATTACTTTAGAATCGGCCACAGCCTCACTAAGCCCCATATTAAGAGAAACCTTAATCACCTTTGGTAAAGACATAGGATTAGCTCTTTCTAACTTCTCTTTTAAATGAGGAACAACCTCATTCAGATATTTTTCTTTGACTCTAGGCATGGTACTATCCATCAATCTGATCTCCTGAATTTACAGCTATTCTGACCTTTTTATTGTCTTTAAGAATTTTAAACTGAACTCTAGTTGGTTTATTATCTTTTTTATTTAATGGCATTAGGTTATCGATCGCGATTGGCATTTCTTTATTAACAATCCCACCTTGACTATTTTGGTCTTGCTTCTGATGTTTTTTTGATACATTTACATCTTTAACAATCGCCTTAAGGCCTTGAATTTTCATAACCTCACCTATTTTTCCAGAATCTTTACCAGAATTTACAAACACTCGATCACCTTTTTTTATTCTTTGAGCCATTAGAGAACCTCCGGAGCTAATGAAATAATTTTCATTTGATTTCTTGATCTTAATTCACGACAGACTGGACCAAATATTCTTGTGCCAACCGGCTCTCCCTGAGCATTAATTAAAACTGCAGCATTAGAATCAAATTTAATTGTACTTCCATCAGGTCTTTTAAGTTCTTTTCTAGTCCTAACTATAACAGCTTTGTGAACAGTTCCTTTTTTTACTTTACCTCTTGGCATGGCCTCCTTGATTGTTACAACAATTGTATCTCCAACTGATGCGTATTTTCTCTTAGAGCCCCCTAATACTTTTATACAAAGGACTTCCTTTGCTCCTGAGTTATCGGCTATATTTAATCTTGATTCAGTCTGTATCATTATTCAATAACAACCCATCTTTTTAGTTTTGATATTGGCTTTGACTCCATAATTTTTACTTTGTCACCAATATTAAATTTATTGTCAGCGTCATGAGCGCTGTATTTCTTTGATCTTTTAATAACCTTCTTTAAAACTGGATGCCTGAACTTTCTTTCAACAAGAACAGTAATAGTTTTGTCTTGTTTATCGCTCAGAACAGTGCCTTGTAATATTCTTTTTGGCATAATTTAATTCTCTTTAACTTTCTCGTTTTTGATCGTTTTAATACGAGCTATTAACTTTCTCACTTTAGATACCCTTGAAGTATTTTCTAATTGACCAGAGGATTTTTGAAATCTTAAATTAAAAGACTCCTTATATAAGTTTTCAAGCTCTGTATTAAGCTGATCAACTGTCTTTTTTCTAATTTCTTCAACTTTCATTTTTTACTTCACCAATTGTTCTACTACTTTTGTCTTAACAGGTAATTTGGAAGCAGCTCTTCCAAATGCTTCTTTTGCTACAGCATAAGAAACACCATCTACTTCAAACATTATTTTTCCTGGCTTTACTCTGCATGCCCAATACTCAGGCGATCCTTTGCCCTTTCCCATTCTTACTTCAACAGGTTTTTTTGATACAGGCACATCAGGAAAAATTCTTACCCAAACTCTTCCAGCTCTTTTCATAAATCTTGTCATAGCTACCCTTGCAGCCTCTATTTGACGAGCTGTAATTCTATCAGCTTCTAATGCCTTTAGACCAAAAGTACCGTAATTTAGTGTAGTTGCAGATGTTGCAACTCCTTTAATCCTGCCTTTATGTGCTTTTCTAAATTTTGTTTTTTTTGGCTGTAACATTTCTTATCCTAATTTATTTGGATTATTTTCAGATTCATGAGGCGCGTTATCATCAATATCCCCTTTGTAAATCCATACTTTTATTCCACATGCTCCATAAGTAGTAGCTGCAGTAGACTCTGCATAATCTATATTGGCTCTAAATGTATGAAGTGGAACTCTACCTTCTCTATACCACTCTGTTCTTGCAATTTCAGTTCCACCAAGTCTTCCTCCACAGTTAACTCTTATTCCATCAGCACCTAATCTCATTGCTGACTGTACGGACCTTTTCATTGCTCTTCTAAATGATACACGTCTTTCAAGTTGCTCTGCTATTGTGTCAGCTATCAACTGAGCTTCAACTTCAGGCTTTCTAATTTCGACTAAGTTGATAGAGACTTCATCAGAAGTAAACTCGGAAATCTTTCTTTTAAGTTTTTCGATATCACTGCCTTTTTTACCAATTATTAAACCTGGTCTTGATGAGTATATTGTTACCTGAGCTTTTTTTGCAGGTCTTTCAATTTGAATTTTTGCAACCGCACAATTTTTTAGTTTCTTTTTGATGTAAGCTCTAATTTTTAAATCTTCTTGAAGATAATTTCCAAAATCTCTTCTGTTGGCAAACCATCTCGATTGCCATTTTTTATTTAAAATCAACCTTAGACCAATTGGATTTACTTTCTGACCCATAATTACTCTTTTCCCTTACTATCTTTTTGCTCTTCTGAAAGTTTTATAGTGATATTAGTTAAAAACTTTTGAATTCTTCCTGGTCGGCCTTTAGCTCTTGCTCTCCACCTCTTCATGACCATACCCTTACCACAATATGCTTCGCTTACTTTTAGAATATCTATGTCTAGCTGATGATTGTTTTCAGCATTAGCAACGGCACTATTCAGAACCTTTCCAATGTCTTTTGCTATAGCCCTGTTTGAGAACTTAAGAACATTAATTGCATCCGATGCCTTTTTGCCACGTATCATTTCAAGCACAAGATTAGCTTTGGATGGACTAACTCTCATATTTTTCGCAATAGCGTAAGCTTCGTTATCTTTTCTATTTAAATGCTTCATTATTTTTTCGTCTTTTTATCTGCCGTATGGCCGTGAAATGTTCTAGTAGGAGAAAATTCTCCAAATTTATGCCCAACCATATCTTCTGATACATTTACAGGTATAAATCTTTTTCCGTTATGTACTGCAAAGCTCAGACCAACAAATTCTGGAAGGATTGTAGATCTTCTAGACCATGTTTTGATCACATCATTTCTTCCTGCCTCAGCTGAAGCTTTCGCTTTCTTTAATAAATGACTATCAACAAATGGGCCTTTCCAAATAGATCTTGCCATATTAAACCTCTATCCTCGCTTTTTTATCGGTCTTTCTTTTTATAATAAATTTATCAGTTCTTTTATTATTTCTTGTTTTTAGACCTTTAGTCTTCTTTCCCCATGGCGTAACGGGATGTCTTCCACCTGACGTTTTTCCTTCACCACCTCCGTGGGGATGATCAATTGGATTCATCGCGACACCTCTGACGGACGGTCTAATTCCAAGCCATCGATTTCTTCCAGCTTTTCCAAGTTTTTTATTCTTATTATCTATATTTGATAAAACTCCAATAGTTGCTTTGCATTCTTCTCTTACTTTTCTTTGCTCACCTGAAGGCAATTTAACAACAACATAGCCGTCAGATTTACCCACTATTTGTGTTGAAGATCCTGCAGCTCTGGCAAGCTGTGCGCCGCCTCCAACATTAAGTTCCACATTGTGAATATCTATACCAACAGGAATTATAGACATTGGCATACAATTACCTATTTTAATTTCTGCTTTATTGGATGAAATTACTGTATCTCCAACATTCAAGTCTTTAGGAGCTAAAATATAAGAAAATGTACTATCTTCGTATTTGATAAGAGCTATGTAAGCTGAGCGGTTTGGATCATATTCGATTCTCTCAATAACCGCTGTAACATCTTGCTTTGATCTCTTAAAATCAATTAATCTATACTTGCTTTTATGTCCGCCTCCTTTTCTTCTCATCGTGATGCGGCCAGTATTATTTCTTCCACCTTTTTTAGAAAGCCCAGCAGTTAACGATTTTTTTGGTTTACCTTTCCATAGACCAGTTTTGTCTATTAGAGTAAGGCCTCTAGTCCCTGGGGTATTTGGTTTAAACTTCTTAAGTGCCATTATTAAATTCCTGCGTTGATATCAATTGTTTGACCATCTTCAAGTGTAATGAAAGCTTTTTTATAATTAGATCTTCTTCCTATCGTACCTCTAAAAGCTTTTCGCTTACCTTTTACAATGAGCGTATTTACTTTTTTAACCTTAACTTTAAAAATATTTTCTATTGCTTCTTTAATTTCTTTTTTCGAAGACTCGTTTGCGACTTGAAATGTAACTTGATTATACTCTGAACCTAATGATGACTTTTCAGTGACGATAGGTTTTAGAATAGTTTGATAATTTTTAATGTTGCTCATTATTTTGCCAATCTCTTTTCAATTTCGCTAACAGCTTCTTTACTCATCACAAATTTTTCATACTTTAAGATATCAATCGCATTTACTCCTAACGTATTTGAATATTTTATTGATTTAATATTTCTTGAAGAAAGAATAAAATTCTCATCATGATCTTGAGCCTCAATCACAAGGGCAGACTTGATATTTAATTTATCAAATACATTTTTGATATTCTTTGTTTTAATTTCAGTCATTTTAAAATTATCAAAAACCACAATTTCATTATTTTTAAATTTTGAAGATAAAACATGTTTAAGGGCTAGGGATTTAAATTTTTTTGATAGACTTTGACTTGACCTTTTTCCTCTAAGATTGTGTGCCATTCCACCACTTCTGAAAATATTTGCTTTTTTTGAGCCATGTCTTGCTCCTCCACCACCCTTTTGTCTTCCATATTTTTGAGTAGTGCCCTTTACTTCAGATCTATTTTTAGTTGTAGGTCTTGACTGAATTACATTTGATTTGTGCCAATCAACTAGAGTACTGATGATTTCTAAGTTTGGATCTAGTGCAAAAATATTATCTGATAGATCTATTGATCCAGATTTTTCGCCATTTATTTTAAAAGTATCAATATTCATCTATTTCTTTTTCTTTGCATCCACTGGAATTTTTATATCGAAATCTTTGACTACCTTTTGCTTTATTGAGTCTTCTACAACTAACCATGCTCCTCTTGCTCCTGGTGTAGATCCCTTTACACAAATAATATTGTTTTTTGTGTCAACTTTCACAACTTGCAAGCTTTGCAATGTTTTGTGTTCATCACCTAAGTGTCCGGCCATTTTTTTTCCCTTAAATACTTTACCTGGATCTTGACATTGACCGGTAGAACCATGGGCTCTATGAGATATTGAAACACCGTGAGTAGCTCTCATTCCACCAAAATTATGTCTTTTCATTGCTCCAGCAAAGCCTTTTCCCTTAGAAAATCCTGATACATCAATAAACTGTCCTTCTTGAAAATGATCAACCTTTAAACTATCCCCAGCTTTAACCTCAGTTTCTTTATCAATAGAGAATTCTCTGATGTATTTAAAAGGTACTGAAGATTTATTTTTAAAGAAACCTTTAGTCGCTTTGTTTGTTTTGTTTTCCTTTTTTATTTCACAAGCACCAAGTAAAATTTTATCAGTATCTAATTCTGGTTTTTCAGTTCTTTCTATGACCTTACAGTCATCAACATGTAAGATGGTAACTGGGATGTTTAAGCCATTAGGAGTATAAAAGTTACTCATTCCTATTTTTTTTGCGATAATACCTGGTCTCATAATTATAACTTTATTTCTACGTCAACTCCTGAAGCTAAATCTAGTTTCATGAGTGCATCAACTGTTTGAGGTGTTGGGTCAACAATTTCAATAAGGCGTTTATGAGTCCTAATCTCAAATTGTTCCCTACTTTTTTTATTAACATGCGGAGATCTTAGTACAGTAAATACTTCATTATTTGTAGGTAAAGGAATTGGACCTTTAACAATAGCACCTGTCCTCTTAGCGGTATTAACAATCTCTACTGAAGACTGATCCAGGACACCGTGATCAAAAGCTTTAAGTCTTATTTTTATATTTTGACTATCCATATATTTTCTAAGCAAATTTTGCTTTTACCTCATCTTGTACATTTTGTGGCACTTGCTCATAGTGATCAAAAAACATTGAATATTGTGCCCTTCCTTGAGTCATTGATCGTAATGTATTGATGTAACCAAACATATTTGCAAGCGGTACCATTGCACTAACTGTAGTCGTGTTTCCTCTTGCTTCACTTCCGCTAACCTGTGCTCTTCTACTACTTAAATCTCCTATTACATCTCCCATAAAATCATCAGGAGTAACAACCTCAACACGCATTACAGGCTCTAAAAGTTTTGGGCTTGCTTTAGTGCATGCATCTTTAAATCCCATTCGACCAGCAATTTCAAAAGCTAGACTACTTGAGTCAACGTCATGATATTTGCCATCAATTAGTGTAACTTTATAGTCAATTATTGGAAACCCAGCGATTACGCCTGTATCAGCTACTCCTTCAACACCTTTTTCAACACCTGGAATATATTCCTTAGGTATATTTCCACCCTTAATTTTATCTTCAAATATTCTTCCGCTACCTGGCTCTCCACCTTCAACAATCATTTTTACTTCAGCAAATTGACCAGCGCCACCACTTTGTTTTTTGTGAGTATATGTTACTTCAACTTCTTTAGAAATTGTTTCTCTATAAGCCACTTGAGGAGCGCCCACATTAGCCTCAACATTAAATTCTCTTTTCATTCTATCTACAATAATATCGAGATGAAGTTCTCCCATTCCTTTAATAACAGTTTGACCCGACTCATCATCTGAAGAGACTCTAAAAGATGGATCTTCTTTCGCTAGTCTAGCTAAAGCCTCACCCATTTTTTCTTGATCAGCTTTTGTCTTAGGTTCAACAGCTATTTCAATTACAGGGTCCGGAAAATCCATTGACTCAAGTACAATTGGTTTATTAGAATCAGAGAGCGTTTCACCAGTTATTGTGTCCTTAAGACCAGCAATGGCAACTATATCTCCTGCATACGCAACTTTAATATCTTCTCTATTATTTGCATGCATTAAAAGCATTCTACCAATACGTTCCTTATCATCTTTTACTGAATTTAAAATTGTTGTTCCAGTTTCTAATTTTCCTGAATAAATTCTTGCAAAAGTCAATGATCCAACAAATGGGTCATTTGCAACTTTAAAAGCTAAGGCTGAAAAAGGTTCATCATCAGATGCTTTTCTAATTATTTCTTCATCCTCTTTTCCTGGAGCAAACCCTGTAGCTTGCTGTACTTCACTTGGATCAGGCATAAAATTAACAACTGCATCTAATAGTGGTTGAACACCTTTATTTTTAAATGCGCTTCCTGTAAGGATCGGAACAAATGCAAAATTAATTGTTCCTATTCGTATACATCTATTCAATGTCTCTTCATCCGGTTCTTCACCATCAAGATATTTCTCTAGGACAGCTTCATCCTGCTCAACTGCCATTTCAACCATTTCTGTTCTAAATTTTGCAGCAGTTTCCTTTAACTCATCTGGGATATCAACATAATTGAAATTTGCTCCTAAATCTTCATTCTCCCAAACTATTGCTTTATTTTTTACTAAGTCTACAACACCTTTAAGGTCAGCTTCACTTCCGTAGGGTATTTGTAAAACTAAGGCATTAGCCTGCAATCTATCTTTAATCATGTCTAAGCATTTATAAAAATCAGCGCCTGTTCTATCCATTTTGTTAATGAAACACATTCGAGGAACATTGTATCTGTTTGCTTGTCTCCAGACTGTTTCTGTTTGAGGCTCAACACCTGCAACACCGTCAAAAACTGCGACAGCACCGTCAAGTACTCTAAGAGATCTTTCAACTTCAATTGTAAAGTCAACGTGTCCTGGAGTATCAATTATATTAATTCTATGATCATTCCAAAAACAAGTAGTTGCAGCAGAGGTAATGGTAATACCCCGTTCCTGCTCTTGTTCCATCCAATCCATTGTAGCAGCACCATCATGCACCTCTCCAATCTTATGGCTTTTTCCTGTATAATAGAGAATTCTTTCAGTAGTGGTTGTTTTTCCAGCATCAATATGAGCCATGATGCCGATGTTTCTATATTTATTTAAAGGGTATTCTCTACTCATAATATTCTACCATCTAAAGTGAGCAAAAGCCTTGTTGGCTTCAGCCATTTTATGTGTATCTTCTCTTTTTTTAATTGATGAGCCTCGATTATTTGCTGCATCTATCAATTCAGCTGACAACTTGTCAACCATACTTTTTTCTTTACGGCCACGAATAGCATTAACAATCCATCTTATTGCTAAAGCTTGAGCTCTTACATTTCTAACTTCAACTGGAACTTGGTATGTAGCTCCACCAACTCTTCTAGACCTTACTTCAACCAAAGGCTTAACATTATCAATTGCTTTTGTAAAAATACTTATTGGTGACTCACCAGTCTTAGATTGTATATCGGTGAAAGATTTATTGATTAGGGATTCTGCAACAGATTTCTTGCCATCAAGCATAATAGCATTTGTAAATTTAGTTAAAACAGTACTGTTATGAACTGGGTCGGGAAGAACTTCTCTAATCTGCGCTTTTCTTCTTCGTGACATTTTTATTTAGGCCTCTTTGCACCATAGTGCGATCTGCGTTGTTTTCTTTCTCCTACACCCTGAGTATCAAGAACACCTCGCACAGTATGATAACGAACACCAGGCAGATCTTTTACTCTTCCGCCTCTTATTAGAATTACAGAGTGTTCTTGTAAATTATGTCCCTCACCACCAATATAACTTGTTACTTCAAAACCATTTGTAAGCCTTACACGAGCAACTTTTCTTAGAGCTGAATTTGGCTTCTTAGGAGTCGTCGTGTATACTCTTGTACAAACACCTCTTTTCTGAGGATTGCCTTTAAGTGCAGGAACTTTATTTCTTTTAAGAACTTTTGTTCTTGGCTTTCTAATTAGCTGACTAATAGTCGGCATAAGTTGACTCCTAGTTAAAAATCAAAAAAACAATTATTAAAAACTTTTATAAAAAGTAGCGTTTAGATTTCTCTACCGCCTACTATTTAAGATTGCCGTAATATACTTAATCAAGGACCAAGGTCAATAGAATTTATTGAGAATTTTCTTGAATTTCAGCTGATTCTAAGTCTTTTTGAGCTTGCATAGCTTCAATTTCTAATTTGGCCTCTTTATCTAGGTTTTTAGCCTTATTTTCTATTTGAGCAAATGTTCGACCCGTTCCAGCTGGTATTAACCTTCCAACAATCACATTCTCTTTGAGGCCCTCTAGTCGATCTACCTTACCTTTTATAGACGCATCTGTAAGAATTCTTGTAGTTTCTTGGAATGATGCAGCAGATATAAATGATCTAGTGAGTAGAGATGCCTTCGTTATACCCAAAAGAACAGGCTTGCCGGAAGCTTCTGCTTTTCCCTCAGACCTTAACTGTTCATTAACATTTAGGAATTCATAGCGATCAACTTCTTCATTTGCTAAGAAATTACTGTCTCCTGACTCAATGACATGAACCTTTTGAAGCATTTGACGACATAGCACTTCAATATGCTTATCATTTATAAGAACCCCTTGAAGACGATATACATCCTGAACTTCATTGATTAAATAATCAGCGAGAGCTTCAATTCCTAATATCTCTAAAATATCATGAGGATCCGGATTTCCAGCTAATAAATAATCACCTTTTTCAATTTTTTCACCTTCTTGATAAGAAATATGCTTGCCTTTTGGGATTAAAAATTCTACAGGATCTGATCCATCCTCAGGAGTAACAATGACTTTTTGTTTACCTCGAATATCCTTTCCAAAAGAAATGACACCTGAGCACTCAGCGATGATTGCTAAGTCTTTCGGCTTTCTTGCTTCAAATAATTCTGCAACTCGAGGAAGTCCGCCTGTAATATCTTTATTCTTTGTACCAGCTTTTGGAGTCCTAGCTAAGATATCGCCTGCATGAACTTCGGCACCATCGGCAACTGAAAGAATTGAGTCTGGCGGCAAGAAATAACGTGCTTCATTATCATTTGCTAGAAGAATTACTTCACCCTTAGAGTCACGTAGAGTAATTCTCGGTTTTAAATCTGCTCCCTTTGGATCAGACTTCCAGTCTTTAACTTTCGTATATGTAAGACCGGTTTGTTCTTCTGTTTCTTCAGTTAATGAAATACCCTCTTCCATATCGACGTAATTTGCAAAACCAGATTTTTCAGAAATCACTGGATTAGTGAATGGATCCCATTCACATATCTTAGTTCCAGCTCTTACCTTTGAATCTTCAGCAACTAATATTTTTGTTCCATAAGGCACTTTATAATTAGCAAGCTCTCTTCCATTTTCATCTTGAATAGCAACTTCACAATTTCGACCCATTACAATTAAGTCTTTATTTGAGTCTTCAACAGTATTTTTATTTAATATTTTGAAAATACCATCAGTATTAATTTCTATAAATGATTGGTCGTTGATCTGAGCAGCTCCACCAATATGGAACGTTCTCATTGTCAGCTGAGTTCCGGGCTCACCAATAGATTGAGCGGCAATCATTCCAACGGCTTCACCAATATTGACTAGGAAACCTCTTGCCAAATCTCTTCCATAACACTTAACACACATTCCTCTTTTTGAGTCACAAGTTAATGCTGATCTTATGTAAACTTTTTGGATACCTGCAGACTCAATTTTTTCCGCTAAAGCTTCATCAATATAATCATCTTTATTACCAATAACTTCACTAGTAATTGGATGTTTTAGATTTTCTTGTAAAAATCTTCCTAAAATTCTCTCAGAAATAGAAACAATTACCTCTCCACCTTCCACAACATCTGATGCCCAAACACCCTTAGAAGTTCCGCAATCTTCTTCTGTTATTGTACAATCTTGTGCTACATCACATAGTCTTCTTGTTAAGTATCCTGAGTTTGCGGTCTTAAGAGCAGTATCAGCCAATCCTTTTCTTGCTCCGTGAGTAGAGTTAAAATACTCAAGCACATTAAGACCCTCTTTGAAATTTGAAATAATTGGAGTTTCAATAATATCTCCAGATGGTTTGGCCATTAATCCACGCATACCAGAAAGTTGTTTCATTTGAGCCGCAGATCCTCTTGCCCCAGAGTTAGCCATCATATAAATAGAATTTATTGGCTTTTCTCTTTTAGTCTCTTCATCAACTTTTATCGATGAAATTTCATTCATCATTTCCTGCGCAACTTTATCAGTACATTTTGCCCAGGCATCAATGACTTTATTATATTTTTCTCTATTTGTTATTAGTCCATCATTGTATTGTTTCTCATATTTTTCAACTTGTAGAGTGGTCTCATCGACTAAATTATCTTTCGATGAAGGAATAATCATATCATCTTTTCCAAATGAAATTCCCGCTTTGTAAGCGTAGTTGAATCCTAGAGACTTAATTTGATCAGCGAAAAGAACGGTTTCTTTTTGACCACAATATCTGTAAACAATATCAATTAATTGTGAGAGTTCTTTTTTAGTAATTAAACGATTAATTAACTTATGATCAAGATCTTTATGTCTAGGAAGTAAATTCCAAAGCATCATTCTACCAGGAGTGGTATCAACTCTTTTATTTTCTTGAACCCCATCTGAATTTAGAATACTTATTCTAGCTTTGATTTTTGCATGAAGAGTAATGGCTTTATTCTCAAGGGCCTGTTCAATTTCATTGAAATCTTTAAATATTGAACCTTCTCCTGGTTCATTTTCCTTTTCTTGAGATACATAGTATATTCCTAAAACAATATCCTGACTCGGAACAATTACTGGCTTTCCATTTGCAGGGTTAAGAATATTGTTAGTAGACATCATTAAAACTCTTGCCTCTAATTGAGCTTCTAAACTAAGAGGAACATGAACAGCCATTTGGTCACCATCAAAATCAGCATTGAATGCAGTACATACCAATGGGTGTAGTTGAATAGCTTTGCCTTCAATAAGGATTGGTTCAAAAGCTTGAACTCCTAAACGGTGCAAAGTAGGCGCCCTGTTTAAAATAACTGGATGTTCTCTAATAACTCTATCTAAAACATCCCAAACCTCTGGTCTTTCTTTTTCGACCATTTTTTTTGCTTGTTTTAATGTTGTGGCCAAACCTAAAGC
>Ga0181564_10000480_pt1 | contig 35321 bp, 20 predicted proteins | sample 011ome_24_FD_134512 | JGI IMG/M metagenome (GOLD analysis project Ga0181564, IMG submission 134512) | Coastal salt marsh microbial communities from the Groves Creek Marsh, Skidaway Island, Georgia - 011513CT metaG (megahit assembly) | ecosystem: Environmental > Aquatic > Marine > Intertidal... | reverse complement strand
GAAGACAAAAGCGCTTTTGTCGCCGCTACGCGACTCGCGCCGCGACTCGCGCCGCTCCTCGCGGCGCCGAGAATCCCTCCATCGCCCCCGCAGAGCGCATGCCGCGGGGTCGCGGAGGCGCACGCGACGCCACGCGTGACGCAACACCCTTCGGTCTGCCACGTGTCGGCGCGGCGCGCAGCCTCGGCGCGAGCGCGGGCATCGCGATACTGCCGATACCGACGCGGGCGACGCGCGCGTTTCGGGGCGCGCCGTCGCCGTTTTTTTTCGCGAGGAAACCGAACCCCGCCGCCGCCGCGGTCGGCCCCGCGGTCGGCCCGGCGCCCTCGTCGGGCGGCGCCACGGAGATGGCCAGGCCGACTCCGCCCTTCTCCCCAGTCCCGCTCGGCTCTGCCACGCCCGCGCCCGGCTTGAACACCATGCGCCTCGGCGCGAGGAGCCCGTCCGCGACGAGCCCCGCGCCGGCCACGCCGGCGCTCGCGGCGGCGAGCGCCGCCGGCAGGACCCAGCGCGGCGCGGCGCCGGCGCCCGCCGACGCCAGCGCGAGCGCGGCGAGCGCGGCGAGCGAGGCGATCTGCGAGTAGTTCACCAGGCAGCCCGCCAGCGCCGCGTCCCCCTCGTGGTCCAGCGCGTACTGCACCATCACGGAGGGCACGGGCATGAGCGCCAGCGCGGGTAGGATGAAGCGCGCGTTCCCCGCGCTGGGCGGAATCGCCGCGGCGACGGCGGCGGCGGCGGCGAGCGCGCACGCGTACCTGGTCGCCAGGAAGTGCGCGGCGGTCCTCGCGCGGAGCTTGGGCATGAACGGCTGGAAGAGCACGCCGAGCGTCACGAGCACCAGCGGCCTGTTCGCCGCGGCGAGCGGCTGAAGCATCGACGCCATCGCGTCGGGCAGAGGCGCGCCGCTGGAGGCGACGACGCTCGCCGCGAGCAGCGCGGCGAACGGCGGGAAGGTGAGGATCTTGGCGATGACCCGCGCGGCGAACCGCGCGTTCGATTCGTCTTGGTTCTTGCTCGCCTCCGCGGCTCGGCGCGCCGCCTGACTCACCTCCGCCGCTTTCGAGGACGCGGCGTCGCTGGCGTCCATCCCCAGAGCCTCCACGAACGCGCCCTCCTCGAACCGGCCGCTCTTCACGCCGCCGGCGCGCATGAAGCGCAGACCCAGCCCGTGAAACGCGCCGCGCCGGAACTCACCCGCGTACGAGCCCCCTTTCGCGAAGCGGTACACGCCGTGCCCGTCCTTTTGGTTGTTGTTCCACTGGCCCTCGTACGTCGCGCCGCTGGGATACACGTACACGCCCACGCCTTGCTTGCTCTCGCCCGTCACCGACCACTCGCCGTGGTACACGCCGCCGTCGTCGTGCCGCGCCGCCGCGCCGCGCGCCTCGCGGCGCGCCTCGCGCTGCTCCGCGGCGAACACCGCGGCGGCGGCGCCGAAGACCACCAGCGCGTTCGGGACGTCGTACAGCGCCGCGAGGCGCAGGCCCTCCGCGCCCCACACCGCCTCCACGAACGGGAACGCGAACGTGCCCAGGTTCACGCCGCACATGGCGCCCAGCAGCAGCCCGCGCTCGTACCTCGGCGCGCGCCGGTACGCGAGCGCGCCGCCGCCCGCGACGACGGCGGTGGCGAACGCGGCCGTGAGCCACACCAAAGGCACGCCCGGGCCGAACAGCGCGCCGGTGTGCGTCAGCGTGTGTACGAGCATCGCGGGGAGCGTGACGTTGACGACGAACCGGAGCATCACCTCGCCGTCCGCGCGCTCGAGCGCGCCGAATCGTCGCAGCGCGTACCCGACAGCGATGTAGCTCGCGGTGAGCACCACGCGAGCCAACACCGCGGAGGCTTCCGCGGAAGCCATGTCGCCGCCGAGCCGCGCGTCCGCGGCGATGTACCCCGATGTGCGAGCGAGCACGGGCGCGCAGGTGTGGAGGCACCGGCGCGTTGCATCATCAACCCTAAATCTACATCATCCGCCGTCACGTTCTCGGAGTTCGAGTTTCGGGCGGCCGATTTTTGATTTCAGGATCCTCGGCTGTCACAGGTCCCCACTCACCCCCGGCGCGCCGTGGGGACGCGGACGCGATGACGGACGACCGCGCGAAGATCTCGCCGGACCTGGTACAGCATATCTTCCAATACGCGTGGGAGCTGCAGCTGGCGGGTAGCGGTGCGGGCGACGCCGCGGGGAGCAAGAAGAAGTTTCCCGTGAAAGATGAGGCTGTCGTGGCGAGCGCCGAGGTGCTTCGCTTGTTCGCGCAGGAACTCACCGCGCGTGCGGCGGAGACCGCACTGACGGATGGGGACGACACCATCGACGGAGGGCATTTAGAGCGCATTCTGCCGCAGCTCCTGCTTGACTTCGCGACGTGAGTCGCGAGGCGTCCGAACTCCGAAGAGAGAGGCGGAACTGATGAAATGGTTTTGAATCGAAAAGTTTTTTTCGTCCCCGAGATCCACCATTGCCCCCCGCGCTGAGCATGGACCTGAGCAGCGCGCGGGACCACGTTTTGTTCGAAATATTCTCCCACCTAACCGCCCGCGACGCGTGGAACGCGCGCTTGGTGTCCCGGGGCTGGAACGATACCTCGGAGCGCTCGTTCCAGGAACGGTGTAGAGCGAAGCGGTGGAAGCTCCCCCGAAGACCGCGGGGAGGGGACAAATCGACGCGGTTCCCATTCAGGCGTCTGTACCGCGCAAACGCTTGCGCGCGGTGCGTGGATGGCCCCGGCGCGTTCCGAGTCTCCAAGGATATCGGCCGACAACATATCAGGCAGTTCAGCTTGTGCGGTGCGTGCGTCCAGGACCCGGGGACCGTGGAACGACTCCGCGACTGGTCCCTCCTCGTCGACTTCCAAAGCGTCGAGGGGAAGGTCTTGCCCAACCTCGCGTTGAAGAAAGGTCCCAAGCGCGCGCGCGCCGCCGGCGAAGCCATCGACGTGGGCATACGGGGATTCGCGTGAGAATCACCCGTGGATACGTGACACATATCCACCGACGCGGACGATGTGGCGTAGAGCGCGGACGCGAACGCTGTGACTCACGACGTAATAAACGTAATAAACGACGCTCGCGTCGAACGCGTCGCTCGCGTCTCGCTACACCATGTTCGGCCCCTTCTCGACGACGGTCTCGTCCTCCTCCTCGATGCCGTCGAGCTTTTTGGCGAACGGCGGCGCGCTCGTCTTGGCGGTCTCCGCGCGCGCCGCGAGCGCGGCGGCCGCGGCCCTGCCGCCGTAGATGCACGCGATGGCGCCGAAGCCCGCGACCCAGCCGACCCACCACAGGTCGCCCAGCAGGACCACGCCCACGGAGACGATCATCTGCACCACCTGCATCGGGACGCCGAATCGTAAAAAGTCGGCGAACACGTACCCCCCGGGCCCGTACACCATCAGGTTCGTTTGGTACCCGAACGGGCTCATGAACGACGCGGACGCCGCGAGCATCAGCAGGTACGCCATCTGGTCGCGGTCGATGACCTGCTGCTCCGCCGCGCCCGCGGCGATGGGGTACATCAGCGCGGCGGCGGCGTTGTTTCCGACCACGTTGCACAGGAAAAACGTCGCGATGTACACGGCGATGAGCACGCCGGGCGTGCCGGCGCCGATGCCGGCGGCGCCGCCGACGAGCGTCGTGGCGATGGCGCTCGCCACGCCGGAGGCCTCCATGGCGGCGGAGATGCCGAACGCCGCGGCGATGGTGGTGATCACTTCCCACTTGACCGCGCCGCGCGCGGCGTTCTGCGTCAGGCAGCCGGTGGCCAGCATGATCCCCGACGCGAGCAGCGCGGCGACGAAGAGGTCCAGCGCGCCGGCGACGAAGACGGCGATCATCACCACCGCCGTGCCGCACGCCGGGAGCAGCTTATCGAACTGCGGCGGCGCGGAGTTTTCGATTTCACTCACCAGCGCGAACGCGGGGTCGGCTTTGTACAGTCTCAGGAACGAAGAGCCCGTGTCCAGCAGCAGGACGTCCCCGGCGTGCAGGACGATGTCGCCGATCTTCGCCTGGATGCGTCCGCCCGAGCGCTGCACGGCGATGATCACCGCGTCGTAGCACGTGCGGAAGCGCACGTCGCGGATCGCGCGGTTCGTCAGCGGCGAGCCGATCGCCACCACCGCCTGCACTAACCGCCGGTCCGTCTTGTGCAGCTTCAGCTTGTCCACCTGCTGGTTCTCCGCGGTGATCCCGGGGATGCGCCGGAGCGAGGAAATCCCGGCGGCGTCCCCCGCGAACCAAAGCACATCGTCCGCGCTCAGCACGTAGTCGGCGCCCGGCGCCGCCACTGCGTCCTTCTCCTGCCCCGCCTTCTGCACCGCCGTCAGGAACAGCCCGGGCAGACCCCGCAGGCCCGCCGCCGCGAGTGTCTTGCCCTCCACGGCGCCGCCGGGGATCACGCGCACGGGGCACGTGAAGTCGGTCATCGCGCGGATGTCCTCCGCGCCCTCGCGCGAAAGAACCTCGAGGTCGGGGTCGGGCGCGTTCGAGCCGGGCGTGCCCGGCCGCGACGCAAAGCGCTCGTCCGCGTCGACGAGCGATGGTTCGCCGGCGGTGGCGTCGGCGCGGACGACCGGCTCGCCTCCCGGCGTCGAGAGCGCATCGACCTGCGGCGTCGACTGGGCGGACGTCGACCGGGCGGACATCGACGCCGGCGCTCGGCGGCGCGCGCCGGCGCTCACCGGCGCGGGCGCCAGAATCGCGCCGTGAGACGTCGTCGCTTCCTGCGCGGCGTCGTCCTTGTCCTTGAGCGTCGACTGACTCGCCGCGTCGGCGTCGACGCTCCTGCGTCTTCGCGACGGTGACCCGAGCGGAGACTCGTGCGTGGCTGTCGCTCGCGGCCCCCTCTCGCGCGGCGATGTCACGTCGGCAGCGGCGTCTCCCACGCCTCCCCACAGCCCGGGGGGCGTCTCCTCGGCCGACGCGCCGGCGAGCGCCGCGCCGCTCCCCCTGGCGGCGCCGAGCGCGGGCTCCTTCCACTGCAGCAGCGGGCACTTATCCAGGCAGTGCAGCATGAGGATGTCGCCGGCTTCGAACACCACCGACGCGAGTTTCCCTTCGTTCGCCGCGCGCTGGTCCTCCCCTCCGCGCTTGACCGCGATGATGGCGGCTTTGTACTTCTCTCGAAACCCGACGTCCATCGCGGTGGAGCCGATGAGCGACGAGTTGGTGCGGACGCGCACTTTCAGAATCTGGTGTCTCTCCAGGAGCGCGCGGCGCACGGAAGCCGGCGTGTCCTTGGCGCTCATCACCTCGTGCATGGCCATGGTCCCCGCGCCGCCGTCGCCGTCGTACGAGGACCACGTCGTGTTACGCCGCACTTCGGACTCGGCGTCGGACTCGCCGAAGACCCCGGGTCCGACGCCCCGCGCGACGCCGTACTTCGACCCGCTTTTGTGTTTGCGCAAAATGCCGCCCGCGTGCATGTTGAACGACGACCGCCGCTTGCGCACCTGTTTCCCGCGGCGCGACAGGATGCCACCGCCGTCGCTCTCCGGGCCCGTGCTGTGCCCTCCCGCGTCGGAATCGTCCCCGCGCGGGGAGGCGCCACCTGGCACGTCCTGGTCCATCTGGAACGCGTGCAGGACGTCTTTGTAGTCGCCGCGAGTCTTGCGCGCGCTGATGCCGCCGAAGGCGTCGCCGGCGCGCCGGGCGCGCGCCTCTCGGCCGCGAGGCGGGTAGGTGTCGGTGCTGGAGAAGGCGCGCGCGTCCTCGGGCTCGAAACCGTCGGACTCCGCGCCTCCGTCGGAGTGCCCGCCGCGGGGCGAGTCCGCGTGCGCTGGCTCGAGGGACAGCGAGACGGCGCCCGCCGCCTTCTGCTTCTGCAGGCTCTCCTCCACCTCGTGCGTCAGCGGCAACAGGCCGTGCTCGACGCACACCTCGCCGATGGACTCCACGAGGCCGGTGAAGTGCAGGATGTCGCCTTCTTCGAGCATGAACTCGGGGGTCACCGCGCGCAAGAGCATGTCGCCGCGCTGCACGCTCACCAGGTACAAGCCGTTAAGCCCGCGGAGCGTGGCCACCGGCTGGTCGATCACGGGCGACTTGGGCGCCACCACCGCGCCCACCGCGAGCGAGTCCTCGAGCATGCTGTCATCGTTCTTCTTCTGCAACTCCGCGGCGTCCGCCCTGCCCGCGCCGCCGGGCAGCAGGAACGGCGACGCGATCAGGATGTACGCCATCCCGCTCAGCGCCACCGGGACGCCGTAGATGGAGAGCGCGAACAAACCCATGGGGCGGACGTCCGGGTACCGCTCGCGCATCATGCCCTCGACCACCAAGTTCGTGGAGGTGCCGATCAGCGTGCAGGTTCCGCCCAAAATGCTCGCGAACGACAGGGGAATCATCAGCTGCGAGTTGGGGATGTTCACCCGGCGGCTCCACTTCTGCAGGATGGGGATCATGATGGCCACCACGGGCGTGTTGTTGAGGAACGCGCTGACGAAGGCGACGGGGACCATGAGCCGGATCTGCGCGCTCGCCGCGTTCTTGGGGTGGCCCAGCAGCTTGCCCATGTAGTAATCCAGCGCGCCGGTGTTGGAGATGCCCGCGGCGACGACGAAAAGGCACGCCACCGTGAGCAACCCTTTGTTACTGAAGCCCTTCAGGCCCTCGGGGATGGGCACCACGTCCGCGGCGAGCATCATCGCGAGGGACCCGAGCATCAGCACGTCCGGCCCGGCGATGTTCTTCAGCAGCGCGCCGAACATCAGCATCATAATCACTACGCAGTACCATCCCTGCCACGCCGCCATCTCGGCCGTCGTTCAGGGGGCACGGGGGCGAGGAAGGCGCGGGGGACCCGGCGAGCTCGGGAGAAGCCTCGTGCCGTCGGAAAACGCGATTTGTCGGCCTCACGTTGCGCGGCTCGCCCTCACGTCGCTCGCGCGTGGGAGCGCGGCGGGTCTCTGTGGCTCGGTTCGAGGACGCGCGTGCTCCGTCGCGTCTCGCGCGGGATCGAAACGAACCTCGCGTGCCCCAGACCGCCGTGGCGCGGCTCCGTTCTGACGCGCGCGTATCGGGATATTTAGTTAGTTACTACTCTTGGAAGAGGTTTCGCCCGCGGCTCCAAAAAGCCCACGACACGGGAAAAAGTAACAACGAGTTGTGACCCTTGGAGTCGAGTCGAGACCCAGTACACCCACAGCTGCACAGCAGGCGTCCAAGAAAAACACCTGTCCCCGTTTTTCTTCGCCCCCACGAAAACAGTGGTGCGCGCTTCCACTCCGAGTCGGCGCGCCTGACGGCGGGACCGCGCGTGCGGTAACCGCCGGGGTCACACCGCGATCATGGACGACGACGTCGAGGTGCGTCCAGTCACGTCGTCCGCCGCCGCCTCCGACGCGCGTCTCCGCGTTCGAAAAACGTCCATGCGTGCCTCTGCTTCCTCGTCGTCCCCACAACGCGCTCGCCCGGGATGGGGTCTTCACGGGACGTCTCTGACTCACGCCTCGTTCCCTTCCCTCGCGCCGACCCCGCGACCCCGATGCGTGCGTCGCGAACCGAACCGCGAAACACAGCTCGGCGACGCGCTCCAGTGGCTCGCGTTCCTGGTCCCGTGGTGCGCGTTCGCGCTGTACACGCACGTCGCGCTCGCGCGGAAACTCGGCGTCGTCGGGGTGCTGGAGGCGTCGTGCGTCTCGATCGCCGCGCTTCCGTTTTGGCGCGCGGCGTGCCGCCGGCCCGCGTTCCAGCCGCTCGCGGCGCTCCTGGCGCGCTTCCACGCGAAGCGGCGCCTGCGACCCTTCGAGGAGACGCGCGACCCTTCGAGGAGACGCCTCACGGACTGGCGCGTCGGGTTCGAAAAGAGCGTCCCGGATGCGCGAGCGGAGCTCGCCGCCTTCGTCGCGACGCTTTCGCGCGAAGAAGAAGAGACGCGAGCCTCCGAGCGACGCGGTTTCCCCGCCTCGGACGCTCGGCTCGCGCCGACGCGAGATGTCGACGGACTCCCGAGACGAAGACGCCGAGAGTCGAGGGAAGACGGCGAGAGCGCGCGCGATCGCGCGCGCGATCCCGCGAGCCGCCTCGCGGCGGCCGGCTTTCGCGTCTTCCCCCTGTGCGACGCGTCGCTGGTCAAGCCCAACGCGGCGGCGGCGAGGCACTTCCCGGCGACGTGCGCCGCCGTGCGCGCCGCCGGCGGGTTCGGCGCCAGGCTCTGGGTGCTGAGCCCCGAGACGAACCACGCGGGTGCGAGGACCCGGGGCGTCTCGGACGGGTACTGGCGCGCGCACGTCGTGCTCGACGCGGACGAAGCGGAGGTGGACGACGCGGAGGTGGCGACGCGAGACGCCGCTCGCGGCGACGGCGACGGCCGACGTGGGGACGTCGGCGAATCTCGAGAGACGCTCGGCGACTTCGCCGGGATCCGCGTGGGAGACGAGACGCGTGGTGTGGAAATCGGGGAGCCGATCGTGGTGAACGACGCGTTCGAAAGGGCTTGGTTCCACGAAAACCGCCGAGCGCGTCTCGGCGCGAACGGACGCGCTTCTTCGTCGCGAGAGACGATCTCTTCGCGAAACGTCTCGCAGAGAGAGAAAAAAACGTCTCGCGCGGGCGCGGCGGTCGTGTTGACGTTCGACGTGTTGCGGCCGGAACACGCGGCGTGCCGCGTGTTGTACGTGCGGCACAAGGTGCGGCTGGTGCGGGAGGCCGGGGAGAGGAACGCGGGGGAACGCACGTGGCGCTCGCTCGCGCTCGCCATGCTCGGGAACCTCTCGTAGCCCTACGGGGAGACGGCGTACGGCGTTGTATTATCGACGGTGAGAGCAACCGAAAACGCGACCGCCGAATTTTGAAATCGAACCCGCGGCGCAGCCTGCCGCCTCGCGTCTCATCAGAAGGTACGACTGTCTCGTCGGTCGTCCGGCCTCACAACCGCACGCGCACGCTCTCGGCGCGAGAGTGCTTGCGCCCGTGCCGGCCCGCGTCTCGGTGCTCGGGCGCGATGGGCAAGCCTCCCGGATCCACGCACGCCGTCGCGCGTGACGCGCTCGAGGCGTACAAGCAGGCGCGCCTCGCTTTCGTCAACTCCCTGAACGAGATGCTCAGGAAGGACGACCCGTCGCTGGACGCGGCGCTGCTCGATGGCGAGTGCCTGGCGCTGCTCCACCGCCCGCTCGCGCAGGATATCGTCCCGGGCATACAGACCTCCGCGCTCGCGGCGATGCGCGCGCTCGCCTCGCGCGTGGACCGCGCGGGCGACGTGCTCGCGACCCCCGAGACGCTCGGGAAGATCGTCTCTTCGCTGTCGCACGCCGACCCCGCCGTCGTCGTCGCCGGCTGCGGCGTCGCGCGCGCGCTCGCGTCCAAGCGCGAGGCGCACGTGCGCGCGCTCTTCGACGCGGGCGCGCTCCCCCCCCTGCGCCGCGCGCTGGACGCGCTGGACCCCGAGATCCTGGAGGCGGCCGCGAAGTGCGCGGTGGCCGTCGCGCAGGCGAGCCCGTGGGCCGCCGAGCGCCTGCTGGACGCGCCGCCGGCGCCCTCGCCGCGCGCGCCGGCGGATGAGGATGAGGAAAACGACGCCGACGAGGAAAACGACACGCGGAAAACGAGCTCGACCCGGGAGATTCGACCCTCACGCGCGGCAATCAAACCAGCGACCCTCCTGGAGTGTCTGTGCTCGGCGTCCGCCAACGCGAAGACGAGCCTGTCGACGCGCGCGACGATTGCGCGCCTCTTCGAGGCGTGCGCCGCGCACGGCGAGGCGCTGGCGTCGCGCGTCGTGCGCGACGCGGACTGCGCGGGCGCGGTGACGCGTCTGGCGCGCGACGCCGGCCTGGCGCTCGCCGCCGGCGCAGGCGCCGCGCGCGCGCGCGCGACGGCGTTCGCCGCCGCCGCGGAGATGGCCAGGCACGCGGACGCGCTGGCGCTCGCCGTGCGCGACGCCGGCGTCCTCCGCGAGGCGCTCGTCGGGTGCTGCGAGTGCAGCGACGCGTTCCCGGTTGAGGCGGCGGCGACGCGCGAGGCGGCGACGGCGTTGCTGCGCGCGCTGGCCAGCAAGACGCCCGAGCTGGCGACGAGCCTGATCGAGGCGGGCGCGGCGGCGTCGCTGACGGACAGCCTCGCCATGGAGAAGGGCGGGAAGCGCGCGGCGCTCGCCGCGCAGACCCTGGGGTTCCTGGCTGACTACAAGCCGTCCACGGCGCTTTCGGTGTGCGGCGTCGACGGCGGGCGCGCGCTGGTGCGTTGCCTGGAGTCCGCCGAGACCGGCGACGTCGCCGCGGCGGCGGCGTGGGCGCTGGGCTGCATCGCCAGGCACGGCTCGCCCACGGCATCCGTGCTCGCCAAGAACGGCGCGATCGGCGCGCTGCTGCGCTGCTACGCGGGCGTGCAGGCGGACCGCCACCTGACGCTCCGCGAGAAGGCGAAGGCGAGCCTCAAGTCGTTGATACGCAAGTGCGGTGGGCTGGAGACGATCGACGCGCTGGTCTCCGCCGAGACGCCCGGGCCGATCTTAAGGCACGTCCTCTCGGAATTCGCCGAGCGACTGGGCAAGGACGTCGCGGCGAAGCGCGCGTTCGTCACCAGCGGGGGGCTCATGCGGCTGCAGGGCGTGCTGCGCGCGCACGAAAAGGACGTCGCGGCGGCGGCGAAGGGGGACATCGCCGGCGGCGCGGCGGTGGCGACGTCGTCGGCGGCGATCGGCGAGGCGCGGCCTTTGCTGGACGAGCGGGGGTTGAGGGACGCCAAGAAAATCAACAGCGTGTTCCCCCCGGATGTCGTGAGCTATTACTTGTATTGTTAACGCAGCGCGCGACGTGGTGCGGTATCGACGTGATGCGGAGCGCTCGTCCCTCGCCGCGACGGACGACGCTGTCTCTCGAAGTTGGCACACGCATCACCCGAACGATCGACTCGCATTCCCGCGCGCACCCTCGGCATGTCTGCGCCGAATGACCGCGCGCTCCGGCGCGCGCGCTCGCTAGCGTCGCATGTCACGGTGTCGTCCACCGGTCGGGACGTCTCCGGACCCGGCTCGACGGACTCGCCCGAGTCGTGGGTGCGTCGCGAGGGCGATCGGTTCGGCCCGGGAAAGTGGATGGTGGTGGATCAGACCCGCGTGGATGCCTTCGCGGAGTGCACCGAGGACCACCAGTGGATCCACCGCGCCGGCGCGGCCACGCCGTTCGGCGGACCCATCGCGCACGGGTTCCTGACGCTTTCGCTGCTTCCCGCGCTGTGCAGAGACGTCCTCCCGAGGCACCCGTGGGTCGCCTCGGAGATCAACTGCGGGTTCAACAAGACGCGGTTCGTCTCACCCGTGGCGGTGGGCGCGCGCGTGCGCGCCGCGGTCGAGCTGGTGCGCGCGAAGGCGCTCGAGCCGCCGGCGCGGGGCGTGGAGACGGTCACCAAGGTCACGGTGGAGATCGAGGGGAACGCGAGACCAGCCCTGGTCGCGGAGTGGGTCACCAGGCAATACGCCGCCGAGGCGCCGTGACCGCGCCGCCGGCGAGCGTCTCGAGCGCGCGCGTGGGATACATAGGTAGCTATAGTGTAGCCGACGATAGCCGCGTCTGTTGCGTGTCACACTCACTCACTCGAATCCCCTCACCACACCGAAAGCGCGACGCGATCGCGTCCACGGCATCTATGCCGCGCGCGCGAAACGCCATCCCGCGGGGATTCACCACCCGCGTTTACTCGTCCCCGCCCTTCTGCCCGCCCGCCTGCTTCGCCATGATGATCTGGTCCACGCGGAGCACCGTGGTGACCGCCTCCACCGCCAGCTTGAGCGCCCACCACTTGACGAGGAACACGTCCGCGATGGACTCCTTCGCGGCGAGGTCGCACCACTGCGCGCCGCCGGAGACGTCCACGCCGGCGTTCTTCTCGCCGGCGGCGTGCGCGGCGTACAGGTTGTACACGACGTCCGTCGCGTTGAGCCCCGCGTTTTCGGCGAGCGTGCGCGGGACGACTTCCAGCGCGCGCGCGAATTTTTCAATGGCGTACTGGTCCAGCCCGGTTTGTTTCCTGCCAAACGCCGCCAGCCTGTGCGCGAGGTCAATCTCCGTGGCGCCGCCCGCGGGGAGCGTCCGTGAGTCCTTGGTCAGCGCCTTGAACGCGTTCACGCCGTCATCCACCGCGCGCTCGATGTCATCCATGACGTTCTCCGTGGAGCCGCGAAGCACCACCGTCGCGACGCGGCTGGTGGCGTCGTTCTGCTGCACAACGACGCACTTGGTGCCGCCGATTTCCCTCACGTCGATGCTGGAGACGTACCCGAGCTCGTCCGCGGAGGGGCGCCCGAGCTTGATGATACCGGTGGCGTTCGTGGCGCGGCAGAAGCGCCTGAGCTCGAACTTGGAGGGCATCTTGATGGCCATCAGACCGTAGCGCTCGATGAAGTGCATGGCCATCTCGCCGAAGCTCTGGCCGGAGACGACAACCTTGGCGCCCGAGTCGGCGATCATCTTGACGTACTCCTCCATCTTCTGCTCCTCGCCCAGGGAGTAGGACTCCAGGTCCTTCGCGCTCGTGATGAGCACCGTGCCTTTGGTCTCCGTGGAGCTCGTGTCCACGGCGCAGCCGAACACCGCCACCTTGGCGTCCTTGACGTGCTTCACCGTGCCCTCGCAATCGCGGCGGATCACCATGCCCTGCACGACGATGTTCTCGTGCATGGTGGACCCAACAATCTTCGAGACGCGCACGTTGTCCACGTTGAAGTTGAGCGCGTTCTTGGGGCACACGTCGATGCACGCCTCCGCGCACGTCTTCGTGAGCAGCTCCTCGTACCCGAACTGCTTCGACGAGAGCGTGCCCTTCAGCCGCTTCGCGACGGCGAGCTTGTCCTTGATGTCCAGCGTCTCCGAACCCGGCACCACGAGATCGTCCAGCCACTCCAGCGTCTTCCCCAGCGCCTTCTCGTACCCCTCGATGATCTCCGAGGGGTGAAGCCCGTCGCGGATTAGCTCCTCGGCGTTTCCAAGCAACTCGCCCCCGAAAGTCACCACGAGGTTGGTGCCGTCGCCGATCTCCTGCTCCTGCGCCTGCGCCGCCATCACCAGGAGCTTCGCCGCCGGGTGCGCCACCTCCAGCTCGCGCACGATCACGGCGGCGTCCGAGGTGACGAACAGCCTGTCCAGGTGGTTGATCACCATCTTGTTCATGCCTGTGATCACAGCAGGAGAGGGTGGTGGACGACAGAGGGTGGTGGGTTCGCGGTCAGCGATCGCGCGCGGCGGGCGACGTTTGCGACGATCACCACTTTTCGTTTCGCGAAGAAACCCGGGAGTGGCAAACGTTGACCGAGACGCGCGGTGTCTGTTCGTTTTTGGGCGCCAGATCTGCGTTCGGGGAAGCGTGGACGCACCGTTGGGACCGAGCGAGGTGCGCGTGATCTTGGAGAGCTGCTTGCACGCCTCGACGTTCTTGATCACCGCCTCGTCAAGGCCGGACATGTGCTTGTGGCCATCCTGCGCGTGCGACGAGGGACGATCTGTCAGGTCGGCGCGAAACGCGCAACTGCGATCGGGCGTGGAAAAAGAGCGCGCAGGTGGCGATCGCGGGAGCGATCCGGCCGGGAGGACGCACCTTGAGCATGGACTGGAGCCCATACGGCATGCCCGCCATCTTGCCGGATGATGTACGTAAACGCGACGAACTGGTTTACGGTGTGGCGCGCTCGGACCGTCCGAACCGCCTGGGAAGTGAGGGCGTTCAAAGCGCCGGGCGCGCTTTTGAAAGCGCGAAACTTCGAGCTCGCTCGACGCCCGATACCAGGAGGCGCGCGCTTGAGTGAAAGGTAACACTAGTCTACAGAGCTAGCTAGCTCTCTCGGCCGCCACACGCGGGGCAGTCGTCCGTGCGCGAGAAGGGACACCCCCGCCCCGCTCCTTAGAGGCGAGGGGGATGGACGCCGGGACGGAGGTGTCGCTCCTCGGCGGCCTGTCGCGTCCCGTCGCGTTTCTGGTGCTCATCCTGGCGTTCCTCGTGGGCGCGTGGGTCGGCCGAGGCTCCGTGCTCCTCGAGACGCGCGCGCGGCGGCGGCACCTGGACGAGGCGGTCGGCAAAATCGTCGCGGGGGTCGTCGAAGGCTTGAAGGTCACCTCGGGTGTCCCCACCCCCGCGCCGACGAACGTCGCGGCGGACGCGGTGACGCCCATCGTGCGGGGCGTCCTCGCCGGGCTCGCGACGCCGAGGCGAAACGCCGATGCCGACTCGGGCGCCGCCGCGACGAACGACGACGGCTCCGCTTCCCGCGAAGGCTCCGGGATGGCGTCGCCGTCCCCTTCGCGCCCCTCCCGGCGCTTGAGCGCGCGCGCGCGCGCGCGCGCCGAGGCGGCCGCCGCGGAGCAGACCCTGGCGCGCGCGGAGGCGGTGGCGTCGGCGGCGGCGGCGGCGTCGGCGGCGGGGCGCGCCGACATGTCCACGAGCTCGGCGCCGCGCCGCGACGACTCCGACTCGGACGAGGCGGAGGAGACAGAGGTCACCTCGAGGTCTGTGCCTGTCTCCAACGACGACGGGCTCATGACCAACGACGAGACGACTCGAGCGACGTTCGCGAGTGACGGTGGCGTCTCCGAGACGGAGGACCTCCCCGTGGAGATGGACGTGGACGCGTCCATGGAGGATGCGTTTCCGCCGGAGGACCGAGACGGCGGCGCGGCGGGTCCCGCGGACGCGCCCGTTTTCGGTTCCGGAAGCGCCCAGGCGCGTACGGAAACGCGCTCGCCCTCGCCGGCGTCACCCGAACGAGCCGACGACCCGAACGAGGCGCGTCCCGAGGCGCCGGGACCGGGCCCGGTCCCGGAGGAGGACGACGCGCGCCTCGCGGAATCGACGCCGCCGGCGCGCGCCTCGGCGGAACGCTCCGTCTCGCCGGCCGAGCGCGCGGCCGTCGGCGCGGAGCCCGAGCCCGAGTCCCCGACGCGCCTGGCGGCGGCGGCGGCGCACGAGGCGCAGCGCGCCGCCGAGATCGAGCGCCAGCGCGGCGCGGCGAAGGCGGCCAAGAAGGCGGCGCGGAGCGAGCGCGTCGTGGCGCAGCGCGTGCTCTCGCACCGGAAGGGCATCGAGGAGGCGGAGGCGCGCGCCTCGGAGATGGACGACGCGCGCGCCGACGCGCAGCGCTTCTTGGAGCGCGCGGGCGCGCACGCGCTCGCCGCCGCGGGGTGCATGGGCGCGACGTTGCTGCGTCTGGAGCTGATCGACGCCGCCGCCGGGGGGGATCTGCGCTCGATGCCCGAGAACAAGCTGGAGGTTGCGTACAAAAAGGCGCTGGCGAAGAACCACCCCGACCGCAGCGCGGCGCGCGGCGACGACGTCGCGGCGGCGGCGCGGTGCGAGGAGACGTTTAAGCTGCTCCAAGCCGCGCACAGGAGGTGGACGGAGACGGGCAAGCCCGTCGGGGACGCCGCGGACGCGCGCGCGCGCGCGGCGTATCCGCTCCGCGCGCAAACGTCGTCCGCGTCGTTCTCGTCGTCGACGCGCGCCGGCGGCGGCGCCGCCGCCGGCGGCTCCGCGAACGGCTCGCCGGGGTTCTACGCGTCGCGCAGGACGCAGGCGGCGGCGGCGGCGGCGTCCGCGGCGGCGTCCGCGGCGGCGGCGGCGGCGAACGGCGGAGGGCGCTCCTGGCGGCCGGGCGAGTCGGCGAGCGCGGGCGGGCCGCCGGCGGGCGCGGCGGGCGCGGATTACCGCGACGCGTTTCGTGAGCGCGCGCGGCGTAGCGCGGCGGCGGCGGCGGACGCGCTGCGCCGCGAGGAAGAGCGCGTCGCCGCCGAGCTCGCCGCCGAGCGCGCGCGCGAAGCCTCGCGTCTGCGCGCCGAGGAGGCGCGCCACGCCGCGGAGGCTGAGCGCGCGAGGCGTGAGTCGGCGGCGTACCGAGCGAAAGCCGCCGAGGAAGCCGCCGAGCGCGCCGCCGCCGTGGCCTCGGAGGCGAGACGCCGGGCGCGCGACGAGAACCTCGAAGCCGCGGCGGCGGCGGATGCCGCGTTCGCGGCGGCGACGACGCCGCGAGAGAAGGGCGATTCTCCGCGCGACGGCGACGAAAACGAAACCGTCGTCCGCGAACGTTCGCCGGCGCGCTTCAAGGCGCGTCGGCCGCCGACGCGCGAGGACCCGGAGAAGGAGCGGATCGAGCGGAACATGGATAAGCTGTGAATCGATCGAGGATCCTCGACGCGGCGTACGCGCGTCGCGGAGGGGAAAGTTTGTGATGAAACGACGCGCGTAGTGACTAGCTACCGTGTGACTACTTTCGTAGTAGCTATATAGCTACTGTGTGACATCCGAAACCTCGTCATCTCCACGGTTGCGGCGGCGACGCCTCTCGCGGTTTCGGTTCCTCGAGCGCGGCGGCTTCTCCCGCGCCGCGGCCCAGACGCGCGCGCTCGAGACGCAGGCGCGTGCGCTCGTTCTCCGCCTCGATCAGTTCCAGGCGCACCTCCCAGTCCGGCCGGTCGCCGCTCTGCGACGCGCGGAGCTTCTCCAGAGAAGCGCGGGCGCCCGCGCCTCCCTGGTCCCCGCGGGACGCGCGTTTGAGCGCTCGCGCAGACGCTTCGAGCTCCGCCGTCGCCGCTCTCGCCGCCGATTCGGCGGCGTCGTCGAATGAGCGGTCGCTCTCTCCTCCGCGCGCCGTCGCGTACGCCGCGCGCGCCGCGCCCGCTTTGCCCGTTTTCGGAAGCCGCGACTCCCGGACCGAGCGCGCCGCCGCAGCCGCGGCGTCTGCCTCGAGCGCCGCGTCGGCGAGGATGGAGACCCCGTGAGGCGCCTCACAGGACGAAACGGTGGCTTCGTCTCGGCTCGCCGCCGGCGCCGTCTCGCGCCGCGAAGCCGTCGGCGCGCGCGAAGCCGTCGTCTCCGGGAACCACGGCGCGTACCTCCGACTCGGCGGCTGCGAGAGGACGAAGAAGCCGTCGTCGCTACTAGTGTCCGCGCTGACGGGCGGTATCGCGTTCTCGTCGCCGCTCGCGAGATCGCCGCTCGGAGAGAGAAGCCCGCTTTTCGTCGCGCTTTTGGGTCCCGCTTTCGGGTTCGGCGCGTCCCCGCTCCGAACGCTCCGCGCGAGTTCGGCGAGGGCCTGTTCCAACCCGCGCATCGTCGACGCGCTGCGGCTGGTCTGCTGCAACACCTCACGTTCCGCGAGCCCCAGCTGTTCCACGACCGTCTCCACCTCACGCTTGCGCTTCGTGGCGTCTTCGTCGCGACGCTGGCGCTCGACGCGCTGCGCGAGAGCCTCGGACTCCTCGCGGAGCGACGCAACCTCCGCCGCCGCGTCGCGCTCCGCCCGCCGCGCCCGTCGCAGCGCCTCCTCCGCCTCCGCCGCCATCGCGTCCACCTCCTTCCTCGCCGCGAACGCGTCGATCGAGCGGCGCTCGGCAGCTTCGCGCTGCGCGAACGCCTCGCGCGCTTCCGCGGCGAAGGCGTCGCGCGCAGCGCGAGCCTCGTCCAGCTCGATCTTGAGCCCGGCGGCGACGTCGCGTGCCTCCTTCGCCGCCGCCTCGGCGTCGGCGCATTTCCGCTCCGCCGCCCGCGCCGTCGCGCGCGCGCTGTCGAGGTCGCTCGCCGCCTGCCTGGCGGCGCGCTTAGCTCCCGCGGCCACGCCCTCGCGCGCGCCGTCTGCGGCGGCGGCGCGCGCGTCCGCGTCCGCCGCGCGCCGCTCCGCGGCGTCCAGGTGCGCGGTGGAGGCGCGCAGCGCCTCCACCAGCCGGTCGCGCTCGTTCGTGAGCGCCACCGCCTCGGCTTCGCTTTCCCTGGCGTGCGCGTCGAGTCTCTCCCCGACGTCGTCCGCGGCGCCTCGAAGCGCCTCGAGCTCGGCGCGCGCCGCGGCGGCCTCGTCGAGCGCCGCGTCCGCCTCTCGCCTCGCGTCCGCGGCCATCGCGACGGACGCCGCCAACTCGCCGCGCAGGCGGTCATGTCGCTCGTCCGTCTCCGCCGCGCGCGCCTCGAGCTCGGCGCGCGTCTCCTCGGCGCGCGCCGCCGCGCGGCGCAGGCTTTCAATCTCAGCGAGCGCCTCGCCCTTTTCGCGCCCGAGCGCCCGCGCGGTTTCGTTCGCGGCGGCGAGGCGCGCCTCGTGCCTCTCGCGCTCGGCGGAGATGGAGAGCTCGCGCGAGCGCGTTTCCGTGGAGAAAGCCTCGCCCGCGCCGGCGGCGCTCCGCCGCGCCGCCTCCAGCTCGGCGGTGAGCGCGCGCGCGTCTTCACGCGACTCGGAGGCGCGTTGCCACGCGCGCTCCGCGTCCAGCGCGGCGGCGTCCTTCTCCTCGGTGCGCTTCCTGAGCTCGGCGCGCAGCGTGCCGAGCTCAGCGCGCAGGGCCTCACCCTCCGCGTGCGAACGCATCGCCACCGCCGTCGCGGCGGCGGTCGCCGCGTCCGCGTCCGCGCCGGTACCCTCCGCGTCAGCGCCCTCCGCGGGTGTTCCGTCCAGAGGCACGTCCCCGTCTTTGGACGCCGAGGGCGTGTCTTTCGGTTCGGCGCCCGCGACGCTCGCGGCGCGCGACTCCGCGGCCAAGGCCCTCGCCTCCGCCAGCTCCGCCCGGTTCTCCGCGAGCCGCGCGCGCGTCTCCTCGGCGGCGGCATCCGCCTTCGCGTCCGCGGCCGCGGCGCGCGCGGACTCGGCGTCGCGCGTAGCGTCGCGCGCGCGCGCCGTCGCCGTCGCCAGCTCGGCCCGCGCCTCCGGCGAAGCGCCGCGGGAAGCGCCCGCCGAGTCGTGCAGCACGTTCGCAACCTCCGCCTCCGCGACGGTGCGCTCGCGCGCTGCCACCGCGCGCTCGCGCGCGGCGAGCGCGCGCTCAGCGTGCTCGGCGCGCTCGGCGGCGCGGTCGTTGGCGCGCGCGGCGTCCGCCACCGCCGCATCCGTCTTGGAGACGTGCTGGGTTTTCGGCGCGTCCCGCGTCGCGGCGCCTTCGCTTCTCGCGGGTTCGGCCGGCGAGGGCGCGGGGGTGGTGTACGCGGCGGCCGCTGGCTGGGAGGCGGGGGACTCGGTCATATCTCGCAAGATGTCGTTCACGGTGGAGTCGATGGCCTGGAGCACGGCGGCGACGACGGGGGGCGGGCCCGCGAGGATCACCTCCCTCCGCGCGTCGTTGACGGTCACCACGAGACTCAGCGCGTCGTCCGCGGCGTGCGACCAGCTGGTGATGGACTGGAACGGGAAGTTCCCGAGCGTGCCTCTCGCGCCGGAGAGCTTCACGCCCTTGCGTGAGACCACCACGGTGGCAGACGTCGTGTCCTTGCCGGTCTTATCCCGGACCCGCAGTCCATCGAACGACTGCGAAGGGGAAGTCATCTACTCCGTCGAACGGCGCAGCCGGTTCCGGGAAGTCAGATTACGATGCTTGGAAGACCACCGCGCGAGTGTCGCGCCCTCTCCCCTCTGCTCAGACGCCCCTCCCTCGGGGGCTCGAGCCGCGTAGCCTATACGCGCGCCAGGCGTGAGCGCGCGTGACTTGTGCTCGGGGCCCGGAACCCCCTTCCAGTATCGCGCGCTTCGGCTCCTCCGACACTCGCCTCCGCACAAAACTTTTCATCATGGCGTTTTTTTGCAACGGTCGGGACAAAGGCGTTGTTGCTTTTTGTCGGGATAAGACACCGGCGACATCTCGACCGTCCGCGCCACAAGGAGATGAGCGCCTCTGCCGCAGCATTTCCCGCGCCCAGCGCGGCGACGGTGTCCTACCGTCGCCACGCCGGCGCTCGCCCAGGGGGCGCCGCGTTCGGCCGACGATGGAACCGACCCGCCGCGCCCGCGCCTCCCGGAAGGCATCGTACGGAACGCGTCCGAAAAACCGCCCTGCGCGAGAACGCGGCGGTTGTCTCCGGCGCCGGGTCCGCCGTCCCCACGGGCGATGACGAGCCGTCCACGTTCCCTAAGCCCTCCTTCCGAGGCTTGCACACGCTCGCGCGCACGCTTGGCAACGCCGAGCCCGCTTCGACTCCCCATTCCTCCGCGCCCGCCGCCGCGTCCGCGTACGGGTTCCACTTCGGGAGCTTCCCGTTGGAGGCGTTCCCGGACACCATCGCGTCCAACGTCATCCCGCTTTTCCGCGCGCGCAAGGGCGGCGTCGTGGCGCGCGCGCGGGCGGCCGACGACGGCGCGGACGCCAAGAAGGAGCGCTCCGGGGAGGACGTCGAGGACGCGTCCGAAGGCGACTCGGACTCGGACGACGACGCCTACGACATCCCCGGTACGACCCGGGGTTCTTCGGGCGACTCGGGCGACCCCGCGCCCGGTCGCCCGAAGAAAGCCACCGGCGAGGAGGATGACTCGGAGCGCGGAGAAAAGCGGAGAAAAGAAAAAGAACGACGCGCGTTTTTCAAGTCGCGGCCGGAACTGGCGCGGTCCGTGGTGACGTTCTCGGAGACCGCGGAGATGCTGTGCCTGCTCACCGCTGGCGGCGTCCGGGTCGCGCAGCTCACGCAGATGGGCCGCGAGCGCCATCTTCAGGCGGCCGCGGGACCGAAGCGGTCGGTGGCCTTCGTCGCCGCCGCCGCGGCGCCGGCACCGGCGCCGCCCTCCGCGCTGTCGCTCGGCAGGGTGGGGAGCGTCGCCGACGGCGCGCTCGTCGCCGCCGTCGGCGTGCACGTCATGCTCAGGCGGCTCGTGGGAAGGAACAACGTCGTGCCTCTCGGGAACGTCGCCCCGGCGCCGGCGGGCGACGACGCCGCGCAGTTCGCCGACGTCGTCAGCCGCGTGCGCGCGCGCGCCGCGCTCCTCGCCGACGTCAAGAAGGACCTCGCGTCCTCGCGCCTGCAGGCGGAGATCGCCGCCAAGGCGGCGGCCCGGGCCGCGAGTCAGGGCGCGGTCACTCCAACACAGACACAGACACAGACAGAGCCCGTTGCGGCGGCCGCCTCGGGCGACGCCTCGGCGTCCCCGAGCCTCGAGGCAGCGCGGCTCGAGGCGCGGCTGGCGCGCGAAGCGGCGGAGGCGACGGCGAGGCACCGCGAGGTTGAGGTTTCGGCGGCGAATGCGCGCGCGGCGGCGGCGGAGGAGATGGCGCAGGCGGCGCGCGCGCGCGCGGCGGAGGCGGAGGCCATGCTGAGCCACCGCGACGAGATGGACCGCCGGGAAGAGTGGCAGACGGAGACGGAGGTGCGCACGATCAACACCACGCGCAGCACGCGCGGCGGCTCGGCGTGGAACCGGGACCGCGCGTACGGCGTTTCGGATCCGAGAGTGCGCGCCGATCGATCCGACGCGAGCGCGCGGAACCGAAACGCCGCCGCCCTCAACCCTCCGGATTTCGATCGGTCCATCCCGGTCACCGACCTGGTGATGGACGACTCGCGAGCGGTCTCCGCGGCGGTGGACGCCGAGACGCTCGCGCTGCGCGAGGAGGTGGAGCGGTTGCGGCGCGCCGCCGCCGAGGAAACCGAGGAGTGCGGGTTCGAGGACGGGTACGAGGGAGGGCAGCCGTTCGACGAGTGCCAGTGATTCGTGCCAGGCAGTGATTTGTCCCGTCATGTCAACGAACGGAAAGAACGCGCGTCGACGCGCGGTGCGTGGAGGTATGGTATGCGCGTAACGGTAGCGTAGGCGGCGCGGGAGGACCGAACCGCTCGAGTCGTCCGGCGCGCGCGTTTTCGAAGAAAGAACACAAAGTGCGATTTTTTCGCGAAGTCGTTCGTTCGCCGCGCCACTCCGCCTGTGACCGCGTCGTCGAACGTTTTATGGCCCTCGTTCGCGCGAAGCACCCAGAATTTGACATCGCGAACCCAGACCCGCTCGTGGTCGGTCGGGTCAGGGTACGTCGTGATGCCGCTCGCGTCGAGCGCCGTCGCGGCGGCGGTATCGCCGGCGGCATCAGGCCGGGGCGCGCGGGCGCGCGAACCCGCGACCCGCGACGGAACCGCGGGCGCATCCCGCGGGACGTCTCGTTCGCGAATCCGGCACGAGCGCTGGGTGTCGTCGCCGCGCTGGCCGTCGACGGCCTTCCGCGCCGTCCGCGGCGACGAGGATGACCCGGGTTCCTTGGACGAGGACGATCCACCCTTCTCCCTCCCGCGCGCGGCGGCGGACCCTCGGCGTCCTTCGCGCGACTCGCGGTCGCCCGTCGAGCCCGGCACGTCGTACTACGGGAGTCCGTCGCGCGCGGACGTCGAGCGAAACCGGGGACGCGAAGAAACAAAGGCAAAGGCGCCCGTCGCGCGCCGACGCCGGCGTTCGCGCGAAGGCGACGTCGCGACGCTCGCCGACGGCGCCGAAGTTTTCTTAATCGCAGCCGCCGTGGGAGTGACCGCGATGCGCGCGAGCGAACGCGATGACTTGGACGCGAGACGCTCGCGCGCGCGCGACCGCCTGCTCGCGACGGCGGCGGATGGCGCGCGGACGCCTCAAACGATCGCGGTGGCGTCGGCGCTGGCGGATCCCGCGCTGTTCGCGGTGCCCGCGGGCGGATGGCTCGCCGACACCGCGCTCGTCGCCGCGGTGGCGCTAGGGGCGGTCCTGCGCCGCGTCGCCCGCGTCGCGAAAGACGGCGTCGCCGGGCGCGACGCGGGCGACGCGGTTTCGCGAGGCGCCGCGGCGTCGTCCGACTCCGCGCTGGCGCGCGTGCGGAGGCTGGAGAGCGCGCACGACCGCCTCGCGCTGGCGGCGAGCCGCAACGCGCGCGACCTCTCGAAGGTCTCCACGCGTGTCCGGCTGGTGCGCCGCGAGCTCTCACCCACGCTGAGGAAGGTAGAGGCGGAGTCGGCGGCGCGCGAAGCCGAGGCGGCGGCGCTCGATGCGCGGGTCCGTCGCCTCGGAGAGGAGCTGCGCGCGTCGCAGCGCACGGTGGGCGCCCTGCAGGGGGTCACCGCGAAGCAGTTCGGCGCGCTCGCGAAGGCGCTGACGGACGTGAAGGGTGAAGTGGACGCGTCCAAAGCGCCGACGGAGGGGTCCCTCCCTTCGACGAGCGGAGCGGAATCGTTCGTCGAGCGCGACGCGAACGTGACGCGCGTGCGGAGACGGAGGTCGCTGACGTTCCGCGTGGGCGGCGAAAAAAAAAGCTTTTTTTCCGAGACGAGAGCGTCGGCGGCGGCGGGCGACGACTCCGACCCGGCCGCCGGGGAGGATGAGGCGGCGTCTGAAGCGCCGTGAGCGTGACGGGGTCGAGACCGTGGGACGGACGGACGTCGTGACTGTCGCCGAGTGATGAAGACTCGGCTCGAATCTGCGCGCGGGTGTCTTTGTGTCTTTCGCGGGTCACGGAGTCGGCTCGAATCTTTCGGTGTCGAACCGACTTCACAAGTCGGTTGGACACGGTCGGACACGATGACTCGGAAAAACGAACGCCAGTTGTCACAAAAAAAACGCAAGATAAGCACGCGTTTTCTTGGAAGATAAGTCGAGGCAGGACGTCGTTGCCTTCACACTACCACTCCCCTCCACGTTCAACATGGCCACCTTCGCTTTCACCCAGTCCGTCGCCTCGTGCGCGAGCCTTAAGTCCGTCCGCGGCAAGGCGCCCAAGGCCCGCCGCGGCGCCTCCGTGATCCGCGCTGCGAATCTGATGGACACCGCGCGCTCCGCCGGCTTCACGGCGTTCGCGGACGCCGTCGAGAAGAACGGCCTGACCGGCGAGATCAACGGCGGCACGTTCACCGTCTTCGCGCCCACCAACGAGGCCATGGCCGCGTTCACCAACCCCGACGGCACCCACTCCACCGCGGACATCCTGAAGTTCCACTGCATCAAGGGCAAGATCGCGTCCAAGGTGCGTTTTTTTGCGGTGTTTTTTTTTGTCTCTTCTATCCGGTACAAACAGTAAAACTCGGCCGTCGCGCGGACGGCGGAGCGCCTCGAATCCATCCATTTCCCGGTATCGCGATCGTTCTCGGTCTGACCTCTCTCTCCCGCGCGCGTTCCTCGTTCGCGTTCCTCCCGTTCCTCCGACGCGCAGCACATCACCAACTACCCCCTGATCATGACCCTCGAGGGCACCAAGATCGCCATCGACTCGAAGACCACCCCCGGCAAGGTCGAGGTGGGCGCGCCCCCCCAGGGCACGCAGGGCCTCGCCGGCCGCGTTGACGGTGGGTTCGTCACGCAGATGGACATCGAGGCGGACAACGGCGTGATCCACGCCATCGACGGCGTCGCGTCGCCCAAGGTGCCGCTGATCGGCCAGAACGGCGGGTACGTCGCCGGCACCGAGCCCGGCTCGGGTGAGGGCAGGACCGGCCTCGACACCAAGGTCACCGCCTCCGGCGGCGGCGGCGGCGGCGGCGGCTGGTAAACGATCATTATGTCGTCGGTATGTCATGACAATCTAACCGCAGGACGGAGAAGAAAGATATCATGCAATCGATACGACGCGGCCAGCTAGCTAGCTAGCTTTCTGGACGTCTCGCGCGTCGCGTCGTCCAGAAGCGGCGGACGCGCGAGCCGTCGTTTGTCATCGAATCCAAGTGTCCTTTCAGTCTGAAGAAAATACGTATTCAGCGAAAGATTCGCCAATCGGAGCGCTCTCCGCCCTCCATTTTCGCCAGCCTCCACGTCGACTCCGGTGACTGTGCAGGGCCGCTCGCGCCGCGACGGTCACCAAGCACACCCGCCAGCACGTGACCATGCAGGCCATCACCGCTTCCAACACTCTCGCCGCGCCCAAGGTTGCCGTGCGCAGCCTGAGCGCGCGCCGCACCGTCAAGGCGCTCGCCCCCAGGTGCGTCCCATGCTTTATCCGCGTCCGCGGCCAATAGGAGGCACCGCGCGATTTTTCGTTTACAGTCGGCGTCTGACCTCCGCGTTCCCTTTCCCTCTCGCTCAGGCCGGTCGCCCCGAAGCGCCGCGGCATCTCGCTGGTTGTGCAGGCGAAGGAGACCCTCGACCAGACCACCGGCTACATCGGCAAGGACAACTCCGGCAACGGCAACATCTTCGCCATCGAGCCCAAGCAGCTGTACACGGAATCCCCCACCTCGGACAAGTACGCCAAGGTTGGCCTCGGCGGCATCCCCGGCGTGATCCTCGCGTGCGGGATCCTAGCCGGCGTCTACTTCGCCACCACCACGCTCGGCTCGTTCGAGGAAACCAACCAGGAGTTCGTTAACTACCAGGGACAGAGCCTGTCGTACTACATCGACCTCTTCCAGTGAGCAGGCAGTCGTGGCGTCGAGGAGTTGAGCGCGAGAGGGAAGCCGGCGGCTGCTGCGAGACGCGGTCCACGCGCGTGCGCGGCGACGGGTCTGAGCGTCTGGTGAGAAAGCCCCGCGCGGAACACACGCGCCGAGGGGTTTTCGCCACAGCGTCGTGCCGAGACTGAGATCGTCCCCGTTGTAAGTAACCAAGAATACCGCGTGTGCACGTCTGCGTAGACGTCCTGTTTTTTTTGTCGTTTCGTTCTCGCGCCACGCAATCTCGCGCGCGCGCGCGCCACGCCGCGCGCGATGGCGTCCGACGACGAGGACGAGCGCATGCAGGCGCTGTGCGACGACTTCGAGGAGCTTTGTCGTCAGCTACGGTACCACCAGAAAGAGTGCGTGCGTCCTCGTGCCACCCGTCGACCGAATGTGCCACGCAAGCCCGCCCCGACGCGCGCGTTCGCGTGCTTCTCGCGTCAGACCCTCTGACCCTCCGACCCCCTCCCTTCCCCACTGTTCCCCGCAGCTGGTGCGTGCGCAACCCGGCGTATTCGTACCAGGGCCCGCCTCCCGTGTCCCTGGCGGAGCGGCTGGAGGCGCTCGCGCGCGACGCGCGCGACGTGAGCGAGGAAGACGCCGAGGTCGCGGAGGAGATGGCGCGGCAGGTACGCGACGAGGCGGAAGCCGGCGCCGCGGAGGCTGCGCGGAAAGCCGCGATGGAGGCACGCATTGACGCGCGCGAGGCTGAGGCCGAGAAGGCGCGCGCGGCTGAGCGAGAAGCCACGCGCGAAGCCGAGCGCCGAGCCGCCGCGTCCGCCGCCGCCGCGCGGACCCGGTCGGACTCGAGCGCGGTGTCGGCGGCGACGGCGCGGCGGCGCCGCGCCGCCACCGCCGCCGCCTCGCGCCTGCCCACGTTGTTCGACCTCGAGGCGCTCCCCGATTCGGTCGCGTCCCTGGTGCTCCGCGAGATGGGCGATTACGAGCTCGCGGCGACGATGTGCGCGTCCCGCCGGTTCCGCCGAATCGCGACGATGGACGACGAGCTGTGGGGCTTCGTGCAGCGCAAGCACCGGCGCTGGCCGCTTCGGCCCGAGCGCGGCGAGACGCACCGCGCCGCGTTCCAGCGCGGCGTCCTGGTCGACGCGGGTTGGCGTCGCGCGCGATTCGACAAAACAGAGCACCGCGCGCACTCTGAGTACGCGCAGTGCGTTGCGCTGCGAGGAGACGTCTTCGTCAGCGGGTCCGCGGACAAAACGCTCGCCGTCGTCGGGCTCCCCCCGCGCGCGCCCGAGCCCGAGCTCTCAGAAAGCGAGAACGACGACGAGACCGAGGCGCGTTTCCGCGCGCGCGTCTCCGAGCGCGCGTGGGAACGCGTGCTCGGCCGCGCGGTGGGCCACGCGGACGCGGTGACGTGCTGCCGCCTGACTGGCGGCGACGCGGCGGACGGCGGCGCGCCGACGACGCTCTTCAGCGGCGACGCGCGCGGCGAGATGCGCGTCTGGGACCTGAGGCGCGCCCCCGTCGATCCCTGGGAGCGCGTCGCCGGGAACGCGAGCGCGAGTCTGCGTGAGTCGGACTGCCACTCGGTTCCCTGCGTCTCCTCTCACCTGCTCTCCTCCCCGGACACCGGTTTGCCGCACGCGCAGTTCTTCGACGTGCGCGACGACCAAGGGCTCGGCGCGGGGGGGCTCGCGGCGTGCGCGAGCGACCGCGCCGGCGCCGGCGTGCACGTGTACGACTGCGCGCGGTTCGGCGCGGCGATCCGTCGGTTCGAGCTCGGCGCCGCGGCGTACGGCGTCGCGTGGGGCGGCGGCGGCCTCGACAGGCACGTCGTGCACGTCGCGTGCGACGACGGCGTCGTGCGCCGCTGGGACGCGCGCGACAACTCGGGGAGGCCCTGCGACGCGTCCGCGCGCGTGGAGGCCTTTTCGAAAAGTGATCATGAAAACCCGGGCGCGTCTCCGGAGGGAAGCTCTTCCGACGCGGGACAGACGCTCGGAGGCTCGGCTGGTCGCCTCGGAACCTCGTCTCGGCGCTCCTCCGCGGCGCGGTGCGTCTCCGCGGACGGCGACACGTTCGCGTTCGGCTCGGCGAGGGGCACCGTGCACGTGCGCGACGCGCGCAAGCCGTCGGCGCCGCTCTGCGCCGCGAGCGAAGCCGCGCGGTGGCACGACGACTGCGTCAACGCCGTGGCGGTGGACGCGAAGCTGCGGCGGGTCGTCTCGGGGGGGGACGACGGTTACGCGCGGTGGCGCCGGCTCCCGCTCAGCGGGGACTTCGAGGGTGACGACGGGTCGTACGGCTTCGATGACGACGGCGATAGTTCCGACGCGCGCGGAGGAGGCGCGCGAGAAGAACAAAAACAAAAACGCGTTTTAAAACGCGCGACGGCGACGCCGCCCGCGCTCTTCACGGGCGTCGGTGCGCTGGCGGTGGCGTTCGACCACTCGCGCGTGGTGGTGGGGTGCGTAGACACCACCGTGCGCGCGTACGACGCCGTGACCGGCGAGGACTTCGTGGACGCGGACGCGCTGCGCGAGGCGTGGCGCGAGGTGTGTCTGCGCGCGCGCGACGCCGGGAACCTGCTCGAGCGCCCGGTGATGAGCGGCGGCGAGCTCGCCGCGAGCCTGGACTGGGGGAACTACAGGTCATAGCGATGGTTTAGGCACTATTTAGATAGACGAGCTATAGTTACTTTCACGAGATGGCCCATCTACTGGTATGGACGAAGCGCGTCTGAGCTTCTCCCTCCGTCGTTTGCCAACGCCGAAACGCGCGCGAGCGCGCGCCGCGCTCTTTTGTGTTTTGTCACGCCGCGGGGACAACCATCCGCCTCTCTGACAGTCTGAGCGGTTGTACTTTTATGAGGCCGCGCTTCTCCCGACGGCGCACTCGGGAGAGGCTCCGGGTGCGCTGAGTGCTCGGCGATGGCGTCGCGGGAGCCGCAACGTCGGTCGGGCGCGGGGCCGGTATCGCGCGATGCGGCGGCGGCGCCCGTCCGCGCGCGCACCACCACCGAGCAGCGCTCGGTGTCGACCGCGATGTGGTGCCGAGGGATATCCCTCGTGATTCTCATCCTCGGGTTCGTGGTGGGCGTGCTGTACGCGTCGGCCAAGATGCGGTTCGTCGAGGACGTCCTGCCCAAGATAAGCGGTACGCACTTTCGAGGTCCCGCGAACGCGCCCTCTCGCGCTCGCCCGCGACGCTCCCGCGCTCCCGCGACGCTCCCGCGCCGCGAGCCGCGTTCTCGTTTCCGTTGAACCGCCAGACCACTTCCGCTCACCGACTCGCCGACCCCCGTCGTCCGTCTCCGTGGCGCTCCTGAACGGCGCGCGCCCACACGTCGCAGACCCGTTCACGTTTTGGGCGTTCAATGTGGTGGTTGCCTCGTTCGCGGTCGTCCCGGGCGCTGCCTCCGCAACCTCCATCGCGGCGGGCGTCATCTACGGCACGCCGCTCGGCGTCGCGCTCGTCGGCTCGTCCTGCGCGGTGGGCGCCGGCGTCTCGTTCATCATCGCGCGCTACGCCGCGCGGCCCATCGTCGAGAAGATCTTCCTCCGCGGCGACGAGAGCCCCGGGGGCTCCGGGAGCGCCGTGAGCGCGTACAAGTTCGCGGCGCTGGACCAGGCGGTGATGCGCGACGGCGCGCAGATCGTGCTCTTAACGCGCCTGTCCCCGCTCTCGCCGTACGTCGCGATGTCCTTCGCGTTCGGGCTCACCGCCGTGGACTTCGCGCCGTACATGGCGGCGAGCGCGGTGGGCATCCTGCCCGCGTCCACGCTCTACGTGTACCTGGGGGACACCGGGCGGCGCGCGGCGGGCTCGGGAACCGGCGCGGGGACCTCGAAGCTGGAGATGGCGTTCTACGCGTTCGGGCTTGCTGTGACCGCGCTGGTCACCGTGCGGATCACGAGGCTGGCGAACGACGCGCTCGGCGCGAAAACCGGCGCGGGGGGGTCCAACCAGTCGACCCCGCGCGAGGGGCGCGCGCGCCGCGACTCTGCGGCGGCGGCGGCGGCGGCGAGGCCCTCGGCGGCGAACCTCTGGGGAATGCTCGGGTTTCGAAACCGGGTCCCGCCGAACGCTCGGTCGGGGACGACTGGGGCGTTCGGCGGGGACGGGGACGATTCCGACTTCGACAGCTACTACGACACGGACGAGGAGGACGAGCGCGCGGGGGCGCTGGAGATGGCGGAGCGCGGGGGCGGAATGGACGTTCGCGGCGGCGACGACGGCGCGCCGGAAACCGAGCTGGAGGTTTCGTACGCCGCGGAGACGGCGGACGCTTCGGGTTTCCGAAACGGCGGCGTGTTTCTGGTGTCGGACCCGCTGGCGGGCCCGGCGCCTCTCGGGTCGCCTACCCCGAAGAGATGAAACACCGTAGGACCCTTAGGACGCGCGCTATAGATAGCTCGCGCGCGTCGCGTCGGTTGAAAACAAACACGACGCGCTTTTTATGAAACGACTCGAGAACATTTGACCCTCTCCACGGCCCTCATCGCGTCACTTCTTCGCGGGCGAAACGATGGCGGGCGCGACCGCGCTCGGCCGCGTCTCCGCGTTCCTGCCTCGCGCGCGGGCGCGTCGCTCACGCGCGACGCGACGCGCGACCGGCGGCGCGCGCGCCTCGGCGTCCTCGGCGGTGGGTCCGAGCGACGACGCGGCGGAGTACCGGGTCCTCGCGTTCGAGGACAGTTACGACATTCGCGAGTTGCTGAAGAACGCGGACGTGCGGATGGGGCACTTCGAACAGAGATGGAGCTCGGAAAACGCGGTGGAAGTGCTCCGCGAGTTCGGCAGAGTTGACGTGCTGCTGCTGGACTTCTACCTCCCCCCGGTCACGGGCCTCACGGTGCTGCAGCAGGTGAACGAGGCGGTGCTGGCGGGCGCGATCGCGCGACCGAAACACGTCGTGGGGATGAGTTCGGTGTCGTCGTGCAACAACCGGCTCGTCGCCGAAGGCGCGGACGCGGGGTTCGTCAAGTGGGACGTCGGACAGTGGGAAGGCTGGGCGAGGGACAGATGGTGACGACAGCGGTCACGTGACGGCGTTCGTTGTCGTGTTTCATCGTGTTTCATCGCGTCACCGCTCGTCGTCCGCGGAACCCGCCTCGCCCGCGATCCCCTCCGCCGCGCTCTTCTCGCCGTACAGCTCCGTCTCCACGGCGGCGAGAAGCTCGCCCCGCCTGAGCTTGGAGTATCCCCGCATGCCCCTCTCCCGCGCGACACGCATCAGCTGGTCGCGCGTCATCGTCCGCACCTCGAACCTCTGGTCCCAGTCGGAGATTTCCGCGCCGATCGCCAGCCGCTCGCGCGCCAAACGCTCGCGTTCGCGCGCCTCCTCCTCCTCGATGGACGCGCGAAGCTTGCCCTCCCCGATTTCCTCGCGCAAACGCGCCGCGGCGATCTGCGTCGCGCCGATGGCGCGCCCCACGCCGCGCACGGTGAGCTCCGGCGGCGAGATGGACATCTCGGGGAGCCGTGGGCGCGAGATGGACATCATCGCCTTGCCTTTCCGAGCCCGGAAACCGAGCCCGGAAGGAGAAAGGGGATCGTCGCCGTCGCGCCACGACTCGCCGTTCGCGCCTCCGGCGCTCGCCTCGGGTTCCGGCTCGAGCCCCGCCTCCGAAGCCGCCTCGCGCTCCTCGACGACGGCAGTCTCCACGAGCGCGTCGAGCACCGAGCGCGCCTTCGGCGCGTCCAGCGCTCTCGAAACGCTCTCGATCGTGCGTCTCGGTCTCGATCCCGTGCGTCTCGGTCTCACGGTCTTCGACGGACGTTCCTCCGGCTCCGGCGCGACGCGATCGCGTCGCTCGGCTTCAAACGCCAATCTCTCGAGCTGCACGTGCGCGGCGCACGCCGCCGCCACCGCCCACGTTCCCGGGTCCGCCGGGTCGAAGCCCCTGGCGGCGTACGCGACGCCGTACAGAGCCGCCCACCGCAGGTACTTCTGCGCCCTCTGCGCGCGCGCGGCGTCGTCGGGGTCGCGGCTCGACCCCGCCACCTCGCCGCCCATCGCCGGCAGGAACCACGCCGCGAACCCGAACAGAGGCAGGCACGACACGAACCCCGCGACGCCCCAGCGCAGATCCGAGTCGTCGTCGTCCGAGTCCGGGGCGTCGACGGGCCCGCGCGTTTGGAAACCGGCGCTCAGAGCGGGGCGCGCGCGAAGCGCCGCCGAGCCCAGGCCCAGGAGCACGCCCGAGCCCACGAGCAGGTTCAAAGCGCTGGACGCGCCCCCGGCGTCCGCCGCGACCGCGCGCGCCACCAACCTGGCGCGCACCCGGCGTTGGCCTCGTGGGTGCGCGACGCGCGTCCCGCTCCAGGGACGACGCCGACAGGCCGCCGCCGCCGCGCGCCCCGAGGCACTCGCCGAGGGCGTCGCGCGGATCGAGCACACCGTCGGTGCCATCGCCGACCCCAGCGATGACCCGCGCGCGCTCCCGCGCGAAGAAGGATGGTCGCTCGTTTTCGCACGCCGTCCAAGAGAGAAGACAGCTCGCGACCGTATCTCGCGAAACCGCGGAAGGGGTAAGCCCGATTTGAACGACCAGACTAAAAACCCATACGACTGTATCTTCCCATAACCTTCAATCGAGTCAACGCATTTTTGAAAACAAAAGCGCAGAGACGATGTTTGTTCCACGACCTTCGCGCGCCCCGCGCCGCAGAGCCGGCCGCGCCTGCTTCCGGCAGAGCCCCCAGGTGAAGCTCGGAGGGAGGCTCGGGTGAGGGGGAGAGACGGGCGCGATGCCGCCCAGGCCGGCGTCCTCGTCGTCCTCGGGCTCCAGCTCCACGGACTCGTCGGATTCCGATTCCTCGTCGGCCGTCTCCACTCCCAAGACCGCGCCCCGCGCTGTCTCGGGCGCGAGGGGCGCGCCCGAGGATGCCGCGGCGGCTGCGGTGCGGTACATGGACGACGATGAGCTCAACGACAAGATGCGTCGCGCGCAGGAGCGCCTGAAGGGCCTGGACAACCACGTCGCGGACCTGCGCAAGCGCTCCGTCGAGCACGACGCCGTGTCGAAGGGGAAGCTGCCTCCCGAGCAGACAGCGGCGTACCTGGAGAAGGTCAAGGACCTGGAGGCGAAGCGGCGCGAGCTGCTCGAGCGTCAGATGGACGTCGGTGAGAAGCTGCAGCGCGCCGCCACCACGAACGGCACGCTCAACCAGCACAGGCACGGCGGCACGCCTCGTCCCGAGCGCGAGCACAACAGACGCGAGCTGGTGGACCGACTGCGCCGCGAAGAGGGCGCCGCGCGCAAGCGGCTCGCCGCGTACAAGGGCGGCAGCGGCTGGAACGAGGCGGACGCCGCGCACAGGGCCGCGGTGGACCGCGCGAATGCCGATGCGGCGGAAGCGGCCGTGGAGGCTGAGCGCGAGCGCGAGCGCGAGCGCCTCGCAGCGCTCGGCAGGCGCTACGTGGAGGATGAGCCCGAGGATGACGTGGGGCAGCCGCCGGCGCCGCCGCCTCGCGGCGGCGGCGGTCCGCCGCCGCGCCACGACCCCATGCGCCAGTCGCACCAGCACGCCCGCGGGAGTAACCGCGGGAACTATCGCGACGGCGTGCACGACGACGAGGATTCCAGGCACGGGCGGGGCAGAGATAGGGACCCGTACCAGAACCAGGGAATGCCCCACGGCGGCGGGTACCCGGGGATGATGCCCGGGATGATGCCCGGGATGATGCCCGGGATGATGCCCGGGATGGGCCCGTACGGCATGATGCCCGGGATGTACGGCATGAGCCCGTACGGGCAGGACCCGTACGCGCACGCGCAGCGCGACCGCGAGGAGCGCCGGCGCGAGGAAAAGAAGGAAACCCCCGACTACGCGGCGGCGCTCCGCGCGCAGGTGGACGAGCTCCAGAAGTCGCTGGCGAGTCTGCTGGAGGTGGCGAAGAAGGGCAACGGCCTGGGCGGGTCCGACGGCGCGGGGGCCGGGGGTGGCGGGCGCGTGCCTGACGTGCCCGCGCTCCCCGACGAGATCAAGGACGACGCCGAGATCAAGTCCCTCTACGCGCAGCACCTGCGCGAGATGCTCAAGATGCAGCTGAACATCGGCCGCGAGAGCCGCGCGGTTGAGCTCGAGCGTCTGCGCACGGAGATGCTCCAGCTCAAGGATGGGATCACGACGACTCGCGCGGACGCGGGCCACCACGCGCACGCTCAAAACATGGGCGCGCCGCCGTATCCGCCGCCGCAGTACGCGTATCCGCCGCCGTACGGCGCGCCGCCGCCTCCGCACGGGTACCCGCCGCCGCCGTACGGCCAGAGCCCGGCGCCGCCCTACGGCGCGCCGCCGTACGGCCAGAGCCCGATGATGATGAACGACGGCGAGGTGCGCCCCGGAGGGTTCGGGCCCGGCGGCGCGGACGAGACCCCCGCGCCCGGAGGGGGCGCGAGGCCGGGATCGCCCTCGCCGGGCCCGGAACAGGGCCTGGGCGACGACGGGCTCACCCCCGCGCCTGAACTGGCGCGCGGGGGCTCGAAGCGCGGCGGATCGCGCCGCGGGCCGGGCCTGGACGCCGTCGCCGAGGGGCCCGAAGGCGTCGCCCCCGCGCCGGGCGACGCGAAGTCCGACTACTCGTACGGGTCCGGCAGCGACTCCGGCTCGGCGTACGGCTCGGACTCGGACTCGTACATGACGGACGACTCGCGCGACCGGCTGCGCCGCGGGCTCGGGCGCGACTTCCCGCGGGTCACCGTGCGCGTGATGATGGAGGGCGCCGGGCCGATGGACCTGAAGGACTCGCCGGCGCGGCTGGTCGCGGCGCTGTACGAGGGCCACGAGCCGTCGCTGGATGTCTCCGGCGCGCCGCTCCGGTCGCGCGGCCCGCTCATGGAGCCCTCGTCGCACGACCGCGGCGGCGCGGCGAGGTACAAGTGGCGCGCGCGCGTCTCCCTGCGCGGCGTGCAGGTGACGGCGGCGACCAAGCTGGTGCTGGAGCTGCACGCCGCGCACGTGATCAAGGACGACGGGTACGGCGGCGGCGCCGCCGTCGGCTCGGAGGAGGTGGTGGCGTGGGCGCACATCCCCGTTCTGGACAGCAACGGCGAGACGCCCAGCGGGCTGCAGGTCACGCCGCTGCTGCAACTGCCGCTCATGCTCTCCGCCGAGCGCACGCAGAGGCTGGAGGGGAGCCGCGTGGAGGTGCGGGTGTGGACCGAGCCCGAGAACCCCTCGCGCTCGCCGTCGCCGCCGGGCACGCCGCGCGTCGGCGGCGGCGTCGCCGGCGGGCACCTGGAGGACCCCATGGGCGGCGCCGTGGTGGAGTCCGCGGAACCCGCGTGGCTGAAGGGCGGCGGCGCCGCGCAGGCGGAGGTTGAGGCGAACCGCAAGGAGGACGTGCCGGGGGTGCCGCGACGCGCCTGGCGCGAGGTGCGGCACGTGGGCGCGGGCGGCGCCGGCGGCAAGGGCGAGGCGTTCCAGCCCGGCGACGGGCTGGTGTTCTGCGTGGACGCGGCTCGTTTCCTGCCCCCGAACGTGACCATCACGCGCGTGGTGGGGCGCGTGATCAGCGCCGCGGGCGAGCAACTCGCGCCCGACTTCATCATCAACGCGCGGCTGGACTCGCTCGCGTTTTCGCCGCGGTTCCACAACCGGCAGAGGTTCGCCACCGGCCGCTGGAACAACGCGACGGCGACGGCGCTTTTGCAGATCGAGACCATCGAGAAGGGCACGAGCCAGCAGCGCACGGTGGGGTACGTCGTGTTCCCGTTCTTCGTCGACCCCGAGACGGGCGAGCCCCCGACGCAGACCATGGCGCGCGGCTATCGCCTGAAGGAGGGCGGGTGGCAGATCCCGGTGTACGCGGCGACGGCGTCGAGCTCGGGCAGCGGCTTCTCGCTCAAGGAGACGCTCGCGCGTCCGAAGATCCCGTGCGCGTCCGTGCTGGTGCGCGCGCTCGTCGCGACGAGGGCGGACGCGCCCGCGAACAAAGCCGTGCCGCAGTACGAGGACGGGGGCTACGACTCCTCCATCACCTACCCCGTCGCCGTCGAGCGCCGGCTGTTCGCGCACCGGCTGTCGCAGCCGGGCCCGCCCGTGCGCGAGGCGATGCTGGACCTGGCGCGCAAGACGTTCGCGCCCAACGTCCTGAGCGGCATGACCGAGGGCGACCTGGAGCGGTGGATGGCGAAACGGCTGGAACGACCGGAGTTCTCCAACGAGAAGCCGCTGAACTACCGCCGCTCTGACCCGTACGTGCCCGACCTGGGGTTCCACGTCGCCGTGGACGGCGCGTTCCGACTCTCCAAAGCCTCCTTCCACGTCGCGGCGACGTCGCTCTTCCCGCCCGGGACGTTTTATAGTTCGAAGGCGAG